>Ga0075015_100000148_pt1 | contig 20470 bp, 17 predicted proteins | sample AleBraG_ABR_2013_FD_71476 | JGI IMG/M metagenome (GOLD analysis project Ga0075015, IMG submission 71476) | Freshwater sediment microbial communities in response to fracking from Pennsylvania, USA - Alex Branch Run_MetaG_ABR_2013 | ecosystem: Environmental > Aquatic > Freshwater > Creek >...
TTGACTACCAGACAAGTTGCCTTCCAGCCCAGCGTCACCCAGAGCCTGGGCGGGTGGCAGCGGGTGTTCTCGGCCAGCTTCGCGCACAACGTCACCACGGATGTGGTTGATGTTCGCCAGGTCGACAACCTGGTGGTACCGGGCATCACCTTTGTGGCGGTACCCGAGGGGTATCTGGGCGAGGATCTGTTCTCGCGCAAGCTGTACGCGGAATTACTCGGCTCGCATCAGGCGCTGGGCGCCAACGCGAATTTCCTGCGCCTGGATTTGCAAGCCGAGCGGGTTTTGAATTTGAGTGAGCGATGGCACCTGCTGCTGCGCGGGGAACTGGGAGCCAGCGCCATCGCCAATTTCGACAAACTCCCCGCCGCCTACCGCTTCTTCGCCGGCGGCGACCGGAGCGTGCGCGGCTTCGCCTTCGATGCCCTCTCGCCGCTGTACACCCGCGATTGTTCGCAGCCGGCCGGTTTTTCCACCGCGCAGCGTGAGGCCTGCGCCGCCCTGCCGGCAGGCGCTCCCTCGGTGTTCTCCAGTCAACTTGGCGGCCGCCACTTGATCACCGGCACCATCGAGTTCGAACGCGATCTGCCCCACAATCTCGGCGTCGCGACGTTCACGGATTTTGGCAACGCCTTCAACCGTATTGGCGATCCGCTGGCGCTGTCAGTGGGTGTGGGTCTGCGCTTTCGCCTGCCGGTGGTCACTGTAGGACTGGATGTAGCCAGGGCGCTGCGCGCGCCGGGGTTCGCGGCCTTGCCTGGCGCGCGCGTACACCTGAACATCTCGCCCAAACTTTGATGCGCGCCCTCCTGCACAGTTCCTGGATTGGACTGCTCTGCCTGGCACTGCTGGTGGGCGGCTTGACCTATTACGTGGGCTGGACACCCAGCGGTCTGCAACGGCTGGTGTCGCTGGCCAATCGGCGCTTAGGGCCCGTGACCCTTCACATCAGTGGCGCCCGCGGCTCGCTCAACACGGCGGTTCACTTCGACACCGTCATCGTCGAGCATCGGCGCGTGCGCGTCGAGGCTCACGACGTCAATGGCCGCGTCGCGCTGCTCCCGCTCCTGTGGCAGTCGATTCACGTTTTGCAGGCACAGATCGGTACGGTTCAAGTGCACGTGCTGCCGGTGCTCGACACCGGCGGCGCGCCCTGGCAACCGCATTTTCTGATCGGCCTGCTCACCTTGCGGGCCGAGCACGCCACGCTGGGGCGCTGCGAAGTGATCACACCCAACGGCTACCGCCAGAGCGCCGAGCAACTGCATGGCGCTGCGGCACTGGACGTGAGCAACATCGATGTGTTCGACAGTGACATGCTCTATGGCGGTGTACTCGTCCAAGGCAAGGGTCGCGTTCACGCCGCCAATCCCCTGCAGATCGTTGGCACGCTGCGCCTGTCGATGAGTGCTGCCGATCAACCCGCGTGGCTAGCCAACGCACAACTCGACGGCGATCTGAACCGACTCGGCATCACGGGGAATCTGCTCACACCGTTCACGGCAGATTTTCACGGCGCGGCCCGCGCCTTGACCGGCAATTGGCATTGGCTGGGTGAAACGCAGATCCGGGCTTTCGATCTGCGTGTCTGGGGTATCGGCGGCGCGCTGGGAGTGGTCAGCGGCGCAATGCATCTGGAAGGCGATCACCGCGGCTTCAGCGCCCGTGGCGAGCTGACGCCGCCAGGATTGAGGAGCGGTCCACTCAGCGTCGACTTCTCCGGCAACTACGCCGAGCGCCTGCTCGGCGTGACCAAAGTGAGCGTGACCCACCCAGCCTCCGGCAGCCATTTGAACGCCACCGGTACGGTGGGCATCGTCAGCGGTGGTCCACGCCTGGATCTGCAGGGCCAATGGCGTGCCGTTCGCTGGCCGCTCAAGGACGCTGCGGCGCCGGTCGGCAGTGCGTCGGGCGCCTTCGCGCTCAAGGGTCTGTGGCCGTTTGCGCTGCACGCCAGCGGCGATCTGCGGGTACTGGATCTTCCGAGCATGCATTTTTCCACGCAGGGGCAATTGCGCCGTGATGGCCTTGACTTGAATTCGACCGCGCTCGACGCCTTCGATGGACAGGCCTTGATGCACGGGCAGGTGCGCTGGAGTCCGACGGAAACCTGGACACTGAGCGGGGGCATGAATCGCCTCAATGTAGCCCGCCTGCGTCCAGGCGTCAGCGGGCGGCTGAATTTCGCGCTGCAGGCCAGTGGCCAGGGATTTGACGTCGGCCGAACGCTGCAGGCGCAGATCAGCAATTTGACCGGCAATGTTCGCGCTCAGCCCGCCAGCGGCCACGCGCGGGTCGCGCTGCAAGGCAATGCGTGGCAGTTGCAGCAAGTGCGTCTGAAATTGGGCGCCACGCGTATCGATGTGGATGGCAGCGTGGGTCAACGCCTGGATCTGCAATTTGCCATCGATGCCGCTGATCTTGCCTTGTTGCGTGCGGGCGCCAGCGGGCGGCTCCGGGCCCAGGGGCGCATTCGAGGGGATACGCGCCAACCGGTGGTGCAAGGCGAGCTGCACGCCACCGGCATCGATTGGGGCGGGGACACACTGCAGGCGGCGGACGTCAAAGTGGATTTCGACCCGCACGGTACGGGGCGCGCCGACGCCACGTTGCGCCTGTCAAAACTCAAGATCGCTGACCGGCACATGGACGTCCTGCGCCTGGTCAGCACCGGCATGGCCTCGGCGCATCGATTCGAGCTATCCATGCAGGCGCCGGCGCTGAGCGTACAGGCCAGCGGGAGCGGTTCCTTCAATGAGGGCCTCTGGCGCGGACAGATCGAGGCCCTCAGCGCCAGGGACGATGAGGCCCAGGTCGGTGGTGCCGGCGGCAGCGGCAGCGCACTGCACTTTACGGCGATCCAGCCCGCCGCGCTGATTGTGGCGCTGGATGGCAGCGTGCTGGAACTGGGCCGCCTGTGCCTCTCCAATGACGTGGCGCAACTGTGCGCCGCGGCCAGGACTTTGGCCGGACGCCGGCACTTTGAAATCAATGCGTCCCGCGTGCCGCTGCGCACCTTGACTGCGGGTCTGAGTACCGATACCGATTTTGAAGGCACGGTGTCCGTGTCCGTGCATGGGGATGCCGAGCCGTCGGCGCCGTGGCAGGGCGCACTGACCGGCTCGCTGACAGCGGCCAAGTTGACCCATCGCCTGCTCGGCGGTCGCGTGGAATCCTTCAATCTGGGAGGCGGATCGGTGGGGGCTGAGTTGACCGGCATCGGTCTGGACGCGCGGGTGGCTTTGGATGCGGGTTCTCTGGGCAACATCAACGGGCATCTGCTCGGGCGCCGTACTGGCGAGCCGTGGCGCGACTGGCCGATTGGCGGGGAGCTGCTCATTCAGACGCAATCGCTGAGCTTCGTCGAATCCTATGTGGCTCAAGTGGATCGAATCAGCGGCACTTTGAATGCCAACCTGATTCTGACCGGCTCCTTGAGCGCCCCCAGCTTCGATGGCGATTTGAAGATCAGCGGCGCGCAAGTTGATGCCTACCAGTACAACCTGGCGCTGCGCGACATTCAGCTGGACGCCCGCTTGCACGACAACACGCTGCAACTGGATGGTCATGCCAATGCCGGCACCGACGGCACCGGACGAATCAACGGCGCACTCGCCTGGCGCCATGCCCTGCCGTACGGTGAGCTCCACCTGTCGGGCCAGAACTTGCGCATCGTGAATATTCCGGAAGCGCGCGTGCAAGCCTCGCCCGAGGTCGACATGAAATTCTCCGGCCGGCGCTTGGATGTCACCGGCAGCATCGCGGTACCGTATGCGAGGTTTGAGCGGCCGGATCAGTTGGCCAACGCGGTTCGCGCCTCGAACGATGAAATTCTGGTCAGCGCCAAAGCGCCGGTGGCCACGGCCGCGTTCCTGGTCTTCAGCGACTTGACCCTCAAACTGGGCGAACGTGTGACCATCGATACGCTGGGCCTGACCGGACGACTCAGTGGGACCCTCCGCACCGTGACCGACGATACCGGCTTTGATCGCGGCACTGGTGAATTGCAGATCGAAGAAGGAAAGTACACCGCCTTGGGTCGCCGCCTGGATATCGAGCGCGGTCGCCTGATGTTCAGCGATGGTCCATTGAATGATCCGGCCATCGATCTGCGCGCTGTCAAGAAATTTCCTGACATCACCGCCGGGGTCAATGTGCGTGGCACGCTGCGCAAGCCGCGCATGACCTTCTTCTCCGATCCTTCGGTAGCGCAGTCACAGATTGTCTCGTTGCTGCTGGCCGGCGGCTCGCTGGAATCCGTACAAAACACGGCCGATCCGACCCAGCGCAACAATACCGCCCGCAGCAATCTGCTGCTGCAGGGTAGCGCCATGCTGTTCCAGCAGTACGGCGCCAAGGTCGGACTCGATGACGTTGGCGTCGAGTCCGACCTGAACAATGACACCGCGCTGGTGTTGGGCCGATACCTCTCGCCCCGCCTGTACGTCAGTTACGGCGTCAGCCTGGCCGAGTCCATCAATACCATCAAGATGCGCTACACCATCAGCGATCACTGGACCATCAAGACCGAGGCCAGCACTGGCACTGCGCGCGCCGGCGCGGACCTGGTTTACACCATCGAACACTAGTTCTGCCGCGTGCGCTAGTCGCGCCGACTCGGCAACAGGCGCTCGATGCGCCGGTCGGGCACTATCCACATTATGGCGACGGCGACATACGCAGCGCACGCCACCCATGGTTCAAACCAGGCCACTGCCACGGCTCCCGCGTAGAGCCACAGCGAGATCCGGCCCTTGAAGTCGCTCCCCAGCGCCCGTGCCAGGAGCGTGTCCCCGCCGTGCAACGCCAACAACACCCGGGTCATCAGATAGTAGGCACCGCCCGCACCCAGCAGCACCAAGCCGTATATCGCCACCGGCGCCGCGGCAAACCCGCTCTCCCCCACCCAGGCTGTGGCGAACGGCACCAACGACAGCCAGAACAAGAGGTGCAGGTTGGTCCACAGTACTGCCCCGTTGACCTGCTCAACCACTTGCCAAAGGTGATGATGATTGTTCCAGTAAATGCCGATGAACACGAAACTAACGGCATAGCTGGCCAAATCCGGCCATAGCGGCTGAAGGGCCTGCAGCGTCGGCTGCGGCGGCGCTTTGAGTTCGAGCACCATGATGGTGATGATGATGGCGAGCACACCGTCGCTGAAGGCTTCCAAGCGTGATTTCTTCATGGTGTCGCCACGCGTCGGCCCACCAGCACCAGGTCGCGTTCAATCTCATCGAGTATTGCAACGCGCGGCAGCAGACCCCAGCGCTCATAGCCCACGCGCGCGAACAACGCCAGGCTTGCCGCGTTGTGTCCAAATATCAGGCCTACCAAAGTGCGCACGCCGAACGTGGGCGCGGCTTGAGCCGCCGCCTGCAGCAAGTAGGCGCCGATACCGTGGCGGCGCCAGTCACTGGCAACGTACACACTGATCTCAAGGGTGCGGGCGTAGGCGGTGCGCGGGTGAAAGGTCGAAAAACTCAGCCATGCCACCACTTGGCCCTCCCGTTCCACCACCCACAGCGGCCGTGCGGCGCCGGCATGCTCGGCGAACCAGGCACGACGAGCGTCCACGGTGACCGGCTCGAGATCCGCCGTCGCCATGCGCGTGGGAACGGTGTCATTGTAAATGGCAACGATGGCGGCCAAATCAGCGACATTGGCTACCCGATGAGTGAGCGCCCCGGCACTCACGTGTCGTAGCGTCCGCGTCCCGCCGGAAACTGCTGCTCCCAATTGCGGCCATCGACGTCACTCACACTGAGGCTGGCTATGGTCTGCGCTTCCAGGCAGCGAACATTCACGCTGTAGCCATCGGGGTGCGAGCGCGGCACGTAAAAGGATTTGATCCCGCACACCGAACAGAACCAGTGGTGTGCGGTACCCGTATTGAATTGATAATCGCGCAGCACGTCGCTCCCGCTGCACAGGCGAAAGCGCTCCGCCGGGACGATCAGGTGCAGGTAGCCGGCCTTACTGCAAATCGAGCAATTGCACTGCACAACCGCGAGCGCGGCCGGCGCCTGCACCTCAAAACGCACATGGCCGCAGTGACATCCACCGCTATGAGTTATCAAGGTCTCCATTTTCAATGGAGCATCCTACCAGAGACGATTAGTGTGACCCAGCTACCACCGACACGGCAGGGCTACTGCGAGACTGCTGGAATGACCAGCGCACCGGTGGGCGAACAACGTGTTCTAGCGGACGATTACCTTATCGTCACGCAGGATGAGGTGCTGTGCGCGCAGCTGCAGAGCGCCCTGGCGCTGTGTTGCTATGACGCGGTCGAAGAGAGCGGCGCGCTGCTGCACCTGCGCTTGGCGGTGCCGGGCGGTGCGCGCGATCCGAATCTCACCGACGCCACGCTGTCAAATGATCTGGCCATGCTGGACCGACTGCTGCGAAACCTGCGCGCCGTCTGCCCGCGTGCACAGCACTGGCAGGCAAAATTGGTGGCACAGATCGACGATGTCGCCACTGCCCGCCAGCGCCTCGAAGGCCTGCAGGTGTTTGTCGGCGCCTTTCTGGAAGATGCCGACGTGGCTCTGATCAGTACCGCCATCCACGTCGAGCCGCAGGTCCTGGTGCGCTTCCGCCCCGCCATGGGGCAGGTCCAAACCACGGTGGCGAATTAGGCGCCCGCCTTCGGCACCATGGCGCCTTCAATGGCCAGCAAGCGCAGCTTCGTGGCCACACCACCATACGAGGAAAAGCCCCCTGGCCGCGCGCCGGCCGCCAGCACCCGGTGACAGGGAACGATGAGCGGATAAGGATTGCGCCCCATCGCGCGACCCACCGCCCGCGCGGCGCCGGGCTTCCCGACACGCGCTGCCAACTCGCCGTAAGTGCAGGTTTTGCCCGCCGGAATCGTCCGGGCCGCGGCATACACGCGCCGCTCAAAATCGCTGACGCTCTCGAGGTCCAGGTCAATCCGGGCAAGGTCGGGAGTTTTCCCGGACAGCAGCGCGCGCAGCGCGGTCACGACCCGTCGCACAGCGGCCGGAGGAGGCTGCCGCTGCGCCGCCTGGTACAGCCGTTGTACCCGCTGCGCGGTGGCGGCGACGTTGGCCATCGGCAACTGTATCGCCGCAATGCCACGCGCACTCCAGGCGATGCCACACGGCCCAATTGGCGTGGAGAACAGTGTGAAGCCCACCGCTGGTGCATCCTGCTTGAGTGTGCTCGGCCTCACCATTCTGTCAGTTCCTCCAACTCGTAGAGCTTGCGCCAACTGGGACGGGCGCGCACCAGGTCCGCCAAGCGCCGCAGTTGCGGCCAGTCCAGCGCCGTGCGCGGCATGTTGCGCGACCAGCGCATCAGCATGGTCAGCAGCAGATCGGCGCCGGAAAAATCAGCACCCAGCAGGTACGGACCGCTCCTGGCCAGATGCGCGTCCACTCGGTCCCACACCGCCTCGATACGCCCCTGCAATGCCGCGCGCACCAGCGGTGGATGTTCCGCACTGCCCAGGTCGCGCGGATAAAACCAGTTTCGATAAGTCGCCGCCAAGGAATTGCTCAAAAACACCACCCATTGGTACCACTCATCCCGGTGCGGGTCTCCCGTGGGTGGCGCCAGGCCAGCCTGCGGATGGCGCTCGGCCAGCAGCAGCAACAGGGCGGCCGACTCCACCCGTGCGCGACCATCAACGATCAGCGTCGGCACCACGCCCTGCGGATTGAGCGCCAGGTACGCCGGCGTCCGCTGCTCCTCGCGCTCGAAGTCCACTTTGATGAGACGGTATGGGGCGCCGATCTCGAGCAGGGCCAGGTGGACCACCATGCTGGCGGTGCCCGGAGAGTAATAAAGCGTATACATGTGCGCATTGGACCCGCCGGGCCGCGCGCAGTCAATGTGCCGGGACCGGGGCGGGGCCGGCCGAGCGAGCGGGCACGCGGCGGGCTCGCGGCGGGTTCGCGGCGGGCTCGCGGCGGCGGGCTCGCGGCGGCGGGCTCGCGGCCCTTGACGGTCATTGCATTTTTATGCATTATGCGTGCACATTTATGCACTACCGACCATGCTGCACGACCACCACCTACAAACCCGCCGCGATGCCATCCTGGGGATACTTCGCGGCGGCGTGATCCGCCGCCAGGCCGAGTTGACGCGACTGCTCCAGCGTCGTGGCTTTGCGGTCACGCAGTCTTCCGTCAGTCGGGATCTGCGCGATCTGGGTGTGCTCAAGGCCAGCGGCCGCTACCTGCCCCCACCGCTCGAAACCGCCCATGTCAATGGTAATTTTTCGGCGCTGGCTCAATTCGTGCGCGCCGTGAAACCGGCGGGCGCTTCGTTGCTGGTGATCCGTACCAGCACGGGCGCTGCGCAAAGCGTCGCGGTGGCCATCGACAAGGCCGAGTGGCCTGAGCTCATCGGCACGCTGTCCGGCGATGACACCATCTTTTTGGCCACCGCTAACTTGAAGTTGCAGCAGCGCCTGCTGCAGCGTTTACACGAACTTTTCGGGATTTGAACACATGATCATGACGCTTGCTGCGGGCGTGCAGCCCATCGTGCTCGCCTATTCGGGGGGTCTCGACACCTCTTTTCTGGTGCCATGGATCACCGAGCACTACCAGCGCCCGGTGATCACCGTCACGGTCGATACCGGCGGCATCGACGCGGCCAGCGCGCAGGCGCTGCGCGAGCGCGCCTTGGCGCTGGGCGCCATCGCTCACCACCAGATCGACGCACGCGCCGATTATTTTGAGCAGGTGCTGCGCTTCCTGATCATGGGCAATGTGCGGCGCGGCCAGCTCTACCCGCTGTGCGTCGGTGCCGAGCGCGTCATGCAGGCGCAAACCATAGCCCACATGGCCGCCAAGCTGGGAACCCACTCCATAGCCCACGGTTGTACCGCCGCCGGGAATGATCAGGTGCGATTTGAAGTGGCGCTGCGCACGCTGGCCCCTGACCTTGAGATCATTGCACCGGTTCGCGACCATGCGTTCGCGCGGGCTGAGGAGCTGACCTATTTGCAATCACGAGCACTGCCAGTGCCGCCGTACGGCGCGGCTTATTCGACCAATCGCGGCCTCTGGGGCGTCACCATTGGCGGCACTGAAACACTTACTTCGCGTGGCAGCATTCCCGACAGCGCCTGGGTGTTGTCGCGCGACGCCTTCGCAACTCCCCGGGCGCCCGAACGCCACCGACTGGGGTTCACTGCGGGCCGGCCCGTCGCTCTCGACGGCCAGCCGCTCGGACCCGTCGATCTCATTGAAAGCCTGGAAGGCCTCGCGGCGCCGTTCGGCTTGGGCCGCGGCATTCACCTGGGCGACACCATTATCGGCACCAAGGGACGGGTCGCGTTCGAGGCGCCGGCCGCTGAAGTGCTGCTCACCGCACACCGTGAGCTGGAGAAGCTGGTGCTAACACCGCGTCAGCAGCGTATCAAGGAGAGCGTCGCTCTACCCTACGGCGACTGGGTACATGAGGGCCAGTTACTCGATCCCGTGTGCCGGGATATTGAGGCGCTATTGGTGTCGTCGCAGCAGCGCGTGAGCGGCGAGGTGCATATGCTGTTCCGACCGGGCAGCGTGTTTGTCGAAGGCGTGGAATCGCCCTGGTCGTTGATGGCGGCCTCCAAGGGAGTTTATGGTGAAGCGGCCGGCGAATGGACGCCGACCGATGCCCTGGGCTTTTCGAAGATCGTGGCTCTCACCGGCGTGTTCCACGCTCGTGCAGGGGAGTTGGCGCGCCTGGCCGCTGGGCAGGGGAAGCCGTGAAAACCGTAGTCGTCGACAAGATTGCCTCGATCACTCAGGCTTGCTCGCTGGGTCACGAACTGCGGGTTGCGGCGAACATTCCCGCCGAAGAAGGCGTGGTGATTGTGGTCGAGATCCTCAACAACAAATCCACTTACAACACTCTCGAACTCACCAGTGGCCGCATGGCCAAGGTGGCCAAGGGCGATATCGTGGTGGGCGCGCTCGGGCCGCGCAAAGCGCTGTTCGGCTACTCCGGTCACGTGCCCGAGTCGCTCCGGCCCGGCGACGTTATCCAGATGCTGAACATCGGCGGTGTACTGGGCGTGTGCGACTCGGCGACCGCCGACAAGGGCAAGCCGTTTGATTGCCGAGTACTGGGCGTGGTGCTGCAGTTTCCCTACCTGGGCGAGCGCATCGGCGTGCCGGCACGAGTCGGCTACCGCCGGCTGGATGCGGAGGCCACTTTGGACACACGCGGGGTGCCGGTGGTGGCGCTGGCGGGAACCTGCATGGAAGCGGGCAAGACCGCCGCCGCCGCGGCCATCGTCTCACGCATGCGCCATCGCGGCCTGGTCGTCGACGCCTTCAAAGCCACGGGTGTGTCACTACGCCGGGACATCATGGCCTTTGAGGACGCCGGTGCACGAAAATCCATGATCTTCACGGACCTCGGCGTGGTCACCACTTCGCCGCGCACCGGTCCGGCGCTGACTCGCACCATGTTGACGGATCTTGCGGCCGGCAAGCCCGATGTCATCGTCTTCGAACTGGGCGACGGCCTGCTCGGTACCTACGGGGTCGACGCCATTCTCGAGTGTGAGGATATCCGCCGTGCGCTCACCGGCGTCGTGCTTTCCGCCAACGATCCGGTGGCGGCTTGGGGCGGCGTGAAATTATTGCGCGAACGATTCAAGGTCGATCCGTGCATGGTGACCGGACCGGCCACGGATAATCAGGTGGGTATCGATATCATTCGCCAGCAACTCAAAGTGGCCGCCTGTAATGCCATCAGCCATCCGGCCGCGCTCGGTGATGCGCTCATTGAAGCCGTCGGCTTGGGAGCGCGGGCAGCGGTGGTTGGCGCAGCCGAATAATATGGCGCGCGTCCCGACCATTGTGCTGGGCGGCACCGGCTTCGTAGCCGGCGAACTGCTGCGCTTGATCGCCGGCCACCCGCTGCTGGAACTGGCCGGCATTCTCTCCGACGGCAGCCCTGGCGAAGCCATCGGCGCCGCCTTTCCACATCTGGCCAGCGCGTACGTCGGTGAAACCTTCAAATCGCGAGCGCAGATCGAAGCGGTGCTGCGCCGCGAATCCGCGCCGGCCATTCTTGCCGCGGCTCCGCACGGTGTATCGGCGGCCCTGATCGACTCGCTGCTGGGCGTGGCGGAAGCGGCCGGCAAGATCCCGAAGGTGGTCGATATATCCGCCGATTTCCGCTATCCCAGCGCGGCGGCCTACCAGGCTGTCTATGGCCATGCGCACGGCGCGCCGGCGCGCCTGGGCCAATTCACCTGTGCGGTGCCGGAGCACCTCAAGGCGATCGGGACGCCGCACGTGTCGCATCCGGGTTGCTTCGCCACGGCGACGCTCCTGGCCGTGGTGCCGCTCCTGGCGCTGAACTTAGTCGAGCCCCAGCTGTTCGTCGCCGCGGTCACCGGCAGCACGGGCGCCGGCCGCAAACCCACCGATGGTACCCATCATCCAACGCGCCACAGTGACCTGTATGCCTATAACGCGCTGGCTCATCGGCACGCACCCGAAGTCGCTGCCTGCGCCCTGGCTGCCAGCGGCGTGGCCGCACACATCGCGTTCGTGCCGCACTCGGGACCGTTCGCGCGCGGCATTCACGCCACCGTGCAAGCGGTGCTGAAGCGACCACTGGACAGTGCCCAGCTCCAAGCGCTGCTGGCGGATTATTACGCCGATGCGCCCTTTGTGCGGGTGAATGCGCGCGCGGCGCACGTCAAGGAAGTGGTCGCCACCAACTTTGCCCACTTGAGTGCGCACAGCGATGGCCGCACGGTGGCGGTGATGAGCGTGCTCGACAATCTCACCAAGGGCGCCGCCGGCGGCGCGGTGCAGTGGCTAAACCGGTTGCTTGGGATACCCGACGCCACCGGACTCACGGCACCCGCGGCGGGCTGGACATGAGCAGCGTAGCGCCCGTCGCCAGCCCGGCACGGCCGGAGAACGCGGCGCTGCGTGCCGCGGAGAACCACCTGGCGCCGGTGTTCGCGCAATACCCTCTGCCCATCGTGGCCGGCGAGGGCATCTGGCTGCAGACCGCCGACGGTCGGCGGGTGCTGGATCTTTACGGCGGCCACGCCGTAGCCGCGCTCGGCTACGGGCATGCCGGCTGGACCCGCGCGTTGCAAGCCCAGGCGCAGACGCTGAATTTTCAGAGCAACGCCGTGCCCCTGGCCGTGCGCGAGCGCGCCGCAGCACGCCTGGTCAGATTCTCCGGCCTCAATTTCAACAGTGTGTTCTTCGTGAACTCGGGCGCCGAGGCCAACGAGAACGCCCTCAAGATGGCCTTTACCATCACCCAGCGCAGTGAAGTCGTTGCGCTCGAGCACGGCTTTCACGGCCGCACCGCCGCCGCCGGCGCCCTCACTTGGGGTGCGGCCGGTAAGTGGTACGGATTCCCGCGGCCACCCTTTGACGTGCGCTTCCTGGCGCGGCGCGAGCTGTCAGCCTTGAGTGCCATCAGCGAGCGCACGGCCGCCGTCATAGTCGAACCCGTGCAAGGCGTGGGCGGAGCCTTCGATTTGGGCGCCGAATATCTCGGCGCGCTGCGCCGCCGCTGTGACGCTACGGGCACGGTGCTGATTTTTGATGAAGTGCAATGCGGCATGGGCCGCACCGGCACGCCCTTTGCCGCCAATCTCTACGGCGTGCAGCCTGACATGATCACCACGGCCAAAGCGCTGGGCAATGGCTTTCCCTGCGCGGCTTTGTTGATGACGCCGCAGGTGGCCAAGGCGGTCAAACTCGACGCCCTGGGTACTACCTTCGGCGGCGGACCCATGGCGTGCGCGGTGATCGAAGCGGTCGTCGAAGCGCTTGAAAGCGAGCACCTGCTGGAGAACGTGCGCCGGGTCAGCCAGTACCTGCGTGAGCACTGTGTGGTCGGACCGGTGAGTGCCATCCAGGGCGCGGGCTTTCTGCTGGGGTTGATCTGCACGCGTGCGGCCAAGGATGTTCATCGTGCCCTGTTGGAGCGTGACATCTTTACCGGCACCAGCGGCGATGCGCGCGTGGTGCGGCTCCTGCCGCCGTTCATCATGGGCGAGGCCGAGGTAGATCGGTTGCGTGCCGCCCTGCTCGACATTGGCGCGTGAAGCGCCTGCCATGAAACGCTTTGTCGACCTTGGCGAGCTGGGGCGCGAGCAAATTCACGCGCTGCTGACGCTCAGCCGGCGGCTCGAGCAGCATCCGGAACCCCGCGCGTTGGCGGGCAAAGTGCTCGGCCTCCTGTTCCTGAACCCCTCACTGCGGACGCTGGCCTCGTTCCAGGCGGGCATGGCGCGCTTGGGCGGCGCTTCTTTTGTCATCACGCCCGGTCAGGGTACCTGGCAGCTTGAATCGCGCGCTGGCACCATCATGAATGGCGCCGCAGCCGAACACATCCGCGAAGGTTTGCCGGTGCTGGCTTCGTACTGCGACGCGCTGGGAATTCGTGCCTTTGCCGACGGCAAGAACCTGGCCAGCGACTTGAGCGACGAGCGCTTCAATGCCATGGCCGCACTGGTGCCGCAGCCGCTCATCAACCTCGAATCGGCCATCAATCACCCCTGTCAGGCCCTGGCCGACTGGAAAACGCTCGATGAGCTGCCCATCCCGGCGCGCGCGAAATTCGTGTTGAGCTGGGTGTCGCATCCCAAAGCCCTGCCCCTGGCGGTGCCGGCCGCCACCGTACACATGGCGGCGCTGCGCGGCATGGAAGTGGTTGTGCTGCGCCCGGAAGGCTTTGCCCTGCCCGAACCCGTCATGGCGCGGGCGCGTGCCGCGGCGCAATTGAGCGGCGGCTCGGTTCGCGAGACCTCTGATCGCGCCGACGCGCTCGCGGGGGCACAGATTCTGTACGCCAAGGAATGGGGCTCTACCGCGCACTACGGCGATGAGGCGCGCGATCACGCGCTGCGCAGCGCACTGACGGATTGGTGCGTGCGCGAAGCCTGGTTCGCGCCCACGGCCCCTGATTGCCGCCTGCTGCACTGCCTGCCGGTGCGACGCAACAGCGCGATTGCCGACGAGGTGCTCGACGGTCCGCGCAGTCTCGTACTGCGCCAGGCCTACAATCGCCTGCCGGCGCAGATGGCCGTGCTGCACCGCCTGTTGTTACCCTGATTTCCGCACCACCCTCACAGGAGCCTCAGTTACCCATGATCATGCACCGGGCCGACCAACTCGCCACGATTCGCGCGCTGCGTGCCGCTGCGCCCTATATCAGGCTCTACAAGGGCAAAGTATTCGTGGTCAAAGCCGGTGGCGGCGTATTCGGCGATGCCGCCTTGACGCGCTCATTGATCGAACAGATCGCGATCCTGCATTGCCTGGGAGTGCGCGTGGTCATGGTGCACGGCGGTGGTCCGCAGCTCACCGAAGTCACCGAGGCAATGGGTGTCCCTACACGCATGGTGCAGGGGCGACGCATTACCGACGAAAAGTCCATCGATGCCACGTCGATGGTGCTCAACGGCCTGATCAATACGCGAATACTCGCTATTTGCCGCGATCAGGAGATCGACGCAGTGGGGCTCTCGGGTGTCGATGCCGGTCTGGTGCGCGCGCATCGGCGCCCGCCGGTGAGACTCAAGCCCACGGATACGGAGACCGTGGACTTTGGTTTCGTGGGCGACATCGATCATGTCGACACTTCCGTAATCCGCAAGCATCTGGACAATGGTTTGATGCCGGTCATCAGTCCATTGTCGGCCGACGCGCGCGGCCAGTTGCTGAATATCAATGCGGACACGGTGGCGGCCGCGATCGGGGCGGCGCTGCAAGCCGAGAAGCTGATTCTGTGTACCGGCGCGCCTGGCATACTCGACAATGTCGCCGAACCCGGTTCGGTGGTGTCCTATACGGATCTGGCCGGACTGAAGCGGCTGCGCGAAGAGGGTAAGATCGTTGACGGCATGCTGCCCAAAGCCAAGGCCATCGAAGATGCTATCCGCGGCGGCGTGCGCCGCGTACATGTGATCTCCTATAGTGCCGCGGACAGCATACTCACCGAGGTCTTCACCAACGAGGGCACCGGCACTCTGATCGTGGCCGACATCAAGGCGCTGACCACGGCCGAACAACAGCATGCGTAGATTGTGGGATAAGGGCGCTGCGCTGGACGAGCGCGTATTGCAATACACCGCGGGTGAGGACTACGCGCTCGACGCGCGGCTGGTGCCTTACGATGTACGCGCCTCCATAGCGCATGCCCGCATGCTGCACACCCAGGGGCTGCTCAGTGCCGCCGATGTGCAGGCATTGGTGGCGACGTTGGAATCCCTCGGGGCGGCCCACGCACGCGGCGAGTGGCAGATTGAGCTGGCTGATGAGGACGGCCAAAGCGCTCTGGAAAGCCGCCTGACGGGCGTGCTGGGCGCGCTCGGCGGGCGAATTCATCTGGGACGTTCGCGCAACGATCAAGTGCTCACGGCCTTGCGCCTGTACCTGCGCGACTCCAGCGCCGCGTTGGCCGACGCCGCCGAAGGCGCCGCCGCCGCCCTCACACGCCTCGCGGCGCGACAAGGCAGCGTGGCTTTGCCCGGCTACACGCACATGCAGCAGGCCATGCCCAGTTCCGTGGCGCTGTGGGCGGAAGGGTATGCCTCCGAGTTGCGCGACGATGCGGCGGGGCTGCGCAGCGTAACGCGCCGCGCGGGCCGAAATCCGCTGGGCTCTGCCGCTGGATACGGTACCCCCGGATTGCCGCTGGACCGCGCCGCCACTACAAGGGCGCTGGGGTTTGACAGCACGCACGAACCAGTGACCGCCGTGCAGCTCTCGCGCGGCAAGGCGGAGGCGCAGCTGCTGTTTGAGATCGCCCTTACGATGCAGGATCTGGGCAGGCTGGCCGCCGACGTGCTGCTGTTCTACACCCAGGAATTCGCCTTCATCGAATTGCCGGATGCCTTTACCACCGGCTCGTCCATCATGCCGCAGAAGCGCAATCCGGACCTGTTCGAACTGCTGCGCGGCCGTTCGGCCAGCGCCTTAGGCTGCCTCGGCGAAGCATTGGCACTGTGCGCCAAGCTGCCGTCCGGATACCAGCGCGATCTACAGCTGCTCAAAGCGCCCCTGTTTCGTGGTATCGACCTGTGCCAGCAGAGCTTGGGAATCGTCGTGCCGGCCATCGATGCGGTAAAGTTCCGGACCGCTGGTATTCACATCGATCCGCAAGTCCATGCCGCCGGCGAAGCGTATGCGCTGGTGCTCAAAGAAGGCATACCATTCCGCGAAGCCTACCAACGCGTTGCCGCACAACTCAAAAGCAGCAAGGACTGAAGTGCATCGTGTCCGCCAGCACCACTGATTCAACCCACCCGACGCGGCCATTGAGCCCGCCCGATCACGGTTTGATCACTTACACGCACTGGATTTACGCCCTGCATTCGCTCTCCGTGATCACCGCACTGCTCAGCGGCGCGAGCGTCGCAGGACGCTTCGTGTTCGGCCTGCCCTCGATCATCGCCGTCATCATGAATTACGCCCGCCGGAGCGAAGCGCACGGGAGCTTTCTCGAATCGCACTTCCGTTGGCAGATCCGCACCTTCTGGATTGCGCTGCTGGCATTGGCCATTACGCTGCTGATCTCTGCCCCATTGATCCTCGTGGTCGGCCTTGGAGCGGTGACGGCCTGGGTGGGCTTCAGTTTGATCAGCTTGTGGGTCATCTATCGAGTCGCGCGTGGCTGGCTGGCGCTGCAGGCGGCGCGAGCTCTGCCGCAGCCGGAGCCGACGACGTGATGCGGCCGGCTGGCCGAGCGCGCAAGCTCACCGTACCGGCCGTGCTGTGCAGCGCCCTGGCGTTCTCGCTCGGTGGGTACGGTTGCGGTCAAAAGGGCCCATTGACCCTCCCTGACGCCAAACCAGCGCCCATGGCAGTTCCGCCCACCGCGCCTGCCACGCGCACTCAAAAGCCGGATCCGGAGTCACGCGAGCATGAGCCTCAAGCCTGACTTGATTCTGGTGGATGGGTCTTCCTACCTGTATCGCGCCTTTCACGCGCTGCCGCCGCTGACGAATTCGCGTGGTGAACCCACGGGCGCCGTGCATGGCGTGCTGAACATGTTGCACAAGATGCTGCGCGATTTCCCCGGCGTGCCCTTGGTGGTGGTGTTCGACGCCCCCGGCAAGACCTTTCGCGACGAGTTGTTCGCAGCCTACAAGGCGCATCGGCCGCCGATGCCCGATGAGTTGCGCTTGCAGATCGACCCGCTCCTGGAGGCGGTCACTGGACTGGGCCTGCCGCTCCTGCGCATTAAAGGTGTCGAAGCCGACGATGTGATCGGCACCCTGGCCCGGCGCGGCGCGGCCGCGGGTCAAAGCGTGCTGATCTCCACCGGTGACAAGGACATGGCGCAGCTGGTCGACGAGCACGTCACGCTCATCAACACCATGAGCGACACCGTACTCGATCGAGCTGGCGTCAAACTCAAGTTCGACGTGTACCCCGAGCAGATCATCGACTATCTGGCTTTGGTTGGCGACAGCGCCGATAACATCCCGGGCATCGACAAAGTGGGAGCCAAGACGGCCGCCAAGTGGCTCAACGCCTACGGCACGCTCGATCAGCTGGTGGCGCACGCTGCCGAAATTGCCGGCAAGGTGGGCGAGAATCTGCGCGCCGGCGCTGCCACGCTGGCGCTATCGCGACAGCTGGCCACTATCCGCTGCGACGTCGAGGTGGCGAGTGACGCGGCGGCTTTGAGTCCGCGGCCGCGCGACACCGAGGCCCTGCGGGCGTTGTACGCGAGACTGGAGCTGCGTACGCTCCTGCGCCAGCTGGATGGCGCAACCGGCCCCGCAGCGGGCAGCGGCGCAGCGGGGGGCACCGCTGTCGCCGGCGGGGGTGACACACCGTCCAGCGCCGCAGCGCCGTCTGTGCCCAGCTCACCGCCGCTCCGGCCCGACCCGCAGCAGCGCCACTACGAGACCATCAGTGCCTGGCCGCAGCTCGAGCGTTGGCTGGCGCAGTTAAGTGCGGCCGAGCTGTTTGCCTTCGACACCGAAACCACCGGCCTGGACTATATGCAGGCACAGATTGTCGGCGTCTCCTTCTGCGTGGAGGCCGGCACGGCCGCCTATGTGCCACTGGCGCACGATTACACGGGCGCGCCTGAGCAGCTCGATCGCACGCGGGTGCTCGAGGCGCTGCGCCCGCTGCTGGAAGATCCGCGCCACGGGAAACTGGGCGCGCATCTGAAATTCGACATGCACATTCTGGCCAATCACGGCATCGCGCTGCGCGGCCAGCGCTTCGACACGATGCTCGAATCCTACGTGCTCAACAGCACCGCGACCCGCCATGACATGGACTCGATGGCGGAGAAATACCTGGGCCTGAAGACCATTCATTTCGAAGATGTGGCCGGTAAGGGCGCCAAGCAATTGACTTTCAACCAGGTGAGTGTCGAGGTGGCGGCCGAATACTCGGCTGAGGATGCCGACGTAACCATGCGACTGCATCGCACGCTCTGGCCACAGCTCCAGGCCCTACCGAAGCTCGCCGCGTTGTATTGCGAAGTGGAGCAGCCCCTGGTGCCGGTACTGCAGCGCATGGAGCGTGGCGGCGTGCTGATCGATCGCGCCATGTTGCACCGGCAAAGCCAGGAGCTGGCGGTGCGATTGCAGGAACTCACGCTCGCTGCGCAGCGCGAAGCGGGCTCCGACTTCAATCTGGAATCACCCAAACAGCTGCAGCAGATTCTGTTCGAGCGCCTGCAATTGCCGGTGCTGCGCAAGACACCCACCGGCCAGCCCTCGACGGCCGAAGACGTGCTCGAGGAACTGGCCGCCGACTACCCACTGCCCAAACTTATTCTGGAGTACCGGGCGTTGGCCAAACTGCGCTCCACCTATACGGAGCGGCTCCCCGAGCAGATCAATGCCACCACCGGACGGGTGCATACCTCGTATCACCAGGCGATTGCCGCCACGGGTCGACTGTCCTCCACCGATCCGAACCTGCAGAACATTCCGATTCGCAGCACCGAAGGGCGCCGCATCCGCCAGGCCTTCATCAGTCCACCCGGCCACGTGCTGATCAGTGCCGATTACTCGCAGATTGAGCTGCGCATCATGGCGCACCTGTCGGGGGACGAGGGGCTCCTGGCCGCCTTCGCGGCCGATCGTGATATTCACCAGGCCACGGCGGCGGAGGTCTTTGCCGTGGCGCCGGCCGAAGTCAGCACCGATCAGCGTCGATCTGCCAAGGCCATTAATTTTGGCCTGATTTACGGCATGTCGGCCTTCGGCCTGGCTCGTCAACTGGGCATCGAGCGCGGCGCGGCGGCACAGTACGTGGAGCGTTACTTCGAACGCTACCCGGGGGTACGCCGGTACATGGAGGAGACGCGTGCGCGCGCCAAGCGCGATGGCTTTGTCGAAACCGTACTTGGACGCCGGCTTTATCTGCCGGAAATCAATTCGCGCAATCGCCCGCTGCAGCAATACGCCGAGCGCAGCGCCATCAACGCGCCCATGCAGGGCACGGCCGCCGACATCATCAAGCGCGCCATGCTGAGCGTCGATGCCTGGTGCCAGGACCCGGCCGTGCCCGTGCGCTTGATCATGCAAGTTCACGACGAACTGGTACTGGAAGTGCGTGCAGATTTTGTCGCTGCGGCGACACTGCGGGTGCGCGACTTGATGGCAGAGGCGGCGCAGCTGCGGGTGCCGCTCAAGGTCGACATCGGCCAGGGGCTGAATTGGGACGAAGCCCACTGAGGCCGGTTTAAAGCCCCTGGGCGAGTGCCTTAGCAGCTATATATCTTTCAAATGAAATGCTCGAATTGGGGAACTGCCGGGGAGGCTGCACGCTCTTAATCCATAAGCGCCCCAAGCGCTTCCCGCTTCCCTCCCTAAGCGGGCTTGACAACCCGGGCCTGAAGAGACCTGACCTGGGTTTGTGTGCCCCGGTGGTCAACCCCCCCCAATTTAATGACCACCGGGGCCCTTTTAGTTTAATGTGCGAGCTACCGCGTGGCTCCCGCCGATGCCGGCGCAGCACCCATTACGACTCGGCCGTGGCCGCGGCGCTCTTGAACCAATGGTGCAACTGGCGCCGTGCATCCTCGAGCCCCGTTCCGTCCATGGCCGAAAACAGCTGCACTGAAGCCCGTGCGCCCAACTGACGCTGCGTGGCGACAAGCTGGATACGGGACTCCGCCCGCTTGAGCTTGTCGGACTTGGTCAGCAGCACATGGATGGCGCACCCGGCGCCCGTGGCCCAATCCAGCAACCCCTCGTCCCCCGCCATCAGTCCGCGTCGACCATCCACCATCAGGAACAGCCCGCGCAGCGAGCGCCGTTGCGCCAGCGCCGTGGTCATGGGCGCCCAGGTGGCCTTTTCAGCGGCACTGGCCGCGGCATATCCGTAGCCGGGCAAATCAACAATGCGGCAACCGGGCGCGAGCAGGAAGAAATTCAACAGACGCGTACGCCCCGGCGTCTTACTGGTACGTGCCAGCGCGCGTCGCCCGGTTATAGCGTTGATGGCGCTGGACTTGCCTGAATTGGAGCGTCCTGCAA
>Ga0075015_100000150_pt1 | contig 20400 bp, 18 predicted proteins | sample AleBraG_ABR_2013_FD_71476 | JGI IMG/M metagenome (GOLD analysis project Ga0075015, IMG submission 71476) | Freshwater sediment microbial communities in response to fracking from Pennsylvania, USA - Alex Branch Run_MetaG_ABR_2013 | ecosystem: Environmental > Aquatic > Freshwater > Creek >...
GCGCATGCCTGAGGCGAGAGTTTTCAGGAGAGCCGGATGCGGGAAATCCGCACGTCCGGTTCGACGAGGGGAGAGTGGGCCGCGCTACTGGCGTCGCCCTCTCTCCTACTCTACCCTCGCGCTTTCCCACTTTGCCGCGCAAGTTTCAACAATTGCGCGATAGTGGCGTGGTGATGCTGATCGGGACCGATAGCGGCGTACCGATGAACTTTCACAGCCAGTCTACCTGGAATGAATTGGACGTCTGGGTCAACCACATGGGCGTGCCGGCGATGGATGCAATTCGCTCCGCCACGTTCTGGCCTTCGGTGATCATGCGGGCGGAGAAGGATTCCGGCACCGTGAGTGAAGGCAAATATGCCGACATCATCGCGGTCCGGGGCGACGTGCTGCGCCACATCGACCTCCTGCGGCGCCCCGACCTGATCTTCAAGCACGGGCGACGTTATAAATAGATATGCGCCTCGTTTCGCTGGCCCTGGTTGTTTCCACCATCGCGTCTCCGCAGAACCTCGACCAGATGCTCAATCAACTGAGCTCGGTATATGCCGTAAAGTCTCCGGCCATCTCGCAGGATGGCAGGTATGTCGCCTGGACGGAATCGCAGCCCGGCCAGGAGGCCGATGCGGCCAAGCTCTACGTCAGCGAAGCCAAGGGCGGAAAGCCGCAGCGAGTGACCAACTCCGATGGCGCTGAGGCCGAGCCCGCTTTTTCAAGAGATGGCAGGCTGGCTTTTCTTTCCGATGCCGGCGCCAAAAATCTTCGCCAGTTGTACGTTGCTACCAAGAATGGATTTGGCCACAGCAGCAAGCTCACCGATGTTACCGGGTTCCTGTCGTCGCCCGTGTGGTCGCCGGACTCCAAACGCATCGCCGTGCTGCTGATTGCCGATGCTCCGCGCGTTCCCGGTCCCACGGAAGCGCTGGTGCCCGACACGGGAGTCGTCGACAGCAAGATTTATCTCCAGCGAATTGCCGTGGTTGACGCGGCTTCCGGCAAGCTCGAGATTGTTTCGCCCGAGGGCATGTACATCTACGAATTCGATTGGTCACCCGATGGCAAGCACCTGGTGTACACCGCCGCGCCCGGCCCCGGCGACGACAACTGGTTCGTCGCGCAGTTGTACACGCTCGATCTGGCGTCGAAAGAGGCAAAGTCCATCTTGAAGCCAACGGAACAAATGGCGAATCCGCGCTGGTCGCCCGATGGCGCCACCATCGCGTTTATCGGTGGCCTCATGAGCGACGAAGGCGTGACCGGCGGCGACATCTTCACCATTCCCGCCGCCGGGGGGCCAGCCAGGAACGTGACGCCCGGCCGTAAATCAAGCCCCAGCGCGCTCTCCTGGCTGCCGTCCTCGCAGCGGCTGCTGTTCACAGAGACCGTATCCGGCAAGAGCGCCATCTCCACGCTCGATCTCTCCACTAGCACGACGGAAACGCTCTGGAGCGGTGAAGAAAGTATTCAGTTCGAGGGCAACCCAGGCGCCAGCGTCATCGTGCGCTCCTCGTATTCGCAGCCGCAGGAACTTTGGACCGGTCCGGTGGGCCAGTGGACGCAACTCACGCACGTCAATGCCGGCCAGAAGATGCAATGGGGCGCGGCAAGAAGCGTCTCCTGGAAGAACGATGGCTTCGACGTGCAAGGTTGGCTGCTGCTGCCGGCGCACTTCAATCCTGCAAAGAAATACCCGATGTTGGTGGCCATTCATGGCGGGCCGGCGTCGGCTGTCCGTCCCACTTGGCTGCGGCCGAGTTTCGACCTGGGCCTGTTCTCGGCGCTCGACTACTTTGTGTTCTTTCCCAATCCGCGCGGCAGCTACGGGGCGGGCGAAAAATTCACCGCTGCCAACGTCAAGGACTTTGGCTATGGCGACCTGCGCGACATTCTCACCGGAGTCGACGCCGTTGCGGCGCAGTATCCGATTGACCAGAAGCGGATCGGCGTTTCCGGCTGGAGCTATGGCGGGTACATGACCATGTTTACGGTGACTCAGACCAAACGCTTCCGCGCGGCGGTGGCGGGCGCCGGCATTTCTAATTGGCAAAGCTACTATGGCCAGAACTCCATCGACCAGTGGATGCTCCCCTACTTCGGCGCATCCGTTTACGACGACCCGGCGGTGTATGCAAAGAGCTCGCCCATCACGTTTATCAAGAATGTGAAGACGCCCACGCTCATCGTGGTGGGCGAGCACGATGGCGAATGTCCCGCGCCCCAGAGTTACGAATTCTGGCACGCGCTCAAGACATTTGGCGTAAAAACAGAGTTTGTCATCTACCCCGGCGAAGGCCACGGCTTTCACGACCCGGAACACATTCGCGATCTGATGCGCCGCACGGTGACCTGGTTCGCCGACAACATGCCGAAATAACTAGCCTTCGCCGCGACGACACGAACCATTTGCTCCACTGGCGATCCGCGGCGGGTCGTCACCGGAACCTCCTGCAAGTTCGCCGGCGCGGACGGGGACACTGCGGGCTCGAGTCCGAACTCCTTCGCTCAAATCTATCGCAGCAGTGTCCCCCTTTCAAGCGTCAGGCCGGGTTGTTGACTTGTCCGCAATAGCGATCACGGCCAAGAATAGTAAACCGCGATGCTACGTCGCTTGCATGGCATCGTACAGCCACGCCGGGCGCGGATTTACCGGGAGCGAGTCTTTTCGGCCTATCGCAAAGATGCAGTCGCCACGAAGTGCGGTGGAGAATCCACGGGATTCCAGCAGGCGCAGCACCTCGCCGGGAACGGCCACGGACGAAGCGCCGTAATTCCCGGTCTCGATATGGTCCACCAGAAAGCCCGAAGCGGTGAGCAGGCGCTCGATTTCGGCAGGAGTATATTCGCGGTGATGCCCGCGGTCGCCACTTGAAACTCCGGGGTCCGGATAGCGAGCGTAATAGCCGGGATGGTCGCCCTTGAGAACGGCGTTCACGGAGCGAAGGGACGAAATGTTCGGAGTCGTCAGCAGCAGGATGCCGCCTGGCTTCAGTGCCCGATGAACTCCGCTCATCATGCGCATCGGATCGCGCTGGAGATGCTCCAGCAGTTCGCAACACAACACCGCGGCAAAGCAGCCGTCCGGATACGGGAACTCGTCGCACTCGCAATCGAAGAGATCGATCTCGCAATCGAAGGTTTCGCCGTCGTTCGCGGTAATCCACTTCCGTGCGCTTTCGCCATGGCCGAAATAACATCCACGAATCTCACCGTATCCCAGTAGATTTCTCAGTGCGGGCGTGATCTGCAGATAACATCCCATTTCGAGAATTCGATCCGTGGAAGTCCCCCGGGGAGTGAGCTGCAAGGTCCGAGTCAGACGGCTTTCATGTTCTTTCAGATATCTGGCCCGATCGGTATCCTGCTGTACCCAGCGCGCCAAGTAGCGTCTCACACGCGGCTCGTCCAAGTCTGAAACCGCCGGCTGGCGGGACTCGGAACGGTCCAGAATAAAATCCGCGTACTGACCGGCAACGATTTGCCAGTCGCACGTTTCGCAAGCCCATCCGGCCGCGCTCGCTCCAATCTCCTCTGTGATGGCGCGGTCGCTGAGCAGCCACTTCAGGATTTCCAGCAGCGTCCGGTCGCGGTACCTGTCGTTAGGCAGAGGGACGCAAACGCCGTCGGGGAGATCGAGGTTCGCTCCGTTCTGAGAGAGAACTACTGTCTTTCCCAAACCGAAGGCTCTCGCCGTGATGCCGGAGCTTTCGCCAAAGGTTGGCGATCGCAAGTTCAGGATCACGTCGCAGGCCGCGATGCATTCATCGAAATCTTCGATCTTCTGGAAATCCAACCTGAGAACTTTGCCTCCCAATTCCAGGCCGGCGATGGTCGCGTCCAAGGGAACCTCGGGATGCGCCGTACCGGCGATCAGCATCCTGGCGCTAGGAAAGCAGTCGAGCAGTTGGCGGAAAACCCCCAGGCACTCGCACAAAAGTCGGCCCGGCCGCATGTACCCGAACATTCCGATCAGGGGCTGGTCCGTCCCGATCCCCAGCCGGGCCCGGCAGGGCGACCCATCCAGGCGACGCCCCCGAATTCCATGGGGAATTCGCGCCACCTTGCCCCGAAAGCCTTTCATGCGCACGGCGCTCTCCACAGAGCTGCTGTGAACGATGCAGGCCTGACTTCGGTCGAGGAGTCGGCGCAACATACTGAACGACTGCGGCTGGCTTTCGATTTGTCTGCCGCGGGAACCCTTCGCGCCCTGCCATTCCTCGCCAAAGATTTCGTAATAGATCTCTCCCCAATACGCCTTGGGATGTCGGGCGGTCATGCCACGTATCAGATCGTGGAGGTTGGCCTCATGGAGGACCGCAATACCCGGGTGCCGCAAAGCCATCCGGTAGATCTCTGAATGAAACGGGTTGTTTCCGATCTGATAAACCACGGCACGGAAGCGCGTGGGATCAAAATTGCGCGGAATCCTATCGAAAACGCACAGGTCGACTAGTTTTTTGAGTTCGGGAATCAGTTCGGCTGCGTAGTCCGCGGTTCCAGTGCGGGCGGGAGGCAGTGGACTGAAGAACGCAACTCGCTCATTGTTCACGGCGTCCGATGAGCCCATAGTCCCGCGGCCCGTAAAGGAGTTCGTTGATTCTCCGGACCGGCTCGATCTCCGCATAAGCCATCTGTTCTTCCGGAGGAAAAGGATTCAGCCGCACTCGCTTGACGACGGTAAAGCCAAAATACTGAAAAATGAACTCCATCAGGGCCAGCGGAATCGGCCGCTGATGTGTAGGGTCGTTCCAGAAATAATGAGACGCCATCAGCAGATTTGCGGGATCCGGTGTTTCCACCACTAGAAGTCCGCCGGGACGCAGCTTCTGTGCAGACAATGCCACGAACGACGAGAGTGCGTCCATCGTCAGATGCTCCACCACTTGGAAGGCAGTGACAACGGTGAGCGAACCGTCATCGATCCCCAGCAGGTGGTGATGCGCTTCGGCTCGGGACACACGCAGATTCTTCGCCTGGCAGTGATTGACCGAAATCGGGCTCGAATCGATCCCAGTGATGTCGTATCCGCGCTCACATGCGAGGGAAATCCATTCTCCCCGGCCGCAACCGACGTCCAGCCATGGACCATTCAGACTGTGGCCGGCCGGGTCCAAGCCCTCAATCATAGCGAGCCACTGCCTCAGCTTTCCCGCGGTGTCTTCCTCCGGTCCCCGAAAATGATCTTGAAGAGAAAAATCAAACGCCGCCGGACGAGCCGCGATTTCACCAACCGGCTGCGAGCCGCGCAGGGTTTCAAATTCGAGTTCGCGCCGTAAGCCCTTCATTTGCTTTCGAACCTCTCCGATGAGGTTCGCCTGCTTCTCGACGGTCCGGCACAGTTCTCCCAGCACCAATGCCGTCTCGTTGTGAAAACGCAGAATTTGCGGTGTGTACCAGAACAGCATTCGCTGCACCATCCGCACGAATTGTGCTCCGATTCGCGCCCGCAGGGTGGGCGGTTGCGGAGGCATCTGGCCAACTAGATTCCGCAGTTCGTACAACCGGCCGTACGCGCCGCGGATCGTCATTAAATCGATATCCGGCGTACCTGGAGCGCCGAATGGCGAACTGCCATTCATCGCGCTTTCGCGCTCCACGCGGGCGTGGATTTCGTGAACTCGGGTGTGAACGTTCAAAGGAAGAATTTATCCTAACACACTTGCGGTGATACGCCATCACAATTCTCACAAAAATCCCGAGAGAAAATGTTAATAAAAGATCCAGTGTCGTGACTCACCAATGGCGGAGTCGTTCCGGCCATCCACCGGGAGACGGGGCAAGATCACACCGGCTACGACCGCTGGTAATTCATCGCCTCTTTTTTATTCCAGTTCCAGAAGCGCAGTTCGAGCGTGCTGCCGTTGATTTTAAGCCGCTCGTTGCGAAAAGGCACCCGGGTAATCGCTTCGCCGTTGACCTCGAAGAAAAACGAATTGTGAGCTGCATTCACCGGGAACGGCCCGCCTTGCGCGCCATACGCTCTTACGAACAGCATGACGGACACGGGTGTTCCATTCGCCGCTAAGACGGCTTCGCCTTGATCGTTCGTCTTTCCCTGAGCCGGCGCCCGGCTCTGCTGTAGGATGATGTCGATATCCGCGGCTGGCTCGCCGCTCGGAGTCTTGACCCAGACGTGGACTCCCGGGTCTTTGGTCGCCTCGCTGCGCACGAACTTGAACGGAGCGGTAGGAGCGCCATCGGTATTGAGCACCACAGAGTCGCCATCCACCTGCCAGGTCCCTTTGGCGTAATAATCCGCCGCGCCGGCCGAAAGCACGTACTGGAAAGTGTGATTCGGCAGCAGCAGCAGTTCGGAGGTGATCTCCATCGAGTTCTGAAGGACATACCGGCCACCGACATCCTGGGCGGGCAGGCCCAAGGCCAGAAGACCCAGCAGCAGAGTTGGTTTCATGGTTCGCTCTCTATTCAGGTTAACCTTGAAAACGTGAACCACAAGAGCTTGCTTTTGATTTTGAGCCTATCCGCTGCCTGTCTAGCCCAGGAAACGCCGACCGAGCGCGAGGCCGCCCGCGAGGTTGTGCGTAAGCTGAATAACCTCGAACAGTCGCTTGATATTCCGGCGGTAGTCTCCAAACTCACTGGCCCGGACGCCGAGCGGGACCGCGTGGCGGCGCGCGCCAAGGAGTTAATGGACGCCGGTTTGCTTGCCCTGGCCGACGACATCACGCGTCATCCCGAGATCGGCTTCCAGGAGCACCGTTCCATCGGGAAGCTCATCGACGTCCTGCAGCAACACGGCTTCGAAGTGAAGACGGATGCGGCAGGCTTTGAAACGGCGTTTGTGGCGCGGTTTCACGGGAGCAGCGCCAGACCAGTGCTGGGCGTGATTGTCGAGTACGATGCGCTGCGGGGCACCAAGGGCGCTTTTCATGGCGACCAGCACAGCGCGCAAGGGCCCGTGGGGCTGGCGGCCGCCATCGCCGTTTCGGAGTACCTGGAGCGCACCAAAACGCCAGGGTCGGTGGTGGTCTACGGCACTCCGGCGGAAGAGATGATGCCGCCGCCGGTAAAGACGGTGATGTTCAAGGCCGGCGTGTTCGACGCCGACGTGATCGTACGCAGCCACTCCTCCATCGCCAGCACGCGCGCGGCGCCGGGGTTTGGAACCTGCTGCATGAATATTGACGGCGTCAAATACATCTTCTCCGGTGCGCCGGCGCATCAGTTGACGGCTTGGAACGGGCGCAACGCGCTGACCGCGGTGATTGAGCTGTTCAATCACATTGACGCCATTCGGAGCAATCTCCGGCCGGAGGCGCGGATCCAGGGCGTGATCACCGAAGGCGGAAGCGCCCCAAATGTTGTGCCCGACCGCGCTGTGGCCGACTTCTATATCCGCTATCCGGATGCCGCCTATTTGAAGCAGGTGCGGGAGATGGTGGACAACGCGGCGCGCGCGGCGGCTCTGGCCACGGGCACTAAATTGAAGATCGACGCCTATGGCGAAATGCGCGACGGGATCTCCATCGCCTCCTTAGGCGAAGTCAGCTTCGGATATCTGAAGAAATTCGGCGCCACTCATTTGGAAACCGTCTCCGGATCGCCGCAAGGTTACGACGAGACCGGCAGTGTTTCCAGCGCCGTGCCGGGCGTGGGCGTCAGCGCGTTTACGTCCGCCGGCGCCTATCATACTTACGAGATGGAAGCGGACGCGCTCACCGAAATCGGCCACAGCGGATTTGTCGTTGACGCGGAGACCATGGCGTCCATCTTGTACGATTTTGCGGCGTACGCGGATTATCGCGCCCTGGTCAAGCGCGAATTCGAAGTCATCCGATCGCTGTATGGCGAGTATCAGCAGGCGTTGGAGAAAACTTACCAGAGACCAACCGTGCCGGAGCCGAAGTAGCTTTCAGGCTGCTTTCTTCCGGGTCTTCTTCTTGGCCGCAGTCTTTTTGGCGGACTCGCGCAAGCTGCGCTGCAACGCTTCCACAATGTCGACTACTTTCGGCTTCCGCGGTTGTTGCACAGCGGCAATCCTGAGCCCTTTTTGTTTCCGTTCGATTAAGTGCTCTACGTTCTCGCGGTACTGATCGTGGAATTGCTCAGGCTGGAAGGGCGCGGCCAGACTGCTAATCAGGCTCTTGGCCAAATCAATTTCCTTAGCGCTGAATTGGCCCTTCGCCGCCGGCGTGGCGTTGGCCTTGTGTAGTTCGTTGACATAATACAACGTGTGTAGAATCAGGCCTTCCTTCGCCGGGCGGATGACCACGACATGCTCGCGCCCGTGCATCGTTGCCTTTGCGATGGCGTAGTATCCCGTGTCGGTCATGCCTTCAAGAGCAAAGTATAAGGTTTGCTCGCCCCTTGCTCGGCAGAAACGTAGTAAGACGTTTCCAGAAATACCGGGTCCACCTCATGGGCCTTCACAAACTGCAAAATCTCCATGGCCGTGGCCGTGGCCGTGGGCGGGGCGATCTTCTTGAGTTCTTCGTCTTCCACCACCACATACGTATCCTTCCCGGATTCGTAGCCTTTTACCAGATCGCGGCGCTCCACGGGCTTGTCCTCTTGGGCGCAGTACCAGACCTCCCGGACGCGGGACAGATCGGTTTTATGCAACATGTGAAACCTCACCCTCTCGGGTCTTGCGGCGGCGAACAAGCGGATCGGAAACGAAACCAATCCGAAGCTCAAAAATCCCTTCCAAACGGTAGCAGCCATGCTCTGTAGTGTTGCAATCGGGATGCCACAGTTACATTGCGGCGAGATGGAAACGCTTTATCCCGACGCGCCTCTAATTCCCAGGAGTTCGAAACATGCAAGAAATTCGCGAATTGTTAGTAAAAGAGATGCGGGACTTGTACGATGCGGAGAAGCAATTAGTGAAGGCTCTGCCAAAGATGGTTAAGGCTTCCATCACGACGGAACTAAGCCAGACTTTCGAGCATCACTTGCACGAAACGGAAGGTCATGTTAAGCGCCTGGAGCAGGCGTTTGAATTACTAGGTGAGAAACCCAAGGGCAAGCCGTGCGCGGCCATGAAGGGACTCATTGAGGAGGCACAGGAGACGATTGCGGAGGACATGCCGGATCCGCTGCATGATTCGGCCATCATCTATGCGGCCCAAAAGGTCGAACACTACGAGATGGCCGGCTACGGCACGCTCAGCGCCTGGGCCAGGAGCCTTGGCATGGAGGATGTTGCCCGCTTGCTGGACGCTACACTGCAGGAGGAAAAGAAGGCCGATGAGAAGTTGACCGGCGTGGGTGAAGAGCTACTAAGCGAAACATCCCGTCCGATGGGCGCCGCAAGGAAAGAGTCGAATGGTAAGCGCCACCGTACTGCGTAAAGGCTGGTAGTTTTTTCCGGGTTATCGTGGAAGAACGATGCCCGGATATACGCCCACCGCTCGCACCCAGGTCAAACGGCTGCCCAAACGCGCCGCCTACGATCAGGCTCAGGTTCACGCCATCCTGGACGCGGGATACTTGTGCCACGTAGGCTTCATCGCGGAAGGGCAGCCCTTTGTTATTCCCACCGGCTATGCGCGGGCGGGCGAAATTTTATATATCCATGGCTCGGCGGCCAGCCGGATGCTCCGGACACTCAGCGAAGGAGTGGACGTATGTGTCACGGTGACGCTGGTGGATGGTTTGGTGCTGGCCCGCTCCGCCTTTCATCACTCGATGAACTATCGCTCGGTCGTGGTTCTCGGAAGGGCGCAGTTGGTCATCGAAGTGGCCGAAAAACGGGAAGCGCTGCGCTGCTTCACAAACCACATCGTGCCTGGGCGATGGGAAGAAGTTCGCCAACCCACGGAACAAGAGTTGAAGGCCACCAGCGTTCTGGCGTTGGAATTGAAGGAAGTTTCCGCTAAGATTCGCACGGGTCCGCCGGTAGACGATGAAGAGGACTACTCTTTGCCGGTCTGGGCGGGAGTGGTTCCGATTGAGCAGAAGCTTGGCCACCCTGTGCCTGACGCTCGCTTGGTTGCTGGCGTTCCGCCGTTGGAGAGGCTGGTTTGACCGAACGCACGCTCTGCGCGGCGTTGTTTGCCAAAATCCAGGAAGCGATTGACATCGAAGAAGGATTGCGCTGCTTCGCGAGCTTGGCGATCTGGAACATCTGATCAACCACAAGTACCAGTGGTTGACCCATTTGGGGCTTATGGGTATCGAGGTCACACCTCGAAATCTGTATCGCCTCCGCAGGACATAGTCCTTGCGGATTACTTCCACTTTCCGTCGATCCCGTGACGGCAAGAAACCTGATAAGGCGTGGTACTAGCCCGGGCTTACGCCAAAGTCCTCACTCTAAAGCAGATACCGCAAACTGCCGAAAGAAAGAGAGGGACAGGTCCGCTCCGCTCATTTCGAACGGTGAACCGCGGACGGTTAACGATGATGAGGAGTTGTTATTTTACGATCGGGCGCCCAGCGGAGTTTCCGCACCCCCGCGTGCTTGGACGGCAAGCACCAGCAGGCCTGCTATCGTTGTGGATCAAGGGGCTTCTGCCCATCATATTGATTGTTGGACTCCAAGCACAAATCATTGTCACTCCACCTCGGGTGACGAGCGCCGACAACGGAATCATGCTGCGGGTCGCGGCGTCTCCCATTCTAGTAGCGCGAAGTCAAACTGCCACTATCCTGGCAACCATTACCAATCAAAATCCATCCGGTAACCAGCAATTGCAGCCCGGGGACCGGCTGTTGCTGGACTATGACCTGGGCGACGGGGCATTGCTGTCCATGCCGGCGGCGATGATCGTCACCTCGGCGACACTTTCGCCGCTGGATTTTACCGTGACGCCGGGTAGCAGTCCGCAACAGCTTCTCATCGTCTACAACGGCCCGGCAGTCTCGTTCGCCGCCGCTGACGCCATCGCCGTCCGTGTTGCCGTACAGACGTCGAGTTTTGCTCGGACCAACCGCATGCGCATTAGCGTTCCGGACGACACCCGGCGTTTCTTGATCACGGAGGCGGCCTCCGACTACTGGAATACGGTCGACTTCCCATTTGGAACGGTTGGTCCGCAGGGCCCCCAGGGCCAACAAGGGCCACAAGGGCCACAAGGGCCGTCCGGCCCGGCGGGTGCCACCGGTCCCGCGGGTCAGGGTGGCCCGCAGGGACCGCAAGGGCCATCGGGTCAGAACGGTCCAGCGGGTCCGGCTGGAGCGCCCGGTCCTCCCGGCCCTCCGGTGACGTTCAAAGGCGGCTGGAACAATTCTGCGATCTATGGCATCGGAGATACGACCTTCTTCAATGGCTCAGCCTACATCAGCACCGCGCCTAATAATCAGGCGCATCTGCCAGACAGCAGCCCACAATGGTCACTGTTGGCGCAACAAGGCTCACAGGGCCCGGCTGGCCCGGCCGGACCGGCTGGACCGAGTGGTGCAACGGGACCAATGGGTCCAACCGGTTCCCCAGGACCGTCGGGCGCCACGGGCGCACAAGGCCCACAGGGCAATGCGGGGCCAGTCGGCCCACCGGGGTCGGTGGGTCCGGCCGGGCCGGCCGGGCCGCAGGGACCGCCGGTGGCGTTTAAGGGCCCATGGCAAAACTCTATCGGGTATGTGACCGGGGACACGGTCTTTTTCGGGAATTCCAGTTATATCGCGCTGAACTCGAACACCGGCGAGCAACCAGACCTCAATCCCGCAGCCTGGAGTCTGCTGGCAAAGGCGGGAGCCGACGGGCTGGCTGGCGCGCCTGGTGCGCCGGGAGCCACCGGTCCGGCTGGCCCAGCGGGACCGGCTGGCGCGAATGGCCTACCAGGAGCGCCTGGCGCCGCCGGAGCGCCTGGGCCAGCCGGTCCCCCAGTCACTTTCAAAGGGACGTGGTCGGCATCCACAACCTACGCCATTGGCGATGCCGTTGCGTTGAATGGCGCCAGCTATATCGCCACAGCCAGTAACTCGGGACAGAGTCCGGATATCAGCCCCGTCAATTGGGGGCTGCTGGCTCGCGCGGGCGTGAATGGACCTCAGGGTCCGACCGGCAACACGGGGCCGCCGGGACCCACTGGACCGGCTGGTCCCACTGGACCTGCTGGACCCACAGGGCCGCCTGGACCGGCGGGAGCGGGCGGAATGATTCTGGGTCACTGGAATTATCCGGGTGGGTCAGCCAACCCGTTCTTTCCAGTCAATTCTTCTGGCGATCCAACGCTCGGCGGAACTTTGGGCTCGTTTTCCCAGAACGCTGTAGTCATCCCGATCGCTTGTACCGCGAACACGCTCTACGTCTTTCAGCAGGCATCCAGCGGTTCGGCAGTCACGGTCACCTTGTACAAGTCCGCTGCCGGCACTGGAGTCCCCACCAGCGCCGGGCTATCGGTTACCGCTAACAACGGCGCAGGCAACCATGCGAGCGCATCCGTCGCGGTGGCGGCCGGAGATACCCTCGCCTATCTAGTATCGGGAACCGGTGTCAGCGGCAGCGGAACGGTTCTGTCCACTAGCCTCTTGTGCCAGTGACGGCGTGCCAGTGCTGCCGCTCTAATGCGCGGCAGCGCCTGAATCCACCAAGTATCCGAATCGGTGTCAGCGCCAGCGGAACATTCTCGTCCACGGGCCCCTGAACCGCAACCGATCACGTATCGGGAACCGGTATCAGCACCGGCGGACCAGATGCCCACAGGCCTATTGGGCCACAGATGGGCGCGCCAGTGCCGCCGCTCTAATGCGCGGCCAGCGCCTGAACCTTGGCAAAGCTCAAGTCGAGCTGCTTGACAAACTCGTCCACGTCCGTCTTGCTGATGTTCAGCGGCGGCGATAGCCGGATGACGTTGCCGAAGTAACCGCCTTTACCGATCAGGATGCGCTGTTCGCGAGACGACTCCATCAACGCGGCGGTGGCGGCGGTTGCCGGTTTCTTGCTCTCGCGGTCTTCTACCAGTTCCAACGCCTGCATCAGCCCCATGCCGCGGACTTCGCCGATGATCGGGTGCTTCTGTTGCAGTTCTTCCAGCTTGCCGCGCAGGTAGGCTCCCACTTCAGCGGCGTTGATCGATAGCTTGTGCTCCTCAATGAAGTCGATCACGGCTTTGGCGGCGGTGGTCGAGATCGGGTTGCCGCCGAAGGTGGAGATCTGGGCGCCCTTGACGGAGTCGGCGATTTCCGGACGAGCGACGGTCAGGCCGATGGGCGCCCCGTTGCCTAATCCCTTGGCGCTGGTGATGATGTCCGGCTGCACTCCCCACTGCTCGATTCCAAACCACTTACCGCCGGTGCGGCCCCAGGCGGTTTGTACTTCATCGCTGATATACACGCCGCCGTATTTCTTGACGATTTGGGCCACGATCGGAAAATATTCCTTGGGCGGCGTGACAAAGCCGGCGACACCCTGGATGGGTTCGGCGATGAATCCTGCTATGCGGCCGGAAGTGGTAGTGCGGACGACTTCCTCTACATCCTGGGCGCATTTCACCTCGCAGGATGGGTAGGTCAGCCCGAAGGGACAGCGGTAACAGTATGCGTTGACCGCATGAACAATGCCGGGTTGCGGCGCACCCCCGATGCGCCAGGTGGATTGCGCAGTGAGGGACATCGCCAGCGAACTGCGGCCATGGTAGGCGTAGCGCAGCGCCACGATCTCGCTGGAACCGGTGTAGCAACGGGCCGCGGCGATGGCCGTCTCATTGGCTTCCGTGCCGCTGTTGGTGAAGAAAGACTTGGTGAGCTTGCCGCCCGGCGTGATCTGTGCAATTTTTTTGGCCAGCGCGGCTTGCGGCTCGTTGGCGAAAACCGTGGAGACATGCTGCAGCTTGTCCATCTGCGCGTGCACCTTTTGATTCACGCTCTGGTTGCAGTGGCCGATACTTACTGTGACTATGCCTCCAAAGAAGTCCAGGTACTGGTTCCCGTCGGCGTCCCAGACATATTGGTCTTTGGCGTGGGAGATGACAAGCGGCGTCTGGTAGTAGTGAAAGACGGCCGGGAACAGGTACTCGCGGTTGGCTAGGATCACTTCTTCTTTGGTCATAGGAACAGCATAACCAAAAAGCCGTGAGAGAAACAGGCTCGGTTGGTCGCGGAGGAACTCGTGGCCGAGCCACAGACGTGCGAATGGCACAGCCATGAATCCCGGCCACGGCGTGGTGTGGAGCAATCGAATTAGCCGGCTCAGGCCACTGAGGCCGTCTTCGAACGGCCCAATTGCGCAAACCGGCTGGGCGCCGCGGGAGCGGGCGCGACCTTGGCAACGGCGATCGAGGCTGGCCTGATCAGTTGCAAAACCATGTCCGCCGGCGGTTGGTGAGTCTCCAGGTAGTCCATGCCCTCCACGGTAATTTGCAGGGCGCTTTTGTCGTCGCTCAGCACCAGGTTTCGTTGCTTGAGATACCACATTGCGAACGCCAACTCCTCGGCGGTCACGTTGAGCATGCCCTCCATGTGACGGATGCTGATGCTGGGCTTGAACGGATTGCTGCGCCGCCGGTCGTAGAGCACGCTCAGGATCGTCGCGCGAAAATGCGATCCCCGGCCTAGAGCCTCAAAGAATTCCAGGCCGCTGAACATAGGGCCGGTCTCTTCGGCGCTGATGCCTTTGATGTTGTCGAATTCCTTGCGCAACTGAGCGTCGGACAAAATCTCGTAGGCCTGATTGACGGAATCGAATTTCTCTTTGTCGCCAGTCACCGCGTTCTTCGGATGGTATCTCTGGGCGAGTATGGCGTAGGCACGTTGAATCGTGTCCGAGTCTGACTTTGGTTCGATGCCAAGAACTTCGTAATGGTCCTGAAATTTGCCGGCGAGTGGAGCAGACATAAGGGTCTCTTAGCAGTATGCGCCGGAATGCCCGGTGCGGCAGTCAGGGGAATCCCCTAGTCGGGCGGACGAATCCGTCTGACTTTAAGGCAGGCCACGGGCAATGTAGAGATCGGAGCTTGCCAAAACATAGCTGTAGGCATAGGCGCCGCCGGGCGCGATGTGCAGGTCGTGGACTTCGAGAACCGGTTGGGACGGCCTCAGTTCCTTCCAGGGCGCTGCTTTGCCCGTAGCCAACTCGACAACGGATATGGGAAAGAACTTCTGATCGTCGCGCGCCGGACGGACGTAAACGGAGCGGTTATCACTGCGCCAGCCGACGATGTCGTCGTGTTCCCCAATGCCTTTCACCGGTTGAGGCGGACCACCATCGGTGGGATACAGACTGATTCCCGCGCCCCAGTTCCGCACGAGAATGAATTTGCGATCTGGCGAGACCAGCATTTGTGGCTCGGAATCCGACTCCGGGCAGATCGGCTTGACGGATCCGCTGTTGGCGTCCCAATCGAAGCACTGCACTTTTTTACCTTTGTAATTTCCTTCCACCAGGTAATGACGGTCGCCGGGAAGCCAACCCAGCACGATGGTCATCTCGAGTCCGGGCGCATGCGTTTCGACTTCCTCGCCCGGCCCGGTGGGAAACAAGACAAAACGTTTCAGCCCCTGGCTGTTTTGTACAAAGCCCGACACGGTTTTCATATCGGGGGAGAGGACAAAGGCGTGGCCATCGGCGATGCGCAGCGGAGCGGAGCCATCGATCTTGCGGACGTAGATCGCGCTCTTCGTTCCGCCCGCCTCGCCAGTGACGTTGGCGACAATCAGTTTGCCATCTTCGGAGATGGCGCGCACCTGTCCCGAGTCCAGGCAGGAAAGATCGCGCTCAGCGGCATCGCCCGGCTCTGCGGCCAGGATGCCCGTGGAAGCCGAACCGGTGGCGATCAGGACCTGACCGCCGCGCGAAATGTCGTACAGCTTGACGCGCGCGGGGAGCGTCAAAGCCACGCGCCGGCGGCCTTTCATGTCCACTGCGTAGATCGTACCGGGAGCGGCGGTATCAAAGGAGCGGAACCAGACCTCATCCCCCTTGGGACTCCAACTGAGAGAAGCGTCCTCGCCCGTGGTGCTTTGTCCCGAGACCACACCCAGCTTGGTGATTTTGCCGCTCTTGTCGACCACTATCAGTTGTATGCTCGAGCCATTGCCGTAGCTGGCAAACACGACGCGGGAGCCATCCGGAGAAATGCGAATCATCTCTTGCGGCCACTCGATCTTGGGGACCAAGACCGTGCCGATCGGGTATTCCAGCCGCGTGATGTCGCCAACGTGACGAAGAACCGCCATCGAAGATCCATCCGGGGACCAGTCGGCTGCGAGAACCCCATCGAGCAGAGGCCGCATCTGTCCGCCGGAAAGAGAAGCCACGCTCAGCGTATAGTCGTGAATCAGAGCCAGTTGTTGGGTGGCCGACACGGATTCCAGCGCCGCGCCATCCTGCAATTCGAGATCCCGGGAATCGGGGTTGCCGGGGATCGCAAGATACGTGCGCAGATGGCCGTTGTCGAAGGCCGCGCCATACACCACGCTGTGGGCGTCTGGTGTAAAGCGGGCGCGCAGGACGTAGCCTTTGCGAAACGTGAGGCGGTGGTACTGCGTCGGCTCACGCCGGTTGAAGCGATCCTTCAGCAAAACTCCACCGGCGATCAGGACAACAGCGGCTAGCGCAGCCAGCGCCGGCCAAATCCAGCGGCGGCGCGGCGGTTTTGGCGCAGCGGCGGTCAGCGCCGGTTGAATCACCGTGGAGCCAGTGTTGAGCGCGCGCAGTGCGAATGCCAGGTCGGCGGCGGATTGAAAGCGCTGGCCCGGTTGCTTTTCCATGCAGCGGCGGGCGATGCCCGCCAGCGCCGGCGGCATCTTCACGTCGCCCTCGAAATCCTCTGGTTCGGCATGCAGAATGGCGTGCATCGTCTCGACGCCGGATGGCGCCTTGAACGCCCGTTTGCCGGTCAACATCTCATAAAGCACGCAACCGAAGCTGAAGATATCGGAGCGCGCGTCCACCGGCTCGCCGCGGACCTGTTCCGGGGACATGTAACCCGCGGTGCCCATAACGGTGCCGGGAACCGAGAGCGCCATGCTCGCCGTCCGGTCGTCCTGAATGGTGTTCTGTTTGGCGAGGCCAAAGTCGAGCAGCTTGGCCTGGCCGGAGCGCGTGACCATCACATTCTCGGGTTTCAGATCGCGATGTACCACCTGCAGCGAATGCGCAGCCGCGAGGCCTTCGGCAATCTGGACGGCGATGTCGATGGCTTTTCGCGCCGGCATCGGCCCGTGATCGATGATGGAGCGGAGCGATTCGCCGTCGACCAGTTCGGAGACGATGAAGACCTGGCCATTGTCTTCGCCGAAGTCGAAAATGCTTAGGATGTTGGGATGGTTCAGCGCCGCCAGGGCCTTGGCCTCCTGGGCGAAACGCGCCCGGCGCGGCGGATCGTTGGCCACGTCGGGAGGCAGAATTTTGATCGCCACCATGCGGTTGAGGCGCTCGTCCTTGGCGCGCCAGACTTCGCCCATCCCGCCTTCGCCGAGCTTATCTACGATCCGGTAGCTTCCTAGAGTTTTATCGATCACTCATCAGCAATATAGCGAATCCGTGCGGGGCGGTTGCGGGGCGCGGTCCGGCGCCGATATCAACCGCAACATCTCGGCGCAAACGAGGTCCGGCCATCACGCGCCCGCTGACGGGCACGATCCGCACTGTGCCTCCGAGCCAATGCGCGAGCGAACGGAACATTTATTCAAAGTTCCGAGGCCGCAACATCGATCATATTGTGAAACCCGACTATTGCATCTGTAACAGCCGTTTTGTGCTCCGGTTCGACGTCGACACTGAATGGTCTCTGGCGGCGCAATCATTCAGGAATGTTGCGAACCAAGGACGGCGTCGGCTCCCATGAGGCGGCGAATCATGGGAACAAACCGGTTGGGCGCAAACCGGCCTTTGTCCGGTACGCGGAGCAACCTCGTTGGGCAGTCAATCGCGTGATGCGGTCCCGAGCGCGGACACGCCTAGTCTGCCCGGTCCCAGGAGGGTGTCAATTGAATAGTTGACACTGTAATCGGTTCAGTTTACAGTAAGGGTGTGGTTGCCAGCCTCAGAAATAAGGGGCTCGAAGAGATCTACCTCACCGGCCAGACTCGACGGATCGGCGCCGAATATGTCAGGAAGTGCATTCGTATCCTTCAGTCGCTGGAAGTGGCAACACAGCCAGAGGATATGAGCGTTACGGGGTACCGGTTCCATAGTCTGCGCGGCAAGCCGCGGAGATGGTCCGTGTGCGTCACTGGAAACTACCGGATCACGTTCGGCTGGTCTGCCGAAAGCGCGCACGATGTCGATTTTGAGGATTACCATTAGGGAGGAAGAGATGAAGAGATGAAGAGAAAGAATGCATTGCCGCCTGTACATCCGGGCGAGATCATTCGGGAAGATATCCTTCCCGAAGTCGGCCTTTCTGTGACGTCCGCCGCGAAGGCCCTTGGAGTGTCGCGCCAGATGGTTCATGACATTCTGGCTGGGCGGAAGCCCCTTTCCGCTGTCATGTGCCTGAAGGTCTCCCGCCTGTTTGGCAGCACGCCGGAATTCTGGATGCGCCTGCAAGCAGACTACGATCTGAAGAAGGCTGCACAAAACAGCAAGGTCATGCAACGCGTCGCGCGTATCGTGCCGGTTAAGCCGCTCGATGAAGTCCGCGCCTGACGTAGGCGACGGTCAGGCTGAAAGTTGCAGCGTACTTCGACCCAGAAATAATTGGCTCCCCGAGAGGAACACAGATCCGAACACGGGTTTGGAGAACTCGGCGCGGCCTTAATCCTCCAAGCTGTTAACCCGGTGGAAGATTCCGGAGCCGAACATCGTCGTGGGGGCTTCAGTCTGTCAATGATCAAATACTCGTCCCAATGATACGCCAAACCGGCCAGGCGCTGTGTAGCGTGCCGAAGTGGGGCTACACTCCTGTTCGGCCCTGCACCATCTGGGGCTCTTTGCCGCCAGCGCGCCGAAACAAGTCTCTTGCACTGCTTGCATTCGTCATCATGATGAGGATCAACACAATGCCGTAGATGATTTGCCTGAGGTTCGCCGCAGCGCCCGTCGGCAAGCCAGCAAAGCGCAGAAACTCCGGCATAATGACCAAAACCGCCGAAGCAACGCACGCACCGCGAAGGCTGCGCTGCCCGCCGAGAATCACAATAGACAGGATCAATATCGACTCACTCACATTGAAACTCGTAGCATCAATGTAGGAGTTGTAGTGCGCATATAATGCACCTGGAATCGCGGCGAGGGCCGATCCTAGTGAAAACGCGACAATTTTCGTTAGCCGAACGTTACGTCCCACACTCGCTGTGAAGACCTCATCCTCACTCAGCGCCCGTAACGCCCTACCGAACCCAGAATTAGACACGTTTCGCACAACAGCCCAAACGCCTGCCGCCATTTGGGCGCAGAGGATAAGGAACTCAAGTTTACCTTCGAATATGAACCCAGCCACACCGGTCCCTTACAACTTTCGCCAGGGTATCCGCCAAGTCCTCGCCTTCGAAGAGCCGCTTGCCGGTGACGGTCTCATAAATGACGACGCCGAAGGCCCAGATGTCGGTGCGCCGGTCGACGGGCTTGCCGCGAGCCTGTTCGGCGACATGTACGCGGCGGTGCCGAGGATCATGCCCGCCTGCGTCATGTGCATCGATAGCGTCGGAGAGATGGTCGGATTTGAGCCCGGAGTTGCAGCGGAGTTCGTGTCCGCCGATTTGGCCAGTCCAAAATCGAGAACCTTGACCACGCCGGCGGGAGTGAGCTTGATATTCGTCGGCTTCAGTAATCCAGGACCTATCTGTTTTCTGATCGGCGAGACTGAGCTGGTCCCTACTGTGCCACACTGTGGGTAACAAACTCGGGCACTAACCGGCTTTTCTCACAGGCAAACTGGTCACCCGCCTCGCAGTCGCCTCAGAAGCTTGTCGAACCGCTGAGTCCCCAGCGACACCGTTTCCATCAGCGCTTCACTCAATTCGTCGGCATCTTCGGTCGCGACGCCGTCTCCGTGCGCCAAGCGCGCCGTGGTCGTCCGCAGACGGTCGGCGAGAAAGGCGGCGAGAGCGAAGTAGAAGTGGGCCGCGAACCTTGGATCCGCGCTGAACTTCGTCCGCAGCGCCTCGCGCCCAACAGCCAGAATGCGTGCGGCGTCAAGCGCCGTGACCGTGGCCGACGGCGGCCGGCCATCGACGAACGAGATCTCGCCGACAATCTCTCCCGCCAGGAGCGTGGTCACGCGCGTTCCGCCCACGTCAACGGCGAACTGGCCGTCCAACACCACGAAGAGTGAATCCGAGTCCACGCCCTCCCGCATTAGCGCCTGACCCTGAGTTAGACGTTGCACGGCGCCGTTGACCGCCAACCACTCGATGTCGCCATCCTCCAGCGCCCCCATCAGGTACATCGCTTTTCTCATACGTCCCCTTTCAGGCAAGCTGCCGTTGCGCCAACCTCCTAAACAATCCCTCTTGCGCCATCAACTCGGTGTACGTCCCGCTCTGCGCCACGCGCCCCGCTTCGATCACATAGATGCGGTCGGCTTTCTCGATGGTGCTGAGCCGGTGGGCAAT
>Ga0075015_100000151_pt1 | contig 20379 bp, 17 predicted proteins | sample AleBraG_ABR_2013_FD_71476 | JGI IMG/M metagenome (GOLD analysis project Ga0075015, IMG submission 71476) | Freshwater sediment microbial communities in response to fracking from Pennsylvania, USA - Alex Branch Run_MetaG_ABR_2013 | ecosystem: Environmental > Aquatic > Freshwater > Creek >...
CCTCGGGGGCGCGGCCGTCGTCCCGCGTCACGGCACCGAGGTGCTCAGCGGCGTCGAGCGGCAGGACCTCGAGGCTCACCGCCTGCTCCTGGGACCGCGTCGGTCCGGCGCCGGACCGACCGAGCGGCTCCTCGACGCGCTCGACCAGGTGCACCTGACCGGCCGCGGGGGCGGGCACTTCCCGACGGCGGCCAAGTGGCGCTCGGTGCGCGACGCGGGCGCCGCCGTCACCGTCGTGGCCAACGGCGCCGAGGGCGAACCGGGGAGCGCGAAGGACGCCGTGCTCCTCCAGACCCGACCCCACCTCGTGCTCGACGGCCTCGTGTCCGCGATGGAGGCCGTCGGCGCCGACGAGGGCGTCGTGTGGCTGCACGACGGCGCCTGGGCCACGGCGCGCTCGGTCTCGCGGGCCCTGAGCGAACGGTCCGCGGCCGGCGTGCCCGACCCGCCGATCCGCCTGGTGCTCGCGCCCGACCGCTACCTGTCCGGCGAGGCCACCGGGATCATCCGCACCCTCGAGGGCGGGCCCACCCTGCCGCGCTACGTCGAGGACCCGGCGCGACCGTGGTCGGCAGGGTCGCGCCCGGTGCTCGTCAACAACGTCGAGACCCTCGCCCGCGTCGGCCTGCTCGCGATCGCCGGCGTCGAGGCCTACCGGCCCACCTCGCTGCTCACGGTGGTGAGCGCCGCCCACCGCGTCGTCGTCGAGGCCGACCCCACCACGACCTTCGGCGACGTGGTCGCCCACGCCTGGAGCTCCCCGGACGGCGCGCAGCCGCAGGCCGTGCTGCTCGGCGGCTACGGCGGTTCCTGGGTCTCCTGGGATCGGCTGCGCGACCTGCCGGTCGACAACACGGCACTGCGCGGCCTCGGGCTGTCCGTCGGCGCGGGCCTCGTCGGCGCGCTGCCGACGAACGCGTGCGGCCTCGAGGAGTCGGCCCGGCTTGTGCGCTACCTCGCCGCCCAGTCCGCGCGCCAGTGCGGTCCCTGCGTCTTCGGGCTCGCCGCCGTCTCGACCCTGGCCGACGACCTCTCCGCCGGCCGGCTCACGCCCTCGGGACGTCGCCGGCTCGGACGGTTCATGGGCGAGATCGCCGGGCGCGGCGCCTGCCGTCACCCCGACGGCGCGCTGCGCATGCTGCACTCGGCGCTCGCGGTGTTCGAGGTCGACGTGCACCGCCACCGTCGTGGTCGCACCTGCGACGCGCCGGCCTTCGCCGTACTGCCCCTGCCCGGGCAGGCCTGAGATGTCGCGGCACGCCACCGTCCGCGAGGCCCGCACCGCCGCGGCGCCGCAGGGCGCGCTGCGCGTGGACCCGTCGATCTGCGACGGCGTGGGCATCTGCGCCCACCTCGCGCCGGATCTCGTCGCCGTCGACTCGTGGGGCTACCCCATCGTCCGGTCCGGGCCGCTGTCGGCCGGCCGCGAGCGGCGGCAGGCGGAGGCGGCCGTCGCGGCCTGCCCGCGACGTGCCCTGCGCATCACCAGCTGACCCGAGCTCACTGGCCGCGGAGCCGGACGTCGGCGGCCTCCCGTGTCCCGTCGAGGGTATGCCAGCGCGCCTCGTCGCGCTGCCACCGCACGATCTCGCCGCGCATCGCCTCTCCGTCGCGCTGCACCACCCGCTCGATCCCGAGCGCCGCGTCGACGTCGACCCACACCGACAGGGCCGCCTGCGCGCGCAGACGCCGCGAGGCCATGCCGACGCCCTCGAGCACCACGACCTCCTGCGGCGCGACGTCGTCCCAGCGGCCCCACGCATCGGCGGCCCAGTCGCGCACCGGGTGCCGGGCCGCCTCCCCGCGACGCCAGGGATCGAGCAGCCAGGCCGTCACCCGGTCGGCGAGCGCCTCGAACGCGGTCACCCGGTCGGGTGCCTCGGCGACGACCGCCCAGCCCTCGTAGAGGTCGTCGCCGTGCACCACGGGGACGACGAGGTCCGGACCGGACAGGGCCTGGCGGACCGCCGCCGCCAGCGTCGTCTTGCCGGAGCCGGCGGGACCGTCGATGACCAGCAGCCGTACCGGACCGACCGACGGGGCAGCGGCGCGCAGCCGCTGCGCGATCTGCTCGACGGTCACGGCGTCATCGTGCCAGCCGCCGGCGGCGGTCAGCGCAGGACGTACTGCGTGCCCGTGAGGGTCACCGTGTCGACCTGCCACGGCGTCGTGCTCGCCGCGGCGGTCCGCACGTAGAAGTGGTCCGCGCCGTCGAACACCGCACCGCGCGGAGCGGCCGAAGCACCCACGAGCGTGCACCCGGGTGCGAGCCGCGCGGCCACGCCGAAGTCCGGCGCGTGGGTGTAGCCGAGGTAGTAGCCGCTGTCCGCCGCAGCTCCCGAGGGCTGGGAGGCGTGCGAGCAGACGGTGGCGCGCAGCCCGACGACCGGGCGTGCCGAGAACGGCAGGGGCCGCACGAACGACACGAACGCGCCGGCTGCGGGGATGCGCAGCGAGCCTCGGACCGACCCGGCCACCACGCCGGGCGAGCCCGCCACGCCGGCGCTCGAGGCCGGCACCGTGACGCTGAACGGGGCGGGCGTGACCCGCTGGCCGGACAGGCGGATCGTGACCGCCCGGGCCACCGCGACGCCCTCGCCGCCGGTGGCGACGACCGTGAGCGTGTAGGCGCCGTCGGGCAGGGGTCGGCCGCGGCTGTCCGTGCCGAGGAACACCGCGATCGCGGTCGTCCGCCGGGTGAAGCTGCGGGTCCACACGACGCGACCGCGGGCGGCGAGCTTCCACACCATGACCGACGGCACGACGGCCGTGCTGCGGATCGTGACGGAGTCGAGGTAGCCGTCGCGGGTGGGGTAGACCGTGGACGAGGACAGCGTGATCGCCGGCCGCGCCGCCTGGCTCGTCGCGACGGTGACCGGGCGCAACGCGCCGACCTCGCGCGGCGCAGGGGTCCGGTTGCTCAGCCACAGCCCGATGCGGTAGCGGCCGACGGGCACCCGCGTGCCCCGCTGGTCGGTGCCGTTCCAGACGAACTTCCACGCCGTGCCGAGCGGCAGGACGACCCCGCGGATCGCGACTCCCCGCGCGTTGTAGATGCGCAGCACGCCGGTGGCGGGGACGTTCGAGACCGGCGCCACGACGAGGGTGTCCTGGAAGTGGTCGACGAACGGTCGCACGACCCTCGCGGAGAGCCCCAACGACTGGGCCAGGCCGGTGACGGTGGTGATCGTCGGCGGGCTGAACGCGGGCCCGTCGGCCGAGACGCGCACCTCCCACGGCCCCGCGACCATCGGCGCCGGCCACGTCGTCACCGTGGCCGACGTGGCCGTGGCGGGGGCGGTCGCCGTCGTGACGGCCCCGCCCCCCACCGGGCGGAACGCGACGGTGAACCCGGTGACCCCGGTCATGTCCGCGGGCGGCGTCCATCCCACCGAGATCTGCTCGACGCCGCCGGTGGCGGTGACGCCACCCACCGCATGAGCCGTCGGGACCACGCCGTCGATCTCCACGGGCGTGCTGGCGCCCAGGGAGTCGACGGCGGTGACGCGGAAGGAGTACGCGAGGAGGTTCGTGAGCCCACCCACCGACAGGCTCGTGGCGCTGGACACGCCGGCCGGCTGCACCGGGACCCAGGCCGTACCGTCGCTGCGGTCGACGGCGTAGGTGACGACGTCGCCGGGGTTGTCGCCCGTGGGCTGCCAGCTCAGGTCGATCCGCTGGTCGCCCTGAGCGGCCTGCAGCCCCGAGACGGGGAGCGGCGCCTGCGCGGGCATCGGCAGCGCGAGGTCGAGCAGCCCGAGCCCGCACGCGGCGGCGCCGCAGCCGGGAGCCGGCTGGGTCAGCCCGCCGAGCAGCGACGCGACCTGGGCGGGGGTGTAGAAACCGCGGCCGGCACGGGTCGACTGCAGCAGCGCGACCGCGGCCGAGGCGTGCGGCGCGGCCATGCTGGTGCCGGCCTTGGAGCCGTAGCCCGGCGTCGTGGGGACCGTGGTCCCCTGGTTCACCGTCGAGAGGATCGTGCCCCCGCCGGCCGGGTCGCCGCCGGGTGCCGCGACGGTGACCGACCCCGAGGCGGGGTTCGTGTTCACGCCGTAGTTCGAGTACGACGCGAGGCTCCCGCTGCGCGTCGTCGCGACGACGTCGACGACGCCGTTGCAGCTCGCCGGCAGCGACGACCCACCAGGGGTCGCGAAGTTCTTGCCGTCGTTGCCGGCCGCGACGACGACCGAGGTGCCGCGGGCCCGGGCGTCGTTGATCGCCTGCTGGGTGCCGGGGTCGCAGGCGCCGGGACCGCCGAGGGACATGTTGATCACGGTGGCCGGGTGGGCATTGGCCGGGACGCCGGCGACGGCGCCGCCCGAGGCCCATTCGATCGCGTCGATGATGTCCGAGGTGGAGCCGCCGCACTTGCCCAGCGCGCGCACCGGCTCGATGAGCACGCCCGGCGCCAGGCCGCTGATGCCGAGCGCATTGCCCTGCACGGCGGCGATGGTGCCGGCGACGTGCGTCCCGTGCCAGCTGCTGTCCGAATGGCCGTCGGGGTACTGGCCGCCGCAGTTGTGGAAGAAGCCGCCGTCGGTGAGTCCGGCGTCGTCCTGCGCCGTGATCCAGTCGCCGGGGTCGGACGGGTCCGGGTCGCGGCCGCCACCGTCGTTGGCGGTGAGCGGCAGGTAGGCGGACTGCGTGGGGTGAAGGGGGTCTGGCACGGGGTCGAGCGAGACGAAGTCGTAGCCGGGCACGGTCTGGCCCGCGAGGTCCGGGTGGCCGGTGATGCCGGTGTCGATCACGGCGACCACCACGGACCGCGAGCCGCGGGTGCGCGACCAGGCCGCGGGGGCGTGCAGGGAGTAGTCGGCGGCCGAGGTCGGATGGGTGGCGTCGGAGAGGTCCCACTGCGAGCCGACGAGCGGATCGTTCGGCAGCGGCTCGTCGGACGGGTAGACCCAGGCGTCCGGCTCGGCCCACAGGACGTCGGGCCGCGCGGCGATCGACCGGGCGGCCGCCTCGGCCTCGGTCAGCGACACCGGCCGAGACAGCGCCAGGAGATGGTTGCCGTCGCCGAGCGTGCGCACCTCCGTCGCCGAGGGGACACCGGCCGCTGCCGCCGCCTGGTCGCGCACCGCGGCGGTGGTGGTGCGGCCGTCCCTCGTCCGCACGATGAGCCGCCCGACCGGCCGCGAGTCGCGGCTCGGGTGCGTGCGCGCGCCGGCCGGCGCCGCGGCCGCGGTCCGGGGCAGCGGCGTGAGGAGCGCTGCGACGGCCAGAGTCGCGCAGGCGGCTGCGACCGTGCGGGTCGAGCGAGTCACAGCCGTGCCCCCTGGGCGGTCGTGCGCACCCCGTGGTGCGACCACCATGGTAGGTCGGTCGGGACGCCTTGTCGGCGGCCGTACGGTCTTGGCCCGCCGATCGCGCAGTCCTCGCCGGGGCGGGACACGCGGGGAGCCGTCGGGCTAGGTTCGGACGAGGAGAAGGCGACACCGCAGGAGGCGTCATGGGCCCGTCACCGGTGGACACCGGCCGCAACGACCTCGGCAAGGTCCTGGTGCGGACGGCGGCCGAGCTGGCAGCCACCCCGTGGGAGGAGCTGCACGGCATCGAGGGCGCCACGCACAAGGTGCTGTGGCAGTCCGGGGCCGTGGTCATCGGGCTGATCCGGGTCGAGGCGGGCCGCACCAAGCCCGAGCACACGCACCACGGCGCGCACCACCACATGCTCATCACCCGCGGTTCGTGCGTGATGCTCGGCCAGCGCGTCGACGAGGGCTCCTACGTCTATGTCCCGCCGGGAGTGCCGCACGCGGTCGACGATGTCGGCCCTGACGGCGTCGAGTTCTTCTACACCCACCGCCCCGTCGAGATCCCTCCCGTCGGCGAGGACGACGACTACGTCGCCGGCCCGGTCTGAGCGCGGCAGCTGCTGCCGGGTCCAGGGACGAGATCGCGCGGCGACGCCGGGGTCGCGGCGCTAGGTTGACGGACGTGAGCAGGCACATCGAGGTCACCGACGGCCCCATCCGGATGACCAGGAGGGAGTACGAGCGCGAGCTCGCGCGCCTGCAGACCGAGCTCGTCGCCATGCAGGAGTGGATCCGCGCGAGCGGGCAGCGCCTCGTCGTCATCATGGAAGGCCGCGACACCGCGGGCAAGGGCGGCATCATCCGGCGGATGACGTATGAGATGAACCCGCGCTACTGCCGCGTCGTCGCGCTCCCCGCGCCGACCGAGCGCCAGCGCACGCAGTGGTTCTTCCAGCGCTACGTCGCCGAGCTCCCGGCCGCCGGCGAGATCGTCATCTTCGACCGGTCCTGGTACAACCGCGCCGGCGTCGACCGCGTGATGGGGTTCTGCACCGACGAGGAGTACGAGTACTTCATGCGGGTGTGCCCGATGCTCGAGAAGGCGCTGATCCGCGACGGGATCATGCTGGTCAAGTACTGGCTGTCGATCTCCGACGAGGAGCAGCGCAAGCGGTTCCAGTCGCGCATCGACGACCCGGCGCGCCGCTGGAAGCTCTCGCCGATGGATGTCGAGGCGCAGGCGCGCTGGGTCGACTACGCCGAGGCGAAGGACCAGATGTTCGCCTACACGGACACCAAGGAGAACCCCTGGTTCGTCGTCGACGCCGAGGACAAGAAGACGGCGCGGCTCAACCTGATCTCGCACCTGCTCTCGCTCGTGCCCTACCAGCCGATCGAGCACGACGAGATCGTGCTGCCCCCGAAGCAGAACCGCGCCTACGTGCGTCCGCCGCTCGAGAGCCAGACCTTCGTCCCGCAGCGCTACGTCGTGACGAAGGGCTGACCCTGCGGCGGCGGCTCTCGATCGGCTCGTGGCCGGCCCGATCCGGCCCGGCGGCGTGCACGTCGAACGGTCGTCGAGCGGACTCCCGCCGTCCGAGGCGCCGACCGTGGCGCACGTGCGCGTGCGTCGCGCCACGCCCTCCTCGAGCACCACGACGAGAGGCGCGCCGAGACCGAGCCGCGCGGCCTCCGAACGACAGCCGCGTCGCGCGCTGCGCCCACGTGGCGCGCCGGGTCGCGCTCAGGGCAGTACCACCCCTGGGTGACGGCTGGCGAGCGACGCGGTCGCGAGCGTGCTGGCGACCTGCCCGGGACACTCGCTCGCCTCCCGCCGACGGCGGCCCGAGCGGCGCGTCACCAGCCGTCGCGCAGCGCCGTCTCGAGGCATTCCAGGACGAAGTCCGCGGACTCCGCGGTGAGGCACATCGGCGGCTTGATCTTCAGGACGTTGGCCCGCTCACCCGTCGGCTGCACCACCACCCCGAGCTCGCGCAACCGGTCGCAGATCGCGGAGCACTCGGCCGTGGCGGGTTCGAGCGACTCGCGGTCGCGCACGAGCTCGACGCCGAGGTAGAGGCCCATGCCGTGCACCGCGCCGACGATCGGGTAGCGCCCCATCAGCGTCGTGCAGCGTGCGATGATCCGATCCCCGACCGCAGCGGCGTTGGCCTGCAGCGCCTCGTCCTCGATGATGTCGAGCACCGTCGACCCGACGACGCACGAGACCGGGCTGCCACCGGCGGAGGAGAAGAACGAGCCCTGCGCCGCGAACGCGTCCGCGATGGCGCGGGTGGTGATGACCGCACCCAGCGGCTGGCCGTTGCCCATCGCCTTGGCGACGGTGACGATGTCGGGCCTGACGCCGTGCAGCTCGAAGGCCCACCAGTGGTGGCCGAGGCGGCCGTAGCCGACCTGGACCTCGTCGGCGACGCACAGCCCGCCGAACTCGCGCACGGTGTCGTAGACCGAGGACAGGTAGCCCTCCGGCAGCATCACGCCACCGGCATTGCCGAAGACCGGCTCGCAGATGAACGCGGCCGGCGGTCGTCCCTCCGAGGCGATGCGCTCCACGAGCTCGCGCACCTCGAGCGCGTAGTCGGGTCCGGAGCCGGCGCCGCGGAACCGGCCGCGGAAGGTGTTGGGGGCCGACGTGAGGTGCACCCAGTCGGGTCGGCTCCCCAGCGCGGTGGGGTTGTCGTAGAGCGAGGTCGTGACGGCGTCGGACAGCATGGTCCAGCCGTGGTAGGCCTCGCGCACCGCGACGACGTCGGGCCGCCCGGTCGCGGTCTGCGCGATGCGCAGGGCGAGGTCGACGGCCTCCGAGCCGCTGTTGACGAGGAAGACCGTGTCGAGGCCGTCGGGAGCGAGGGCTGCGAGCCGCTCGGAGAACTCGGTGATTGCGGCGTAGTGGAACCGCGAGTTGGTGTTGAGCAGGCGCATCTGGCGGTCGACGGCGTCGGCGAGGCGCGGGTGGCCGTGCCCCACGGCGGCCACGTTGTTGACCATGTCGACGTAGGCGCGGCCGTCGGTGTCGAGCAGGTGGTGCCGCCACCCGCGCTCGATGCGCATCGGCTCGGCGTAGTAGTGCTCCTGCACCCGCGCCAGGACCTCGTCACGCCGCTCGAGCAGCCGTGCGGGGTCGTCGGCCGACACGGCCAGCTCGACGCCGAGCAGGGGTGAGGGGTCCGGGCAGAGCATCCGCCAGCCGCCGACGCCGGTGGCGGTGGTGAAGTGCGGCGCGTCGAGTGCCGGGTCGACGCACAGCTGCACCCGTACCTCGCCGCCGCCGACGACACCGAGCGGCGTGCCCGCCGCCACGTCCTGGCCCCCCGTGACCGCCGGGCGCAGGCCGCTCACGGTCAGGCGCCCCGCGGCCGAGTCGATCACCACCGTCGACCCGTCGACCCGGGTGACGGTCGAGTCCCACGGCGCGGCGGCCTCGGTGCCCACGGGAAGGACGAGGTCGACGCCGAGGGCGTAGGTGTCGGGCTCGACCGGGGAGTCGAGCGACGTGCGGGTGAGCCGCGCCTCGGCGTACCGGGTCGCTGCGGCGCCCGACCCGGCCGCGGCGTGGAGGATCTCGCGCTCCGTCGCCGCTGCGAGGAACCGACCGGAGTGCAGCGCCGCGCTCGTCACCGAGAGGTCGACGACGGCGATGTCGCTGACGGCGGGGAACAGCGGCCCGCCGGAGGCGACGGCGGCGCGGGCCGCCCTGACGCGGGTCGCGGCGTCGAGGCGCAGGGCGTCGCGGATCGTCGCCTCCGCCACGTCGAAGGGCACCGTGCGGGCCGCGTGGAAGATGCGCCACTCGGACTCGAGCGGGCCGGTCGCCGACTCGTTGTCCGGATCGAGCAGCGACTGGTGCTCGCCGCTGGCCACGAGGACGGCGCCGCGCAGCACCACGAGGGGCCACAGTGCCGCGACGTCGGCGTCGTCGAGCGGGACGACGTCGTGGAACGCGAGCACGGCCGGCAGCGCCCGCGCCGGCTCGGTGGGGTGGTGCCGCAGCACCGAGGCGACGGTGACGGCGAGGTCGGCGACGAGCCAGCTGCGGGTCAGGTCGCCGAAGTCGATGATGCCGTCCGGCCGCACCCGTCCGGCGTCGTCGCGGTGCCCTACGACGTTGTCGTCCGTGACGTCGCCATGGATCGCCTGCACGCGCAGCCGGCCGGCCACCGCGGCGAGCCGCTCGCCGGCGTCGTGGGCCACCTCGGCGACCAGCGCCCGGCGCCCGGGGTCGGAGATCGAGGGCAGCAGCGCGGCCACCACGTCCCCGGCGCGCCGGAGGTCCCACTGGACGACCCGGTCCAGGCCCGGGTGGTCGAAGTCGACGAGGGCCGCGCCCGCGCGCGCCGCGAGCGAGCCGAGGTCGGCGACGACGACCGGCGCGAGGTAGCCCACGTCCGAGAGCGGCTCGCCCTCGACGTAGGTCAGCAGGCGCAGCGGGAGCAGGTCGTCGCCGTCCGCGACCTCGTGGAGCAGCGCGCCGTCGACACCCGCGACCGGCACCGGAGCGTGGAAGGTCGTGTCGCGCGCGGCGATGTGCAGCAGGGCGGCGTTCTGCGCCTCGACCGCGGGCCGACCCCAGGACCGGTTGGCCACCTTGAGCACCAGTCGGCCGTCCGGACCGTCGACCTGGTAGTTGCGGTCCTGGTGGCTGCCGAGCTCACGGACCGGGCCGTCGACGCCGTAGACCCCCGCGGCGAGCTCCGCGGCGCGTGCGCCGTCGACGGCGGGACGAGGGGAGACCTCGAGCAGGACGTCGTCGCGCGACATGGTGGCCCTCGTGAACGGATCCCCTGCCGGAGATCGTGGTGAGCGGATCGCTAGGAGGATAGCGACGCCACGACCGACGGCGTTCGCGCGCCACGTCGGCGGACGCGGGTCAGGGCGCTGTAGGCCTCGGACCGCGGACGACCGCGTAGCCCACGACGAGCGCGATGAGGTGGAGCGCCGCACCGAGCAGGAGCATGGTGCGGGGTCCCGTGCCGACCAGCGCCCCGAAGACGGCGGTCGTCGCGGCGTAGACCGACGTCCGCAGGCTGGCTGCGGTGGTGAAGACGGCCGAGCGCACCGCGGGCGCGGCCTCGCGCGTGCGGATGCGGAACATCGCCGTGAGCATGGGACCGTCGCCGGCGCCGAGGACGAACGCGGCCACGACCGTCACGACGAACGTCGGGGAGACCCCCATGAGGGCGAGGGAGGCGCCGACCACGACCGTCGTCGTCACGATCGCGCGGTCAGGGTCGCGCAACGGCCGGCGGGCGAGCCCGAGGGTGGCCAGCACTCCGCCGACGGCGGCCGCCCCGAACACGACGCCGGCCTGGGCCAGCGACCCGGTCTGGCGCAGCGTGACGAGCGGGACGGCCACCAGGAACGCGGCCTGCCCGGCGAAGCCGACGGTCGTGACGATCGTGGTGAACGCGAGCGGCGGCGTGCTCCCGAGCGCCCGGAACCCGGCAGCGACGTCGCGGCGCAACGAGTGCCCCAGGCCACGCTCGGGCCTGACCGGGAACGGCACGCGCGGCACGGCGGCGAGCGAGACGACGAGCAGCGCCAGCGTGAACAGGACGGGTCCGCGGGAGCCGACGACGACGGCCGCAGCCGCGAGCGGCGGCCCGACGATCGCGCCGATGTTGTACGTCGAGGCGTCGATGCCGTACGCCCTGTCCAACGTGCCGGACGGCACGAGGGACGGCAGCTGCGAGGTCAGTCCGCCGGTGAGGGCAGGGTGGGCGAAGCCGCCCACTGCGGCCACGCAGGCGAGCAGCACCACGGGCGCCGTCGGGATGAGCCACGCGAGCAGCGTCACGACGACGAGCAGCACGAGGGTTGCCGCGACCAGGACGCGCCCGGGGCGCCGCGCCCGGTCCAGGAGCGCGCCGACGAGCGGGCCGCTCACGGCGGCCAGTCCGGTGAAGGCGGCGAGGACGATCGCGCCGTCGCGTTCGAGGCGCCCGCTCGCGAGGGCCGTGAGCAGCAGCGCCGGGCCGAGGGCCTCGGTGACCGACCGGGACGTGACCGCCGTGACCGCGTACGCCGCGAGGGCTCGGCGTCCGCGCACCGGCGCGCTCGTCGCCTCGGCACCGCCCACCGGGCGAACCTACCGGTCGGTCGCGGGCCATCTCACCGGGCTGCGGGCGACTCCCGTCGCCCCGTGTGTGAAGGTCGGAGAAGCAGCACCGATCCCCCGGAGGACACCGTGATCATCGCCATCCCCGTCGACGCCGAGGACCAGGTCGCCCACGGCTGGGGACGCGCGCCCCGCATCGCCCTCGCGACGGTGACCGACGGCACGATCACCGGCTGGGCGGTGCACGACGTGGGCTGGGACGTCGCTCACGACGAGGGCACCGAGGGCTCCCACCACGCCCGGGTCGTCACGTTCCTGCGCGACAACTCCGTCGAGATGGTCGTCGCCGAGCACATGGGCGACGGCATGGTGCGCATCCTCGGGTCGATGCACCTGCCGGTGGCGCTCGGCGCGTCCGGCGACGCCCGCGCGAGCGTCCTCGCCGCTCTCGAGGTCAGCCCGACGTAGCCCGGCGGGCCCTACGGTGTGGGCATGACCGACGCGACGAAGCCGGGGATGCGCGAGCAGCTCGAGGCCGACGACTACATGGGGCCGGCCACGTTCGGCCGCCGGCCGTTCCTCACCGAGCCCGAGGAGCTCGACGCGCGCATGCCGCACGCCGCGGTCGTCGGCGCACCGTGGGACGGCGGGACGTCCTACCGCCCGGGTGCCCGCTTCGGCCCGCGCGCTCTTCGATCCGCGCACACGCCCGGCACCTACCACCTCGACCTCGAGCTCGAGATCTTCGACCACATCGACGTCGTCGACTACGGCGACGCCATCTGCACGCACGGCATGTGGGAGCCCTCGCGTCAGGCGATCTACGACCGCGTGCACGCCGTCGCCTCGCGCGGCATCGTCCCCCTGGTGCTCGGCGGCGACCACGCGATCACCTGGCCGTCGGCCTCCGCCGTCGCCGACGTGCTGGGCCACGGGCGGGTCGGCCTCATCCACTTCGACGCCCACGCGGACACGGCGAACGACGTCGACGGCAACCTCGCCAGCCACGGGACGCCGATGCGCAGGCTCATCGAGAGCGGCGCCATCCGTGGCCGCAACTTCGTCCAGGTCGGGCTGCGCGGCTACTGGCCCCCGGCCGACGTGGTGGCGTGGATGCGCGAGCAGGAGATGCGCACGCACTTCATGCAGGAGATCTGGCAGGACGGCATCCACGCCGTCATCGACCGTGTGATCGGCGAGGCGCTCGACGGCCCCGAGTACATCTACCTCTCGGTCGACATCGACGTGCTCGACCCCGGGTTCGCCCCCGGCACGGGCACGCCGGAGCCGGGCGGCATGGCGCCGGTCGACCTGCTGCGCATCGTGCGTCGCATCGCGACCGACACCCGGCTGGTCGGCGTCGACGTCGTCGAGGTGGCGCCGGCGTACGACCACGCCGACACCACGGCGAACAACGCTCACCGCGTGCTGTGGGAGTCGGTCTCCGGCATGGCCAAGCGCCGGTCCCTCGGCCTGGACGAGGAACGCCCCCGCTGATCAGTCGGCGGGGGCAGCGCTGAGGCCGGCGACCGGGCGCATGTCGGGGTAGCGGTCGCCCACGAAGGCGTCGCGCGGCACGAGCGCCTCGATGCGCGCCAGGACCGCGTCGTCGAGCGCGACGTCGGCGGCACCCACGTTCTGCTCGAGGTACGCGGTGCGGCGCGTGCCGGGGATCGGGACGACGTCGTCCCCGCGGGAGAGCACCCACGCCAGCGCGAGCTGGCCCTGCGTGACACCGAGCTCCACCGCGATCTCGCCCAGCGCGGCGGCGACGTCGAGGTTGCGCCCGAGGCTGTCGCCGGCGAAGCGGGGGTTGTGGCGGCGGAAGTCGTCCTCCGCCAGCGCGTCGAGCGACGTGATCGTGCCGGTGAGGAAGCCACGGCCGAGCGGGGAGTAGGGCACGATCCCGATGCCGAGCTCGCGGCAGGTCGGCGCGACCTCGTCCTCGATGTCGCGGCTCCACAGCGACCACTCGGTCTGCACCGCAGTGACGGGGTGCACCGCGTGCGCGCGGCGGATCGTCGCGGGCGCCGCCTCCGACAGTCCGATGTGGCGCACCTTCCCGGCAGCGACCAGCTCCGCGAGCGCGCCGACCGTCTCCTCGATCGGGACCGACGGGTCGATGCGGTGCGCGTAGTAGAGGTCGATGCGGTCGGTGCCCAGGCGGCGCAGCGACGCGTCGCACGCCTCGCGCACGTAGGCGGCGTCGCCCCGGATCCGCCGCTTCGTCGGATCCGACGGGTCGCGCTCGATGCCGAACTTCGTCGCGAGAACCACGCCGTCGCGCGCGCCGGTGAGCCAGCGCCCGAGGAGCTCCTCGTTGTGGCCCATGCCGTACATGTCGCTCGTGTCGTAGAACGTGACGCCGAGATCGAGCGCCCGGTCGAGCACGGTCAACGACACCTCGTCGTCGTGCGGGCCGTAGAAGTCGCTCATGCCCATGCAGCCGAGGCCGACCGCGCCGACCGGCAGATCCGTGCCGAGGGTGCGAACGTGCATGACGGCTACGCCTCGCCCGGCTCGATGCGGCGCAGCCGCAGCTTGCGTGGTGCCTCCGTCGTCAGGCTCGGCAGTGCGGCACGCAACGTCGCGATGTGCTCGGTCTCGTCGTGGGCCGCGTGCGCGGCCGGCGACGCCCAGATCTCGTAGAACACCAGGACGTCGGGGTCGTCGGCGTGCTCGTGCAGGTCGTAGAGCACGCAGCCGGCCTCCGCCCGGGTCGGCGGCACGACAGCGAGCAGGGTCGCGCGGAGCTCCTCGATGCGTCCAGGCGCGGCCCGGAACTCCACCACGAGGGCGATCTGGTCGTCCGTCATCGTCATCTCCGTCCGCTCGGCGTCGTCTCTGAGCATCATGCCGTCTCACGGATCGAACGGGACAGGCGAGGTCGCGAGACTGCTGGCTAGCGTGGCGCCATGACCGACGTCGCCGCCCTGCGCGTCCGCATCGACGAGCTCGACGCCCGGCTGCTCGAGCTCGTGACCGAGCGCCGCAAGGTGTCCCGCGAGATCCAGGAGCTGCGCACCGCCGCCGGCGACACGACCGTGTCCCCGGCCCGCGAGCAGCAGATCCGTCAGCTCTACGCCGACGCCCTGGGCGAGGACGGCGCCGATCTGGCCGCCGCCGTCCTGGTGGTCTGCCGCGGCCGTCGCTGACGCACGCGAGCCACTGCCCGAATGGTCGTCAACGGGGCCGTGGGCACCCGTTCGAGCAGTTGCTCGGGACTCGGCGCGGAGGGTCAGGCGAGCCTGAGGGCCCGGGCCTCCTCCCAGAGCTCGTCGCGCACGTCGGGGTGCGCGGCGTCGCGGATCAGGTGGCGGGCCTGGGACCTCTGGTCGTAGCCCCAGATCCAGGCCTGGCCGTACTCCGTCACGATCGCGGACGCCTGGAACGACGTCACCGGCTCCTCGAGCATCGGCACGATCGTCGAGACGTTCGCGCGCGGGTGCCACGACCGCAGCGCCAGGATCGCCTGGCCGCCGGGGGAGTGCAGCGCACCGACGATGAAGTCGGTCTGGCCGCCGAAGCCGGAGTAGATCCGGCCCTTGACCCGCGAGGCGTTGGCCTGCGCGTAGAGGTCGACCTGCAGCGCGGTGTTCACCGACGTCATCAACGGCTGGCGCGCGATCAGTGACGGTTCGTTGGTGGTCTCGGTGCGCAGCATCGCGACGCGCCGGTTGCGGTCGACCCAGGCGTAGAGCTCGGGCGAGCCGAACAGGAACGACGAGGTCAGCACGGTGTCGCTGTCGAGCGCGCCGGCCCGGTCGAGCGAGAGCACGCCGTCGCTGAACATCTCCGACCACACGCGCAGGCCGCGCCGTTGCGTCAGGCCGGAGAGCACGGCGTCGGGAACGGCGCCGATGCCGAGCTGCATCGTCGAGCCGTCGGCCACCCGGGTCGCCACGCGGTCGCCGATCGTCGCGCTGACGTCGTCGATGACCATCGCGCCCGGGGACGGCAGCGCGGCGTCGACCTCGATGGCGTAGTCGACGAGGTCGACGTCGATCTCCGCGTCGCCGAACGTGTACGGCATCTGCGGGTTGACCTGAGCGATCACGATGCCGCCGCGGGTCCGGACCGCCTCGATGGCCGCCGGCAGGATGTTCACCTCGATGCCCAACGACACCTTCCCATCGGCCGGGGTCGAGGTGTGCAGCACGACGACGTCGGGCGGGCAGGTCGTGGCGAACAGGCGGGGCACGAGTGAGAGCCTGGACGGGATGTAGACCAGCCGCGGACTGCGGCGCATCCCCGGTCCGACGAACGCGGTCTCGAGCACGACTCCCTCGCGGTCGGGCAGTCCGGGCTGCGCATTGAGGGCGTGCAGCCGGTAGCTCGGCAGTGCGGCGTCGAGCGCGGCCACGGTCGCGTGTGGCGTCGCGAAGTTGCCGCTGACCACCACCCGCGGCTCGGCGGGCGACGCGGCGAGGACGCCGGGGAGCTCCTCGAGGGTGATCGTGCGCATGGATCGCGTCCTGACGTCGTCGTGGCTGACAGGTTCGACGCTACCGACCCGGGCAGGACGGTGCCGCGCCGACCGGTCGGAAGCCCGTGTGATCTTGCGGACGGACCGGCGACGTCGACCTCTCCGCCCGCGTCGGGGCTGATCGGCGCGCGACACCGCGGAGAGGATCGTCCGCCGGCGCAGAGTGCGTCGTGAGCAGTCAGTGATGGACGGATTCCCCGTCGGGTCGAAAGGACGTGCGTCGACGAGGGTCCGAGGCGGGCTGCGGCGATCCGGGCGCGCCCGGGTGCGGCGAGACCGGCGCCGCCTACCATGACCGACGTGCGCCCCGCTCCGTTCCGACTCGCCCGCGGCAGCGCCGTGGCCGCGGTCGGCTGCGCGCTGGCGGTGTCGGCGCACGTCGAGGCGGGGGGCTCCGCAGGGTCGGCGCTGCCGGCGCTCCTGCCGGCAGCGCTCGTGCTGGCCGGGTGCCTGGTGGCCGCGCAACGTGCCTGGACGATGGGCCGCCTCGTGCTCGCCCTGGTGGCCACCCAGCTCGTGGTGCACGGGTCGCTGTGGATGACCTCCGGCGCGCACGAGGTCGACCCGCGGCTCGCCGGGCTCGCCACGGCCCAGGTCGCCCACGCCCACGGCGCCGCCGCGGCAGGTCCGGCCATGCTCGCGGCGCACGCCGTCGCCGTCCTGGTCGCGGCGTTCCTGCTCGCCGGGGTCGACGACGCGGTGCTCACGATCTGGCGACTCGGTCGCGCGGTGCTCGGCGCCCGCCCGTCGGCCGTGATCCTTCCCGGGCGCCCGGGCCTGGTGCCCACCACGACGACCCGCATGCTCCCGCGCTCGCTGGCGCTCCTGGTCTCGCCGCGTCGCGGTCCGCCGGCGGTGCCCGCACCCGCCTGATCCCGGTCGTCGTCGACGGGTCCGGTCGGGTGCCCGCGCATCCCCGCCCGTCGACCTCCCAGGAGACCCATGTCCCAGCACCGTCCCCGCACGACCCGCCGCCGACGGGCCCGCCACGTGGCGGCGCTGCTCGTCGCCGGCGTCGCGCTGGTCGCCCCGATCGCCCTCGCCCCTGCGGCGTCGGCGCACGACGCGTTCGTCGGCTCGACCCCGAAGGCCGGCTCGACCGTCACCGCAGCACCCACCAGCGTCACGGTGTCCTTCGAGGAGCCGCCGCTCGCCGCGGGACTGGCCGTGGCCGTGACCGCGCCCGACAAGACGCTCGTCACCTCCGGCGACCCGGTGCTCACCGGCTCCGACGTCGTGTCTGCGCTGGTGCCCCTCACCCGGAGCGGCACGTACACCGTGGCGTGGCGGATCGTCGCCGACGACGGCCACCCGGTGACGGGCACGTTCACCTTCGCCCTCGACCTCGCCGGGTCGGGCGCGACGGGCTCCGCGGGCCCGTCGTCCGCGGCCAGCCCGTCGGTGTCGCTGGCGGCGGCCACCGAGGGCTCGTCGACGTCCGCCTCGTGGATCATCGCCGGGCTCGGCGCCCTCCTCCTGCTCGGGGTCGGGGTCGCTCTCGCGATGCGCAGGCGCTCGGCGTGACCACCACCGTGCCGACGGCGCCGACGGCGGCGCAGCGGACCGTACGGCCCGGTCGGGTCGTCGTCGGTTCGGTGGTCGTCGGCGTCCTCGTCACGGCGCTGCTGCTGTGGACCGGCGACGGCCGCCCGGTGGCGAGCCCCCCCGGCATCCCGGACGCCGGCGGCGGAACCGAGTGGGCGCTCCCGCTGCTCCGGGTGGTCGGCGACCTGTCCGCCATCCTCACCGTGGGGCTCCTGCTCGCCGGCGCCGTGCTCGTCCCGGCGCGCGACGGCGAGCTGCGCGGTGCACGCCTGCGCTGGACCAGGGCCGCCCGGTGGTCGGCGCTGGCCTGGGCGGCGGCGGTGGTCGGGCAGGTCGTGCTCACGCTGTCCGACGTCCTGGCCCAGCCGGTCCCGTCGGTGCTCGACCCCGCGCTGCTGTGGAGCTTCGTGCGCGACATCGAGCTCGGTCGCGCCCTGCTCGTGCAGGCCGTCCTCGTGCTGGCGGTGGGGGTCTGCTCCTACGCCGTGCGCACCACGACCGGCGCGGCGCTGATCACGCTGCTCGCCCTCGTGGCGCTCGTCCCGCCCACGCTCACCAGCCACGCCGGGACCTCGGCCGACCACACGGTGGCGGTGAGCTCGCTCATGGTCCACGTCGTCGCGGTGAGCCTCTGGTGCGGAGGGCTGGCCGCCCTCGTCCTGCTCGGCACCGCGGACCGACGCCCGTTCCCCGTGGCCGTGCCGCGCTTCAGCGCGCTCGCGCTGTGGTGCGCCGTCGCCGTGGCCCTCAGCGGCCTGGTGAGCGCCTGGGTGCGCCTCGGCGACGTCGCAGCGCTCGTGACCTCGTCGTACGGCCGGCTCGTGCTCCTGAAGCTCGTGCTCATCGCCGTGCTGGCCGGCTTCGGGCTCTGGCACCGCCGTCGCTCGCTGCCGCGCCTCGAGGCCGACGCGAGCCGACTGGTCTTCCTCCGCGTCGCTGCGGTCGAGGTCCTGGTGATGGCGGCCACGGTCGGCGTCGCCGTGGCGCTGTCACGTACGCCTCCGCCGGTCTCGGGCGACGTCGCGCTCACGTCGCTGTCGCCGGCCCGCCTGCTGCTCGGGTTCGACCTCCCGCCGGCGCCGGACGCCGCGGCCCTGCTGTGGGGCCAAGCCCGGCTCGACGGATTCTGGCTCGTCGTCGTCGCGCTGCTCGCGCTGCTCTACTCCACCGGCCTGCGCGTGATGCGGCGCTCGGGCGACGCGTGGCCGGCCGGCCGCACGATCAACTGGTACGTCGGCGTGGCGCTCCTGCTGCTCGCGACGCAGACCGGGCTCGCGACCTACAGCCATGTCATGTTCAGCGCGCACATGGCCCAGCACATGCTGCTCGTCATGCTGGTGCCGATCTTCCTGGTGCTCGGGGCGCCGGTGACGCTCGCGCTGCGCACGCTGCCGCGCAGCCCCGGCCAGCTCGGACCGCGCGAGTGGCTCACCGCCGCCGTGCACTCGCGCACGGTCGCGCTCCTGGCCAACCCGATCGTGGCCTCGGTGATCTTCCTGTCCGGCTTCTGGGTCCTCTACTACACCCCCCTGTACGCGTGGCTCATGCCGAGCCACTGGGGACACGTGGCCATGAACGTCTACTTCGTGCTGTCCGGGTTCTTGTTCTTCTGGGCGCTCATCGGCGTCGACCCGGGGCCCCGACGGCCGCCGCACCTCGTCCGGATGATCGTGATGATCGTGGTGATGCCGCTGCACTCGTTCTTCGCCATCTCGCTGATGGCGATGTCGACGGTGCTGGCCGAGGACTTCTACGCCGCCCTGCAGCGGCCCTATGCCACCGACCTGCTCGCCGACCAGCACCTCGGTGCCTCGATCGGCTGGGCCTCGGGCGACATCCCGATGCTCATCGTGATGGTCGCGATGTTCTTCCAGTGGGTCGGGGCCGACGAGCGGGAGGCTCGTCGGGTCGACCGCGCGCAGGACCGCGCCGTCACCACCGGCCAGGGCAGCGACCAGCTCGCCGACTACAACGCCTACTTGGCCTCGCTGGCCCGTCGGGACACCCCCAAGGTCTGAGCCCGCGGAGGTGCCGGCGGCCGCTGCGCAGCCTGGTCACTCCTTGTCGAGCTGATGGACAAGGAGGTGCCGGCGGCTGCTGGGCAGCCTGGTCACTCCTTGTCGAGGACCCAGATCTGCACCAGGCCCCACACCGTCAGCAGCCCCGCGATGACCAGCACCGGGCCGTCGATCTTCTTCGTCGACATCGCGGAGAAGATCGCCGAGAACACGGCGACGAGGATGAGCAGCACGAGCGTCGCGGGGATCGGGTGGTCCCCATGGGCGTCGTGGCTGAGGGCGGCGTCGGAACCGGTCATGGCGCCGAGGGTACCGCGGGCGGTTAGGCGCTCGCAGACCCCGGGGAGGGTGCTCCGGAGGCCGCCGCAGCGCCGGCCGCGTCCGGTACCCGCGCGTCGAGGGCCTTGCCCACCACCCAGGCCGTGGCGGCGGCGAGCACCGCGGCCGGGATGGCCGCCGTGCCGGCCGAGCCCTCGAACAGCAGCACGAAGACCACCGACGCGAAGATCAGCCGGGTGAACGCCGCCATGCCGCAGGCCGCGCCGATCGCCAGCGCCGCGGTGGTGCTCATGTGGAACGGCAGACCGATGAGGAGGGCCAGGGCCGTGCCGAGGAAGATCGCGGGGAAGACCGGACCGCCGCGGAACCCGGCGCCGAGGGAGATGGCGTAGGCCAGGCCCTTGGCGAGGACGATCAGCAGGAGCAGGCCCTCCGAGCTCGTGGAGAGCAGCAGCGGCAGTGTGGTCTGACCGCTGAACAGGACGTCGTCGTAGACGCCGCCGGCGCTGTCGACCAGCAGCGTGAGCAGGCCGACGACGAGGGCGCCGGCCACGAGCGTGGGCCCCATCCCGAGGCGCGGCCGCAGATCGAGGACGCGACCGGCGACGCGGCGCACCACGAACACCAGGATCGACACGACGAGCCCGACGACCACCGCCAGCACGAGGTCCACGACCCGGGCGTTGGGGTAGGCGGGGAGGTCGGGGACGGTGAGCG
>Ga0075015_100000152_pt1 | contig 20349 bp, 23 predicted proteins | sample AleBraG_ABR_2013_FD_71476 | JGI IMG/M metagenome (GOLD analysis project Ga0075015, IMG submission 71476) | Freshwater sediment microbial communities in response to fracking from Pennsylvania, USA - Alex Branch Run_MetaG_ABR_2013 | ecosystem: Environmental > Aquatic > Freshwater > Creek >...
AACCTGCTCGACGGCAGTTTTCAGGGCGCCACCTTTCAGATTGGCGCGAACGCCGGCAACACGATCACGGTGGGCTCGGTGGCGGACACGCGGGCCACGAATCTTGGTCAGCTGTACACCGACGGCGCTGGCGGCGCCGCACCGGTATATGGTGCCGCGAAGTTGGTAAAGGGCGATACCTATACCTTCAAGTACACTGATGCGAGCGGCAACGTTGCGGCTTCGTCGCAGATTGCGGTTACCGGCAATGCGACGGCGGATCTGAAGACCATTGCCGCTGCCGTCAATCAGCTGTCACAGTTGGACGGTGGCCTGGTGGCGACGTTCAATGCGGCGGGCACGGGAATCGCGATCGCCAGCACGACCAGCCAGACGCCTACTGGCGCCTTTAGCGTAGTGGCCGGCAGCACTCACGTGAGTACCGGGACCCTGGCGGTAACCGACTTTGGTCTGTCAGCCGCCGCCCCGGTGGTCACGACCGCCGGCAATTTTCTCGATGCGGCCAGCGTGCAGACCGTCGATAGCTCCAACCTGGTGCTTGCTCAGGTGGACACGGCGCTGGAGACGGTGGCGGCTTCAGGCGCGCAGCTCGGTGCGTATCAGAATCGGTTCCAGGCTGCGATCACCGGCATCAACACCACGTCCACGAATCTGACGGCAGCTCGCAGCCAGATCCAGGACACGAACTACGCCCAGGCCACGTCAGATCTGGCCAAGGCGCAGATCCTGCAGCAGGCGAGTACCTCGATGGTGGCACAGGCCAATACGGTGCCCCAGAACGTCCTGACTCTCCTGCAGAAGTTGCCGTAATGTTGGGCGGGTGCCAGGAGCCCGCGCTGGATTGGGGCGGAGACCGTAAGGTCTCCGCCCTCCGGCTTTTGGTGGTGTGCTCCGGCACTGAGGAGTTCTAGTGCCTACGACTGGATCGGCACCCGTCTCAGTCGCCAGCTCCAGCAGCGCCGCCTCGGCGGGCGGATCGGTTATCAACGTCAGCAGCCTGGTCTCGCAGCTGGTGGCGGTCACGCGTGCGCCTCAGGATACCCAGATCGCCAATCAGACCGCGGCGGTCACCACCAAGATAACAGCGCTTGGAACACTCAAGGGTGCACTAGCCACGTTTCAGGCGTCACTCGGTGCAATCAGCAAGCCCTCCACCTTCAATGCGGAGACGGCAGCCAGCTCCGATAGTTCGGTGTTCTTGGCTACCGCCGGTGCCGACGCCGTGAGCGGCAGCTACAGTGTGGCAGTGACGACGCTGGCCTCGGCGCAGCAGCTATTGTCGAAGCCTTTCGCAGGAGGCAGCACAGCCACGGTCGGGACCGGGGCGCTTGATATTTCCTTGGGTGGCGCAAGTTTCACGGTCACACTCGATGCCACCAACAACTCCGTGGCTGGGGCGGCCACCGCGATCAATGCGGCTGCCGGCAACACCGGAGTCGCCGCTGCGGTCATTCAGGGTACCGATGGAGCGCACCTGCTGCTTTCGTCCACGCAAACGGGTGCGGCCAATACCATACAAGTGGCTGAGACCGATACGGGGACCGGGCTTGCGGCACTGGTCTACGGCCCGGGCAACACCGCCAACTACACGCCGAATGCTCCCCCTGCCGACGCGAGCTTCAGTGTGGCCGGCGTTAATTACACCAGCCCGAGCAATTCAATCACCAATGCCATCACCGGCGTGGCCTTGACCCTTGCGGGCGTCACTGCGCCGGGCGCCAGTGCCACCCTGTACGTACGCACCGATACCGCTACCGTCACCAAGAATATCCAGGACTTCGTCGCCGCGTACAACACGCTGCAAACCGCACTGGCGGGTCTCGGTAGTTACGACAAGAGCACCGCGACAGCCGGGCCGATGCTGGGTGATCCGCTGCTGCAGGGAGCGCAGAATCAGCTCAGTCAGGCGCTGTACAGCCAGGTGGGAAGCAGCACCTTTAATACGCTGGCCAGTATCGGAGTCACCACCCAACACGGCGGGCAATTGGTGGTCAACGCCAGTGCGCTGCAAACGGCATTGTCGAAGAACTTCTCGGCGGTAAGCCAATTGTTCAGCGGTACTGGCGGTATTGCGGCACAGCTCAACCAGCAGATCACCAGTGAACTGTCAGCCGGCGGCGCGATCGATAGCCGCGGCAATACACTCACCAAACAGAATACCGCATTGACCGATCAGACCGCCAAGCTTAACCAGCAGATGGATGCTTTGACGGCCAGTCTCACGCAGCAGTACACCGCTCTGAACACCTTGCTCTCCTCGCTGCAGACGACCTCAGCGTACCTGACGCAGGCATTTGCCGCGCTCCCCACCGTGCAGGGCAGGGCTAACGCCTAAATCCCCGGTGAATGGTTGGCGTACGGCTGCGGCTGGTCTGCGCATACTTCAGTTCGCCGCGTTTGCGCCGTTACTACAGGCAGTAACGGCGAACGGAGCGGTAAGCAGTGAGCGCATACGGCATAAAATCCAAGCTCGCGGCCTACCAGAGCGTATCAATTCACGGTGGCGTAGCCGACGCGGATCCACACAGTCTGGTGTTGATGCTGATGGACGGCGCCCTCGAGCGTCTGAGCATTGCCCGCGGCTGCCTCGAGCGTGGCGAGATCGCCCGCAAGGCGCAGCTGCTGAGCAGCTGCACTACGATCATCACCGAGCTGCGCGGCAGTTTGAATCTGGCACGTGGCGGCGCTCTGGCTCAAAACCTCAGCGAACTGTATGACTATATGATGCGCCAGTTGCTGCGCGCTAACGCCGACAACAACGGCGAGTTTCTCAAGGAAGTGGCCAGCCTGCTGAGTGAAATACGCAATGCCTGGCTGGCCATTGGCCCAACCGTGCGCCAGGCGCAGGGACCGCTGGCGTAGAATGGCAGCCTGGGCGCGAGCCGTTATTGCTGAAGGTAAGCTCATGGCAACCGGTGACTATGAAGGCGCTGACACGGTCGTGTTCCACAATGAACTGGCCTATCACGACTCGCTCCCGGTGCAATGGCTGGCGTTGCCGCAGGCGCCCGACGCTTACCAAGCCGGCAACCTGGACAGCGCGAATCTGCTGCTGTTGCAGGCTGGCATCGCCATGGAAGAGCAGCCGATCCGCGATAAACATGAAGAATTGACGCCGCTGGCCGCGGAGCTGGCGCGACTGGATTTGAAGCTCAATGTAGTGCTGACAATGCTGGGTTCACTGGTGACACAGAGCGCGACAGCCCCGCCGGTTCCCGTGCAGTTCAACGCCCTGGGGGCCTCCTGGCAACAGCAGGGCGCGCTGCCGTCGGTAGGCAGTCGTGGGTTGCTGCGCATCCGACTACGCGGAGCCCTGCCGCAGACCCTCGATTTATACGCTGAAATCGACGACAACGAGGGTGGCGGCATGCGGGCAAGCTTTATCAATCTGGCCCAGCCGGTGGCCGAACTCATCCAGCAGCTGTGCTTCCTGAAGCACCGACAGCGAATTGCCGGCGCCCGCAAGTCCCGCAATATGTAGAAGAACTGCGACGCCGAGCACGAGTTCGGTGTGACGCAGTGCCGATCCTTTGCGTCCTTCAGCCGTAATATGTCCACACGATATTGACAGCGGCACAACGAGGACCGAAATGAACAGGGCTGGGGCGATGATGACGGCGGCCGTCCTGCCCACGGGGGAATCCACCGGTATTCGACGGGTCAATCGACTCATCGAGCAAGTGGCGGCCTTCGACAGCAATGTGCTTATTCTTGGGGAATCGGGCACGGGCAAGGAAGTGGTGGCGCGGGCTATTCACGAGTTGTCGACGCGCCGACAGCGGCCGTTTGTAGCCATCAATTGCGGCGCCATTCCCGGCGAATTGCTGGAAAGCGAATTATTCGGCCATGAAAAGGGTGCTTTCACCGGAGCCCTGAACGCGCGCCGTGGACGCTTCGAGCTGGCCGAAGGCGGCACAGTGTTTCTCGACGAAATCGGCGACATGAACCCGAGCATGCAGGTCAAGTTGCTGCGCGTGCTGCAGGAGCGGCGCTTCGAGCGCGTGGGTGGCAATACCCCGCAGCACTGTGATGTACGGATACTGGCTGCCACACATCGCAATCTCGAAGAGTGCATCGCCAAAGGCAGTTTTCGGGAGGATCTGTACTACCGGCTCAACGTGGTACCGGTCGAGCTGCCGCCGCTCCGAGAGCGTGCCGGCGACCTGCCCCTGCTCATCGCCACGCTCACCGAGCGCGTGCGGGCCACTCATGGGCGGACCGTGCGGCTCCTGCCTGAGGCGCTGCTGGCGCTGCAGAACTATCGCTGGCCCGGGAACGTCCGCGAGCTGGCCAACCTGCTGGAGCGGCTGGGCGTGCAATGCGGTGGCGAGCCGGTGGGTATCGCCGATCTGCCCGGCCGCTATCAACCCGCCGACTGGTTGCCACCGTTGGTATCGATACCGGTTGCGCACTGCGCGCCGCTCAGTTCGGTGCAGTGCGGCGAATTGCTGACAAACTCAGCGACATCAATCGCCGCTGCGCGGAGCGCAGCCACTTCGAATTCGCAGTCATTGGCCAACGAGCTGTTGGCGGATGAGTCGCTGGACTTGCCGGTCGGCGGCATGGACTTGCGCGCCTACCTTGAGAACCTCGAGCGGCGTCTGATAGGTAAGGCGTTGGAGGTTGCCGGCGGCACGGTGGCGCAGGCGGCTCGGCTGCTGGGTCTGCGGCGCACCACATTGGTCGAAAAGCTGCGCAAGTACGGGTTGGCGCCTGGCGAGTTGGCGGCGACGGGAACTTGACGGCCGCTGTCGGCAACCCGCTGCCGCTGAGACTTTGATCACAGCTTAAGGGTCGGCACGCAAATTGCTTTGTTCATCGACAGTGATCGATGAGCAAAGTAGGCGGACCCCGATGCAAACCCAAACCGATTCCCGTTGGCGCGCAACTGACGCGCCACAGCCCAGTTCCTCCGCAGTTGATCCGGTGGCATGCGATGCCGCTTCCCTGCAATTGTTGGAACTTGCCCGTCGCGTCGCGCTGAGCGAATGCACGGTACTGATCGCGGGCGAGTCCGGCACCGGCAAGGAAGTCCTGGCACGATTCGTTCATAACCATTCGCCGCGTCGCAATGGGGTGTTCGTGGCCGTGAATTGCGCCGCCATCCCTGAACACATGCTCGAGGCCATGCTGTTTGGCTGGGAGCGAGGGGCCTTCACCGGTGCACACGCCGCACACGCCGGCAAATTCGAGCAGGCTCAAGGCGGCACGCTGCTGCTCGACGAAGTCTCTGAAATGCCTTTGGCGCTGCAAGCCAAGCTGCTGCGTGTGCTGCAGGAGCACGAAGTGGAGAGGCTGGGGGCGCGGCTCCCCGTGGCTTTGGACGTGCGCCTGCTGGCGACTACCAATCGGCGCCTGCGCGACGAAGTGGCGGCCGGACGCTTTCGCGAAGACCTCTATTACCGACTGAACGTCTTCCCCTTGGGGTTGTGTGCGCTGCGCACGCGCCCGGCCGACGTATTGCCTTTGGCCATGCGCCTGTTGGCCAGTCACTGCCGGCCGGGCGCAGCCATACCGGCGCTGGCCGCCAGCGCGGCACAGCGCCTGCTGACCCACGATTGGCCGGGAAACGTGCGTGAGCTGGACAACGTCATGCAGCGCGCCCTGGTGTTGTGTGAGGGCAGCATCATCGGACCGGAACACATATCCTTCGAGCAGCTCGGAGCGGACGAGGCCCCCACCTTCGCCGCCGCTCATCCAGGCGCCGCGGCCGCATCCGCGCACGCACTGCCGGCGGCACTTCCCACCGAAGCGGTGGTTCCCACCGGCGACCTGGCCGAAACGCGCGCTGCAGCCGAGTACGAACTCATACTGGCCAGTCTGCGCTGCGCGGGTGTTAGCCGCGAGCGCATTGCCGAGCGCTTAGGGATCAGCCCGCGAACGCTGCGTTACAAGTTGGCCCGCATGCGGGCGGCTGGCATCGGCTTAGGCCTCCGCGGGAGCGCGGCATGAGCCAACTGCAAATCAATGAGGTGCTGGCGCAAATCCGCAGCTACGCCGGGCACGGCGCGGCACTGGTACGGCCGACTCAGCCGGGCGCCGCAGGCGGCACCAGCCCGGTGGGCTTCGGACAGCTCCTGAAGCAGGGCATTGATGCCGTCAATCGCACTCAAGTCGGCGCCACGACCCTGGCCGACGCCTATGAACGAGGTGAATCGGGCGTTGATCTGGCCAAAGTCATGCTCGAGTCGCAGAAGGCCGCCGTGTCGTTTCGTGCACTCACGGAAGTACGCAATCGCCTGGTAACGGTGTACCAGGACATCATGAACATGGCGATCTGAGGCGGGAATAATTCATGGCCAACGAGCAAATCGTGACGCTACAGTCCGGGCCCGCTTTCAATCTGCGGCCGGTGCTGCTGTTGCTGGGGATTGCGGCGGCCGTCGCCGTTGGGGTGGGCGTCATGCTGTGGTGGCAGGGCCCCAACTGGAGCGTGTTGTACGGCAATCTGGAGGCCAACGACGCCAGTCAGGTGGTGCAGGCCCTGCAAACCGCCGGCTTCAAGTACAAACTCAACGACGCCACCGGCGCGGTCATGGTCAGTGCGGATCAGGTGCATGAGGCGCGCCTGAAGCTCGCCTCACAGGGGTTACCGGAAGGCGGCAGCAGTGGCTTCGATCTGATCAACAAAGACTCCGGCATCGGTGTCAGTCAGTTCATGGAAACCGCGCGCTATCAGTACGCTCTGGAAACAGAATTGGCGCGCACGATCGCCGCCATCAAATCGGTGGTCGCGGCGCGCGTGCACCTGGCTATCACCCAGCAATCAGCCTTCGTTCGCGATCGCCATCCGGCCAGTGCCTCGGTGCTGCTGCAACTGCGGCCCGGCGGCCGCCTGGAGAGCGATCAGGTACAGGCAATTGTCCACTTGGTCGCCTCGAGTATTCCAGACCTTACTGCCGATCAAGTCACCATTGTTGACCAACAAGGGCGGCTCCTTACGGCAGTGGATTCACCACTGGCCACGATACAAAGTGAACGCTTCGCCGCGGCGCGTCGCGTTGAAGATGGGTATGCGCAGCGCATCGAGGCACTGTTGGTGCCGTTGTTCGGCGCCGGCCGAGTGCGCGCCGAGGTCACCGTCGATCTGGATGCAAACGAGAACGAAGAGTCGCACGAGCAATACAAGCCTGAGAGCGCCGTTGTGCGCAGTGAGCAGACGGCCGAGCAGACCGGACCGGTGGGCAGCGGCACTGCTGGCGGGGTCCCGGGCAGCTTGAGCAACCAACCGCCTGCCGGTGGAACCGTAGCGCCGCCGGCCGCGCCAAACCGTGCGGCTGCGCCAGCGCCCGGATCCGCAGCAGCTCCCGCTAATGCCAATGGGGCGGGCACCAACGGCGCGGCGGCCTTGGGCGCGGCCGCTGAAAACGTCAGCAAGCAGGCCACTCGCAACTTCGAGATCGATCGCACCCTCAGCTATACACGTCAGCCGGGTGGTCGCATCAAGCGGCTGACAGTGGCGGTACTGGTGGACAATCAGACCAAATTGGCCGCGGACGGCAAGAGCAGCACGGTGGCCCTCGCGCCTAAGCAGATCGATGACATTACGCGCCTGGTCAAGAATACGGTGGGCTTCGATGAAGCACGCGGTGACAGCGTCAGCGTGGTCAACGAGGCGTTTCACGAGGAGCGCACCGTATTGACCGCGGAGGCGGTACCACTGTGGCAGCGACCCATGGTCCAGGATATGGCCCGGCTTGGTCTGGGCGCCTTGGTGCTCATGGCGATCGCTCTGGGCGTCTTGCGGCCGATGATTCGCAATCTCACGGCCGCCGTAGTGGTTCCGCAAACCTCCTCGCAGGGTGAGTCGCGAACGAACGCCGAGGGTGAGCTGCTGGGGGCCGGAGCGAACTCAGTCGCGGCGCCGCTGGCGTATGAGCAGCAGATCGTGCAGGCCAAGACGCTGGTGGCACAAGACCCCAAGCGGGTGGCGCAAGTGGTTAAGACCTGGGTAGGCGAGTGATGGCAGAGTCGCAGAGCAATCGGAGCGGCGTCGAGCAGGCCGCCATTCTGTTGCTGACGCTGGGCGAGCAGGACGCTGCCCAGGTGCTCAAGCACCTGGGCGCCAAGGACGTGCAGCGCGTCGGCGCGGCCATGGCGCAGTTGGCCGGCATTTCGCGCGAAGAAGTCAGCAACGTACTGGGCGAATTCTCATCGCGGGTTGAGAAGCAGACTTCCTTTGGAGTCGATGCCGACGCGTACGTGCGCAATGTGCTGAACGAAGCGCTGGGTGCCGACAAGGCCGGCAGCGTAATCGATCGCATTCTGCGCGGCCGGAGCGGCCGCGGCCTGGAAGCCGTCAAATGGATGGAGCCGAAGTCCGTCGCCGACATGCTGCGCTTCGAACACCCGCAGATCATTGCCATTGTGTTGTCCTACCTCGATTCCGACCAGGCCGGCATCGTGCTGGCGGCGCTGCCGGAGAATATGCGCGCCGATATCATCATGCGCATCGCTACCCTGGACGGAGTGCACCCTTCCGCGCTCGACGAGCTCGACGAAGTATTGGAGAAGCAGTTCTCCGGGAATGGTGCCAGCAAGACTTCAGGCTTCGGCGGTCCGAAGACCGCAGCCGAAATACTCAACCTGGTCGGTGCGGCAGCGGAGGGAAAAATCATCGAGGAGATTGCCAAGACCGACGCGCCGTTGAGCCAACGACTGCAGGATCTGATGTTTGTGTTCGAAGACCTGAAGACCATTGACGATCGCGGCATGCAGGAATTGCTGCGCGAAGTACCAGGCGACAAACTGATACTGGCGCTCAAGGCCGCCGACGAGGAGCTGAAGCAGAAGTTCTTCAAGAACATGTCCGAGCGGGCCTCACAGATGCTCAAGGACGATCTGGAAGCGAAGGGACCGGTGAAGCTGAGCGAAGTGGAGAGTGCCCAGAAGGAAATACTGGTCACGGCGCGACGCATGGGCGATGAAGGGCGGGTGCAGCTGGGCGGTAAGGGCGGCGATGAGTACGTCTGAGCTCAGCGCAACCAAGGCGTGGGCGCTGCCCCAGGTTGACGGACCGGTGGCGGGTCGTCGCCGCATCGAATCCCTGAGTGCGCTCGAGCGTGAGGCCTGGGAGCAGGGCTTCACCGCCGGTCGCGGTGCGGGTAACGCCGCGGCGCGGGCCGAGCAGCAGCAGGCGGTCGATCAGCAGCGCCTGTTGGTGGCGCGCTTAGCGGAGATTCTGGCGATCCTGGCCAAGCCATTAGCAGATTTGGACGACACCGTCCACCAGCAGCTGGGCGCGCTGGCCGGAGCCATCGCTCGCCAACTGGTCCGACGTGAGCTGCGGATACAGCCAGAACAGATCGTGGCGGTCATTCGGGAAACCTTGGCATTGTTGCCGGCCAGCACCCGCGAAATTCGCATCCACCTGCATCCGGATGACGCCACGGTAGTGCGTGAGCGACTGGCCGAACCCAATGCCGAGCGTGCCTGGGCTTTGATCGAGGATCCGGTCATCGCTCGCGGCGGTTGTCGCATTACCAGCGTGAATTCCACCATCGATGCCCAGGTCGAGTCGCGCCTGGGAGCGGCGATAGCCGCAGCACTGGGGGATGATCGCGCGACATCCACTGGGAGTGGCACATGAACGCCTGTCGCCAACAGCGGCAACAGCGCTGGGTGCAGGCGCTGCAACGCGGTGCCGCGCGCGTCGCCCAGCTGCCGCCACCAGCGGTGGCCGGTCGACTCACCCGGATGGTGGGTCTCACGCTGGAGGCTTCCGGGTGCCAGGCAGCGGTAGGTGATCGCTGCGAAATCGTCACCGCTGACAACACCCACATCGACGCGGAGGTCGTGGGATTTGCGGGCGAGTCCCTGTACCTGATGCCCACCGGCGATTTGCACGGCCTCAGACCAGACGCGCGCGTGCTGCCCATTCCCTTCGCGGGCAGCGTCGGCGTCGGGCCGGGGTTGCTGGGACGAGTGGTGGACGGTGCCGGCGAGCCGCTTGACGGCCGCGGCCCAATCCTTACCGAAACGCGCGTGCGCCTTACCGGCACACCGCTCAATCCGCTGGCGCGCGCGCGCATTACGGAGCCACTGGATGTCGGGATTCGGGCCATCAACGGACTGCTCACGGTGGGCCGCGGCCAGCGCATCGGATTGTTCGCCGGTAGCGGTGTGGGCAAGAGCGTATTGCTGGGAATGATGGCGCGCTACACCCAGGCTGAGGTCATCGTGGTCGGCCTGATCGGTGAGCGCGGACGGGAGGTCAAGGAATTCATTGAGCGCATCCTGGGCGAGGCCGGACTGGCGCGCGCCGTAGTGGTGGCCACACCTGCGGATCATCCTCCCTTGATGCGCCTGCATGGCGCCTGGCTGGCCACCTCGATTGCCGAATACTTTCGCGATCAAGGCGCTAGTGTGCTGCTGATCATGGATTCATTGACACGCTTTGCGCAGGCGCAGCGCGAAATTGCGTTGGCCATCGGCGAATCACCGGCCACCAAAGGCTATCCGCCCTCCGTCTTTGCCCGCCTGCCGCAGTTGGTGGAGCGCGCGGGCAATGGGTTGAATGCGCGCGGGTCGATCACCGCCTTTTACACCGTACTGGTCGAAGGCGATGATCAGAACGATCCGATTGCTGATGCGGCACGCGCAATCTTGGATGGACATATTGTCCTATCACGACGGATTGCCGACGGCGGGCGTTATCCCGCCATCGACGTGGAAGCTTCCGTCAGCCGCGTCATGCACGACATCGTGCAGCCGGAGCATCTGGACAGTGCCCGGCGCCTGCGTCAGTCCTCGGCACTCTACGAGCACAACCGCGATTTGATCACAATCGGCGCCTACCAGCGCGGGAGTGATCCACGCATTGACGATGCCATCGGCCGATGGCCCAGAGTTGAAAGTTTCCTGCGCCAGGACATGCATGAGCGTGTGTCCTTGCTCGACAGTATCAACGAGCTGCGGCAGCTCCCTGGCTCGGCGCCAGTCCCCTGAGGAGTGAACGATGTTAAAACGCGATAGACGCTTGCGACCCCTGAAAGAAATGGTAGGCAAGCGGGAAAATCACTTCGCCACCCGCTTGGCGGAGTCGGAGCGACGGCTAAGCGAGGCCGAGCAGCGCCAGCAGGAATTGCTCCGTTATCGGCTCGAGTATGAGCAGCGCTTCCATGCGCGCGCCACGGCCGGCGCGCCCATGCGCGGCTTGCGGGAACAGCAGGTATTCATAGCCAGACTGGGCGAGGCCATGCGCGCCCAGGAGCTGGTGCTCGAGCAGCTGCGGGCCGAATGCGCCAGTGCGCGCCTGCAGTGGCGTGCGGCGGCTACGCGCAAGCAGGCAGTGGGCAAAGTGGTGGATCGAGCTCAGGCCGAAGAGCAGGTCAGCGAGAATCGGCGGCAACAGGCGGAGAACGACGAACGTGCTCAACACGTTAGGGCACAGCACGTACGGGTGTCGCGATGACCCCGCAAGCCGCCGCCGCGCCAAGCGAGGGCGCGGTCAGCGTCGCTGAGCCGGCGTGCACGCCGCCGTCCCTCACTCAGGCTTCCGCGCCTCAGCCGTTTGCTGCCGCGCTGGCCACGCTACAAGGAGTGGCAAGCCCTGTTCCTGTAGGGCCGGCACAGCCCGAGTCCGGGCCAGCAGCGCCAGGGGTTGCCGCTGCAATGCTGCAGGCGCTGACTACGACTCACTCGTCCGCGCCGATGTCGGGGGCCTTCACGCCCGCGACGGCGACGCCCGCGACGGCGACGCCCGCGGCGCCCGCGACCGCGGCGCCCGCTCCACCGCCGGAGGCTCCCGCGCCGCATTTCGGTGCCACGCCGCAGGCGGCGTCGGACCGGTCAGCGACGTTAGCGGCGGCCTCCTCACGACGCGCACGGATGCCGATCGATGGGGGGGGAGCGATTGACCTGAGTGCACGACTCGTCGGCACGCCCGTAACACTGACCGCCCGCAGTAGCGAGTCGCCGAAGCCGCCTGCCGCCACCAGCAAGAAGACCCCGCTCCCGCCCGACCCACGAGGCGCGCTAAGCGTCGTCGCTCTGATATTGGGCACCACGCGCTTGAGCGAAACTGCATCGGCGATTCACCCCAGCAGCGAACCTGACGGCTCGGCGGGCGTGTCCGCGACCGCTCCCGCAACCGGCGCAACCGGCGCAACGGCGACAACTTCTGCACTATCGCCGATCCCGACGGCGGTGCTGTCGAGCGGAATGGGCGCAGGCGATTGGACCAGCAATGCCAAGGGGGCCGCGCGCGAGCCACAGGGAGGCGGCGCAGCGGCGTTGGCCGCGGCCAATGCCATGTCAGTGACCAGGCCGGCCGCGGCGCCGCCGGCTGAACGCACCATACCAGTGGCTGTTCCCGATCATCGATGGCCACAGGCGCTGGCGGCACAAGTGGTGATATTGGCCGGGCAAAAACTGGACTCGGCCACATTGCATGTGGTGCCTGCGCACCTGGGGCCCATTCAAGTGCGCATTGATATCCGCGATTCTCAAGTCAATGTGAATTTCGGGGCCGCTCATCTGGCGACTCGCACGGCACTGGAACAAGCCATGCCGCAATTGCGCGCCACTCTGGCCGACGGTGGATTGACTCTGGGTGAAGCCACGGTGCAACAGCAAATGCGACATGGATCACAACTGGCCAAATCGCCCGGGCGCGAGCCCAGCGTCGCGGACGATGCGACCGTGACCTTGGACGTGCCGCTGCCGCGGGCACGCGGATTCATCGACGAGTACGTCTAGACGGTGACGTAAAACCGTCTGGCACGCAGCTTGCTTCTCTTACTACGTCTTACACACTGGATGGATCGCACTCATGTCTAACGCTGCAAAAACTGACGCCCCGGCCGCCGCCGCGCCAAAGAAGAAGGGTGGAAAATTGCCGCTGATCATCGGCGCGGCCGTAGTGCTGCTGGGTGGAGGAGGGGCCGCGGCCTGGTTCCTGCGCCCACACGCGCCGGCCGGCGACAAACCGGCCGTCGAGGCGGCAGTACGGACTACGCCAATCTACTATAAGTTCGACCCGGCGTTTGTCGTCAACTTTGGCGCGGAAGGTAACGTACGCTACCTTCAGATCACACTCGAGGCGATGAGCCGCGACGCGATGGTGGTCGACGACATCAAGAACAACGAACCGGCCATTCGCAATGACCTGGTGCTGTTATTTTCAGGACAGCAGTACGATGCGCTGATGGCTGCTGATGGCAAGGAGAAACTGCGGCAGGCCACTCTCGAAGCGGTGCGCAAAGTCATCAGCGCCGAGGGTGGCAAGGCCGCGGCCATCGAGGGCGTGTACTTCACCAGCTTCGTCATTCAGTGAGCGGCCCATGAACGCGGAAGTCGCGGCGACTGAAGCCGTCCAACCGGAATCCACTCCCTCGCCCGACCCGTCGGCCGGGGCAAGCGCCGCCCCCGGGGAGATCAACCTCGATGTGGTCTTGGACATCCCTGTAGCGCTGTCGATGGAAGTGGGCCGCAGCCGGCTCAGCATCAGGAGCCTGTTGCAATTGAATCAAGGGTCCGTGGTAGAGCTGGACCGCGCCGCCGGCGAGCCGCTGGACGTATTCGTGAATGGGACCTTGGTCGCCCACGGCGAAGTCGTCGTGGTCAACGAGAAATTCGGAATCCGGCTCACCGACGTCATCAGCCCGGCCGAGCGCATCCGCAAATTGCGCTAGGTCCCGCGGCGACGGCAATCTGGCGTTGGGGCTGGCACGCCGGTTGCTACCTAGTACGGTATGCAGAACTTCATTAAAAATTGTCAGCGCAATGCGTTGCATCCAGGTGCACGGTTCGGCGCGGCACTGAGCGCCGGCGCTGCCCTGCTCTTTGGAGCCGCGTCGGCGACGGCCGGCGAAGTCGCGCGGTTTGCCGCGCCCGCCCAGTTTTCGGCACCGGCCGCAGCCACCGGCACGCTCCGCGTCGTCTTGGCCTTAAGTTTGGTGCTAGGCGCGGTGTTTGCCGCCGGGTGGCTGTTGCGGCGCATCCGCCCGGTTGGAGGCGCGCGCTCGCCCGAGCTGGAAATACTGGCACAGCTGTCATTGGGCACGCGCGAACGTGCGGTGCTATTGCGGGTGGGTCAGCAGCAGTTGCTGGTCGGCGTGGCGGCAGGTTGCGTACAGGTACTGTACCAACTGCCGCAGAGTCTGCCTGGCGACGCGCCGCCCGCGGCCTTGAAGGCGCGCCCGGATTTTCGGGAACTGCTGCGACGGAGCATCGGACGATGAAGGTCCTGCCTGGGTTGGCGCTGGTGCTTGCCGGTCTGAGCACACTGGCCATGCCGGCGCTGGCGCACGGCGCGGTGCCGGCCGCGGTCCAACTGGCGGCACCTGGCATTCCGGCGCTGAGCATTCACAGCGTGGCCGGCGGACAAACCTATACGCTGACCATTCAACTGCTGGCCCTGATGACGGCCATTACGCTGCTGCCGGCCGCACTGTTGATGATGACTTCCTTCACGCGCATTGTCATTGTGCTCTCAATCGTGCGCCAGGCGATTGGCGCCGGGCAGTCGCCGCCCAATCAGGTGATCGTCGGATTAGCGTTGTTCCTGACGTTGTTCGTGATGTCACCGGTCATCGACAAGATCCGCATCGAGGCGGTAAATCCCTACATGGCCGGCACCATTGACTCGAGCGCGGCGCTGGAGCGTGGTGTGGCACCGCTCAAGAGCTTCATGCTCGAGCAGACGCGAGAGACCGACATCGCCACGTTCGTGCGCATTGCCGGCGGCAAGGGCTATGAGAGCCCGAAGGATGTGCCGCTGACGGTGCTGGCGCCGGCGTTCATGACCAGCGAGCTGAAGACGGCGTTCCAGATAGGCTTCGTTTTGTTCATCCCCTTCGTCATCATCGATCTGGTGGTGGCGAGCGTGCTCATGTCCATGGGCATGATGATGCTCTCGCCGGTACTGATCTCGTTGCCCTTCAAAATCATGCTGTTCGTGCTGGTCGATGGCTGGGCCCTGCTTATGGGTTCCTTGGCGGCCAGCTTTTACCGCTAGCGACACAGAGTGAGAGCAAATGACTCCTGAGACGGTAATGACCATAGGTCGCCAAGCCCTCGAGATGACCATGATGTTGGCGGCGCCATTGCTGCTGGTCGCGCTGGCGGTGGGATTGCTGGTGGGCATATTTCAGGCCGCCACTCAGATCAACGAAATGACGCTCTCGTTCATTCCCAAGGTGATGGGCATGGCCGCAGCGCTGATGATCGCCGGACCATGGATGCTCAAGGAATTGGTAGCCTACACGCGGCAGTTGCTGGAGAGCATCCCGGCGCTGGTCGGATAGGGTAGGGCGCGCGCATGGCGGTGTTCGAACTGAGCGATCTGCAGCAGCAATTGGCCGCCTTGTTCTGGCCCTTCGTGCGTATCGCCGCCTGCCTGATGGTGGCCCCGGTGTTTGGCGCCAGTTACGTGCCGCGACGGCTCCGGGTGTTGTTGGCGGGCGCGATTACTTTGCCGGTGGCCGGGCTCCTGCCGCACAGCGCAGCGACGGCGCTGCTGTCGGTGGGGGGCGCGCTGATTACCCTGCAGCAGCTGTTGATCGGGGTCGCCATGGGCTTTGCCCTGCAGCTGGTATTTGACGCGCTGACTCTCGGCGGGCAACTGCTGGCCAACGGCATGGGCTTAGGATTCGCCTTCAATCTCGATCCGCTCCGCGGCGTATCGACGCCGGCGCTTGGACAACTGTACGTGGTACTGGGGACGCTCACGTTCCTGGCCCTCAACGGTCACCTGGCGCTGATTACTACGTTGGTCGAGAGCTTCCGCACGCTCCCGGTGGGCCCAACGGGTCTGGACGCGGCGCGTTTACGCTCGCTGGCGGACTGGGGAAGCGAATTGTTCAGCGGTGCACTGCGCGTCGCCCTGCCGGGCATGACCGCCCTTTTGGTCATCAATCTTGCTTTCGGCGTCATGAGTCGGGCCGCGCCGTCACTGAACCTGTTTGCGGTGGGTTTGCCCGTGACGCTCATTTTTGGATTGAGCATCGTCATGTTCGGCATGCCGATGATCGGAGCGGCGTTCACCGGTCTGCTCAATGAGGCCTTCGCCATGCTGCGAAATCTGATCGCCTGAGGCTCTGATGGCCGACACCGACCGGCACGATCAAACCGAAGCCGCCACACAAAAGCGCCTGGATGAAGCGCGGGAACGCGGCCAAGTTCCTCGCTCACGCGATCTGAGCGCGGCGGCCGTTACCTTGGCCGGCGGATTGGGCCTGTACAATCTCGGGCAGCTCATTGGCGGTGGATTGCTGGAGATGGTGCGTGCCGCCTTTGTCCTCAGCAGCACGCCGCGCGACGGCAGCGGCTATCTGCTCAGTGCCCTGGGCGGTGCCGCGACGCGCGCAGTGGTAGCCGTTGCACCGCTCCTAGGGCTGTTGCTGGCCGCGGCCGTGTTGGCACCTCTGGCCATTGGCGGCTGGAACTTCAGTGTCGGTGCGCTGCAACCCCGTTGGGAGCGGCTCGACCCGATCGCGGGACTCCAGCGGATGTTTTCGCTCCATGGCGTAATCGAGCTGCTGAAGTCACTGGCGCGCTTCCTGGTAGTCGCGCTGGTGGCCGTATTGGTGCTGCGCAGCCAATATAGTCAATTCGCCGCATTGGCCGCCGAACCCACACGCAGCGGTATTGCACATGCGTTGACGCTGGCCGGCACGGCCTTTATCGCCCTGGGCGGCGCTTTGGCCGCGATTGCCGTCGTGGATGTACCGCTGGCGCTGTGGCAGCACAATCGGACACTGCGTATGTCACGCGATGAGATTCGCGAGGAGACACGCGACAGCGAGGGCAGTCCCGAGGTTCGCGGTCGGATTCGTCGCACCCAGCAGGAGTTCGCGCGCCGACGCATGATGAGCGAGGTGCCGCGGGCAGATGTAGTCATCACCAATCCCACTCACTACGCCATTGCCTTGCGCTACGACGAGCAGCGCATGCGCGCCCCGCTAGTGGTAGCCAAGGGTGCGGATCTGGTGGCACTGCGCATCCGTGAACTGGCACGCGAACACGCTGTACCCCTCCTCGAGGCAGCGCCCCTGGCGCGAGCACTGCACGCCGGGTGCGAGTTGGGTGACGAAATACCGGCACGACTGTACGCGGTGGTGGCGCAGGTGCTGACCTATGTCTATCAGTTGCGCGTTGCTCGTCGAAGCGGAGCGTCGCCGCCGCCCGAGCCGAGCTTGAGCCCGCTCCCGCCCAATCCGTAATCCGAATCGACTGTGACCCAGGTCGCAATTGGCCAGGCGCGGCGGCGCCAGTAAGCCGACGCATTGAGGGCGGCACAAGAATTGCTCCCTAACTGTCCCAAGGAGCGGCGCCCAGCTTACTTCGGCGCCCAAGTCAGCACGCATGACCGCACTTACTCTTGCCGCCAATCAACCCGGGAGCAATCTTGTACAGCTATTGAGGCGCGGTCTGGGCGCGCCGCTCCTGCTGTTGTCCGTGCTGGCCATGATCGTGCTGCCGCTCCCGCCACTGGCGCTGGATGTGTTGTTCACGTTCAACATTGCGATCTCGGTGTTGGTGGCCATGGCCGTGGCAAATGTGGCCAGGCCCTTGGACTTTGCCATCTTCCCGACCGTATTGCTGTTGGCGACGCTCCTGCGCCTGGCCCTCAATGTCGCCTCCACGAGGGTGGTGTTGCTGCATGGGCACGAGGGTAGCGGCGCCGCCGGACGGGTCATCCAGGCGTTTGGAGAATTCGTGGTCGGCGGCAACTATGCCGTGGGCATTGTGGTATTTGCGATTCTCACCATCATCAATTTCGTGGTGGTGACGAAGGGTGCGGGACGAATTTCCGAAGTCAGCGCCCGCTTCACTCTCGACTCCATGCCGGGCAAGCAGATGGCCATCGATGCCGATCTGAATGCCGGCCTGATCAATCAAGATGAGGCGCGGGCGCGGCGCTTGGAAGTCCGATCGGAGGCGGACTTCTACGGATCCATGGACGGCGCCAGCAAGTTCGTACGCGGTGACGCCACCGCCGGCATCCTCATTCTGGTCATCAATATCGTCGGTGGCTTAAGCATCGGCGTCATGAGTCACGGCATGGCCTTCGGCGACGCCGCCAAGGTGTACACCCTGCTGACCATCGGCGATGGGCTGGTGGCGCAAATTCCAGCCCTGCTGCTCTCTACGGCTGTGGCCATCATCGTCACGCGCATGTCGCGCGCGCAGGATCTGGGAGGCGAGCTGGGACGTCAACTATTCAGCCAACCCCGCAGTCTGGCTGTGGCCGCCTCGCTCTTAGGGATAATGGGGTTGATCCCCGGCATGCCGAACCTGGCATTTCTGGTCTTCGCGGCACTGCTCGGCACGGGCGCCTGGTGGCAGAGTAAACGATTGAGTGCTGCAGCGCGGGCCGCTGCGGCTCCCGCACCCGCGGCGGTGCCGCTCAGTCGTGAGCCGCAGGAATTATCCTGGGACGATGTGCAACCGGCTGATCTGCTGGGGCTGGAGGTGGGCTTTCGGTTAGTGGCGCTGGTGGACAAAGCCAACGGCGGCGAATTGCTGACGCGCATTCGCGGCGTGCGCCGCAAGCTGTCCCAAGAGCTGGGATTCTTGGTGCAGTCGGTGCACATTCGCGACAACCTGGAGTTGGCGCCGAATGCGTATCGAGTGACCTTGGCCGGCGTCGCTGTCGCGGACGGTTCGGTGTACCCGGATCGGGAACTGGCCATCAATCCAGGTCGTGTCTTCGGCAAACCCCCTGGCATCGAAGTGCGTGACCCCGCCTTTGGCATGGAGGCGATCTGGATCGAACCGGCACGGCGTGAACATGCCCAGACGCTCGGCTATACGGTGGTCGATGCCAGTACGGTGATCGCCACGCACTTGAGTCATGTGATCCAAACCCACGCGCACGAGTTGCTGGGTCACGAAGAGACGCAACAACTGCTCAACGGACTGGCCAAGAGCGCGCCGCGGTTGGTCGAAGATCTGGTGCCCAAGGCGCTGCCACTCGGCACGGTGGTGCGGATACTGCAAGGTCTCCTGAGCGAACGCGTACCGATTCGCAACGTCCGCACCATCATCGAGACGGTGGCCGAACACGCCTCGCGTACGCAGGACCCGGCGGTATTGCAGGCACAGGTGCGGATAGCGCTGGCCCGCCAGATTGTTCAAGACATCGCCGGAACCGGTGCAGAGTTGCCCGTGGTGACGCTCGAGCCGGAGCTGGAGCAACTCCTGCAAAACACTTTGAATGCCGGCGGCGCGGGCGGCGCCGCACTGGAACCAGGCTTGGCCGAACGGCTTGCCGGCAAATTGGCGGAGTCGGCACAGCGCCAGGAAGCGGCCGGTGAGGCCGCCGTACTGATGGTGGCTCCAACCCTGCGCGCGACGCTGGCCCGCTTTGCGCGCGCCAGCGTGCCTTCGCTCCACGTCTTGGCGTGGAACGAGATCCCCGACAACCGACGCGTGCGGCTGGTGGCCGCAGTGGGCCGCTGACTCGGACTATTCGACCTGCACCAGGAATCGTTTGCACCATGAAGATTAAACAATACCTCGGCACCGACATGCGCGATGCGCTACGCCAAATTCGCGCTGAACTGGGTCCCGACGCGGTGATTCTCAGCACGCGTCCACTGGGGAACGGTGTGGAGGTAAGTGCCGCCGTAGACGTACAGGCCTTGCGCGGCGCGGTGCTGGCCGAGTACGCGACGAGCCCCGCCGTTGCGCCGTCCGCGATCCCCACACTCGCCGCGACTGCGAGTGCCGATGCATCAAGGGCTCCGCCGTTTCCCGCGGCGCCACTCGCTGACGCGCCGGCCATTGGCGAGATCCCCACCGCCTCGATCATCCCTAGCCGGGCCGATTGGTCCGGCGTCCATGAACAGCAGGCCATGAGCCACGAATTGCGCACCTTGCGCAGACTCCTGGAGCGGCAGATGGCCGCCTTGGCCTGGAACGATTACACCCGGCGGGAGCCGTTGCGCACTCGAGTGCTCACCGAGCTCACGGACCTGGGTTTGGCGCGCGATGTCGCATTAGCGCTGCTGGCGCAATTGCCCGGGCCTTTGACCAGCGAATCCATACAACAGGCATACCCGCAGTTGGTGGCGCGCAATATTGTCACCTGCGCGTCGCCGCTGGCTGAGGGCGGTGCCGTAGCACTGATCGGTGCGTGCGGGTCCGGGCGCAGTTCGGTGCTCGCCAAGCTCGCCCTGCGCTGGTTGCTTGAACACGGCGCCGAGTCACTGGCCATCGCCAGCATCGACGACGAGCACATTGGTGCGGCGGCACAGACTCAGGCGCTCGGCCAAGTGTTGGGCGTGCCCTGCTATTGTTTCGCCGATGTCGGCGGATTGCGCTCGCAAGCCGGCAGGCTGCGCGGCTATCAGTGCCTGCTGATTGATACTCCGGCGCTCAGCACCCAGGTTGCTACGCCGG
>Ga0075015_100000153_pt1 | contig 20280 bp, 25 predicted proteins | sample AleBraG_ABR_2013_FD_71476 | JGI IMG/M metagenome (GOLD analysis project Ga0075015, IMG submission 71476) | Freshwater sediment microbial communities in response to fracking from Pennsylvania, USA - Alex Branch Run_MetaG_ABR_2013 | ecosystem: Environmental > Aquatic > Freshwater > Creek >...
GTTCCGGACCGCGCTGGTCGACGAGTTCCGGGCCCTGGTCGGGATCTCCTCGGCCATCGCTGCCACGGGCGTGCTCATCGCGCTCGCCGCGCCGAAGATGGGCTACGTCGCCCTGCCGGTGTTCGCCATCCCGCTGCTGCTGACCCAGTTCTCCTTCCGCCGCTACGCCACGATCGAGGCGACCTACCTGCAGACCATCCGCTCGCTCGCCAAGGTCACCGAGGTCGGCGGCTACACCGAGACGGGGCACTCCCGCCGGGTCTCGATCCTGTCGAAGGCCGTCGCGCGTGAGATGGGCGTCAGCGAGCGCGACATCAAGGACCTCGACTACGCCGCCCTCATGCACGACATCGGGCAGCTCTCGCTCACCGACCCCATCCCCGGCGGTGCGACGACCATGGTCGCGCCGGTCGACCAGCGGCGGATCGCCGAGCTCGGCGCCGAGGTCATCCGGCAGGCCGGTGTGCTCGACCGCGCCGCCCTCATCGTCGAGCGGCAGGCCGATCCCTACCGTCCGCACCGCGGGCCGCAGGACGACTCGCTGCCGGTCGAGAGCCGGATCATCAAGGTGGTCAACGCCTACGACGACCTCGTCGGCGCATCGCTGGAGAGCGACCGCAAGCTGCGCGCCATCGAGCGCCTGCAGCTCGGCATCGACCGCGAGTACGACCCCGACGTGGTCGACACGCTCTCGCGCATCATCGAGCGGCAGAGCGAGTACGCCTACTGAGCGCTGGCGACGTCGCCCGGGCCCTCGCCCCAGGCGGGGAGCCCGATCCGCACGTCCGGCGTCCGCTCCTCGTTGTCGCGACCGTCGGTCTCGTACAGCTCCGTGCCGCCCGCCGCGGCGTAGAACGCCCGGGCCGCCTCGTTGCGGGTGAAGCACCACAGCTCGAGCGGGTGGCGGTGCTGCTCGCGGGCGTGCTGAAGCAGCGTCGTCCCGATGCGCTGCCGGCGCAGCGCGGGATCGAGGTAGAGATGGTCGAGCAGGTGCTCCTCGGCGTCGACGACAGCGAAGCCCGCCAGGCGGTCCTCGAGGGTCGCGACGCAGGCCGTCTGCGCCTCGACCGAGCGGCCGAAGAACTCGAGAGTCTCCGAGCTGGAGTGCAGCACCGGGAGCCACGGCAGGGCGGCGGCCCGTGCCTCGCGGAAGACGGTGGCGATCCGACCCACGTCCGACGTCCGCGCGTCGCGCACCACCAGCCCCGTCACGAGTCGCGACGCTAGCGTCCCGCGGGGTCCGGACGTGCCAGGATGGGCGTGCCCGAGCACCCGTGATGCAGGAGGAACTGTGGCCACCGAGGTCTGCGCCGAGATGGTCGCGAACGTCGTGTCGATCGTCGTCGCCGCCGCGGACGAGGTCGCGGCCGGCGACACCCTGCTCGTGCTCGAGTCGATGAAGATGGAGATCCCGGTGCTCGCCGAGAACGGCGGGACGGTCGCCGAGATCCGCGTGACCGAGGGTGACGTCGTCCAGGAGGGCGACGTGCTCGTCGTCCTGGCCTGAGCCGACCCGCACCAGGAGTCTCCCCGCAGGCTCAAGGACGCCCTCCCGGACGCCGATGCCCCCAGGGTGACGCAGACCGTGGACCCCGACCTCGCACCCGGCACGCCCGCGGTGCCCCCTGCGCCCGCTGCTGTGGCGCCCGCCCCTGCGGTGGCCCCGACCGCGCCGGCGCCCGCGCCGGCGGTCAGCGCCCCCGCGGCCGCCGCGCCGAGCGCCCACGTGGCCTCGGTGTCGGTCGTCCCGTTCCTGCGCGCCCTCGTCGAGAGCGGCGGCTCGGACCTGCACTGCAAGGTCGGCTCCCCGCCGCGGGTCCGCGTCGACGGCACGCTACGTCGACTGCAGGTGGCCGACCTGCGCCCCGACGACACCGAGCACTTCGTCCGCGAGGTGCTCCGCGGCGACCTGATCGAGGACTTCGCCCGCCACAACGAGGCCGACTTCGCCTACGGGATCGACGGCGTGGGCCGGTTCCGGGTCAACGTCTTCCGTCAGCGCGGCAGCGCCGGCCTGGTGTTCCGTCGCGTGTCCATCGGCGCCATCCCGCTCGAGGACCTCGGACTGCCCACGGTGCTCGGCCCGCTCTCGCTCGAGCCGCGCGGTCTCGTGCTGGTCACCGGCCCCACCGGATCCGGCAAGACCACGACGCTCGCTGGCATGGTCGACAACATCAACCAGAACCGCGACGTGCACATCGTGACGATCGAGGACCCCATCGAGGTCCTGCACCACGACAAGCGCAGCATGATCAACCAGCGCGAGGTGCACGTCGACACGAAGGACTTCTCGACCGCGCTGCGCGCCGCCATGCGCCAGGACCCCGACGTCATCCTGGTCGGCGAGATGCGCGACCAGGAGACGGTCAAGGCGGCGCTGTCCGCCGCGGAGACCGGCCACTTCGTCATGTCGACGCTGCACACCACCGACGCGCAGGAGACCATCGCGCGCGTCATCGACTTCTTCCCCCCGCACGAGCAGCCGCAGATCCGGCTCACCCTCGCCGGCACCCTGCGCGGCATCCTCTGCCAGCGCCTCGTGCCGCGCGCGGACGGCCTGGGCCGCTGCGTCGCGATGGAGATCTGCATCAACACCGGCCGCATCCAGGACGCGATCGTCGACCCCGACAAGACGAGCTCGATCCACCAGCTCATCACCGAGGGCGGCTTCTACGGGATGCAGACGTTCGACCAGCACCTCGTCGCGCTCTTCCGCGACGGCGTCATCACCCTCGACGCCGCGATGGACGCCAGCACCAGCCCCCACGACCTCATGGTCGAGCTCCAGCGGTTGGGTCTGGTGGCGTAGTTCCCGGCCGCTCCACGCGCGCCCCCGCCGGGGACACGCGTCGGGGCCCCCTCCGCCTTCGGCGCGGCTCGGGCCGTCAGCCCGTCGCCGGGCGCCCGCTGACGCCCCTGCGCGGCGGTCGCGGTCGCCCCCGCACGTGCCGGCTTGGGCGCACCGCCCCGCTGTCCTCGGCGCCGCGCTGCGGCACTGCGTGGTGGTGCAGCCGTCGGGGCACCACCGCGGAGGGGCCCCGAGGGCGGTCGCGCGATCGCCGGGGAGGCGACGAGGGTCAGAGGCGGGAGAGGAATCTTGCTCGGTCGAGGATGACTCTGGTGATGCGGCCGGTGGCGACGACGACGGGCGGGGCGTCGCCCAGCCGGTGCTCGGCCGCCACCTCGAAGCGGACGAGGCGGCCCTCGACGTAGGAGACGGCGGCCCTCGCCACCACGGTCGCGCCCACGGGTGACGCGGCCAGGTGCTCGACCTCCACCCGGGTGCCCACGCTGGTGGACGTCGCGTCGAGCGTCGAGGCCAGGGCGGCGACGGTGGCCGCCTCCAGCCAGGCGATCACGCGTGGGGTCGCGAGCACCGGGACGTCGCCGCTGCCGAGCGCCATCGCCGTGTCGGCGTCGGTCACGTCGAAGGACACGGCCGCCTCGAGCCCCAGCTGCGTCATGGGGTGAACCTAGAGCTCGCGCTGCCAGAAGCGCAGGACGACCTCGGGGACGGGGATCCAGTCGCGGGCAGGGTCGCGCTCGAACCCCAGGCGGGCGTAGAGCCCCTGGGCGGCCTCGTTGGACTCGATCACGCACAACACCAGGCGAGCGGCGCGGTGCTCCCGGGCCCAGGCGTCCACGGCCGCCACGAGCGCCTGGGCGACCCCGGTGCCCCACGCCTCGGGAGCCACGGCGAGGTAGCGGAACTCGACCTCCGCCTCGCGGGCGAGCTCGGACTGCGGGCTGCCGAACGGCGTGATGGTCACCGACCCGACGATCCGGCCGTCGCGCACGGCCACGAGCACCGGGTGGTCGGCTGCGCGGCCGGCGACGTTGCGCACGTGAGCGCCGTAGCCGCGGTCGTTGTCGAGGATCCCGCCGGCGGTGTACGCCGCCTCCACGAGGGCGCCGGTCTCGGCATACTCCTCGGGGCGGACCGGGCGGATCTCGAGCGGCGCGGGGGCAGCGGTGGCGGTCACGGTGGCGATCCTGCCCTGGCAGCGTCGCGGCCGGTCGTTCGGGGGCGGTGCCGCCGCCCGTCACCGAGGCACGCGGCGCCCCGCCTGACGGCCCCGGCGCCGGGGAGGGCTGGGGTGTCCCGCGCCACGGTCCCGGCCACCACGGGCTCGACCTCCTCCAGGGCGTGGGGCTCTCCTGCGCGCGGTCCAGGACGGCGGGGTGGTCCGCGAGGGCCGCCAGTGCGCCGGTGCGCTGCGCATCGTGGGCCCTGCGCCGCACAGGCTCGACGCTCGTCCACGGCCACCTGTCCCAGGACCTCGTGCCGGTCGGCCGCGGGTGAGCCGCGGCCAGGTCATCGCCTGATGGGCGACAGCGGCAGCCTCGGTGCTGTGCACCTGCAGGTCGAGTAGCGGACGAGCGGCGCCGAGTGCGCCGCGGTGGACCGCGCGGCCGGTGCGCAGCGTCGGCTAGATGCCCGTCGTGCTCCGCGGGTAGGCGATGGTCGGGTCGGTGAGGACGTTGACGAGGTAGGGGATGCCGCTGGCGAAGGCGCGGTCGAGTGCCGGCCCGATCTCGCCGGGGCTGGTCACGGTCTCGCCCCCGCCGCCGAGGGCGGTGACGACCTCGTCGTAGCGCGTCCCGGGGCGCAGCTCGGCGGCGACGTCGTAGGAGTAGAGGAACTGCATCGGGTGCTTCTCCAGCCCCCAGATGCCGTTGTTGCCCACCACCATGACCACGGGCATCCCGTGGCGCACCAGGGTGTCGACGTCCATGAGCGAGAAGCCGGCCGCGCCGTCGCCGAGAAGCAGCACGACCTGGCTCGAGGGGCGCGCCACGCGGGCGGCGATCGCGTAGCCGAGGCCGGTGCCGAGGCAGCCGTAGGGTCCGGGGTCGAGCCATCCGCCCGGGCGGCTCGGCTCGACGTACTTGCCGGCGTAGGAGACGAAGTCGCCGCCGTCCCCGATCACCACGGCGTCGTCGGCGAGGCGAGGGAGCAGCTCGCCGTAGATGCGGGCCGGGTGGATCGGGTCGGCGTCGCTCGCGAGGTCGGCGGCGTCGTGTGCCACGGCGGAGGCAGCGATCGCGGCGAGTCCGGAGGTCCAGTCGGCGTAGGACGGCCGGCGGATGAGGTGCTCGACGGCCTCGCGCAGTGCGTCCAGGGTGAGGGCGAGGTCGCCGACGAGACCGACGGCGACGCCGGCGTGCCGGGCCAGCTGGCTCGAGGAGTCGACGACGTGCACGACGCTCGCCGGTGCGGAGCCGTCCTTGCCGCCGAAGACGCCGTAGCCGAGCCGGAAGTCGAGCGGGGTCCCGACCACGAGGACGAGGTCGGCCCCGCCGAAGGCGGCGCCGCGGGCGCGGGTCGCGAGCAGCGGGTGACCGGCGGGTACGACGCCGCGTCCCATGCCGTTGGCGATGACGGGGACGCCGGCGACGTCCACGAAGCGCAGCGCCGCGTCCTCCGCGCCGCCGGCCCACACGTCGCCGCCGAGGACGAGCACCGGATGTCTCGCCTCCGACAACCGGCGCACGACCTCGTCGATCTCGTCGGGGTCGGGCCCGACCGGCGTGGCGGTGGCCGCCGCCGCGGCCGGGACGTCGGCGTAGGAGAAGAGCACGTCCATGGGGATGTCGAGGAAGACCGGGCCGCGGTGCGGGGCGGTGGCGAGGGTGAAGGCGTCCGAGACGGTCGTGCCGATCTCGGCGGTGTCGTGCACGGTCGCGGAGAGCTTGGTCACCGGCGCGAGCAGCGGCGGCTGGTCGAGCTCCTGCAGAGCGCCGCTGCCCCACCGGTTGTCCGGCGAGCGGCCCCCGAGCACCACCAGTGGTGAGCCGTTGAAGTGCGCGGTCGTCACGCCGCTGACGATGTTCGTCACACCGGGTCCGGCCGTCACCACGGCGAGCCCCGGGGTGCGGGTCAGCTTCGCGGTCGCCTCGGCCGCGAACACCGCGGTCTGCTCGTGCCGCACGTCGACGAGCCGTAGCGCAGCCGTCCCTGCCTCAACGCCCGCCTTGCCGCCCACAGCCGCGTCGTAGAGCGGGAAGACGTGCGCGCCGGACAGCGTGAACATCGTCTCGACGCCGTGCGCGAGGGCGGCCGCCACCGCATGCGTGCCACCGTGGCCGTTGAGGGTGGGGGTCTGGTCCGTCATGACTCGGGAACCTACCGGCCGGTAGTGGGCTGCGTCAGAGCGGGTCGAGGTCCAGATCCACGATGTCCTCGACGTGGCGGAAGCCGAGCCGTTCGTAGATCGCGTTGCTCGTGGGGTTCGAGGCGTCGGTGTAGAGCATGACGGCGTCGACCCGCGGCCGCAGCAGCTGCACGATCGCCGCGGTGACCGCGCTGGCGTAGCGACGTCCGCGGTAGGCCGGCGGCGTGTAGACCGGGCCGATCCGCGCGACGACGGCGCCGCGGGTCGCGACCACCGGGGCGTGTCCGGCCATCGAGACGGGAACGCCGTCGACCTCCCAGAACCACAGCCGGCCGATGCTCTGCTCGGCGGCAGCCCGGTTGTTCACCACGAGGATGCCGGCCTCCACCGCGAAGTCGGTCAGCCACCGCTCGGCCTCGTCGAGATCGCGCTCGGTCAGGGCGCGGAGCGAGCCGGGGACGGGGTCCGGTGCGCTGTACTCCTCGAGGGCGAGGACCCGCTCGCCCATGTGCGGGACGCCGCGTCGACCCACGCCGGCGGCGATGTCGTCCGCGAGGTGGACCGGCACGATCGCCCCGTGCACCGGGACGCCGGTCGCCGCCGCGGCCTCGCCGATCGCACGCACGACCTCCGGCGCCCATGGTCCGAGCACCAGCTTGTGCGGCAGGGTCCAGCAGGCCGCGCCCACGACCTCGCCGTCGTCGTCCTCCGCGACGAACCAGAACTCGCGCTCGTAGGCACGGCCGTCGATCGTCGACAGCGCGATCGATCCCAGGATGTTGGTCTGCACCGGGGCCGCGGCGCGCAGCGCCTCGGTGGCCTCGAGGAACTCGGCCGGCCCGGCCGCCTGACGAACTCGCATGTCGCACCCCCGTCGATCGACCGATCGTCTCGCCCGACGCGCTGCGAGTCGAGCGGATTGGGCGCCCTAGGCTCTGCGGCATGGCCAGGTTCGACGACGTCGCGCGCGAGCGCACCGACCTGTCCGAGGCCGACCTCGACCACCTGCGCGCGCTCGTCGCCGACTGGACGCTGCTGTCCGACCTGGCGTTCGCCGACCTCGTGCTCTGGCTGCCGACCTGGCACGGCGGCGGCTTCGTCGCAGCCGACCAGGTGCGCCCCACGACGGGGCCTACCGGCATGTTCGAGGACGTCGTGGGCCAGTACACGGCGCGCGGCCGTCGCCCCCTGCTCGACCGCGCGGTGTCGGGGCGCAGCATCGTCGCCGAGCGCGGCGTCACCGGCCCGGCCCCGATCGAGACCATCCCGGTGATCAGCTCCGGCCGGCTGCTCGGTGTCGTCGAACGTCACTCAGCCTTCTCCGGGCGCGACTTCGGGCCGCTCGAGCAGGCCTATCTCGAGGCCGCGGACGAGCTCGCCGTCATGGTCGTCGACGGCACCTTCCCGCCGGCGCAGCCGCTGGCGCGCACCGGGTCGCCGCCGCGCGTGGGCGACGGCCTGGTCCGTGTCGACGTCGACGGCGTCGTGGTGTTCGCGAGCCCGAACGCGCGGTCGGCCTACCACCGCCTCGGGCTGGCGACCGACCTCGTCGGCAGCCACCTCGCGCGGACCAGCGCGAAGCTGGCGCGGCGTCCGGGGCCCGTGGACGAGGCGCTGGCGGTCGTCGCCTCCGGCCGTGCGGCGGGCGGCGCCGAGGTCGAGAACTCCGGCGCGGTCGTCACGCTGCGTGGCGTGCCGTTGTCGCGGCAGGGCCGGCACACCGGCGCCCTCGTGCTGGTGCGCGACGCCACCGAGATCCGGCGTCGCGACCGGGCGCTGCTGAGCAAGGACGCGACGATCCGCGAGATCCACCACCGGGTGAAGAACAACCTGCAGACCGTCGCCGCGCTGCTGCGGCTGCAGGCGCGCCGCATCGACAGCCCTGAGGCGCGCGAGGCGCTCGACGAGGCCGTGCGCCGGGTCGGTGCGATCGCGGTCGTGCACGAGACCCTCGCGCACACGCCGGGGGAGAGGGTCGACGCCGACGAGGTCGCCGACCGGCTGGTGGCGCTGGTGCGCGACATGTCACTCACGTCGCGGCAGGTGTCGGTGACCCGGACCGGCACCTTCGGGATCCTCCCCGCCGAGATCGTGACCCCGCTGGCGATGGCCCTCGGGGAGCTGCTGCAGAACGCGGTGGAGCACGGCGCCGGTGCCGACGTCGCCCTGCTGCCGCACCGCGAGGTCAAGACGCTCGTGGTCGACGTGGTGGACCGCGGACCGGGGATCCCCGCGGACCTCGACCCGTTCGCCGCCGGCCGGCTCGGGCTGCAGATCGTGCGGACCCTCATCACCGAGGAGCTCGGCGGCGAGCTCGCGCTGACACCGGGAGCCGACGGCCACGGCACCCGAGCCCGGATCACGGTGCCGCTGCCGGGCTGAGGGCGGACAGCGCGCAGGGCCGGACCCTGGGAGCGGGTCCGACCCTGCGACCGGTCGTGGTGGGCGCCGCCTACAGACCGGCGCGCGCGGCGCGGGCGCGCGCGTTGCGCCGCTTGAGCGCGCGGCGCTCGTCCTCGGACAGCCCGCCCCAGACACCGGCGTCCTGGCCGCTCTCGAGAGCCCAGGCCAGGCACTGGTCGACGACCGGGCAGCGCCGGCAGACCGCCTTGGCCTCCTCGATCTGCATCAGCGCGGGGCCGGTGTTGCCGATCGGGAAGAACAGCTCGGGGTCCTCGTCACGGCAGGCCGCCTCGTGGCGCCAGTCCATGGGTTTCCTCCTGGTAGCCGACGCGGTCGCGCCGGATGGTCGTCCGGGGCCGGGTCGTGCGGCGCCTTGTGAACGCCGTCACGAACCCGTCTCCGCGCGGACGACGCCGACCCGGGGGCCGGTGCACAGACGCACGGAGATGACGAGGCACCCGGTGCGGGGCCATCGGTCAAGATCGACCCTCACACACCCCCGGGTCGCTGTCCAGGGCTTTCGCTGAGAGACGACTCTGAAACCCCGGTGGGCTTGATCACACAGCGTGGCGGAACTACTCCGCCCTACGCTCAGACGAGCACCGTGATGGCTCGAGGGACGGAACGGAACGTGACCGAGGACACCGGGCCGGCGGCATCGCCGTCGATCTGCAGGGGGGTGGGGCGGCGGGCCTCGACGGTCATCTCGGACTGGTCGTGGAGGCTGAGCAGCCCGCCGAAGGGGTAGCGGGTCCGGCGGCTGAGCAGGATGCGCCGGACGTGCCCGAGGGTGTGCAGCACGGCCAGGCTGCGGGGGGCGAACAGGTCCAGGCCCGTGTCGAACGAGGCTCGCGGGCAGGGGTCGATCGGCAGCGGCCCGAGGAAGGTCCAGGGCGAGGAGTTCTGCACGATCGTGAGGAACACGCCGTCGACGGCGGCGACGCCGGGGCGGCGTACCACCAGGGCCGGCTCGCGGCGCTCGGTGCGCAGGGCGATCTGGCGCACGGAGGTCTGGAAGTAGCGGGCCGGTGTCGCCTCGAGGCCCTCCGCCCGCTGCCGTTCCATCTCCTCGATGATCTCGGCGTCGACGCCAAGGCCCGCGTTGCACACGAACCACCGGGTGCGGCCGTCGTAGGTCGCCGTCGCGAGCCCGAGGGTGCGGGTGCGCTTGTGCTCGATGGCCTCGATGAGTGCGCCGGTGGCCTCGACCGGGTCCTCGGGGAGCCCGATGCTGCGCGCCACGACGTTGGCGCTGCCGCCGGGGATGGTGCCGAGCACCGGCACGTCGTGACCCGGTCCGTCGGCGAGCAGTCCGTTGGTCACCTCGTTCACGGTGCCGTCGCCGCCGAGGACGAGCACGACGTCGAGCTCGTCGCGGCGCGCCTGACGCGCGAGGTCGGTCGCGTGCGTGCGGTGCGTGGTGTCGGCGACCTCGAGGTCGATCGAGGACGCGAGGGCGTGGGCGATGACCTCACGGGTCCGGGCGCTCGTGGTCGTGGCACGGGGGTTGACCACGAGGAGGGCGCGCACAGCACGAGGGTACGACGCGCGTCGCCGACCGTCCGTCCTCCGGCGGTGTCCCGGCCTGGCCGGGACGGCGGTCTGGCAGGGTTGCCGTCGTGAGCGACGACCCCACGGCCGACCCGCAGGCCCGCGCCAGACCTGCGATCCTGCTCGCCGCGACGGGGGTCGCGGTGCTCGAGTGCGCCGCCCTGGTCGCCTACTGCCTGGGGATCGGGCTGTCGGCCGTGCAGAACCGCGGCTCGGCCGCGTCGGCGCCGGTGGAGATCGTCATCTACCTGCTCTTCGCGCTGGGCGTCGGGCTGTGCGCGCGCGGCCTGTGGCTGCGCAGGCGGAGCGCCCGCACGCCGTTCGGGGTGGCCCAGCTGTTCGGTGTCGTCGTCGGTTGGACCCTGACCTCCGGCGACGGCGAGCTCACCCACCGCATCGGCTACGTCGTCCTCGCCGTGTGCGTGGTCGGCATCGCGCTCGTGATCAGCCCGACGTTGGGCGACTCCCTCGACGCCTGACCGCGCCGCCGGCTGACGGCGGGCGCTCAGTCCTCGGCCGTCATGCCCTCACGCAGCGTCGCGAGCGACTTCGCGAGCAGGCGTGAGACGTGCATCTGGGAGACCCCGACCTCGTCGGCGATCTCGCTCTGCGTCATCCCGTGGAAGAACCGCAGCGCGAGGATGCGGCGCTCGCGTGACGGCAGGGCGGCGAGCAGCGGCTTGAGCGACTCGCGGTACTCGACCGCCTCGAGGTCGAGGTCCTCGGAGCCCAGCCGGTCGCCGAGGGAGGGCGAGTCGTCGCCGCCGTCGCCGCCGACCTGGGCGTCGAGGCTCGTCGTGGCGTAGGCCTGGGCGCCCTCGAGACCCTCGATGACCTCGTCCTGGGAGATGCCGAGGTGGACGGCGAGCTCGGCGACCGTGGGGGAGCGACCGGACGTCTGCGCGAGCTCGGCCGTGGCCTGGCCGAGGGAGATGCGCAGCTCCTGGAGCCGACGGGGCACGCGGATGGCCCAGCCCTTGTCGCGGAAGTGCCGCTTGATCTCGCCGACGATCGTGGGTGTCGCGTAGGTGGAGAACTCGACGCCGCGCTGCGGGTCGAACCGGTCGACGGCCTTGATCAGCCCGATGGTGCCGACCTGGACGAGGTCCTCGAGCGGCTCGCCGCGGTCGCGGAAGCGTCGCGCGAGGAAGTGCACGAGCGGCAGGTGCAGCGTGACGAGCTCGTCGCGCGCGCGACGGTGCGCCGGTCCGTCCTCGGGCACCGAGGCCATCACGGCGATGAGCTCGCGCTCACGGGCGCGCTCGGCGTCGCCCCAGCGCGAGGAGGACCTCGGCTCGGGGACGTGGTCGCTCACGGCGTCCTGCACCGGGACCGTGGTCGGGTCGGTCATGCGTCGACCGGCGAGGCCGCGTTGCGCGAGGTGCGGAGAACGACTCTCAGCTCGGCCGAGTCGACCGTGGCACGCACGTCGTCGACCAGAGCGGTGAGCACCGCCCACGCGAACGTGTTCGTGTCCGGGAGGGTCCCGCTGGTCGTGGCCGCCGACAGTTCGATGTCGAGGCGGCCGTCGTCGTAGGGCGTGAAGACGCACGAGATCTCGCTGCCGGGCACCGCCTGTCCGATGAGCAGGCCGGCGACCTCATCGACGGCGAGGCGGACGTCCTCGAGCCGCTCGACGTCGTAGTCCAGCCGGGCGCAGCAGGCGGTGGCGGTGGTGCGGGCCAGGACCACCCAGGCGCTCGAGGCCGGGATGCGCAGGCGGATCGAGGTGCTCACGTCGGCGAGGCTAACGCGCCTCGGGCGTGACACGCCCGCACTCGAGGCCGCCCATCACGAGTCGTCACCGTCGGCCAGGGCGTCGAGCGCGTCCCCGGTGACCCGGTGCACGGTCCACTCGTCCATGCCGACCGCTCCGATCCCGCGGTAGAAGCCGAGCGCGGGCTCGTTCCAGTCGAGCACCCACCACTCGAGGCGGCGGTAGCCGCGCTCCTGGCACACCTGCGCGAGGGCCTGGAGCAGCCCCTTGCCGTAGCCGGAGCCGCGCAGCTCGGGGCGGACGTAGAGGTCCTCGAGGTAGACGCCGTGCGTCCCCGTCCAGGTCGAGGTGTTGAGGAACCACAGGGCGAACGCCCCGAGGGCCGTGCCGCGGTCGGCGTTCGGGTGCTCGACCACGTGCACGTACGCCGCCGGGGCCCCGTTCGGCGTCGTGGCCGCGGCACCGGGCGCGGCCGGCGTACCACCGAAGAGCAGTGCGGTGAGCTGCTCCTCGGTGGTCTCGACCTCGTCCAGCGAGCGTTCGTAGTCGGCGAGGTCGCGGATCATCGCGAGGATCTCGGGGACGTCGGTCGGGGTGGCCGGACGGATGCGCCCCGCGGTCGCGTGCTCGCTCATGCTCACACCCAACCGCAGCCTCCGGTGCGCCCGCACCCGACCCGGCGGCGCCACGCCGTCCGGTTCCGCGCCGTCGGCCGCCGGTCCTCCGATGATTCGGGCCGGGAAGGCGCGCACGGAGGCGCCGGATGCGGCATCGTCGGGCGCGCTGCGCCGGACCGGCGCCGCTCGGAGGAGGACACGTGTCGACCGCGCTCCCGGACGATCCCAGCGACTGGACCGTCGATGCGCTGGCGTCGGCCTATGCGGACGGATCGGCGTCGCCGGTTGACGTGGCCCGCGCGACGCTGGACCGCATCCGCGCGGTCGACCCGGTGGTCAACGCCTTCGTGTGGGTCGACGAGGACGCAGCGCTCGACCAGGCCCGCGCCAGCGAGGAGCGATGGCGTGCAGGCGAGCAGCTCGGTGCGCTCGACGGCGTGCCCGCCACGGTCAAGGACCTGCTGCCCTGCCGAGGACACCCGACGCTCAAGGGCTCACGGCACTCCGACCCGTCGCAGCTGCCCATCGAGGAGGCGCCGACGGTCCTGCGACTGCGCGAGGCCGGCGCGGTGGTCGTCGGCGCGACGACGACACCGGAGTTCGGCTGGAAGGGGGGCGGTGACAGCCCGCTCACCGGCATCACCCGCAACCCGTGGGACACCTCGCGCACGACCGGCGGGTCGTCCGCGGGCGCCGGCGCCGCTGCGGCCACCGGCATGGGCGTGCTGCACATCGGGACCGACGGAGGTGGGTCGGTCCGGATGCCGGCGGCGTTCTGCGGGGTCGTGGGGCTCAAGCCGACGCACACCATCGTGCCGATCCACCCCGCAGCCGTGTCGGGGATGCTCAGCCACGTCGGCCCGATGGCCCGCAGCGTGCGCGACGCCGCCCACCTGATGTCGGCGATCGCCCGGCCGGACGCACGCGACGTCTACCCGTCGTTGCGCGACGACCGCCCCTGGCTCGACGGCATCGAAGGCGGCGTCTCGGGGCTGCGTATCGCCTACGCCCCGCGGTTCGCCCGTGCCGACGTCGATCCGCGGATCGCGGCCGCGGTCGATGACGCCGTCGACGTGCTCGCGAGCCTCGGAGCGATCCTCGACACGGTCGAACCGCCCGGTCCGGACGTGCGCGACGCCTTCCTCACGCTCTGGGACGCCGCGCTCGGTCGCGCGCTGCGCGGCATGGACGACGAGCAGCTCGCGCTGAGCGACCCGGGGCTCGTGGCCACGATGCGGCGCCGTGAGTCGATCAGCGCCGACGCGTTCCTGGACGCGGACGCGGTGCGGGGGGCGCTCACCGCGCGGTTCTCGGCCCTGCTGTCGTCCTACGACCTGCTGGTGTCGCCGCAGCTGCCGGTGCTCGCCTTCCCCGTGGGCCAGGACGTCGCCGACCCCGCGTCCCAGCAGCACTGGATCGACTGGACGCCGTTCACCTACCCGATCAACATGACGCGGCACCCGGCCGCGACCGTCCCCGTGGGCCTGTCCGACACGGGGCTGCCGATAGCGATGCAGATCGTCGGGCGTCACTTCGACGACCGCCTCGTGCTGCGCGCCGCACGCGCCTACGAGCGGGTGCACCCGGTTCTCGTGCCGCGCTCCTGACCTCAGTCGCGCGGGACGACGAGGACGGACGTGAGGCCCGGCTGGTCGGGGTCGTCCACGATCTCGACGCCGTCGAGCCACGAGCGGATCACGTGGGCGAGCTCTCCCGGGTGGCTGAAGTTCACCGCGTGCGCCGCGCCGGTGATCATGGCGACGGTCACGTGACCCGGCACCTGCTGGGCCACCTGCAGGACGCGTTCCTCGCCGGGGAGGAGCGGGTCCCGGTTGCCGAGCACGGCGAGCGTGGGCACCGGGATCTCGAGAAGCCGCTCGAGGGCGGGGAACCGGGTCATCTCGCCGAAGAGCCGCAGGGTGTTGATCGGCCCGAACCGCAGGTAGTCGGGGACGGCGACCTTCGCCATCCGCGGGCTCTCGCGGACGCCGTCGATCGCCAGCTGCTTCACGGCCCGGCGCAGCGGCTGGTTGTTGATCCCGCCCGCCGGTGCCACCAGGACGACGGCCTCGACGCGGTCGGTGTGCCGGTCGGCGAGCTCGACGCTGATCGGGCAGCCCATGGAGTTGCCGACGAAGACCGCCTTCTCGATGCCCAGCGCGTCGAGGATCCTCACCACCGCGTCCGCCAGGCGGGGGATCGGGAGGGGCCGGTCCGGCTTGGCACTGATGCCATAGCCGGGCAGGTCCGGAACGACGTTCGTCGCCCGGTCGGTGAGCAGCCGTGCCGTCGGCATGAGGTAGCGCCCGGAGATGCCGAAGCCGTGGACGTGCACGATCGGCGTCGCGGCGCCGCCGTCGAGAGACAGGCGCACGAGCGTGCGGATGCCGTCGACGTCGACCCAGGTGTGGTCCCAGCCCGGCTCGGACCTCGGTGCAGCCATGGCGAGCATCCTGACGCACCGGAGGGCAGATTCTCCGGGATACGCCGACAGATGAGATGTGGCCTACCCCGTCACTGCGGACGCGCTCACCGAGGTCACGCTGTGGATCGCGGTGGTCGGCTCGATCGCGAGTGTGATCCCGCCGGTCGTGCCGGACGTGCGTCCGACGGTCGGGCCCATGCGTGACCGATGACGCCCTTGCGGAAGCCGACGGCGAGCAGGGTGCCGGCGACGATGAGCGCGAGCCAGTCCACGCCGATGGCAAGTACCTCGAACCGGTAGTCGAGGTCGCGGCCGTACTGGACGGCCAGCGCCACCGACGAGACCACCACGACCGCGCCCGCAGCGACCAGGACGACGCGCGCCCCCCGCACGACCCCACCCACCTTCGGGAGGGACGCTGCGAGGAACACGAAGCTGACCGCCATGAGCAGGTCAGCAGTGTTCTCGAACGCGATGAACGCCCCGTGCGGGTTGTACATCGACCAGAGGGACACTCCGTCGAGCTCGCCCCTGAGCAGCGCGGGCTGCAGGACGGCGAGCTGGACGGCGTGGTCGAGGACCGCGGCGGCCGCGGCGATAACGGCGAACGAGAGTGCGACCTGCGAGAAGACCCGGTGCGACGGGGCCACCGCATGATGGACACAGGCCACGAGGGCCACGAAGACCAGCACCGTCACCGAGGCCGCGTAGACCCAGAGGTCGTCGCGCGGCACGAACGCGGCCGCGTCGGTGTACGGCGCCGTGATGCACTCGCTCGAGCAGTTGGAGCCCGATCGTGGCGGCGTCGTGATGCCCAGGCCCAGCGCGAAGCACCGCTCAGGCGGTGGTGGCGACGGCCGCCCAGAACCCGAGCGACGTCGCGTTGTCGCGGTCCCGGTGCTCATCCATCGGTGGCGCCGTCGGGGTCAGACCGTCCTTCTGACCTCCGGCGGCGCAGCCCGAGGGTCCAGTCGCGGATGGCGTCCCAGTCCCGAATGTCCCGCCTCGGGCGGCCCGCCCTGGTCGGCGGGTCGACCCCGCCGAACACCGTCACCGCGACGGGTGGCAGCCAGCCGTGCCGGGCGAGCGCGCGATCGAGCTGCGCCCGCGCCCGCGTCCACGCCTCCGCCGTATCGGCTCGCGGACCCATCCCGAACACGGCGACGGGGACGGTCGCGAGCTCCTTGCGGTGCCGCGTGAGGAACCGGTGGGCGTCGTGGTGCCAGCGGCCGCGGTAGATCGCCCCTCCGACCACCACGAGATCGTGCTCGCCGACGGGTGCCCGGACCTCGCGGGCCGGCGAGACCGTGACGTCGCCCTGCTCGCCGCGCAGCGCCGTCGCGACGGCCTCGGCGACCTCTCGGGTCGACCCGTTCCTGGTGGCGTAGACGACGAGAACCCCGGTCATGCCGACCTCCGTCCCCGAGGATCCTCCTCGGGGACAGGCGTTTCCTGGCGAGCGGCGACCGGCCCCTGCGCCCGTACCGGCGGGCTCTAAGCCTTCCTGGTCTCCCCGTGGCCACGCTCAGCCTGCCCGTGCTGAGGAATCGTTGGTGCACGTCCGGACCTGCGTTGATGCGTTGGCTGGTGTTGGTTGAGATGTAGTTCACGGCGCACCCAGAGAGGGCAGGAAGCGATGTCCGACGACTACGAACAGGTGACCGTCACCTCTCGTGCCCAATGGCGGAGATGGCTGGCGAGGCATCACGACTCGTCCACCGGGATCTGGCTGGTCCGGTACAAGCAGGGCTCTGGGAAGACGCACGTGACCTACGACGATGTCGTCGAGGAGGCGCTCTGTTTCGGATGGGTGGACAGCCGGCCGAGGGCCCTGGACGAGGACCGGTCGCAGCTCCTGCTCACGCCTCGCAAGCCGAAGAGCCGCTGGTCCGCGCTGAACAAGGACCGCGTCGCACGGCTGACTCGCGAAGGACTCATGGAGCCGGCGGGGATCGCGTGCGTCGAAGCAGCGAGACGCAACGGCACCTGGGATGCCCTCGACGCCGTCGAGCAACTTGTCGAACCGCCAGACCTTGCGACGGCGCTGGACAAGGAGCCGACGGCACGAACTGAGTGGGACGGATTCCCCCGCTCTACCAAGCGGGCCATCCTTGAATGGATCACCAGCGCCAAGACCTCCGAAACTCGGCAACGCCGCATCAGTGAGACCGTCTCCGAGGCCAAGATCGGGCGCCGGGCCAACCAATGGAGACAGCCCAAAGGTCGATGACGGGCATCCGCGCCAATGCCGGTTCCTCCACAGAAGGCGATGCAGGCGCATCGCGATCACACCGAGCGATGCCTCGTCGACTCGGCGCGTGGTGGGAGGGGGAAGGCGCACGGCGGCTTGTCGATCAGTCGAATGGCGAACTGCCCGTGTGCAGTCCGGGTGCGCTCTGCGAGTTGCCCGCAGTCGCAGACCAGCCAGCGGGGGTCCTGGTGTGCGAAGAAGTCGTGTTGGTGTTCCGGGCAGTAGTCCTTTGCTGCGCGCTCGGGTTCCGTAGGAGTGCCCGAAGAGTCCAGCATGGCGACTACGCCGCCTTGCTCATCCGCGCGCGAGCCATGGATTCCGTCGCGTAGGTCAGTCCCACGCCGTGAACACCGACAGCGTCCAGTTGTCGTCGACACAGGGCGACGATGGCGATGACTCTCCCCGCCGGTGTGCCGTCGAACTCGGCGATCAGGCGCTCAGTCATCGTGAGCTCCGCGACCCGCAGGATCTTGGCATCCTCGATGGTCATGGACTCACCTCCCCGTGTGCCTCGGCGCTGGGTCGCGCCTTGCCCGCCGCGTCCCGGCACAAGCCCCACGTCGCCGGGACGCGGCAAGCATCAGCCCAGCACGCGTCACAGGCCCCGTCCGGTCGGTGGGCCCGCCGATCTGGTGCGGGTCTGCCCTACGGTTCTGCGGCGGCAAACGGAGTGGCTTCGACGCACGAGACCGTGGTCACGCTCCCAGCGGCCTCCTCGCGGCGGGCTGTCCCGCGGAGTGCCGGGACGACGGCCCCACAAGCTGTGCAGGTAGGCATGTCGCGTGCACGCTCAGCGGCACGGCCGCCGCGGCTCTGGCCGTTCTACACCTCGGGCCTGAGTCGCTTCTCGGCGTAGAGAGCGGCGTGAGCTGAGGCGATGAGCCGGTCGATGCTCTCGTTGTGACCCGACCGGGAGGCCGTGCCGACGCTGACGCTGATGCCGGGTCCGTCGTCGGGGATGTCGACGGGGTCGGAGATCAACGCGCGACGGAGTCGAGTGATCAGCTCATGAGTCTGTTGGAGATCGCTTCCGGGGAGGAGAAGGAGGAACTGGTCTCCGTCGAGGCGGCCGAGCACGTCGCCCTCACGCTGGACGTTCTCGATCTGTCTCGCCAGCCGGGTGAGTGCCCTGTCGCCGGCCGCCTGCCCGTGCCTGTCGTTGAAGTCCTTGAAGTGATCGATGTCGACGGTGGCGATCGTCAAGGAGTGGTTCGCCCGGTGCGCGCATGCGAGTTCGCGGCGGTGGTCATTCCTCGGGTAGGTCTGCGAAGGCCTTCTTGGTGGCGTTGTACCAGTCCATGGACTTCTTGGGATGCTTCCAGCGGCCCTGCATCGCGCGGCGGGCTTCTGTGTGGTTCGTGTCGCTGGCTGCGACGGCCTCCTTGAGGTGGCGGTCCTGGGCCTTGATGACATCGTCGGCGGTCTCACCGCGCAGTTCCTGATCGCAGGGACCGCCCAGGTCATGGCAGGTCATCGTCTTCACGGTGCTGTTCCTCTCCATCGGGACCGCCCTGTTGGGCGGTGTACTGGTGTGACGAGGGTGGTGGTCGATGTGTGACCGGTCGCTCGTTGCCTAGCCGCGTTCTTGACCCTCGCGGCGTGGGCTGACGCGGGCCAGGAGGGCCGGGTCGGCACGGAAGGTGATCGCATGGACGCGACCGTCAGCGACGGTGAAGTCGAAGGCTACGCGCACCTGCCCGCGGTGGAACCAGGCAGCGCCCGGACGGCCGTGGATGAAGGCGGGCAGCGCCGCCGCGGCGGCGCCGTTGAAGAATGTTGCGACGGCTTGTTGCCCGTCGATGCGTTGCGGGGTGCCGGCCAGGACGGCGGCCTCGTCGGCGCAGACCACGGCGTCGGGCGCGAGCAGTTGCAGCAACCGGGTGAAGTCACCGTTACGAGCGGCGGCGAGGAAGGCATCGACGACCTCCCAGTCGGCCAACTGGTCCTCCGAGGCGGGCTGCCGCACCTTGGCCCTCGCGCGGGACGCCAGCTTTCGGGCCGCAGCGGGAGTGGTGTCCAGGACGGCCGCGATGGTGGGGAACGCGAAGCCGAAGCTGTCATGCAGCACGAACGCCACCCGCTCGTTGGGCGTCAGACGATCCAGCACAACCTGCAGGGCAACGCCAACCGTGTCGGCCAGTTCCACCTCCTGGGCCGGATCGCCTGCCGTTCCGGACAGCACGATCTCGGCCTGCGGGGTCGGCGTCCGCTGGCGCAGACGGTCCACGCACAGGCGCACCGTCACAGTGGTCAGCCAGGCCGGCAGGTTCTCGATCGTGGCGTCCGTGCCGTACAGCCGCAGCCACGCCTGCTGCACCGCGTCCTCAGCCTCGGAGGGATCCCCCAGGATCCGGGCCGCAATGCCAATCAGGCGCGGCCGTTCCGCGATGAAGGTCTCGGTCTGCTCCACAGCGACTCCTCGTTCCTCCGGCAGCTGGCACCTCTTCGACGCCTGCGACAGGCCAAGTGTGACCACCAACGCGAACCGCGGATCGGGGCCGGCCGCGGCTCGAACCTCCAGCGGACTGCGCCAGCGGAGGTGGCGCCTCGATGACATTGTCGAGATGTCCGGTTCCTTGCCTACCCTCTCGGTGCCGATGGCGCGCTAACGGAGCCTCTCGCGCTCGTCGGAGGGTGGGTCAGCGCCTGCGCAGGTCAGGTATGACGTGATCGCGGCACGGAGGCCGTCGTGCTGCGGCCCAAGTGCCGACGCTGGATTGCGCAACTGTCGAGCGGGTAGAGCCGCACTGGGCGCCAGACGGGGTCAGAGGGCCGCCGTGGGCTGGTTCATTGCGCCTGTCGTATCGCTGGCCGTCTTCGGCCTGGTCGCCTGGGCGAACACCGGCGACCCAGGGCACCGAGCCGATGTGCCTACCTGACTCAGGTGGCTCGGCGAGGTGACGAGCCGTTCGGGTCGCGCCCCGTGAAGGCGATGAACCGGTCCCAGTCGCTGGTGCCGGACGTTAGATCGATCTCAGACCCGAAGGGATCCACGAGCGTCGCTCCGGCGTACTCCGCGCCCCATGGCATCGTGGTCTTCGCCGACAGTCGGGCGTCGTCCGCCCAGGCGTGCGCGGCCTCCTGCGCCGCGGCGCAGGTCACCGTTTGCATCGGTCAGAGCGATATGGGGCGAGTGGCCCCCGGGTGGCGGTGCTTGGCCGTGGCCGAGGGCGGCGGCGCGGTGGCCCGCCTCCATGAGG
>Ga0075015_100000154_pt1 | contig 20191 bp, 18 predicted proteins | sample AleBraG_ABR_2013_FD_71476 | JGI IMG/M metagenome (GOLD analysis project Ga0075015, IMG submission 71476) | Freshwater sediment microbial communities in response to fracking from Pennsylvania, USA - Alex Branch Run_MetaG_ABR_2013 | ecosystem: Environmental > Aquatic > Freshwater > Creek >...
CCCGCTTGATCGACTGCAAGCGCGGGTAGTTCGCACCCCAGTAGGCATCGGGCCAGTCGACCAGCGACGCGTCGGCGTAGTTCACGTAGGCCCCGTTGCCCAGGTACGGAGTCATCGTGGCCCGCATTCCGCGCACCACGGAATCAAACCTGCTCCCCGGAAGGTGCACGTCGGTCCAGGTGGCCGTGTACTGGACGCTGAAGGGGGTGAGCCGGTGCACGAACGCTGTGCTGGCCGGCGGCCGCGCTGCCACCGCGCCGCCGAGCGCGTCCAACGACGCGGTGACCACGTGCAGTCCAGGGGTCGACGCAGCGGCGTCGACCGCCCCGACCATGGCCGCCACGGCGGCGCGGCTCATCTGCGCTGACGGCATGTGCGACGTCGCGGCCAGCGGCTCGCGGACCAAGGTGCCTGCCGGTGGCAGGTGGCAGTCGGCGCCCTGGCAGCCGGCCTCGAGCATCATGGCGTCCAGGTAGCTGTGCCGGGAGGAGGTGCGCCACGCCGCGGTGACACCGACCGAGCGGTCCAGCGCCGAAAGGACGGGGCCCAGGGAGGTGTCCGGCCCGTCCCACACCCCTGCGACCAGCACCGTCGGTGCGCGTCCAGGACCGGCCTGCACCTTGCACGTGGACCAGCACCGCGGATCGGTGGCCGGGCCCCACTGCTGCCACCCCTGGACCACCTCGGCGGCCGCCGCCCACGGCCATCCGATGGCGAACAGCGTCAGGTAGGGAGCCGGCCGGGTCTGCAACGTCAGCGCAGTGACCGCTCCGAAGCTGCCGCCGGCACCTCCCTGGCCCGCCCAGAACAGGTCGGCGTCGGTGTCGACGTCGACGGTGCGCACTGTTCCGTCGGCGGTGACCAGCTCGTAGGACACCATCTGGTCGCACGTCAGCCCCCAGCCGCGGGTCAGGACACCGACCCCGCCTCCCAGGGTCAGTCCAGTCGCGCCCACGCTGGGACACGACCCCGCAGCCACCGCCCGGCCGGCCGCAGCCACAGCGGTGTAGACGTCGACCAGCCTCGCCCCGGCCTCCAACCGGACGTGACCGGTGTCGGGGTCGACTCTCACCCGGTTCATTGCCGACACGTCGACGACCAGACCCGGCCCGGTCGAGGCGCCCAGGTAGCTGTGGCCCCCCGCGCGGACCGTGAGCGGGACCGAACCGTCGCGGGTGAAGTCAACGGCCGCCGCAACGTCCTGCGCGCTGGCGCACCGCGCCACCGCGGCCGGACGCAGCGCGTCATAGCGCGGGTTGGCGGTCAGCCGTGCCTGGTCGTAGCCGGCGGCCCCTGGCAGGTACAGCCGGCCCGTCATCCGCGACTGCAGCTCGGCCCAGGACGGTCCGCGGGGCGAAGGGGTCGCCGAGGCGGTCATAGTCGCTGCCGCCGGGCCGGCACTGGCCGGCGCGGGGCTGCTGCCCGAAGTGCAGCCCCCGAGCAGACCCGCGCCGCCGGCCACGGCAGCCCCGAGCAGCGCTCGTCGGGAGAACGTCGGCGATGAGCCGTCGGGGGTGGTCATGGTGCACCCATCATCGTCCCGCAGGCGTCGCGACCACGGCCCAGTATCGTCCCACCCCTGGGCGCGGACCGACCTGGCGGCGTCTGCCCGCCGCGCCCTCTGCTGCGAGAGGCTGATCGTTGACACTGACCACACTCGACCCGGCAACGGCACTTGTCGTCGTCGATCTGCAGAACGGCATCGTTGCTGCGCCGGCGACCCCGTTGACCGGTCCGCAGGTGGTGGCCCGTACTGCACAGCTCGCCGAGGCGTTCCGTTCCCACGGCCTTCTGGTGGTCCTGGTCCGGGTGTCGTTGACCCCCGGTGCGGCTGCTGTCCCCGGGCGCGCCGAGGCGCCCCGTCCCCCCATGGCGATGCCAGAAGGCTGGGACGCGATCGTCGCCGAGCTCGCCGGCCACCCGCAGGACGTCGTTGTCACCAAACGGAACTGGGGCGCCTTCTACGGAACCGACCTGGACCTGCACCTGCGACGTCGCGGAATCACCCAGATCGTGCTCGCCGGGATCGCAACCAGCATCGGCGTCGAGTCGACCGCCCGCGCCGCCCACGAGCACGGCTACAACGTGACCCTGGCCACCGACGCCATGTCCGACCGCAACCAGGACGCGCACCACAACAGCGTCGAACGCATCTTCCCCCGACTTGGCGAGACCGGGACCACCGAACAGATCCTTGACCTGCTCAACCGCACGCACGCCACCCACACCCGCACCGGCTCCTGACCGCCACCGGGCGGCCGAGCAGCCGCCCGTAGCGCGGCAGCGCACCTACTGCGGCGAGGAGACCGACGCGGTGACGGACACCTCGGTCGCCGCCCGGATCGTCTGGTACACGACGCAGTACCTCTCGGTGGCCCGTTGCAGCGCGTCGACGTCTTCCGGCGGCGAGCTGGTGACCAGGTCGAAGTGCAGGCCGATCGACACGAACCCGACCGGCGCGTTCCGGTCCACGCCCAGGGTTCCTCGAAAGTCCAGCAGTCCCTGCGCTGTCACCGTCCCGCTGACCTGCATCCCTCGGTTGATCGCCACCGAGCGCAGCGTTACCCCTGCGCACGCCACCAGGGCCTGCAGGAGCATGTCGCCCGAGCAGGCCAACGCGCCGTCGCCCCCGCTGGCCGGATGCAGGCCCGCGAGAACAAGCTGGCGACCCACGTCCACCGAGCAGGAAGCCTCCTCGGCTCCGAGCTCCCCCGTGGCGTGAAGGGTCACCAGCGCGGCCGCTGGATCGCCGCGGTAGCGGTCCTTGAGCGGGCTCTGAAGCGCCCGAAGCTCGATCCCTTCCACGGTTCCTCCTCAATGGCGCTGCGGTGGGTCACGGGCCGGGTCACCCCCGCAGGCGCGACGCTGTACTCGGCGAGCTGCGCGTGCCCCCCCAGCCTGGACCAACCCTTCGCAGGTTGTGGGCGAAACCGAGAGCACGGCGGCCGGCCTGTGGCGCAGCGTCGCACCGGCTGGCTCACCAGGCAGCCACGTTCGAAGGTCCCAGGGTCGGCGCCCGCCGGTAGCACCGCGGGTGTTCGCCCTGGCCGGGCGCCAGCTGCGGAGCTGGCTGGTCCCGGGCTTGGCGTGCATCCCCAAGGACACCGGCGCCCTGGCCAGTGGGCGACGCTACCGGCGCAGCTTTCTGCGGGCCCGGGGTTGCGCTGGGCCGACCAGCCACGATGACGAGTGTGCCCGAGAACCCCAGAAGCACCACAGCAGGTAGCAGCCGAGGAAGATCTGCCACACGGTCTGCGGGTAGGCAACCAGCCGTTCGGCGCCGCCCTCCCCAAGCCCGAAGAAGTGCCCGCCGGCATAGAACACCAGCGCCACCATCGCCAGCACCCCTGTCAGGAGGGTGACCACCCGCACCGCCGTCGGGGCCACCAGAGCCACGCCCAGGACGACGATGCCGGCATTGCCGACAAGGAACGGCAAGGTCGCCGCGATCCCGTGAAAGGCGGGCACCCCGTTCTCCGGGAACAAGCCGACCCCGACCACGCCGACGCCTCCGGCCGTGACCATGGCGAAGCCGGCGGCGGCAGCTGCGCTGTCACCGAGCACGCGCCGAACCAGGACCGAACCCACGACCACGCAGACGCCGAGTGTCACGAAGGAAAGATTCATGAGCAGGTGCGCCGGGGAGCAGACGAAGCGTCCGTTGAACACGCCACAGGAGGTGTTGCCCAGGTCGCTGATGGTGTTGACCCGAAGGCTGTACCCGCCGACGAACCGTGCAGCGACAATCACCTGCACGACGAAGTACTGCACGCCACCAACCAACAGGGCCGCGCCGACGACCGGGCCCAGCGCCCAGACCTTGGGTTTCACCCCCGTGGTGGGCACTTTTCGAGGCTAGCACCGGCCCACCCCGTCCGGCTCCGCCCGGGGCCCCCGCGCCCGGCCGGGACACCGCTGCCGAGGCGAACAGCACGGCCCGAGCAGCCCGGCTCATCGCCGGGCCAGCCCAACCACCGACCGCCCGCGCACAGGTCGGGACGTGCGACGCCCGACCCAACCGGGTCGAGTGCTCCGCCGCCCTACTGCGCGGCTGCCGGCACGTGGATCAGCTTGCGGTTGACGAACTCGTCGATGCCGTAAGGGCCGAGCTCCCTGCCGACACCAGAGCGCTTGGTCCCGCCGAACGGCAGGTCGGGGCCACCACCCTCAGCCTCGTTGATCCACACCATGCCGGTGTCGAGACGGTTCGCGATGTCCATCGCGATGGTCGGGTCGGTGTGGAAGATGGCACCGCCGAGCCCGAACGGAGTGTCGTTCGCGAGCGCCACCGCCTCGTCCGCGTCGGCGACCTTGTAGACCACAGCGACCGGACCGAACAGCTCCTCACGGAACGCGCGCATCTGCTCGGTCACATCGGTGAGCACAGTCGCCTCGACGAAGGCCCCCGGAAGGTCGGGTCGGGTGCCCCCGGTGCGGACCTTCGCACCCTTGTCGACCGCGTCGTTGACCTGAGCCATCAGCGCGGTAGCCGCTGCCTCGGACGACAGGGGACCGTAGGACGTCGACGGGTCGAACGGGTCCCCGGTGGTCTGGGCGGCCATCGCCGTGGTGAACAGCTCCACAAAGTCGTCGTACAGGTGCTCGGCGACGATGAACCGTTTGGCCGCGTTGCATGCTTGGCCACCGTTCTCCATCCGAGCGCTCACCGCTGACCTCACCACACCGGGCAGATCGTCGGTGTCCAAGACGATGAACGCATCGGACCCGCCGAGCTCCAGGACGACCTTCTTCAGGTGCTGGCCCGCCAACGACGCAACTGCCGTCCCGGCCCGCTCGCTGCCGGTGACAGACACCCCCCGAACCCTCGGGTCGGCGATGATGTCCGCGACCTGCTCGTTCGTTGCGAACAGGTTGACATAGGCGTCCGCCGGCAGGCCGGCGTCACTGAACAGCCGCTCCATCGCGAGCGCGGACTCCGGGCACTGGGGCGCGTGCTTGAGCAGAATGGTGTTGCCGGCCATGAGGTTCGGGCCCGCGAACCGTGCTACCTGGTAGTACGGGTAGTTCCACGGCATGATCCCCAGCAGCGGACCAATAGGTGTCTTGCGGACGATCGCCCGGCCCCCGGTGGACGAAGGGAGCGGCTCGTCAGCCAACAGCGTGGGGCCGAGGTCGGCGTAGTAGCGGTAGATGTCCACCACGAACTCAACCTCGCCCACCGCCTCCGCGGTGGTCTTGCCCATCTCGCGGGTGATCAGTGCAGCGAGCTCGCTGGTCCTCGCCGAGTACAGGTCCGCGACCGCGTGGAGGATCGCCGCCCGGTCTGCGACCGAAGTCCGGCTCCAGCTTCCGAACGCTGCGTCGCAGCGGGCTATCGCTGACTCGACCTGCTCGGCGGTCGCAGTGTCGAAGGTGCTCTCGACGGCACCAGTTGCGGGGTTGACCACTTTGTACTCGACGCTCACCAGGACTCCTCGGACTGCGGGCTCGATGCCCGCAACGAAGCACACGCTATCTGCACCGGTCGCCAGGTCCAGCCGATGACTGGTCGATCGGGCCGGGCGAGCAGGGCGGCGGGCACCCCTCAGTCGCACTCGCGCCGTTGCAGCTCGCGTCGGGCCGCCGCAGCCTCCTCGCGCAGCTGGGCGGCGCGCTCGAAGTCCAAGGCCGCGGCGGCGAGACTCATCTCGGACTCGATCCGCTCGGCCAGTGCAGCCAGCTGCGCCTCGGTCTGGTCGGCCAGCTGGATGGGCGCGGTCCGGGTGATGTCCACCGTCCCGTCTTCGCGGCGCACCAACAGCTGCGGTGGCGCAGCACCGATGTGATGTCGGCGCCCCGTGTCAGGCATCGCCGGGCGCCGGGTCCTGCGGCGACTGAGCTCTCGTCCACGTCCGGCTGCGCCCGCGAGCGGCGGCAGCGCACTTGTGTCTGCGCCATCAGGGCTGGGCTCGGCGCCGGCCGAAGGGCCGTCGGGCTCGGTCACCAGCCGAGGCTACGCCCGCGGGCGTACGAGCGACCCCGGGCCGCAGACGGCCGGCCGTGGGCCGGCGCCAGGTCAGAACACTGCCGGACAGCCGGTCACCGCGTCCGGCTGCAGTCCGCCGGCTGTGGACACGTAGACCACTGTGCTCGACGCACTGGACGTTGCGGAGCGGCTCACCACCAAGATGCAGTAGCCGACGCCGGCTGGGTCGACGACGACCGACGCGGAGTCCGTCGCCGACAGATGGACCACCGCAGAACCGAGAGCGATGACGCCGGGGGTCTGCGAGACGGCCAGGTACTTCTGGTGATCGGCGAAGAAGGTCTCCTCGCTGCTGGCCAGGGACTGCGCATCCAGCTGTGCGGCGGCCACCGACGCCGGTCCCCGCGGGCCAGAGGTGTCCGGCGTCGCGGACCCGCCCGAGCTGTGCGCCCACACCCAGCCTGCTATCGCGAGCGACGCGACCACCGCGGCCCCGAGTCCAAACAGCAGCGACCGCGAAAGCGCCGGCTCGGAGGCTGCGTTGCTTCGGTGGCTTGCGGGCACAGGGAAGGCGGCAGGTGGTGGCGGCACCGTCGGGTCCGCCACCGGGCCACCGAACCTGGAAACCCCCGACCCAGGGGCAGCCGGCACCACTGACGTGAAGGGAACGAAGCTTGACGTTCCCATCGGCGCCGCCGCAGTGGCAACGCCGAAGCCGGTGGAGGCTGCCGCCACACCGGCAGCCTGCCCAGGCAAGGTCGCGGGCGCCGCCGCAGCTATCGCGGGCGCAGCGGCTGCGGGACCGCCGACGGGGGCCGCCGGGTGCGGGGCAGCCGGGCGAGCCGGTAGCTGCACCGACTCGGTCCAGCCGACGCCGCTCCACCACCGCTTGCCACCGCTGCCCCCCGGGTCGGCGTACCAGCCGGGCGCTGGGGAGCTGGCCTCGGCGCTGCCGGCCGTATGGGACATCTTCGCCGCCTCCGTTGGTGTGCTCCTGTTCTTGTCGACCCTGGCCGGTTCCCGCTTGAGGACCACGCCCCTGAGACAACCCCCCCGGCGCCCGTGCAGATGCGTTCCTGGGGGGCGCGAACAGCCGTATCTGCGGATACAGTGCCGTCCATGCCACAGTTTCGTGTTCGTGAAGCAGCCGAGCTCCTCGGGGTCAGCGACGACACGCTGCGACGGTGGGCTGACGCCGGCCGGTTCGCCACGACCACAGACAGCGCCGGTCGCGTCGCCGTCGACGGCGTCGTGCTGGCCCAGCTCGCCCAGGAGGTCGCCGCCGCCGGCGAAAGCCCAGAGCCCCGGCTGGTAGCCGGCCACTCGGTACGCAACCGGTTCACCGGCCTGGTGACGAAAGTGGTACGCGACACGGTGATGGCCCAGGTGGAGATCCAAGCCGGCCCGCACAGGTTCGTTTCGCTGCTCAGCCGCGAGGCCGCCGACGAGCTCGGCCTGGAGCCCGGCGTGCTCGCCGTCGCCTCAGTGAAGTCCACGAACGTCGCCGTCGAAATCCCCGCATCCCGATAGAGGAGCCCGCTGTGACGCTGACGCCACGAGTACTCGTCACAACCGCCGCGCTGGGGCTGGTTCTGACGGCCTGCGGATCCACCTCCACCGCCAGCCCAGGCGCTGGAGGCTCGTCCTCGCCGGCGGTCACCGGAACCATCACGGTGCTCGCCGCCTCCTCCCTCCAGGAGGCCTTCACCACCATCGGCAAGCAGTTCGAGGCCGCGCACCCCGGAGTCAAAGTCGTGTTCAGCTTTGCCGCCAGCTCCGCCCTGGCGACTCAGATCACCCAGGGCTCCCCGGCGGACGTGTTCGCCTCCGCCAGCACCAAGAACATGACGCAGGTGGTCTCCGCCGGCTACGCGAGCGCACCGACGACCTTCGTCAAGAACACCATGGAGATCGCCCTGCCGCCGTCCAACCCGGCGGCCGTCACCATGCTCAGCGACCTGAGCAAGCCCAGCGTGAAGGTGGCCCTGTGCCAGCCCCAGGTCCCGTGCGGCTCGACGGCCGCCGAGGTCTTCACCAACGCCGGGATCACCGTCAAGCCAGTCACCTTGGAGGCCGACGTCAAGGCGGTCCTGACAAAGGTCGAGCTAGATGAGGTCGACGCCGGCGTGGTCTATGTGACCGATGTCCGCGCGGCCGGCAGCAAGGTCGTCGGACTGACCATCCCCGCCTCGGTCAACGCCTCGACCTCCTACCCGATCGCAGCGCTCACCAAGAGCACCAACAGCGCCACCGCCGACGCCTTCGTCGCCTACGTGCTGTCCCCTGCCGGCATGGCAGTCCTGTCCGCTGACGGGTTCGCCAAGCCGTAGGCCGACCGGCATCCTTGCGCGGGTGAGCATCCAGTCGCGTCCAGGTCGGCTGTCTGCGGCCGAACGTGACCGACGGGCCGGTGGAGGGTCGCGTCGGGGACTGCCAGCCCCGATGATCGGCCCGGCCGTCGTGGGCGTGGCCTTCTTGGTGCTCCCACTGGTGGGTCTGGTCCTGCGTACCCCGTGGAGGTCCCTCGGCAGCATCCTGGCCACCGCCGACGTCGCTGCGGCGCTGCGGCTGTCGCTGCTGACGGCGACCACGGCGACCGTGGTCTCGTTCGTCCTGGGTGTCCCGCTGGCGTGGCTGCTCGCGCGGTCGGCGTGGCCGGGGATGGCGGTGCTGCGGGCGCTGGTCACCCTGCCCCTGGTGCTCCCCCCAGTGGTGGGGGGAGTGGCGTTGCTGCTCGTCTTCGGAAGGGTCGGCTTCGTCGGGCAGTACCTGGACCACTGGTTCGGCATCACGCTGCCGTTCAGCACGGCGGGGGTGATCGTGGCCGAGACGTTCGTGGCCATGCCGTTCCTGGTGGTGACCGTTGAGGGGGCTCTGCGGTCGGCGAGCCAGGGCTACGACGAGGCCGCTGCCACCCTCGGCGCCACCCGCATCACGGTGTTCCGACGCGTGACGGCGCCCCTGATCGGTCCCTCGCTGCTGGCTGGCGGCGTTCTGTGCTGGGCGCGTGCGGTCGGGGAGTTCGGGGCGACGATTGTCTTCGCCGGTAACTTCCCGGGCCGCACCCAGACGATGCCGCTGGCGGTCTACCTTGCACTGGAGAGCGACCCCGACGCCGCGATCGCACTGTCCTTGGTCCTGCTGGTGGTCTCGGTCGCGGTGCTGGTGGGGCTGCGGGACAGGTGGCTGCACAGCGGCCCGTTTCGGTGAAGGGCACCGCAGCCGGCGGCCTGCACATGGACGCCACCATGCGTCGGGGGGACCTGACCGTGCGGCTGAGCTTCTCGGTGGACAAGGGCGAGGTGCTGGGGGTCCTGGGGCCCAACGGGGCCGGCAAGACGACCCTGCTGCGGGCACTGGCGGGGCTGGCCCCGGTCAGCAGCGGCCACATCACCTTGGACGGCGAAGTCCTCGACGACGCCGACAGCGGCGAGTTCGTCGAACCCTGCGACCGGCCGGTGGCCCTGGTGTTCCAGGACTACCGGCTGTTCCCGCACCTGTCGGTCCTGGACAACGTGGCCTTCTCGGCGCGCTCCAAAGGAGCCGGCAGAACCGCCTCGCGCCAGGCAGCCGCCCCCTGGATGACCCGACTGGGCCTGGACGAGCTCGCCGGCCGCCGACCCGGTCAGCTGTCCGGGGGGCAGGCCCAACGGGTAGCGCTGGCCCGAGCCCTTGCCGCCGACCCGCGCCTGCTCCTGCTCGACGAGCCCCTGTCGGCGCTGGACGCCGGGACCCGGCTGGACGTCCAGACCCAGCTGCGTGGCCACCTCGCTGACGTCAACGGGCCAGTCGTACTGGTCACCCACGACCCCCTCGAGGCACTGGTCCTGGCCGACCGGCTGCTGGTCATCGAGGCCGGCCGCGTGGTGCAGCAGGGCACGGCGGCGCAGGTAGCGCGGCGACCAGCAACCGACTACGTCGCGCGGCTGGTCGGCCTGAACCTGTACCGGGGCCGGGTGGACGGTCAGCAGGTCACCCTGCCAGGCGGCGGCTCGTTCGTGGTCGCAGACCACGGCCACCACGGTGACGTCCTGGTGACAGTGCGACCGTCGTCCGTGCTGGTCAGTGCGCGGGCCGCCGACCAGCCGGCACCAACCGGAATGAGCGCACGCAACACCTGGGCCGGAACCGTCGCCGGGCTCAGCATGCTCACCGACCGGGTCCGCCTCGACATCGACGCCCACCCTGCCGTGCTCGCCGATGTGACCGCTGCCAGCGTCGCCGAGCTGCGCCTGGCACCCGGCGTCCCAGTTTGGATGTCGGTGAAGGCGACCGATCTCGACGTGTACAGCTCCGCGGAGTCGTAGCCTGCCAGCGTCGGCCGCGCGTGCGGCTCCTTCAGCGTGGAAGGGACCCTGATGACGTTCCCGTCGGACCTGGCTATCGCGCAGGCAGCGACCTTGAAGCCCCTCGGTGAGATCGCCGACGCTATGGGGCTGCCGCAGCACTTCCTGGAGCCCTACGGGGACAGCGTCGCCAAGATCAAGCTGTCAGCGATCGCCGAGCTCGCCGAACGGCCCCGGGCCAAGTACGTGATGGTGACTGCGGTGACTCCCACCCCGCTGGGGGAGGGCAAAACCACTACCACCGTCGGCCTCGGGCAGGGGATGAGCCACGTCGGGCGGCAGGCGACGGTGGCGATCCGGCAGCCGTCCATGGGGCCGACGTTCGGGATCAAGGGCGGCGCCGCCGGCGGCGGCTACAGCCAAGTCGTCCCCATGGAGATCCTTAACCTGCACCTCACCGGTGACTTCCACGCCGTGACCTCCGCCCACAACCTGCTGTCGGCGATGCTGGACAACCACCTGCACATGGGCAACGAGAGCGGACTGGACCTGCACAACATCACCTGGCGGCGGGTGCTGGACGTCAACGACCGGGCCCTGCGCAACATCGTCGTCGGACTGGGCTCGCGCGAGGACGGGGTGACCCGGCAGACCGGCTTCGACATCACCGCGGCCTCCGAGGTCATGGCGATCCTCGCTCTGACCTCCTCCCTCGCCGAGCTGCGCACCCGCCTGGGCCGCATCGTCGTCGGATACACCCGCGCCGGAACACCCGTCACCGCCGAGGACCTGCACGCCGCCGGGGCGATGGCGGCGATCATGCGTGACGCAGTCAAGCCCAACCTCATGCAGACCCTGGAGAACACTCCGGTCCTGGTCCACGCCGGACCGTTCGGAAACATCGCCCACGGCAACTCCTCGGTGATCGCCGACCTCGTCGGCATCCACACCGGCGACTACCTCATCACCGAGGCAGGGTTCGGCGCCGACATGGGCGCCGAACGGTTCTTCAACATCAAGTGCCGCACCTCCGGACTGAGCCCCGACGCCGTCGTGATCGTGGCCACCGTCAGGGCGCTGAAAGCTCACTCCGGCAACCACCAGGTCGTCGCCGGCAAGCCGCTGCCGCAGGCGCTGCTCGCCGAGAACCCCGACGAGGTCCACATCGGCGGAGCGAACCTACGCAAGCAGATCAGCAACATCGCCCAGCACGGCGTCACCCCGGTGGTCGCGATCAACGCCTTCCCCGGCGACTTCGCCTCCGAGCACGCAGCGATCCGCGAGATCGCCGAGTCGATGGGGGTGCGGGTGGCGGTGAGCACCCACTTCGCCGACGGAGGCGCCGGCGCCGCAGAGCTGGCCGCAGCCGTCATCGAGGCCGCCGACGAACCATCGACATTCACCCTGCTCTACCCGGACACCGCCTCCCTTCGCGAAAAGATCGAGACCGTGGCCGCCAAGATCTACGGAGCCGACGGCGTCGACTACAGCCCCGCGGCCGCTAAACAGCTCGACGGCTACGAGAGCAACGGGTTCGGGCACCTCCCGGTGTGCATCGCCAAGACCCACCTGTCGATCTCCTCCGACCCCACCCTCAAAGGGGCCCCCACCGGCTGGCGGCTGCCCGTGCGCGAGGTACGCGCCTCGGTAGGAGCAGGCTTCGTCTACCCGATCTGCGGCGACATGCGAACCATGCCCGGACTGTCCAGCGCACCCGCTGCCCAGCGCATCGACATCGACGCAGACGGCCAGATCATCGGCCTGTCGTGACCGCAGCCCCGGACACAGACCCGACCCTGCCCGCGCTGCTAGCCGATGTCGCCGCACGCAGCACCGCCCCAGGTGCCGGGGTCGTCACCGCGGTGACCACCGCCCTGGCCGCAGCACTTGCGGCCATGGGTGCCCGCTTCGCAGAGGGGGAGGCCGCGACGCTCGCCGAACGAGCCGACGAGGTCAGCGCCGCCGCGATGAGGCTGTCACGCCAAGACCCGAGCGCCTACGGCGGCTACCTGCAGGCCCTACGGTCCGGGGCCAGCGCGGCCCAGGTGTCAGCCGCACTCGACATCGCCGTCGAGATACCCCTTCGACTCACCGAAGCCGCCGCAGAGACCGCCACCGTCGCGGCCCACCTGGTCCGCGACGGCAACCCGCGTCTGCGTGGCGACACTGCCACCGCGGTCCTGCTGGCGGCGGCGTCGGCCCGCGCCGCAGCCGTACTGGTGATGGAGAACCTCCACGGCACCCCGGACGACCCCAGGCTGGCCGAAGCACGCCAGTGCGTCGCCCGAGCCAACGCCGCCGAAGCATCCGTGCTCGAGAGCTACCCAGCCCTTGGGGCCACAACGTTTCGCTGAGCGCTGCCGGACATCACCGAGGTCGGCAACGACCGGCGCCGGTGGGCGACCCCACCAGACGAAGCGGCCGGCGGTGCCGCACCCCGGACGGACCGACCGGTGTCACCTGCACCTCGCGACCCGGCGGTGACGGGCAAACGCCGACGGGGACAGCCGGGCGGGGCGGCCCACGACGCCACTTACCCGCCGAGGTCCCCGACATAGTGCTCCACCTCGGGAGGACCGTCGAAGTACGGTCCGATCAACGCCCGCCACTGGGTGAACAGGTCCGAACCGCGGAATCCGACGGTGTGGTCCTCGAGGGTGTCCCAGCCCACCAGCAGCAGGTAGGTGGATGGACGCTCCACCCCGCGCACGATCCGGACGAACCGGAAGCCCGGCGACCGTGCGATCACTGCCGCGGCCTCGACGAAGGCGGCCTCGAAGTCGCGCTCGCGGCCAGCCAGAACCTTGATGGAGCCGTGCTCGATGATCATCGGCCGCGTCCTTGCCGACCGTCACAACGGCTCACCCGGTGGCCTCCGCCACCGCAGTCGACTACGTTGCGCTGGCTCGCGGTGACACTTCGCATCACTTGTTCGGTAACCGGGCGGGTGTGGCGCGCCAGGTGAATACTCGGTGAGGATGCGGGTCGTCCGCACGAGGGGACCGGGGGTTCATCCATGACGCACAACCGTATCCGCCGTCTGGCTGCCACCGCGGCGGCGGGTGTGCTGGTCGTGGCGGCAGCCGCCGCACCGGCCGCCTCAGCTGCGACCACGCCACGGCCGGGGACCTCCCCGGGTGCCTCCGCGTCGGCAGCCGCCGCAACTACCCAGACCGGACAGCCCGGCCGCGCGGCCCTGGTGCCGCGAACCAGCCAAGCCGCGACGGTCGCCGCCGCCAGCACCCGGGCCCGCGGCGCACGCCGGCTCCCGAAGCTCGCGGCCGCGCAGACCTCGCCCTCGGCTGCGGCACCCACTGCGGCGACGGCGACAGCCGCGCCGGCATCGGCGCTGCTACGGACGTTCAACGGCACCAGCAGCCGCGACAGCCAGTTCACCAACTACAACGCAACCTTCGAGCCGCCCGACCAGGGGCTGTGCGTGGGCGCCGGCTACGTCCTGGAGCCGGTGAACTCCGCCTACCGGATCTTCACCACCAGCGGGACGAGCATCCGCGGCCCGTTCAACGTCAACGACCTTTTCAACGAGGGCGGCAAAGAGTTCACTTCCGACCCCCGATGCTGGTACGACCCGTCCACCCACTCGTGGTTCGCGGTGATCTTGTTCCTGAACTCCACCTCGACCGAGGGCCGCATCGACATCGCGGTGAACCCGACGCCCGACCCGACAGGTCAGTGGACCGAGTACCAGATCGACAACACGTTCGACGGACGCAACGGGGAGCCGAACCTGCCCGGCTGCCCCTGCTTCGGGGACCAGCCGCGGCTCGGAATCGACCAGACCAACCTCTACGTGACCACCGACGAGTACTCGATCCTCGGCCCCCAGTACTACGGCGGCCAGATCTACGCCATCTCCAAGGCCGACCTGGTGGCCGCCGTGGCCAGCCCACATTTCGTCCGGTTCGGAAACCTCACCCTCGGCGGTGCCGTCGCCGGGGCGCCGCAGCCGGCGCTGTCGGTCGGCTCGCCGGACGCCGAGTACTTCCTGAGCCAGCTCGACCCCAACAGCACCGGGGACCACCGCGTCGGCGTCTGGGCCATGACCGAGCGGGACAAGGTCGGCCAGGGCAATTCGCCCGTGCTGAGCAAGCAGGTGGTCGACACCGAGCCCTACGCGTTCCCGCCGCCGGCTCCGCAACGCGGGTCCACCAGCACCCTGGACTCCGGAGACGACCGGATGCAGCAGGCGTCATGGGTGAACGGCGAGCTGTGGGGTGCCCTGGGCACCGCCCTGCGACCGGCCGGTGACAGTGTGGACCGGGCAGGGATCGCCTGGTTCGCGGTGCGACCCACCCTCGCCGGTGACCACCTGTCGGCGGTCGCCGTCCAGCGACAGGGCTACCTCGGGGTGCGGGGGGAGTCACTGCTCTACCCGGCGCTGCAGCCCGACGCAGCCGGCAACGCGGCAGTCGTGTTCACCGACGTCGGCAGTCACCGGTACGCCAGTGCAGCCTTCGCAGTACTGACCGCCGGCGGAGCAGGTTTCAGCGCGCCACAGATCGCAGCTGCCGGCCACGGCCCCTACGACAAGAACGCGACCAGGTGGGGCGACTACTCCTTCGCCGTGCCGGACTGGACCACCGACGGCGCCTGGCTGGCCACGGAGTATGTGCCCCCGCGATCGAGCCAGACCACGACCGGGGCCAGCAACTGGGGCACCCAGGTCCTGCGGGTCCGCCTGGGGTGAGCCTTCGTCGGACGGAGCCGACGCGGCGGTTGAGTGCACGGGGGCGCTCGACCGTCGTGATCTGCGGTGTGCTGGTTCTCGCCGGCTTCGTCGACGGACTGTCCGACAACTGGGTCCATGGCGCGGTGCTCGGCGGCGCCGCCGCGGCGGTCTGGCGGGACGGGGCCCGCCCGCCAACCCAGCAGCCTGCCCTCATGCGGGGCAAGCTGCCTGCGGCCCGGGCCTGGGCGCTGCTGGGCGGCGCCGGGGTGTATGTGGCGGTCACGGCCTCGCTGCCGCGCTACTCCTGGTGGGTCACGGCGGCAGTCGTCGCGCCGGGGGTTGCCGCCTTGCTGCTGGCCTGGCGTGGACCCCTTCGGGACCGGCCGGTGCCGCCGCCGCCTGGGCGGACCGGGGTCGCCGTCTGGGCGGCAGTGTTCGTCGCCGGTGGCCTGTGGGAACTCGCCGCGCTGTTGCTGCAGCCATCGCTGGAGGTGGGCTCCTACGCCCACCCGACGATCAGCTACCTGATGGACAGCGTGCTCGCCCAGTGGACCGGCCGCTGCCTGACGTTGGCGCTGTGGCTGGCTCTGGGATGGCTGCTGCTCGCGCAGGCCACCGTGGACCGACGTCGATGACCTCCCACACCGTCACACTTGTCGGCTACCTGGTGCTGGTCGCTACCGGGCTGGGGCTGGAGCTGGCGTCGCGGCGCCCCGAGTCGCGGGTGCCGTCGATCCGTGTGGTGCTCGGCCGGATCATGAGCAGCCGCGCCGGACGGCTCGCCGTCATGGCCGGCTGGGCGTGGCTGGGCCTGCACTTCTTCGCGCTGTAGAACGGGCGCCAAGCCGAGCGGGTGGGCACGGCAAACGACTCCGAACAGGTGGGCGTGGTCCACACCAGACGATCTCGAGCCTGCGTCCTGCCCGGCAGTCGGCCACCCGCCGGCGGAGGCTGTTCGTACCTCGACGCGTGCGTGACCGCTGGAGCCAGAGCCGCCCTGATGCCGGCGGGGTGTACGCGTCAGGACTGTCGGCGCAGCAGGACGACGGCGTGTGCCGCGACCGGCCTGACGGCACCAGCCTTCAGCTGGCGTCGCCGATCGGAGCCTGTTCCGGCGTTGTCGTCCGCGGTGTCGAACTGCACAGTCCACAGCTGCCCGAACGGGCCGTCGGGCAGGACGAAGTCCACTGGGCCGCTGTGTGCGTTCATCATGACCAGGAACGAGTCGTCGCTGACCTGCTCTCCGCGTGCGTCCACGTCGGGCAGGCGAGAGCCGTTGAGGTAGACGGCCAGAGATCGCGCATAGCCGCCGGTCCAGTCCTCGTCGCCCATGTGGTCCCCGTCGGGTCGAAACCACGCGATCTCGTCGTCGCCGGACGCGCCTCGCACGTCGTGTCCCTGGAAGAAGCGGCGGCGACGGAACACCGGATGCTCGCGGCGCAGCAGAACCAGGCGCCCGGTGAACGCCAGCAGGTCGGTGTCGACCGCGTCCGGGGACCAGTCCACCCAGGACAGCTCGTTGTCCTGGCAGTAGGTGTTGTTGTTGCCCTGCTGGGTGCGGCCGAGCTCGTCGCCGTGCAGGATCATCGGCACGCCCTGGCTGAGCAGCAGGGTCGCCAGCAGACTGCGTTGCTGACGTGACCGCAGACGGCGGACCGCCGGGTCGTCGGTGGGCCCCTCGACCCCGCAGTTCCACGACCGGTTGTGACTTTCGCCGTCGTTGCCGTCCTCGCCGTTGGCCTCGTTGTGCTTGGTGTTGTAGGAGACCAGGTCGGCCAGGGTGAAGCCGTCGTGCGCGGTCACGAAGTTCACCGAGGCGATCGGCCGGCGACCGCTGCTCTCGTACAGGTCCGACGAGCCGGTGATCCGCGACGCGAACTCGGGGATCGTGGCCGACTGCCCACGCCAGAAGTCGCGGACGGTGTCGCGGAACTTCCCGTTCCACTCGGTCCACAACGGGGGGAACTGTCCGACCTGATAGCCGCCGTCACCCAGGTCCCACGGCTCGGCGATGAGCTTGACCTGTGAGACCACCGGGTCCTGCTGAACCAGGTCGAAGAAAGCGCTCAACCGGTCCACTTCGTGGAACTGGCGCGCCAAGGTGGCCGCCAAGTCGAACCGGAACCCGTCCACGTGCATCTCGGTCACCCAGTAACGCAGCGAGTCCATGATCATCTGAAGCACGTGCGGGCTGCGCATCAGCAGGCTGTTGCCGGTTCCGGTGGTGTCGAAGTAGTGGGCGAGGTCCTCGTCGACCAGCCGGTAGTAGGCGCTGTTGTCGATCCCCCGGAAGCTCAGCGTGGGACCAAACTCGCTGCCCTCGGCGGTGTGGTTGTAGACCACGTCCAAGATGACCTCGATGCCCGCGCGGTGAAGCTCGCGGACCATCGCCTTGAACTCGGGGACCTGCTGGCCGTCGCTGCCGGTGGCCGCGTAGGCGGCGTGCGGGGCGAAGAAGCCGATCGAGTTGTAGCCCCAGTAGTTCGACAGGCCCCGCTGGACCAAGTGGTGGTCTTGGACGAAGTGATGAACCGGCATCAGCTCGACCGCGGTGATCCCCAGCTTCTGGTAGTGCTCGATCATCACCGGGTGCGCCATGCCGGCGTAGGTGCCCCGCAGCTCCTGCGGCACCGCGGGATGAGTTGCGGTCAGACCCTTGACGTGAGCCTCGTAGATGACCGTCTCGTGGTAGGGGGTGCGCGGGGAGCGGTCTTCCGACCAGTCGAAGTACGGGTTGACCACCACGGACTTGGGCACGTGCGGCGCCGAGTTGTCAGTGTTGGGAAGGCTCGGGTCGTCCCACTGGTAGGAGAAGCAGGCCTGGGACCAGTCGACGTCACCGTCCACAGCCTTCGCGTAGGGGTCGAGCAGCAGCTTCGACGGGTTGCAGCGGTGTCCCGACGCCGGGTCATCAGGTCCGTGCACCCGGTAGCCGTACCGCTGGCCGGGCTGCACGGCCGGCAGGTAGCCGTGCCAGATGTCGGCGTCCCGTTCGGTGAGCTCGACCCTGGCCTCGGCGCCGGCGGCGTCGAACATGCACAGCTCGACCCGCTCCGCCACGGACGAGAACAAGGTGAAGTTGGTGCCCGACCCGTCGAAGGTCGCCCCGAGCGGGTACGCCGTCCCGGTCCAGACCCGCATCCGGCCCCCTTCTTGCCGTGCCATTCGGGCCGTCGGCGTCTTTACCTGACCCGTACACCCGCTCGTGACCACTCGAACGTGCGGTCCCGATGGTACGGGCATGACCACATCGACTCGGCCCGAACCTCAGCGCCACGGCGCAGCCGGGGCCGTGCCGAGCACCCACCGACTGTCCAAGGAGACGTAACCCAGATGAAGATCACCCGCAGCATCGCCGCGGCTACCGCCGGCGCCGCCGTGCTGGTCCTCGCCGGCGGTCAGGCCGCGATGGCCGCCACGCCAAGACCCGCCAACGCCGTCAACGCAACCTGCTCCGCGGCCGCCCTTTCCTATGTACAGGCCAGGGTGGGCCTAGCGGTGTCCAAACGGGAGCTGACCATCGGCCAGCTCACCGGCGCGCTCTCCCAGCGAACCCACGTGACAGACGCGCACCGGGCGACCCTGACCGGCCTGTTCACCACCGACGCAGCCGGACTGCAGGCGGTCAACGCCACCGTGCACTCCGACACCACCTGCAAGCAGGCGGTCACCGACGGCCGCACGGTGGTCACCAACTACCGCGTGTACATGCTGCTGGTACCCCAGGCCCATCTGGTCGCCGCGTCGGACACCGGCACGTACGGCGCTGGCCGGCTCACAGCCGTTGAGCCCAAGCTGCAGAAAGGTATCGACGCCATCGCAGACCCCACCAAGAAGGCCCAGGCTCAGGCGGCGTTCGACGATCTCGTCGCCCAGGCCAAGACAGCCACCGACGACTTCGCCGACGTCGCCGACACCATGCTCGCGCTGACACCCGCCGAGATGCCCGCGGCGCAGTCCACCGTCGACGTGGAAAGGGCCAAGGTCACCAGCGGACACACAGCGCTGGCCACCGCACTCCAGGACGCCAAGACGATCCAGTCGCTGCTCGGCTGACCCGGCGCTGCCGGCGGGCCCCACCGGCACAAGGCAGGCCACTGGCTGCGACTCCCCGTCGCCGCGGGTGGCCTGCCTTGTGCCGTGCGGTGGCGGGACCCCACACGCGCGAGCGCCGGTAAATCACAGCGGTGTAGTACTCGGCGTGTCCTGCTGTTCGGTGCCGGTCGGCGGAACGGGGCCGAAAAGGCGTTTGTAAATCACAAGTTTGTAGTACTCGGCGTGTCCGCCAAACACGCCGGATGTGTCAAATGTGACTGCTGGGACAGGGGTGACGGATGTACCCGTCCGGGCTAGCGTCGGTTGCCTTGCGTGGTCGAACTAGACCACAGAGCGAGGGCGCAGACCACAGCAAAACGGTCTGTATCAGGCGATCTGACGAGCTAGGGAGCGGCCCGTGCGGTACGGCAGCAGTCAGCAGTCACGACGAGGCGGACCGGGGTCCGTCGTCGCCGTTGTCGCTGCTCTGCTGCTGATCGTGGTCTCGGTCACCTCGCTCACCGCGGCAAGTGATGCCTTGGCTGACTCCAGCACACCTTCGGCGGGACAGGTCGCTGCGGCCAGGGCCCAGGTGGGCACTGTGGCGGCCCGGGTCGGTGTCATGCAGGCCGAGCTGGTGGCCGCTCAGGCGAAGCTGCAGGCCCTCGGGGTGTCCGTTGATGCGGCGAGCGAGGCCTACAACGGAGCGATGTACCACCTGCAGCAGGCGCAGGCTGCGGCAGGAGTCGCTGAGCGGGCCGCGGGCAGCGCCGGAGTCGCCCTCTCGCAGGCGCGGCAAGACGTGGGACGGCTCGCGTCCGCGGCCTACCGTGGCGGAAGCGCGGACTTCGGGCTCAGCGCCCTGGTCTCGACCGACTCCCCACAGAACGCCCTGTCGGCCGTGTCGATGCTTGGAGTCCTGACCAACAGGTCCAGCGGAATCATGGACCGGATGAAGGCGGCGCAGGTCGTCGCGGGGGTGCTGAACGACCAGGCGTCCGGCGCGCTCACCGCAGTGACCACTGCGGCTCAGGCCGCATCTGCCGCCAAAGCGGCCGTCGAGGCGAAGGTCGCTGCGCAGGGCGTTCAGGTCGCGGCCATCAACTCCCAGGTCGCCCAGCTCACCCAGCAGCTCGCGAGCGCGACAGCGCAGTCGACGTCGCTGACCCAAGAACGTCAGGCCGGCCTGGCCCGTGCAGCGGCGGCAGCCGCGGCCGCGGCTGCAGCCGCAGCTAGCCGGCGCATCCACCACTC
>Ga0075015_100000155_pt1 | contig 20161 bp, 20 predicted proteins | sample AleBraG_ABR_2013_FD_71476 | JGI IMG/M metagenome (GOLD analysis project Ga0075015, IMG submission 71476) | Freshwater sediment microbial communities in response to fracking from Pennsylvania, USA - Alex Branch Run_MetaG_ABR_2013 | ecosystem: Environmental > Aquatic > Freshwater > Creek >...
AGCTGTCAGCTCTCAGTTTTGGCCATTAGCTCTTAGCCTTTAGCTCGGATAGAGAACTCGCCGCCGGTTTGCTCAGCATGCGATGGGCTGCGTTCGTCCTGCTCCCGTACAATCTTTCATCATGCTCGGTCTTGCACTCGGTGCGCTTGGCGGTGCGGCTGCCGCATCCTTCGCGGGCTATCACTCGATGGCGCCCACGTCGCAACTGTGGGGCAGGACGGTGGTGCGTAGTTCGAATCCGAAGCACCTCGCGCTCACCTACGACGACGGTCCCAACGATCCGCACACGTTGCGCCTACTTGACGTATTGGCGCGACACCAGGTCCGGGCAACATTCTTTCTTATTGGACGCTACGTCCGCCAGCGGCCAGACATTGTGCGCGAACTGTTGCGTTCCGGCCACGCGATTGGAAATCATACCTTCACGCACCCGAATCTGATCTGGGTCTCGCGGGCTGATTTGCGAAAGCAACTTGAAGAGTGCCAAACAGCCATTGAAGACGCCGTCGGCCAGCGACCAACTCTGTTTCGCCCGCCCTTTGGAGGGCGTCGGCCGGTGACGCTCCGGGTAGCGCGCGCGATGGGATGCCACCCCGTCATGTGGAATGTCACGGGCTGGGACTGGAACGCGAAGTCAGCCGAGTACATCGAAAACAAGGTCACACGACAAATGCGAGGCGGCGATGTCGTCCTGCTGCACGATGGCGGGCATCTCCAGTTCGGCGCGGACCGCGGTTACACAGTCACTGCGACGGATCGCCTGATTCAACGTTACAAATGCGAGGGACGGGAGTTTGTGACGATTCCTGAGATCGTTGTCAGCTCTCAGCTCTCAGCCGTCAGCTAGCGAGGGCCACGCTGTCGTGTGTCCATCCCGGGCGCCCGAACACATAGCGCAGCTTGTTCTTCCATCCGGGCGCGCGCCGCACGTCGCCGATAATGTCCATCCACTCATGAAAGGCAATGCGCGCGGGGTTGTAGGTATTGATGTTCTTCGTCAGGCCGTAGTGTGGCGGGTCGGCGGGGTCCTCCGGCTCGAAACTGCCGAACAGCTTGTCCCAAATGATCAACGTGCCGCCGTGGTTTCGGTCAATGTACTTGGGATTCGCGCCGTGATGAACCCGATGGTGCGACGGCGTGTTCAGCACAGCTTCCAGAGGACCCAGGGAACGCACCAGTTCGGTATGAATCCAGAACTGGTAAAGCAGGCTGATGGCCTTCATCGTCATGGTCATCACGGGCTCGAACCCAACCAGGGGCAGCCAGAGCCAGAAGATGAAGCTCATGAAGCTTCCCGTCCAGGTCTGGCGCAATGCGGTCGAAAGGTTGTAGCGCTGCGAGGAGTGGTGCACGACATGGGACGCCCAGAACAGCCTGCACTCGTGACTGGCGCGATGAAACCAGTAGTAGCTGAACTCGTCGCCAAAAAACAGCAGAAGCCAAGCCCACCATTGATAACCAATCGGAAAGATAGCAAAGCGATACAGGTAGGTGAGCGCACCGAGCTGAATGACCTTGGACAGCAACTCAACCGCGACACTGCCGAGACCCATGGTGATGCTCGCGGCCGTGTCCTTCAGTTCGTAGGCATCCGGCCGCAAAGAAGCGGCAGCCACGCCTTCCACAATCATCAGCAGGATGAAGGCAGGGATCGCGAGATGAATGAGATTCGGCACGCGCACAAGCTCCGAGAGTGCGTTTGCCTAAGAATAGCCCCGTTTGCAGCAGTCTGCTACTTCGCTACCGCCACCGGAACTGTTGCCAGCGCCAGCTTAGCGACGGCAATGGTCCGCTCGATGTCAGCCTCGGTATGGGCTGCTCCGAGAAAAGCCGCCTCAAACTGCGAGGGCGGCAGGTAAATGCCGTTCTCGAGCATCACACGGAAGAAGCGCCCAAAAGCGTCAGTATCCGCGCTCGACGCCGTGGGCCAACCTGTAACCGCCTTTGCGGTGAAGAACCAGGTGAACATGGAGCCAACGCGATTGGTGGACATCGGAATGCCTAGGGCTTTTGCCGCCGCGGCCACTCCTGAGACCAGCTTGGCGCTCAACTTGTCGAGCTGCGTGTAGATTTCGCGGTGCGTGCGAAGGTACTTCAGAGTCGCCAGTCCCGCCGCCATGGCGAGCGGATTGCCGGAGAGCGTGCCCGCCTGGTACATAGGCCCCAGCGGCGCAACCATGTCCATGATTTCTGCGGGTCCGCCGTAGGCGCCCACGGGCAAACCGCCGCCAATGATCTTGCCCATGGTGGTCAGATCGGGCTGAATCTGGTAGAGCTCCTGTGCTCCGCCGAATGCCAGACGGAAGCCGGTCATGACTTCGTCGAAGATCAGCACCGTTCCTTCGCGTTGCGTGATGGCGCGAAGCGCTTCCAGATAGCCCCGTCCCGGAGGCACACAACCCATGTTGCCGACGACCGGCTCCACAATGACACAGGCGATCTGCTTATGGAACTTGGCGAATGCTGTGTCCAGCGCTTCCGTGTCGTTGTACGGCAAAGCCAAGGTGAACTGCGTGAATTCTTCCGGAACGCCCGCCGAACCCGGAATTCCCAGGGTAGCCACACCCGACCCGGCTTTCACCAGCAGTGCGTCGGCGTGTCCGTGATAGCAGCCTTCGAACTTCACTATGTATTTGCGCTTGGTATAGGTCCGCGCCAGGCGAATGGCCGACATGGTCGCTTCCGTTCCAGAACTCACGAAGCGCACCTTTTTCATGTGTGGAAACGCCGAGAGGACCACTTCCGCCAGATCGGCCTCTGCCGGAGTGGAGGCGCCGAAGCTCGCGCCGTTCTTTGCCGCAGCCGTGATGGCTTCGACGACCTCGGGGAAAGCATGACCCAGAATCAGTGGCCCCCAGGACCCGACATAGTCAATGTATTCGTTGCCGTCGGCGTCCCAGATGTGGGAACCTTGGCCGCGCACAATGAACGGCGGCTCTCCGCCCACGGAACCAAACGCTCGCACCGGCGAGTTGACGCCTCCCGGAATCATGCTCTCGGCGCGTTTCTGCAACTTGCGCGACACATCCATTTTGCGGGTCATGGGCTCCTCTTGGTTGCTCTTTAGGAACTAATATAGCAGTCGCTTGCTTCCCAACAGCGCGACCGGTCACGGCCCCGTGTGATCACGCGCCCGGCAAAATTCATGGGAAATTTACGTTTCGGCAATACCTGCGCAACAGGCCGTAGATAGGGTTAGAGCATTCGACACGCCCTTCTAACCGGGAGGGTAAGGACAGTTTCGGGGGCTCCGAACTGTCCTTTCTCTTTTTCGTGCCAAGACTTGGTCGGCTTGTTCCTCCAGCAGTGATAACCTTTGTCTGTCCAAGTTCTTACGATCTCCCGGATTTTTCCGTCTCTGATGTTCGCGACAAAGCGCAATTTGAAGTCAAGTCTTGGTGGTTCGCTGACCACTGTCGCCTTCGTCATGGGCCTCACGTTGTCGCTTGCGGCACAAAACGAAACAACCGTTCCTCCCGCCGATCCAGACGATCCAGCAACGTTTTTCGCGCACTCCAACACCAGCCGTTTTTGGATTTCGGGTCAGTCGAACATCATCACGCAGTGGCATCCATCCTTTCCCGCCAATTACAGCGGAGCGAACTCGCTCCGGCCCCAGGCAGAACATGCCACCTCCAGCGTCGAGACCCTGCACCTGGGACTGGCCGCTACACACACGACCGAGCTTTTTATCGATATTGAATCGGCGAATGGAGGCGGCATCAGCGACGCGCTCGGTCTGGCCGGGGCCACGAATCTTGACGTCGTTCGCAATCCGATGCTAGGCGCCAAACCTTACCTGGCGCGCGGGCTCGTCCGGCAGATTATCCCGTTGAGCAACAAGATGGTGGAGGCCGAACGCGCGCCCTATTACCTGGCGACCCAGCTACCCGAACGGCGCATCGAGTTGCGCTTCGGCAAAATGGGCACGAACGAGTACATGGACCTGAACGATGTGGGCAGCGACAGCCACTACCAGTTTCTCAACTGGACGGTGGACAACGCCGGCACCTACGACTACGCCGCTGACACGCGCGGTTATTCCGTTGGACTGCTGGCCGAGTACCACGATCGCGGCTGGGCGTTCCGCTTTAGCGAGATGCTCATGCCCAAGGTTGCGAATGGCATTGAGCTGGAGTGGAACTTGCGGCGGGCGCGGGCCGAGAACATGGAACTCGAGCTGCACCCGGCGCTGGTCGCCAAGCGCGGAACCGCGATCCGGCTGCTTTCGTTCGTCAACCACGCCAACATGGGTGTCTACAAACAGGCCATCGCCGACTTTCTTGCAGGCAAAACACCACGGCCGGAGATTGCCGCTCACCCCCTGCAAACCAAAGTCAAGTACGGGTTTGGAGTGAACCTGCAACAGGAAGTGACGTCTCATCTGCGAGCCTTTGCCCGCTGGGGTTGGAACGAAGGTCAGCACGAATCGTACGCCTACACCGAAGTCGACCAGACAGTCCAACTCGGTGCCGACTACAGCGGCGCACAATGGAAGCGCAAGTCCGACAAAGTCGGCGCCGTATTCGTCTCTAACGGAATTTCAGCGGAGCATCAGCGCTACCTGGCGCTGGGCGGGCAGGGATTTCTGCTCGGCGACGGCGCGCTGAATTACGGCAGAGAGAACATCTTCGAGACTTACTACACGGCGCACATCTGGCGCGGCCTCTCTGCCGGATTCGACCTGCAGCACATCAACAACCCTGGCTACAATCGCGACCGCGGACCGGTGCTCGTGCCGGGCGTGCGCGTGCACCTGGAATTCTGAGTGGGCTTTTCTCACGAGTCCTTGCGTTCCTGAGCTGCGAACCGATAAATTCGTAACTCGCGAGGCCTCTTTCTGAACCGTTACAACGGACATTCCATGGTGGGTGCGCTACGGCGCGTCCTGGTATGCACGCCGGAAGCGGCCGGCTGGAATTCGCCGCAAAGCACCGCGCGTTGGAAAGAACTTGGTTTTCAGCATCCCCCCAATTTCCCTCGCGCAGCAGAGCAGCATGCCGCTCTTTGTCGTGAACTTGAATCGGCGGGCGTGGAGTTGGCTTACCTTTCCGGTTCCTGTCAGCTCACGCTCGACTCCGTCTATACCCATGATCCGTCGTTGCTCACCGATTTCGGTGCGATTCCGTTCAACACGGGCAAGGCAACCCGCGCCATCGAAGCCAGAAACCACGCCGCGTTTTATTCGCTAGCCGGCATTCCGATACTTGGAGAGGTCGTCGCTCCCGGCAAGGCTGAAGCTGGCGATATGGTTTGGCTGGACGCGAGAACGCTGCTTGTCGGCCTTGGCTACCGCACGAACCTGGCGGGTGTCGAACAACTGCGAGGCCTGCTGCGCGGAGAAGGAGTTGCGGTGCTGACCGCGCCTCTCCCTTACGGTGCCGGCCCCGGTGCATGCCTGCACCTCATGTCGTTGATCAGCCTGCTGGACGAGCGAACAGCTCTTGTCGATCTGCCGTGGCTCGCCGTCGAGACCGTGGAACTGCTGACAGGGCGCGACTGTCGTTTCATCGAGATTGAGTACAGCGAGCGCGAGACAATGGCGTGTAACGTTCTGTCCTTAGGGAAGGGCCATTTGCTGGCCATCGCCGAAAATAGCAAGACAAACGACAAGCTTCGTCATGCCGGCTTCGACGTGCGGACATTCTCCGGGACGGAAATCTGCATCAATGGCGGCGGCGGTCCAACCTGCCTCACCCGGCCTCTTCTCCGGGACTAGTACCTCCGGTACCAACCCTGCGATTGACGACAAGCGCGGCGACTCGCCAGACTGGAAGGTCATGAAGAAGCTCCGAGTCGGCATCCTCTTCGGCGGACGCAGCGGCGAGCACGAAGTCTCGCTCCTTTCCGCCACCTCCGTCCTCAACGCAATTGATAAGAACAAGTACGAAGTGATTCCTATCGGTATCACGAAGGAAGGCCGCTGGGTGACCGCGGTCGACGCCGAGCGCCTGCTGAAAGGCGACCCCTTGCACGAACCGCGCCACCTGCGCGCGGGCGATCCCGACACCACGCCGCCGGCCGCGATTCTGGCGCAGGGAGAATCTGTCGTCATCCCGCCGGTGCCACGGGCCGAGGGAACAATGATGCCGTTCCAGACCGACACCGGCAAAGCACTGGAGCGGCGCTGGTCGGACCATGCGATCAATGTCGACGTCATCTTTCCCGTCCTGCACGGGACGTTCGGCGAAGACGGCACGATTCAGGGTCTGCTGGAGCTGGCTGATCTCGCCTACGTCGGCGCGGGAGTGCTTGGTTCTGCTGCGGGGATGGATAAGGACGTGATGAAGCAGTTGTTTCGCTCCGCAGGCCTGCCCATTCCGAAGCATGTAACAGTTCTGCGCAGCGAGTGGGAAAAGAATCCGGAGCAGGTACAGCAGCTGGTCGAGAGCCACTTGGAGTACCCGGTGTTCGTGAAGCCGGCGAACCTCGGATCCTCGGTTGGAATCGGAAAAGCGCATGACCGCAAAGAACTCGGTTCTTGCCTCGACGAAGCGGCGCGCTACGACCGCAAAATCGTCATCGAGCAAGGCGTGGGCGGAAAGAAACACAAGGCGCGCGAGATCGAGTGTGCGGTGCTCGGCAATGATGCACCGCAGGCTTCCGTTCCAGGTGAAATTGTGCCCTGCAAGGAGTTCTACGATTACGACGCCAAGTATCTTGCTGAAGGGTCAGAGCTCATCATCCCTGCGAAACTCACGAAAGCCGAGACCCGCAGCGTAAGAAATATGGCAATTGGCGCTTTCCGTGCGGTGGACTGTTCCGGTCTCGCCCGCGTCGACTTCCTCATGGAACCCGGCAACCGCAAGATCTACGTGAACGAGATCAACACCATGCCCGGCTTCACTTCGATCAGCATGTATCCCAAGCTCTGGGCCGCGTCGGGCGTGCCTTATGCGGAGCTAATCGACCGCCTCATCCAACTCGGCCTGGAGCGGCACGCCGATAAGAAGCGGAACAAGTACAGCAAAGAATAATCCGCTACTCCGGGAACCTTCCCCCGCGCGCCGGGTTCCATTATCCTGACGGTATGTCCCTGATGGATGCCCCGGAATACGACCCGGCAAAAGAGCGCCGCAGAAACATCATAATTGGCGTCGCAATCTTCCTAGTCCTGTTGCTCGGCTTGCTAGGCTGGCTCTACCGTTTCTGGCCACAGGAACGAATCGCCGACCGGTTCTTCACCGCGCTCGAGCAGAAAGACTTCGAGAGAGCCTACGGCATCTGGTGGAACGACCCCGACTGGAAACAGCATCAGGAGAGATACGCCAAGCAGTACGCCTTCAACGAGTTCTATCGCGATTGGGGATTGGGCGGCGAATGGGGCGTCGTGAAGTCACACAAAGTCAGCGCCTCGGGAAATTGCCGACCTGCCGGGACCGGCGTTGTAGTTGAAGTGATCGTGAACGGCCGGGTCGAGCCCGCCCGCCTCTACATTGACAAGAAAGACAAGACGCTGAGCTTTCCGCCCTGCTGACCGTTCACGGCGGTCCGCGACTTAGCTGCACAGCGCCGCGATCGTCTTCTCGAGCGCCGTTTCGTCCGAGGTCTGCAGCGCCGTCTTCGAGCGGACAATGCTCCGCATCAGTCCCCACAACACTTTTCCCGGACCGACCTCTACGAATGTCTCCACGCGCTTGGCGACCAGACTGCGAATGCTCTCGTCCCATCGAACCGCGGCTGTAACCTGGCGAACCAGCGCGTCGCGGCTGGCCTCGGCATCCGTCACCGCGACGGCATCCACGTTGCATATCACGGGAACCGCAGGGTGCTGGAACGCCAGAGCGCTCAGATCCTTCTCCAGCCGATCCTGTGCGGGCTGCATCAGCGAGCAATGGAAGGGTGCGCTCACGGGCAGCGATATTGCTTTCTTTGCGCCACGTTCCGTAGCGAGAGCAATGGCGCGCTCAACGGCCGCCTTATGCCCGGATATCACCAACTGCTCGGGCGAATTGATATTCGCCGGATCGCACACCTCTCCCTGCGCCGCATCGGCACAAACCTGGCGCACTTTGTCGGCTTCCATGCCCAGGACGGCCGCCATAGCGCCCACACCAACGGGAACTGCTTCCTGCATATACTTGCCACGTTTACTCACGGCGCGCACGGCGTCGGCGAAGCTCAGCGTTCCGACCGCAACGTGAGCTGAATATTCGCCGAGACTGTGTCCGGCAACGAAGCCAGCTTGGATGCCGTGCTCCGCGAGGACTCGCCACGTGGCTACCGAGACGGTCAGGATCGCAGGCTGAGCAAATTCAGTGAGGCGCAACTGCTCTTCCGGGCCTTCAAAGCAGAGCTGCGAAAGCTTCATGCCAAGCGCTTGGTCAGCTTCCTCAAACGTCTGTTTTGCTATGGCATGCTTCTCGGAGAGTTCCCTGCCCATACCCACGGTTTGCGACCCCTGGCCCGGGAAAAGAAATGCGATGGAAGGGTTCATGATTTCCTTTTGCGTGGATTATTGAATTGGTTCAGCGATGGCGATAGCGCCATCCAGGCTACGCTTTAACCGCCAACCGCAACGTGCGTGGGCAGCACTGCCAAACCATTCTCGATCTTTTCATTGATCCCGCGCGAGGCAAACTCGGAGGCAACACGCAGCGCGTTCTTGATGGCATTGGCGTTGGATGAACCGTGACTCACGATGCATACGCCTTTCAGGCCGAGCAGCGGTGCTCCGCCGTATTCGGCGTAGTCCAGACGCTTCTTGAAATCGGAGAATGCGCTGCGCGAGAGCAGATAACCGACCTGGCGGCTGATGGTGGCGCGCAGCGTTTCTTTCAGAGTGGCGCGAACCAGATTGACCACGCCTTCTGAAATCTTCAGCGCTACGTTGCCCACGAACCCGTCGGCCACAATGACTTCGACCTGCCCGTTGTAAAGATCGCGCCCTTCAACATTGCCGATAAAGTTGAGTGACAGTTGCTTTAAGAGTGCATGTGCCGCACGGGTCAGTTCGTTGCCTTTGGTTTCTTCCTCGCCAATGGACAGCAGGCCGACCCGCGGCCGTCGCGTACCAAAAATACTGCGGAAGTAGATCTCCCCCATGACCGCGAACTGCTCAAGGTTCTCCGGCTTGCAATCGACGTTGGCGCCGACATCCAGCAAGATCGACGCCGTCCCTAGCGCATTAGGAAAAACTGCCGCCAGGGCCGGCCGATCCACACCGGGCAACGCTCCCAGCACCATCTTGGCGGTAGCCATGGCGGCGCCGGTGTTTCCGGCGGTCACAAATCCGTCCGCACGGCCTTCGCGCACCAGGCGCAACCCCACCCGCATGGACGAGTCGCGCTTCGACCGAACGGCCTGCGCCGCCTTGTCCTCCATGGTGATGTATTCGCTGGCGTGAATGATTTCGATCGGCAGGTCGCGAGCCGAATGCCGCGCCAATTCAGCCTGAATGATTTCCTCGCGCCCGACGAGGAGAACACGAATCCCGAACTGGCGTGCGGCTTGAATCGCGCCTTCAATCTCGGGTTTGGGCGCCTTGTCGGCGCCCATCGCATCCAGAGCTATGACGCTCGCCATGAGGCTCTAATCTAGCTGGCTTCCTTCACTGGCACCACTTCGCGTCCCTTATAGTACCCGCATTTCGCGCAGGCGCGATGCGGCAATTTCCGCTCGTGGCAATTCGGGCACTCCGACAGAGAGCGCGTCTTCAGCGAGTCGTGCGCCCGGCGGGTGCTGGTGCGCTTCTTGGAGTGGCGTCGTTTTGGATTCGGCATAAGAATTCTTCTCCTGACCGCGGCATCCCTGCGGCGGCAATGATCAATGCTCTAACTGCTTCCGGATATCTTTCAATGCTGCCCAGCGCGGATCGGCGGCCTTCGCTTTACAGTCGCAGGGCCCCTGGTTCCAGTTGCGTCCACATATCGGACACAGGCCTTTGCAATCTTCCCGGCAGATCATCTTCAACGGCAGGGCCAGCAGAATCTGCTCGCGCAACACATCCACCAGTTCCAGCCCGTCGCCCTGATAGTAGCCGATCTCGGCTTCCGCGTCCGTCACCGACATTTCTTCCTTTCCGGCATCCGCCCCCTGCGGGCGATATAGCAGGTCAAAGTCACGCCCCACCGCGGTCACCACCGGCTCCAGACAGCGGGCACAAATCGTCTCCACGCTGGTCGAGAACTTGCCAGTCAGGCGGATGTCGAGCAGCGTTTCGTGCTTACCGTGCCGCTCGGCCACAACCTGGGCCCGGCCCGAGCTTTTCAGCACTGCATTCAGCCGCACATCAGGGACGAGATCCACCGAACCCGGCTGGAACTCCTCGGCAAAGTCCAGCGGATTGAACTCCAGCTCGTGAATATTGATAAACATCACAACCCCCGCGCCCCCAACACTTTACGTCAGCGTTGCCACGCCGAGGTCCGCCACGGTGGCGTCCAGACCCATGGGAACAATTCTTTAGGATAAAGGCCGGGAAAAGGGAGTGTCAAGGAAGGGCACGGCTTCGTTCTGACAGGCTACCCTTCCCCCAATCCAGTCATGGAAGTGTCGCCGACCAACCGGACAAGATGAGGAGTCGCAGAGTCAGACTCGATCAGAAGCGCTACTTACGGTCTGGAGCATCCAGGCTAGAAGAGGTTTAGTGTTGAACCGGTTGAACCCTAGCTGCTAGCCGTCTTCGCCTCGTTCCTGTAGCGCGCAGGAGGGTTGCCGAAGTGCCGCTTGAAAGCGCGGTTGAAGGCCGGTTCGGATTCGTAGCCTACTTCCGAGGCAATCTGGGCTACGCTGTAACTCGTGGAACTCAGCATCTGCGCTCCCAATTGCAGCCGCCAGCGAGTGAGGTATGCAACGGGCGGTTCCCCGAGATATTGACGAAAGCGTTCTGCCAGCACGGACCGTGAGAGACCAACCTCGGTAGCGAGGGTAGCAATTGTCCAAGGATCTGCGGGCCGGTTGTGCATCAGCGCCAGCACCTTGCCGACCTCCGGATCGCGCGCTCCCGCAAGCCAACCCGTCTGCCGCTCCGGTAGTTGGACGATGTAGCGCCGCAACGTTTCCACGAACAAGGTCTCGCAGAGCTTCGCCAGAACGGCCACACCACCGGCATGATTAGCACTAGCATCGGCGATCGAATATTGAATTGAATTCTCCAACCACTGTCCCGTCTGGTCTTCCCGAATGTTGACCTTGAACACTGGAGGCAGTCCCGTCAGGAAGACCTGGCTAAGTCGTGGCTCGCAGACCATGAAACCACACACAAAGCGAGTAACCTCGCCGCCGCCGCCCATACGTGAGAGTTTCAGTCCGCCGGAAAAGATCCGTTGCAACTCACGCCCGCCGTCGACCGAATGGGGCGAGGGGCCGCTCTCCAAAATGTGCGAATCGCCATGCGGAAAGATGACGATATCCCCCTCCCGAAGCAGCAGGCGCATTTCCTGGGCTTCGGCGTAGGCTCTGCCTTTGAGCAACAGGTGGTAAACGATGACGTGCCCAGCAGTTTGATTGATAAAAGGAGCCAGCTTGCAGGAATTCGGCGAACGAAAACTCCACGGCGCCGAAAATTCCGCGTTGTAGAAAAACGCGCTCTCCAGCTTCACGACCTTCAACACTTCCGAAAGAACATCCATAGGCAGAGGCCAAAATAAGGACTGTTAGCAAAGCCGGCCGGACGAATGGGCAAGCGAAGCTCTGCTTATTGATGCCCGGGCAAGAACACAAGACTCAAGATCAAGACTCTTCCCTCCATCTGTCGCATAGTCGTCTTCGGCTTGAGACACAAGCCACAAATCTAAAGACAGAGGAGAAACACAATGCCACTGATTCAAGTGAAAATGATTGAAGGTGTCTTCACCACCGCAAAGAAAAAGGAAATTATAACGAAGCTCACAGACGCAATGGTCTCCATCGAAGGCGAGAAAATGCGGCCGCTGACCCTTGTCGTCCTCGAGGAAGTGCGTAGCGGGGATTGGGCGGTTGGCGGTAAGTCATTCACTACCGCTGACGTACATGCCATCGCCGCGGGGAACGTAGCTTAAGGGGCTGTAGCGCTGACAAGCTGCCTTCACTGAAATGCTCAAGCGAATTTATTCCTTCACGCGCGTATTTATTGTGACCCTGCTGCCGACATGCTTTGCAGCATCCGGCAGCGGGTCCCGCACCAAAGTCAAGCTTCTTGCAGGATGCCAGGCACGTGTTCAGCGTTCGACGACTTCACTCGCCGCTACAACGCAGACGTTGCCCTCGGTTGACGGGCAAAACGGAAGGAATATCGCCTTAAGTGAGCGCTCACGGGGACACGCCCCGTGTCACGAGAACGAAACAGGTCTACTGCTTGGGCAACTCCGCCAACTTCGACGCCGCCTGACCGGAGTATTCCGTGCCGGGATTGTCTTTCTGTATCTGCTCGTAGATCCGCCGCGCTTCTTGCGGCTGCTTGCGCAGAACATACAGGTCAGCCAGCTCGAACTGCACCGACGGCTTCGCTACCGTCGTGGATGGCTTCTCCACCACCTGCTTGTACAGTTCCAGCGCCTGCCCTTCGCGATTGCTGTTACGGTAGAGCGCGGCTAACGCCATTTTAGCTGGCGCCGCCAGATCGTTGTTCGAACGATCCGCCGTCTCCTTCAATTCCTGCTCCCCGGTCTTACTGTCTCCCGCTTCGATCGCCGTCAGCCCCGCGAAATAGAGAGCGACTTCGCCGTTCCGGGTGTGGCGGTACTGGTCCGCCACCGCCTGAAACTCCGCGTGCGCTTTCTTGGCCCGCTCAGCGAGCGACGTAAAGCTGGGATATCCCGGCGTCGCCACCGGGCTGATGGGCGTCTCGTAGGTGCGTGCGGCTTTGTTTAGTTCCACACTCGCCAGTTCGTCGCGGTGATTAATGTAAGCCCATGATCCGAAGCCGATCGCCACGGCAGCCAGCACAATAACGCCCCAGAGAATCAGAGCATTGCGATGCTCTACGGCCCAGTGAACCTGCTCGATGGTCGCTTCGCGGAAGCGGTCCTGTTTCAGTTGATGGCGAACGTCTGCGCGCACAATGCTTCCTGTGTTGGGATATTCGCGGCGGGAACTCTACCGCTTACTCTCTTCCAGCAAACCCTGCTCCAGCTTCTCCTGGCAGTCAATGCAGTGGCGTGTCCAGGGAACCGCTTCCAGACGCTTGGGATTGATTTCCTGCCCGCAGGCCACGCACTCGCCGAAAGAACCCTCGCGAATCCGCTCCAGCGCCTTTTCCACCAGCTGCAAGTGCTGCCGCTCGTTATTGCTTTGGTGAAAGAGGAATTCTTTGGTGTAGGAATTGGCCGCCTTGTCGGCGACATCCTGCGCCGGCTCTTCATCCGCCGAGCGCCCGTCCTGCTCGGTGCGCGAGACGGTGCGCCGCAGATCCAGCTGCCGCGCTTCCAGCTTTTTCTTGAAATAGTCCAGCTTCTTCTTATCCATCCAGATTTGCCCGCTTGCTCGGCAACCCCTCAGTAAGGCTTCTTGCTATCAAGCCAAACCTTGATGATATTCGTCCGCCAAAGGCAGCGTCAACTGTTAGCGCCCGCGGGGAAGCGGATCCGGCATATCCGCCAGCGCCAGTGCCAGCACCGCCAGAGCCGCAGCGTTTTCCTGCAGTTCCGACGGCACGATCTTGTCGAGCGTGTCGGCGGCGGTGTGGTGGTAGTTGAAGTAAGTGCGGCCGTCCTGCAGGATTCCGAACAGTGGGACCCCAGCCTTACCCAAAGCCGCAATGTCGGCGCCCGGAGGATAGTTGCTCGGCTCGAGGATGTTGGCTCCGATCGGGGTAAGCGTCTCCTGCACCGGAACCAGCCATTTCAAGCCCGCTGCGTTGATCATGGTCTCGAAGCCAAGCGGGTGTCCGGCGCCGAGATCGCTTTCAATCGCAGCCACACAATTCGGCAACTCAGCCGCATGCGCCTCGGCATAACCGCGACTCCCGCGGCCGCCATTCTCTTCGTTGGCCCACGCGATCACCCGAATCGTGCGCCGCGGACGAATATGCAGTTTCTGCAGAATCTGTGCCGCTTCCATGGCGACCGCAACGCCCGCGGCATCATCAATCGCGCCGGTGCCGAGATCCCAGGAGTCGAGGTGCCCCGAAACCACCACGACCTGTTCGGGATGCTCGCTGCCTTTCAAATCGGCAACCACGTTGAAACCCGGCACGTCCGGCAAGAGCTGCGGTGTCAGGACTAACTTCATGCGCACTGCGCCCTGGGTGACCAGATGCGCGATCAGATCAGCGTCTTCTGCGGTCACGGCGCCAGCAGGAATTCCCGCCTTATCGCTCCAGCCCGTGTGCGGCAAGCGATAGTCAGCTCCGCCGACCGAACGCACCAGCGAGGCTGCTGCACCCAGCTCTGCCGCCCGCTTGGCGCCGTCCCCGCGGTAGGCGACCGCTTCTCCGTAAGCTGGCCCCCATTGCCCTGCTTGCGCTTTGCGCCCGTCAAACTTTTCGTTGAACAGAACGATCTTGTTGGCAACGCGCTCGCGTCCCAGCCGCTTCAGCTCATCAAAATTGCGGACGACCACCACCTCAGCGGTCAATCCCTCGGCCGCAGTCGCCGTGCTGTTGCCCAAGGCCGTGACGATAATCTTCTGCGTCGTTCCGGGGGTTTGCCCGTGCCAAGCGACGAGTTCAGCTGTCTCCGCTCCTCGCACAAAGCGCGGCACCATCACCTTCTCCAGCTTCGCATCCAGACCCACTTCGCGGAGCTGATCCGCGACATATTGAGCCGCAAAATCCGACTGCGGCGAACCGCTGATCCGCGGTCCAATGTTCTCCGTAAGGTGACTCACCTGGCCATAGGCGTAGTCGTCGGCTAACGCAGCATCGCGCACGCGCGCCAACTGCTCGCGCAATTCCGCCGGGAACGGTTTCGGCGCGCTGGCCGCGTCGGGGTTGTCTTGCGCGGCAGCAACACCGCAAAGCAATGTACTGCAGATCAGAAAACAGGTTGGTCTGAACATTTGGGAGTTCTAGTTTATATGACCTGTGAGGGAATGGTCGGCACGCCGCACAGGCACTCCTGCAAAAGCAAGCCCCGTCCAGGTTTGGACAGGGCAGCTTCAAAGAGGCGAGTTGGCGGGAAAGTCAGGGAAGACGAAGTTGGGCGCTATTCCTTGGGGAACGCGAAGGTCGAGAGTGTTGGAGAGTCAGAGTCATACGAGGGTTAAGCCTCTTTTGTACCCTGAATAGAGCACTTGCCCCGCCAAAAGCCGCTCCCGAAAAGGAGAGGCGGGGGAAGGTTCGAAGTCATTCCCCCGCAATCACTTATCATATCGGACCGTGATCGCAAGAACCGGTCCGGTAACTTCCGTTTCCAGCCAGGTGCAGCAAAGTGCACAAGTATGTAGGGAAGGCTGCTGCCCCGGATCAGTTATCGCCGGCAACCGTGCGAATCTTATCCGGCAGGAAGTGGTACGGCGGCCAGGGGCCGGTCAGTACCAGCTCACAATTCTTCAACTGGCGCGAAGCGAAGTTGTAGCGGTTCTGGTACTTGGCAATGGACTTGGTGTCAATCAGGTGGGCGATGTCGAGCAGCATGCCTTCGGCGTCGACTTTGCGGCAGGAAACATCGGTTTCCAGCGGGTTGAACATCTTGTGCACCTGGACCGTGATCGAGCGAGCCTTGCTCTTGCGCTCACGCTCTTTCGCTGCTTTCACGCGCAGCTTGCTCAGGTACTCGCCGCCTACACTGTCGGGTAGCTCGACATCGTCGAGAAACTCCTTCATCGTCCCGTCGCGCACAATCAGCTTCAAGTGCATTTCTGACTTGCCGCGCAACTTCTCTACGCTCGCGCCAAACGCCCGGCGATTCGATCGCACGGCCTGCCGCAACGCATCATCCGAATCGAAAATCGAACCGAACTTGAAAGGCAACACGGTTCCCTGCCGGAAACAAAGCGTAACCACCCGCGCGTGCTCAAGCATGGCCTTCTGATCGAGCTTCTCTCCCGCAGGATCGTACTCGCTGACAATCACGGCAAACTCGCCGCTGGGATAGCCAAACACCGGGGCTCCACCGATACCCTGCAGATTCTCAAGGAGAAAAGGCTTTCTGGAACGGACCCCATTCGACAACGTCTGCAACTCGGTCAGGCCATATGCGTACCACGCCATGAGACGCCTCCGCCGGTCATTCACCGGGAACAGCAAACACGCGAATTGTTGGTTCAACCTGGAAGAAAGGGCGATACTGCGTGAAGGTAGGGCCTTGAACGTTGGCCCCGCACGCGAGTGTACTTCGGCGCTCGCAGAGAAAGCAACACTTTCGTAACAATTCGTCAACCGAGAGCTGATGTGACCCGCAGTTTTGCTGGCGATTGACGCTACCCAACCTGGATCACGGTGAGACAGAAGCGTCGCTTCGCCTTGGGTTATCGTGGCCGAAAAAAAGAACTTAGCCCGTTTTCTTCGAGTTGCGCAACGCGCTGCGCTCCTGCAATTCCATCAGGACAACGCGACGCATCTCGTCGGCGGGGGCCGGCTTCCCGGTCCAGATTTCGAACTGCCGGGCCGCCTGATGCACGAACATCTCGCTCCCCGGGATAACCTCCAGCCCCTTTTCTCGCGCCAGTTTGAGCAGCCGGGTTTCCTGCGGGTCATAAACCATGTCGAAAACAATTCGGGCGCGGATTTCATCCGGCTTCAAAGGCGAATCCTTGCCATTCATCCCCACCGGCGTGGCGTTGATGATCACGTCGAAAGAAACTTTCTTCAGATCGGCTTTCTTCAGCACCCTGGCTCTCGCCTGCCGCGCCAATTTTTCAGCTTTGGAACTGGTCCGGTTCAGAATGTACACCTCCGCTCCACGATCTTTAAGCCCGAACACCGCAGCGCGTGCCGCTCCCCCGGCGCCCAACACCAGCACCCTCGCCTTCTCCAGCGATGTGCGCTGCTCTACCGGCCGCACCACGCCGGCAATGTCCGTATTGAAACCGTAGAGCTTGCCGTCCTGCGAGCGCACCACGGTGTTGCACGCCCCCGTCTTTGAGGTGTGCGCGTCCGTGTTGTCGAGGCTGTCGAGAATCTCCTGCTTGTACGGCATGGTGACGCTCACGCCCGAAATCGGAATTTCGCGCACGCAGGCCAGGAAGTCTTTCAGCGTCTTCGCATGCAGCGATAGGTAAACCGCATTCACGCTTTCGCGCCGGAAAGCGGCGTTCATGACCGTCGGAGAAAGCGAATGAGACACCGGGTTCCCTACCACGCCATACACCCGCGTTGCGGCATCGACCTGCTCGATGCGGTAGAGATCGCGCAGCATTTTTGCCGTCACCTGGCCGGGCGCCGTCTCTTCTCCCGGCACCAGGGCCGCAAACGTAAATATGCTGCCGGCGCGAACACTCAGCGCCCGGCTGATGATGCCTTGCTCTCCCATGCAAAGACCCACCATCGAGTGGTCGTAGCTCGCCTTCTCCAGAAATTTCATCAGCACAACGTTGTCATGCAACGTTGTAGCGGTTGGCACAACTTTATAAAAGTCGGCCTGAAACGGAGTCATCTTCGCCAGCGTCTCTTCCAGCTTCTTGGTGGCTTTGAAATCGTGATACGAGAGGATGAGGGAAGCTCGCGTTCGCAGCTTCTCCAATTGCTTAGGTTTAATCCGGAGAGCGCTCTGCAGTTCCAGGTCCACCAGTTGGCAACCCATGGCGGCAGCCTTGCCCAGCAGATCAATCTGGCTGGCGACCGACCCGCGATACTTCCCTCCCGCCGCCGCGCGCCGACAGGTGGCGATGACAAAAATATGGGGGTGCAGGTCCATGAAACGCTTGATCTTCGGCAGCGCGAGACCAGGACGCGTAAGGTAGTCTAAGCGGAACTCCACAAAGGGGTTATCGCGGACTAGGCCCTCGGCCTTTTCGATCAGCTCGTCGCCATCTCGGGCCGTTACGGCAACGCAGACTTTAGGCAGGCGGTGAGGTTGGACTCGGGGTAAAACCGTGGCGGCATTCATCGAGTTACAGGAACGGCGCGAATCATATCGATACCTAAGCGCAGATGCAACAAGGGATTACAAAAAAAACCTCCACCCTGAAAGTGAGGGCAAGGCCCGACACCAGCGTAACCTTGACCCCTCGGTACCCATAAGCTAGTTTTCTGTTGACAAGCCCCTCATTTCCGGACACTTACGTCATTTCGCGGCACGAGCGGTTTTCGGGGCAGGCTTCGGAGGTAACATGAAGAAAACAGGATGGATCCTGGTGTTGGCCCTGGCTACCACAGCGGCCTTCGCCCAGCAGGCAAGTCCAGGCGGCGTAACCCCGGATTCTGCGACCAATGCGGTCACGTTCCCCCTCGAGAAGATGAAGCAGCCGACCTATGCCGACCTAAATTGCGCCGGCTTCATGAGCAAACAGTTGCTGCCGAATGCCAACTATGTGGCTGGCGGTCTGGGCACCCCGATGGTTTCGCGGTTCGTCCTGGGCGACATCGTCTATCTGGCGGGCGGTGGCTATCAACCCGGCCAGCAATTCGAAGTATTGCGTGAACTGAAGGACGCCAATGAATTCGAGGCCTACCCTGGGATGCGGGCCACGGTGAAGGCCACCGGGCAGGTGTACTCCGAGCTGGGGCGTTTGCGAATTCTCGATACGCGCAACCACATGGCCGTGGCGCAGGTGGAATACAGCTGCGAGCCCATGTCGCCTGGCGATCTGCTGGCTCCCTTCACGGAAAAGCCCGCGCTGACTTTGCGCGAATCGGGGCGGCTCGACCGCTACGCACCAGCCAGTGGAAAAACGACGGGCAAGATTGTTCTGGCCCGTGACTTTGACATCATTCTTGGATCGGGTACGAAGGTGTACCTCAATATCGGTTCCAATCAGGGCGTGAAAGTGGGCGATTACGTCCGCGCCCTGCGGCCCTACTCCGGCGATCTGCACGATCCCGCCGATTCCATCTCGTTCCAGGCTTCCATGGTGGAAGACTCACAACGCAAGGGAGCCTCCCTCGAGCCCGGGTTCCTGAATTTGAACAAGGCCGGCAGCGGACCCGTCATCCACGCGGCCGACTTTCCGCCGCGCGCGGTCGGGGAACTTCTCGTCCTGAGCGTGACACCTACAACCTCCACTGCCATGGTCATTTTCGCGCTGGATGAAGTCCATCTCGGCGATCTGGCTGAAATGCAATAACTCGAACCCTCTTAAGCGAAAGCGGGAAGGTTCAAGCCTTCCCGCTTTCTTCTTGCCTACCAAAACTCACACGTTCTAATCGCCCCGGTCGCGGAAGATTTCCGCGGTGAAGGATTCCAGCTTAGCGCCGTGCTGCCAGGAGTCCGCCTCCAACCCAGCCTTGCGGCAGGTCTGCTCCAGAAACGTCTCCCGATCCCATTGATGCTGTATCGGGACTTGCGGCAGCAACAGTCCCCGTCTGTTCCCCTTGGTGATCAGCAGACCGTGCCTGCCGATCTCTACCTCTTCCGGGACAATCGGCTGCAGGAGGGATAAAACACTAATCTCGATCTCGAGAAGCGGTCCCTCCGCCGCCGATATTGCTTCAAAGCGGGAATCGTCGAAAGCCGCCGCGCGCGCCGTTTCGGCTATCGTCCGGTAGAGCGGGGTTACCGGAAACACATATCCCACGCACCCACGCAGCTGCCCTCGCAGGTGGAGACTCGTGAAGGCGCCGCGCGGCTCCGCCAGATGCTCGGTGAGCGGTTCGATCACAAACTTTTTCTGGTGGAATGCTGTCAGGATCGACTCATGAGCCACGCGCAGGAGCCATACTCGTTCTTCGCGCGAATACTCACCCGGGTCCATAACGCCGAACTGCTTAGGAGGAGGCTGGCGGCACTGTAACTACCGCTTTCTTTCGGCGGCTCAGAATGAAAGCGCGCCGGCGGCGCTTTTCGACGCGCCGGTCAATCTTCGACCAGAACGCCGCGAAGTAGTCAATCGCCGACCAGGTCGAGAAAATCAGCATGACCCAGACCGCGGCAATCGCAATCCAATGCACCGGTACGGCCACTGGTCCCAAGGTCCAGGAGTACCAGCGGTGCTCGAGAATCGCGGCCACCACCGAAACAATCTGGACAAACATCTTGAGTTTGCCGAGATCGCTGGCCTCGATCGTGAAACCCTCTGAGGCCGCAATCGAACGCAGGCCGCTGACTAGGAACTCCCTGCCCACGACAATGACCGCGATCCAGGCGGGAATAATGCGCGGGTTGAACTGAACCAGCGTAATGACGGCGGCCGCGATGAGCAG
>Ga0075015_100000156_pt1 | contig 20136 bp, 20 predicted proteins | sample AleBraG_ABR_2013_FD_71476 | JGI IMG/M metagenome (GOLD analysis project Ga0075015, IMG submission 71476) | Freshwater sediment microbial communities in response to fracking from Pennsylvania, USA - Alex Branch Run_MetaG_ABR_2013 | ecosystem: Environmental > Aquatic > Freshwater > Creek >...
TTGAAATTGGCCCTCTGGTAGCAGCCCTGCTGGTGGCCGGCAGGGTCGGCGCCGGAATGGGAGCTTCGCTAGCGGAGATGCGAGCAACCGAACAGATTGACGCCATTGAAGCCTTGTCGATTGATTCGTTTAAACTTCTGATCGTTCCCCGAGTGGTCGCCTGCTTCCTGGCGCTGCCGTTGTTGACAACGTTTATGGACTTTTGCGGTGTAACCAGCGGCTTCCTTTCGGAGCATTTCCTGTCTCACATTTCTCTTCAGTTGTACGTAGCGCGGGCCTTCCGCGGTGTGGAGTGGTCTAATTTCATTCCCCCTACCTTGAAAACCGCCGTTTTCGGTTTCATCATCGGGACCGTGTCATGTTTCTTTGGCTATACGACGAACGAAGGCGCGGAGGGTGTTCGAAAGGCTGCTACGAATAGCGTCGTGATGTCATCACTTTTGGTCATCCTGGCGGATGTCATTTTGGTGAAACTGATCTTCGTCCTGTATCCCGAGAGCGCGCTATGACTGACTGGAATGACACGGCCGTCGCGCTCGATCACGTTTCAAAAACGTTCGGTGACAAGCAGGTACTGCAAGATATTACTTTTTCGGTCGCGCCGCGGGAGACGATCTGTATTTTGGGCAGGAGCGGAACGGGTAAGAGTGTCACTCTCAAGCTGATCATCGCTCTTATGAAGCCGGAGGCCGGGCACATCTGGATCGACGGCGACGACATCACGCAACTAGAAGGGCAAGAGCTCTCGCGCGTGCGCCGGAAGATGGGATTTCTCTTCCAGAACGCCGCTCTGTTTGATTTTCTGACTCTGTACGATAATCTGGCGTTGCCGCTCCAACGGCTCACCCGCAAATCAAAGCCGGAGATCGAGGAGGTCATTGACCGGGTACTTCACCAGGTCGGCCTCAGCGGTGACCGGGAAAAACTGCCCCAGGAGCTCTCCGGCGGTATGAAGAAGCGAGCGGGTCTCGCGCGAGCTTTAGTTCTAGAGCCGCAAATCCTTTTGGTAGACGAGCCGAGCAGCGGACTGGACCGTATTACCGCTTCCGAGATCGACGAGCTTCTACTGAAGCAGAAACAGCATACAACCATGATCATTGTCAGCCACGACGTTCATGGTGTAAGGCGTCTAGCCGATCGAGTTGCTGTTCTCGAACACGGACGGCTCGCGGCGCTAGGCAAGCCTCAAGAGCTGGAACACCATGAGAACGAAACGGTGCGGGGATTGGTGATGGAGGAATAGATGAAGAATCGTTACGTGGGCCTAGGAATATTCGTCGTCGTGGGCACGGTGTTGTTTGCGTTGGCAATTTTCTTGATCGGCAATCAACACAGTTTCTTTGCCAAGCACGTCGAGCTCTATACGGAATTCAAGAACCTCAATGGTCTCGCAAAAGGCGCGAAGATCCGAGTTGGAGGTCTCGATGCCGGCGAAGTTGCGGACATCTTTGTTCCAAGTTCGCCGTCGGCAGGCTTTCGACTCAAGCTCCAACTGAATGAACAGGTGCGCGGCCTTGTTAGGGCGGACTCGGTTGCGACGATTGCTACGGAGGGAGTCGTGGGCGATAAAGTTCTGCTGATCGTACCCGGCAGTCCGAACTCGCCGGAAGCTGTGCCATTTTCCGAACTGCCGAGCAAAGAGACAAGCGATATTGCCGATTTGATTCAAAAGAGCACGACTCTCGTTAGTGATGCGAGTGGAACGATGAAAGTCGTGGCAAACAAGCTGACAGCCGCTCTCGATTCCGTGACAACTACCGTCGATAACGCGAACGATCTCGTTATCGGGATGAAGCAGGGACGAGGAACAATCGGAATGCTGCTGCGCGACGAGAAAACCGCCACAGACATCCGGCAAACGCTCGCCAACGCGCGTGATGCCACCTCTTCGCTGAATCACGCCGCAGAACAAGCTGACGCGCTCATCTCTGATTTCCAATCTCGCGGCTTACCGGCAAAAGCGGATAGTATTACGACGAACGCCGGCGCCATCATTTCCGACCTCCAGTCGCGAAACTTCGGCGAGAAACTCGATCAGACGATGGCGAACGTGCATAGCGCCGCGCACAACATTGATGCAACTACACAGCAGCTCCGGGACACCCTCGCGAAAGCTCTCGCGCCGGACGCGCAAGGCAGAGATGCTGGCGACAACCTTCGTCAGACCCTCTCAAACGTGAATGAAGCTACCGGGAATATTGCCGACGATACAGAGGCGCTCAAGCATGGGTTCCTTTTCCGGGGATTCTTCAAACGCCGCGGCTACTACACCATGGCGCGGCTAGCGCCCGACAAGTATCGCCAGGACAAGGTCTTTGCGAGTCCGAGAAATCGTCGCGTCTGGATCGAGGCGGCCGCACTTTTCGACCAGGGTGAAGCCGAGATGCTCTCGCGCGCGGGGCAACTGCGGCTTGATGCTGCTGTCGCCGAACTTGGTGAACGTGTTATCGGCGGCGCCATTGTCGTTGAGGGTTATGCGGTTGCCGGAGCCCCGGGCGATCAGTTGGCGCTCTCTCGCAGCCGCGCGATTCTCGTGCGCAACTATCTGCATACCCGCTTCCGGCTTGATGATCAGAGCATCGGGACGGTTCCGCTGGGCGGAGTGCCTCCGTCTGCCACCCATAAGGAAAGCTGGAACGGGATCTGTCTCGTGCTGTTGTCGAAGGCATCGTAAGTTTCGGAATGAAGATATCGAGAGACAAGGATCAGAACAATGAGGCGATTAGCGCGAGGCCGTTTTCAGAACAGAACAAGCCAAGGTTCAGACACCAAGTACGCGAATTACTGCTTAGTTTTGGAGGGAAGAGGGCATGGCAGTTGATACACCGATCATCGTAGCGCTCGCCGCTCTAACTGGGTCCGTCGTCGGCGCTTGCTCATCAGTAGTTGCTACTTTCATAGGCCAACGTCTCCAAACTAGAGCGGCCCGGCTAGCAGCCGAATTGAAGGAGAACGAGGAACTCTACGGAAAATTCGTCGAAGAGGCTGTACCTCTGTTCTTGGACGCTATCCAACAATCAACGGTCGAGGCCGCTAAGATTATGCGGCTCTACTCAAAAGTGGCACGCATCCGCCTGACATCAAGCGACCAGGTTCTTCACGCCGCGGAGCAGGTCGGCAAGCGATTGCTTGAGTTCTATGAACGGGCGCCGGAGGATCCCGCCGCGGTTCTTGCGCGAGTTGCGAGGGGCGAAGAGAATCTAGATCCGCTCCGAGACTTCACAGAGGCCTGCCGAGTTGAGCGGGCTAAGGCTCTTCAACAAATTTGAAGGCATGCCGGCAGCCGTCGAACTATCTATACCGCCGCTAAGCGGCGTCATCGATGGCTGACGAACGGCCCTGGCGTTGCGATTCTACTTCCATCTGACATGGCACGCACCGCCGTGCCCACGGCACCGCTTTAAGGCGTTTGAGGGGAATGGTTTCGTCGCACGACTCGCAGAACCCGTACGTGCCGTCATCAATTGCTTCAAGTGCAGCTCGAACGTCCTGAACCAGATGAGCCTGAACTTCGAGCTGATTCATTGCCATCTCGCGATCCAAGGCCGACTTGATCTGGTCGAGCGGGTCGGCCAGATTCTCAATCTGGAGATCTTCGATTCGGGAGAAGGCGCCGAGCAACTCCGCCAGCTTCGCCTTCAGAGCTGCCTTCTGGTGTATGGTCTCGCTGACGGTAACAACTACTCGCGGCATCAATCGTTCATGTGACTGCCAACATTGGTCACGTGCCGGGCTGAACACCGCATTGTTGACATACGCATGTCGGAGTCGAGTCGTATGGGGCGGTCTAGACGCGTCTTTTTCAGATGGTTTGCTCCCAAGCCGATGGAACTAAGACTGCTCATGACCTGACAGAGGTCCGGAATGATCCGGCAAAGAATATGCGCTACCAAAATGTTTTATCGAAAATGACTGGCCGGACACTACGGCGTCTGATAGTGGGGGTTTGCTTTACCGCTAGCCTGATGTCGCAGGATGGCAACCAAGCTAGAGCTCCGGTTTCCACCTCCGGAGTGCACGCCAGGGCCATCTTGGGACTCGAAGGCATTTCGAACAACGCGACCGGCGAACTCTCAATTCAGGGCGATGCCTTGGTTTTTAAGCCAGCCGGGGGCCCCATCGCTCGGATATCGATTGGTTCCATTCAGGGCGCCTTTCTCAGTCAGGAAGACAAAGAGGTGGGCGGGACGCCGATGGCCTTGGGCCGGGCTGCCACACCATTCGGCGGGGGGCGAGCCATTGGCTTATTCGCTCACAGGAAGTACGACTTTTTGACATTGGACTACCTCGATTCCAACGGAGGTTTTCACGGAGCGATCTGCCAATTGAATAAAAGTCAAGGGCAAGCTTTTGGAAGCGAACTGGAGACCAAGGGCGTGCGTGTTAGCGGGCTGAAAGATGATGCCGCTCCGAGATTGGAGACAAAAAATGAAGTTAAGTAGAGGAGCCTCCTTGCAGACAGTTACGGCAGCTATTGCGATCGGCCTATCAGCATTGACAGTGCCTGTACTCGCAGGAGTCCATCGCACTGGCGTCGCGCAATGGAGCGTGGTAGTCAACCAGGTTGACCCGGGTGGCTTGAGCATCGCGCCCGAATTCGAGGCCGCGATCTATGAGAATCTTTTGGACGAACTGGTCAAAACTAAGCAGTTCTCCACAGTGCTCCGCAGCGGGGATCGCGCCGCCAACGGCGTTCCGGCACTCCTGATCCTGAAGACAACTGTCGAATCATACACTCCAGGCAGCGAGACGAAACGGGCTGTCACCACCGTGACCGGAGCTACGAAACTGAAGGTTCGAAGTCAGGTCTGCACACGGGAAGGCCAAGTTGTTCTCGCACGCGTAGTGGATGGTAATGTCCGCTTTTTCGGGGGGAACCTGCGAGCAACGCACAACCTGGCGCGTAATGTCGCAAATACCATTAAGCACTCAACTCTACCCGAGCCTGCGCCTTCGGTCCACGACCAGTAAGCATCGGAACCCCCGCTCTTATGAAGATTCTTGTGCTCAACTCCGGTTCCAGCAGCCAGAAGGCTTGCATATATGAAGTAGAGGGCTCTCCTCCAGTTCACCCGCCGGGCTGCCTATGGGAGGGAAGGATCGAGTGGAATGGCGATTCCGCCGCGACGTCAGTCAGAAACGCAAGCGGTATAGTGCAAAAGAAAGAACTCAAAGTCACCTCCCGCGAGCAGGTTGTTCGGGATCTGTTGAGCCAGTCGTGGAGTGGCAATGCCCAAATTATCGCTTCCCCTTCCGGCATTGATGCTGTGGGGCACCGAGTAGTCCATGGCGGCCCACATTTCGAGGATCCCGTGGTGATCACCCCCGAGGTGCGTCAGGCAATTGCCAGCGTTTCCGCATTTGCACCATTGCACATTGACGCGGAGCTGGAGGGAGCAAGAATAGTTGAGAATCTTCTGGGCACCGTTCCGCAAGTGGCTGTTTTCGATACGGGCTTCCATCGGCAAATGCCGTTGTCGGCTGCCGTTTATCCGGGTCCTTATGAGTGGTTCGAAAGCGGTATTCGCCGCTATGGATTCCACGGCATTAATCATCGGTACTGCGGAGAGCGCGCCGCTCAGCTCCTAGGGAAGGATAAGGAGGCACTCAAAGTGGTGACATGCCATCTAGGCAACGGCTGCTCTGTGGCAGCTGTCCGCGGAAGCCGCAGTGTCGACACGACGATGGGCTTCACTCCGCTAGACGGTTTGATGATGGGGACGCGTTCCGGGGCAGTGGATCCCGGGATTCTGACTTTTTTGATGCGTCAGGGCCAATTGGGCGCTGACGAGATCGATGCCATGTTGAATCACAAGTCGGGGCTACTCGGCATCTCAGGGATCTCGGGAGACATGCGCGACATCCTCGCTGCCATCGGACGAGGCCATGAAAGAGCGAAGCTGGCGTTCGACATCTACGTGCACCGTGTGCGGGCAGCGATCGCCGCCATGGCGGCCGCGATGGGAGGAATGGATGCACTGGTGTTTACCGCCGGGGTGGGCGAGAACTCAGCGGAAGTACGAGCCGCGGTTTGCAATGGCCTCGAGTTTCTCGGCATTGGGTTAGATGCCCAAATAAACGCGCAACCGGCTCTAGACGCGGATGTTTCTACGGCCAATTCGCAAGTCCGGGTCCTGGTGATTCGGGCAGAGGAGGACTGGGCGATCGCGAAAGAGTGCTGGAAGCTCTTGCACGTAGAACGACGAGTAGAAACGGAATGGAGGCGTTCTGAAGAACAACCCGTATGAGCGAAGCATTGCCAGTTGTATATTTAGCGCGGCATGGTGACACCGCCTGGACGAATTCCGGCCAACGTACCGGTCTTGCCGATCTACCGCTTGCTGCCGATGGTGAACTCCATGCCCGCCTCCTTGGGAAACGGCTCCAGGGACTGAAGTTTGTGAAAGTGTTTACCAGCCCTTTGCAGACAGCCGCGCGAACCTGTGAACTGGCGGGTTTCGGAGCCGTGGCCGAAGTTAATCAAATCGGTGAGCGCGCCGACGGGTGGTGCAGAGTGCCCGTATGGTCGGCGGCGATGAGCTTCTTTTTCCCCAGGGGACATTTCATTCGGGTGCTCGCTGAGAGATGGCTCGCCCTTGCTCCCGGTTGCTTGGGTAGGCATTCCCAGCCTGATATTCGGCCATGGAATGACGGCCATCATGTTGCGGCTACAAACGAGATTTGGGAGGTAGAACGATGCCTGGTGTTGTAGAAGTTGTAGAAAACGAAGTGTTGATTTCGACGCTGGCGGGTAAACCAGCGCCCAAGGAAATGCTCGTGGATGTGGCTCGCTTGGAGAGAGAATACTATGAGCGCCGTCCTGACCTTGAAGATCCGAACCAGCTCGTCAGTTTCGGGACCAGCGGGCATCGCGGTTCCCCCATACACGGCACTTTCACGGAATCGCACACTCTGGCCATAGCTCAAGCGATTTGTGACTACCGTCGAGCGCATGGGACCGACGGCCCCCTCTTCATGGGAAAAGACACCCACGCGCTCTCGGGCCCTGCACAGCGCACGGCAATAGAGGTGTTGGCGGCGAACAACGTCGAGACCGTTATCCAACAAGGCGACGCCGTAACTCCGACCCCAGTCATCTCGCGAGCGATCCTGGTTTATAACCGTAGCCGCACGGAACAGCTTGCCGACGGTATCGTCGTAACTCCCTCACACAATCCGCCCGAGGATGGAGGCTTCAAATACAACCCGGCCAATGGCGGCCCCGCAGATACGGATGTGACGCACTGGGTGGAAACCCGCGCGAACGAGCTGTTGAGAGCTCGAAATGCTGGAGTCAAGCGCATTCCGTTCAAAAGCGCGTTCCAAGCATCGTCCACACATCAGGAAGATCTCATGTTGCCCTACGTTCGCGATCTTAAAAACGTCGTGGACGTCGATGCGATTCGAAATGCCAAGCTGAAGCTTGCAGTCGACCCCTTGGGAGGAGCCGCGCGCGCCTACTGGCAGTTTATCAATGCGTTCTATGGACTGGATATCGTTGTAGTTAATCCAAGGATCGATCCCACTTTCTCGTTTATGACCGTCGACCACGACGGCAAGATTCGCATGGATTGTTCCAGCCCGTATGCGATGGCTCGGCTCGTCGGATTGAAAGATCAATACCAAGTAGCCTTCGCGAACGATCCGGACTCGGACCGGCACGGCATCGTGACTCCCGCCGCGGGGCTGATGAACCCAAATCACTACCTCGCGGTGGCCATCCATTACTTATTAACGCACCGGCCTAAGTGGCCTGCGGGTGCCGCAATAGGAAAGACGCTGGTGAGCAGCGGCATGATCGACAGAGTGGTACACAAGCTCGGTCGTCAGTTGCGTGAAGTTCCGGTGGGATTCAAGTGGTTTGTGCCAGGACTCCTGGACGGCTCGTGTTGTTTTGGCGGGGAGGAGAGCGCCGGGGCCAGTTTTCTCCGCTTTGATGGGACCGCATGGACTACCGATAAGGATGGACCAATTATGGATCTGTTGGCGGCTGAGATCACGGCTCGCACCGGTAAGGATCCCGGTCAGCATTACCGCGAGCTGACCAACGAGTTCGGCACTCCCTACTACACCCGCATTGACGCCCCTGCCACGCCCGAGCAGAAAGCAAAGCTGCAAAAGCTCACATCGGATGCTGTGAAGGAGTCAGACCTCGCCGGTGAGGCCATCAAAACCAAGTTGACCAAGGCGCCGGGAAACAATGCCCCAATCGGGGGGCTGAAAGTGGTGACCGACGCCGGCTGGTTCGCTGCCCGGCCATCAGGCACAGAGAACCTTTACAAAATCTACGCGGAAAGCTTCAGGAGTCCGGAACATCTGCGCGCGGTCGTTAGCGAGGCGCAAAGGATGGTAAACAATGCACTCGAAAGCTGAGTTCGCTCCTTTATTCTCGCCCAACTACAGAGGTTCCGGCATACTGCTGCACGTCACATCTTTGCCTTCATCGTATGGAATGGGCGATCTCGGCCCGTCAGCGTTCGCATGGATCGATCGTCTCCACGATGCTGGGCAAGGGTGGTGGCAAGCATTGCCGCTCGGGCCGACCGGTTATGGAAACTCGCCTTATCAATCACTCTCGTCATTTGCCGGCAACGACCTGCTGATCAGTCCCGAATCCCTCATCGCGGATGGCCTCCTGCGGGCGAGCGACTTTGAGAAGCGCTTACCCTCTAACGTAGTCGAGTACGAAACCGTGATCCCGTTCAAACATCGGATCCTCGAAAAGGCGTGGACCTATTTTAGAGCTGGGGAGCGCATGGACCTGCGGCATACATACGAAGAGTTTTGTGCAGCGCAGGCACATTGGCTGGAGGACTACGCGCTATTTCGATCGCTCAAAGAGAAGTTTCAAGACGCGTACTACTTAGATTGGCCGGCGGAATTGGTGGAGCGTCGGCCAAACGCCTTAGCTCATGCGGGCCAAGAGCTGGCCGATCGAATCGATCAGGTCCGTTTCGCTCAATTTCTATTGCTCCGCCAAGCGGATCAACTCAAGGAATACGCGCATGCCAAAGGCGTAGGGTTCATCGGCGACTTGCCATTTTTTGTGTCCCCGGATTCCAGCGATGTTTGGGCGAATCCTGAGTTTTTCTTGCTAGACGAACATCGCCGGCCGCGCTTCGTCGCCGGGGTTCCACCGGATTATTTCAGCGCTCAGGGACAGTTGTGGGGCAACCCGGTCTACAATTGGGATGCCCTTCGTGCGACCGGTTATGGATGGTGCATCGACCGATTACGTGCACTTTTGGATCATGTCGACGTCATTCGGCTTGATCACTTCCGCGGGTTCGCAGCCGCGTGGCACGTTCCCGCAGGTGCTCCGACGGCCCAGCCCGGGCTATGGGCGCCTGGTCCGGGCGCCCCGCTTTTCGAGGCTGTGCAAAAAGAGCTGGGCCGCCTGCCGTTCATCGCGGAAGATCTGGGTTTGATTACGCCCGACGTACATGCTCTGCGTGAAGAGTTCAACATACCGGGCACTCGGGTCCTCCAGTTCGCGTTCGATGGGCGTCGGGATAATCCATACCTCCCCGACAACTTTGTCCCCAACACGGTCGTGTACACAGGAACCCATGACAATGCGACTACTCGCGAATGGTACGAAGATCTGAATGAGGATCAGCGTCACAACGTGTGGAGCTACTTGGGGCGCACCCCAGGCGAGAGCGCAGAAGTTGCTCCAGCGCTGATGCGACTGGCATGGTCATCCGTTGCCGCTCTAGCCATCGCTCCCTTGCAGGATCTCCTCGACTTAGGCCGAGGCAGCAGGATGAATGTGCCGGGCCAAGCGGGAGGAAATTGGAGGTGGCGCGTTACGGAAGACGCAATGTCGGCGCGGGCTTTTGAATGGGTACGGGAATTGACTGAGGACTCTAAGCGTTGCGAAATCGTCCCCTTCAAATGGTCGCTGTTATCGCCTTCGGCCATATTGCACAACTAGCAATCATTCCGGCGTTAGCGCCAGGAAGCCAAAAATCCGCGATTTCCGGCGCTGGTTTCTGGGCGATCGCCGTCTTTTCGCGTATCTCTTCTCAATCCGCGGCGCAGATCTGATCACTGCTCAGCGCTGGCAACACTCTTGTCGTTCTGAAGTAGCTCTGCGCGTTACACACATGAGCAAGTCAACTAAAGGTAAGTGGTGATCCCAAAAACGGAGCGAGTCGTAGTGCCCGCCCCGCCGAAACTGGCGAATGCCAGGGCGTTTGCCTTCGCAATGGCAATGGTGGGCGGTGGCCGGCTTTAGAGAGTTTCCTGTCGAACAGAATCAAACGAAAGCGCTTTAGCTGCCAGGCCGGCGCCATCCGCTCAGGTCGAAAAACCGTGCACGGCGATGGCAAGAGGGATGCTTTTCAAAGCCTGATGTTGGATACACCCAAAAAAGGATTCACCTGAAGCTTTTGTTATGCAAATGAACAAATCCCGCAGCGAATACGCGACGAAGGCCAATCAGTGCCTAATCCTCGCGGCAGGCAAAGGGACCCGCTTGAGGAAAGCGTCGCATGGGCTCCCCAAACCCCTGGTGCATTTTCGTGGTAAGCCGATCCTCGAGCACATCGTTCTCGGGGCGCATCAGGCCGGCATCAACAGATTTGTGATTGTCGTCGGGTACGCTTCCGAATTGATTCGCAGCTGGTTCGACCGGCGGTTTCGTGGAAAAGTTTCAGTGACATGGGTGGAAAACCCGGAATATGAGAAGCAGAATGGCATTTCTGCCTTGAAGGCTTGCGAAGAACTGCATGAGAAGTTCCTCTTACTGATGGCGGACCATGTGTTTGAGCCGCGGACTGCGAGAGTGCTGTTGGAGCAGCCGCTCGCATCCGGCGAAGTGATCCTGGCCGTTGATCCAAACATTAGCCGCGTTTTTGATTTAAACGATGCGACCAAGGTTCGGCGCGATGGCGATCATATCGTCGAGATCGGTAAAGAACTTTCCGACTATGACGCGTTGGACACAGGGATGTTCCTCTGCAGCCCGGCGCTGTTTGATAAACTCCAGTCAGCAGCCAAGGACGGGAACTGCTCTCTTTCCGATGGCATGCGGCAACTCGCCCAAGAGCGTTGCCTGCGTGCCCTGGATATTGGCGAGGCCGGCTGGCAGGACCTTGATACTCCCGAAGCGCTGGCTCACGCCGAGAGTGCTTTTGGTGGGCATCATACGGCGATCGCCGAGGGCCTGGCTAGTTGATGATGAAAACCCGATTTCCTCTCCGGCTGCTGGCAGGGATCTTCGGAGCCCTCCTCCTGGTCTTCCTGATTCGTCGCGCCGGTCCCACCCAGCTGTTAAACAGCATTTCCACACTCGGATGGCGGCTAAGCTTGGTTATCGCTCTAGGGGGAATCGGCCATTTTGTGAAAACCTGGGCTTGGCGGCTCACGCTGCTCGATGACAAACGTGAGGTATCGTTTGCGCGCACTCTCGCACTACGGCTCGCGTCTGAAGCGGTTGGGCAGCTTGGTTTCCTAGGCCAAGTGTTCGGCGAAAACCTGCGGGTCTTGCTTCTGAGCTCCACAATACCGCTTGCCAGCGGGATCGCCTCCGTGACTCTGGACAGGGCATTGTTCATCCTGAGTGGAGTCGTAGTCAGTGCCGTCGGTCTAGTAGCGGTGCTAGTCGCATGTCCGCTGCCCCATGCCCTCTCGCCGTATGCAGGGCTGTTCGTATCAATATTCCTGGGTGTCATTCTTGTAACGGCGCTAGCGGTTCGACGGCGCTGGCCTGTGGTTTCAGCAGCCGCGAGAATCTTGGGCCGCATCCGGTTTCTGCGTGGGTGGATAGAACGCCAACGCCCCTTGATCGACTCGGTTGAAATCCGGCTGCTCAACTTCTATCACCGTACCCCCGGAGCGTTTTGGGGAAGTTTCGCGCTGAATTTGGCAGGTCAAGGCGCGGCGATCTTTGAGGTCTACCTGATCGTGTGGCTGCTGGGCCCGCAGATCACGTTCCTTGCTGCCCTCGCAATCGAAGCCTTGACCAAAATGATTAACATCGTCGGGCTCTTTAATCCAGGAAACATTGGCACTTACGAAGGTGGAAACATGCTGATTGCAAAAATATTCAGCCTCACGGCGGCCGCCGGCTTAGCTTTGGGACTCGCCCGGCGAGTTCGAGCGATCTTCTGGGCTGCGGTCGGAGGCCTGTGTGTTGTCGTGTTGTCCAAGTCGAAAAGGCGAGCGTCATCAGGGCAGCCGGAGACTCAGAGCGTCTCTCGAGGCTCGCACTTTGCCGTGATTCTTGCTAACAAACTGGTTTGCGGCGGCTTGGGTTCACCTCTTCCCCATGTTGGCGCTCTTCCGGTCTTGCTCCGCGCAATTTTAGGCGCCCAAAAGTCCGGTACACGGCGAATCGCAGTTGTCGTCGACAGAGAAGCAAGATCAGCCATAGCGCGCGATTTACGGAGTACGGGGCGCTTGCCAGCGTTCGTCGAGTGGTTCGAACTTGAAACCGTTGAGACGTCACTCACCTCGTTGCTCGGCCAGATCATCGGCGCCTGGGACTCGACGGTAGTGCTGATATACGGAGACAGAACCTATCACCCATCGCTGCATCGGCGGGCCGCCGAATGGGAAGGAGACGGTGCTTTGGCGCTCAGAACCGACACCCAGCTAGTGGGAATTTATGCCCTTTCGGGAGCCGTAGCGCAGGGCTTGGCGAATGGTCAGGCTAGTATCCACAGTCTCGAGGAATTGGATGCGTGCCTCGCTTCTATCCACTCGGTTGAGACCGAGCCGGTCGACGAAGCCAAATGGCAGCGCGTTTCCACTTTCGAAGGGCGCGTGGCCGCCGAACGGAAACTGGACTCTTGGCTGGTCAAGCCCACTGATGGAATCTTCGCCAGAATGAACCGCACAGTCTCCATTCCGATCAGCCGCCAGCTCATCAAGTTTCCGATCACACCCAACATGGTCAGTCTGTTCACTCTCGGCGTCAGCTTTACGGCCGGCGTGTACTTTGCATTGGGTGGCTACTGGAATACCTTGCTAGGTGCAGTACTGTCGGTCTTTGCAAGCATTCTCGACGGAAGCGACGGCGAAGTCGCTCGTTTGAAACTTCAGGAATCCGATTTCGGCTGCTGGTTGGAGACCATCTGCGATCAACTCTACTACTTGCTCATCTTCGCTGGAGTGACGACAGGGTTGACGAGAAGCTCGGGCACGCGGACCTATCTGGTCTGGGGCGGGCTGCTTTTCGTCGGAGCGGTCTTAAGCTTCCTCGTCACCGGCCTCCAACGGCATCGGCTGACCAATGGGCGTCCCGAGCAGCTCCTCGGAATCTGGCAGAAGCAAGCAGAGCGCCGGCGTTCAAATCCTTTTCTGTACCTCGGCCGGCACACTGAATTCATTATTCGGCGCTGCTTCTTGCCGTATCTCATTTTGTTTTTTGCCCTTTTCAATGTCACAAACGCGCTATTGGTTCTCGCCGCGTTGGGCGCCAACCTGGTCTGGCCGATCGCTCTCTATAGTCATCTAACTTTTTCGCCGGCGCCGTCAGGTTCTCTCAGCCGGCTGCATCCAGCGGCATAGGTCTCTGAATTGGAATTGGGCGCGACCTCTGTGTGGGCAGACTATAAATCGAAAGAGGTCAATCGTCGGTCGGACAAGTGCATATCACTGTTCCATCAGCTCCAACCAGAGTTCCACGAGATGAACTTGGCGTTCGCTTGGGTGAATCGCTCCTGAGTTTTGGGCCTTGGGGGGGATTCTTTGCCGTAGTCTTTGCGCTGCTCTCAATACCGGTAGGTCTTATCTGGCGAGCGAGCGACCAGAGATGGGGAGTCTGGCGTCCGCTTTCGGTGCCAAAGCTGATGCTCGCAAGTGCTCTGATCGGAAGCTGTGTCTCCGAGGTGGTCGATCACAAATTCACCGTGGCATATGAGGCGCGGGGTTCAGAAAGCGCCAGTGAGCGCTGACCGGAATGTAGCCATGATCCAAAAGGGTCAAGCGGCGAGCCGTAGCCGCTGACAACGAAGCAGCGAAAATCAAGAAGGCAACCGAGGGCAAAGACTTCTCGCATTCGCTCGTGAAGAACCAAAACCCGTCCCGAACCGAGGCGACGACCGAAGTGTCCCGACGAAGAACAAGAAGGCGTCCGCAAATTCGGAAGGCGACCAAAGCGCTTTTCCGGCGAGTGGCGGAGCTCCTCACCCACCTGGCCCGGGCTGACAAACCAAAGAAGTACCGTCGTCTCAAATTGCGCTTTCACAAGCGGCGGACGTGACCGTGCGGATCTTTTGGCCAAGTTGACCGGCCCGCTGCTGCCTAGCCTGCTTTATATTCCGTTTCGTGAGGCCGGCCCAACATCACTCTTTCTGAGCGTTTATGATCTGCGAGGCTGACTGCTTGGTTTCTGAAAAGCTTCTAGGATTGCGGAGGCGGATGAGAGGAGAGGAGCCTCTCGGGCAGATCCATAGACCAATCGAAGGGAAAGCGCGCCGTCAATGACGATGAGTAGCCTTGCCGCCGCCGCCTTCTTGTCGATCGCGAACGGTTTTAGTAGGTCGATGAGATAGGCAAGCAGTTTGTCTTTGTGCTCGATCACGCGGCGATGGAAGGGATGAGCAGGGTCCGGGTATTCCGAGGCGACGAGCAGGAAGGGACAGCCGGTGACTTCGGGCCGGTTAACCAGTCGGTCGATTTTGGCCAGAGCCTGATGTACATCCTTCGGGTGATCCGGCTTAAAGAGATAGTCCCAAAACGATTGATCGCGGTTGTCGAGGTAGGCGAGCACGAGCGCATCCTTGCTTTCGAAGTGCCGGTAGAAGGTGGCTTTGGCTACGGAGGAAACGGACATGATCTTCTCCGTCCCGGTAGCGCGGATTCCCTCGGTATAGAAAAGGTGGTCCGCGACCTGCAGTATCCTTGTGCGCGGATCGGTCTTCTGGCTCGCTTTCACAAATTCATCTTGACAGAGACAGACGTGTCCGTCTACACTGAAATTATCAAGACAGACACGTCTGTCCATGTCTAATTTCGCAGAAGGAAGCCTACAATTATGAGTATTCAAACCGCCCTCTTCAGTCCCGTCGGCGTGGATACCGCCCCGGAAAAGTCTCGGCCACTACTGGAGAAGGTCCAAAAGTCGTTTAAGTTCATTCCAAACCTCTTTGGAGTGTTCGCGAACTCCCACGTTTTGCTTGAGGGCTATTTGGGACTGGAAGGTACATTTGAGAAGGGGAGCCTGAGTGCGGTGGAGCGCCAGATCGTTCTACTCGCCGCAAGCGTCGAAAACAGCTGCAAGTATTGCACCGCGGCTCACAGCACGGTGCTGAAGGCCTTCCTGCATGTGCCGGCCGAGGTTGTCTCCGCAGTCAGGTCGAACGCACCCGTGTCCGATCCGACGCTAAACGCACTTGTCGCCCTCACAAAGGAGATCGTTTCCGAACGCGGGCATGTGGAAACGCAGACGATCGAGAACTTCCTGGCCGCAGGATACCGTAAGGGTCAAATACTTGAGGTTCTGATCGGCGTCGCGCTCAAGACGATGAGTAACTATCTGGATCACATTTCCCCTACGGAACTCGATTCGGCATTTCGGTCTGAAGGCTTGAAGGCTAACTAATAACCACTGTTCAAGAAAGGATATGTCAAATGGCTAAGTTCGCGTTTTTTGTCGAGTTGAAGGCTAAACCAGGAAAGGAGTCGGAAATCGAGGCCTTTCTAAAGAAGGAGGCCGCGCTGGTAAGAGGAGAGCCTGGAACGCTGTCGTGGCACGCGGCGAAAGTCGAAGGTGAGTCTGGAGTATATAGAATCTTCGACACCTTCACTGATGAAGCTGCCCGCGAAGCTCATTTGAAAGGCGAGGCTGGGAAGGAGTTTGCGGCGAATGCGGAGAAGCTATTTGCCGAGGCTAAGATTCATCGGCTTCAAGTGATCGCCGAGAAGTAAGGCCTTGCTGCTCTTCATTGCGAAACAGATGATGATCTTGGGCGGCTTGGCTCAATGCACACGTCAGCCGCCCATCCCCTAGCGCACAATCCTTGGAAGGAATCACAATGGATATCAAATCACTCAAGCCTACTATCGTGCTTGTGCACGGGGCCCTCGAAGACTCGTCGCTCTGGACTCATGGAGTGATCCAGGGGCTCCAGCGCGACGGCTATCCGGTCAAGGTCTTTTCCAATCCCTTGCTGGGCGTGGCGGTCGACGCTGCCTACCTACGTAGCGTGTTGGACACGATCGAGGGCACCGTGATCCTCGTTTCTCACGCCTACGGCGGGGCCGTCATCACCCAGGCCGGAGACGACCCCAAGGTCAAGGCCCTTATCTACGCGGGTTCCCCTATGCCCGGGGTAGGCGAATCTGCAAACGATTGTCTCGTACGGTTTCCGGCGGCGACTTCGCCTCATCCGTCGAGCTTACCCCATACACCTTGCCCGACGGAACCAGCGGCACGAATGTTCACGTCAAAGCCGACAAGTACCGCTACCTCGTCGCCGCCGACGTGCCTGAGAGCGTGGTCGACCTGATGATCGCCACCCAACGCCCCATCGCCTTGACAGCCCTCAACGAGCGACTAACATCGGCTGCATGGGCGAACAAGCCGAGCTGGCAAATCAGGCCCCGGCTGGATCCCGTCATCCCCGTGGAAGAATTTAAGTTCGAAGCCGATCGCGCCCACTCTCACGTCATCGAGCTGAAATCTTCGCACGCCATTCCCATCACTTTCCCGGACGTCGTGGTCGATGTGATCAAACAGGCCGCCCGCGCAACCACGAAGTAACGGCGGTCTGTTGAGTGACGGTTCCTACACCGCGTTGGCTGCGGCGTAGAAACCGAGTTTAGGGACCACAGGTGGCAGCGCGCGAAAACAGCGAGCGCCTTCTGGGTTGGACTTGTCACCAGCAGCCCACCACGTCGTTGAACAACAGGAGCACAAAAATGGCGAAGCTCTGCGAATCTGTTCAGCTTGGGTCTTTGATCCTGGCAAATCGCGTCTTTATGGCGCCCCTTACGCGCAACCGCGCAGACGCAGATGGCGTGCCCAGCGAACTCGCGGCGACTTATTACGCACAGCGCGCTTCGGCGGGGCTCATCGTGACCGAGGCGACGCAAATCTCGCCCATGGGAAAAGGGTACATCAATACTCCAGGGATTCATTCGCCCCAACAGGTGCGAGCGTGGAGTCGCATCGTGGAATCCGTTCATAAGAGCGGAGGCCGAATCTTTCTTCAGTTGTGGCATGTAGGCAGAATCTCCCACACATCCTTGCTGCCGAACAATGCGCAGCCAGTGGCTCCCTCCGCAATTCGCGCCAACATTCAAACGTTCATTGCAACCGGTCCGGCGCAAGTCTCGGAGCCGGTCGCCTTGACACTGTCGGTCATCAAAGAAACACTATCCGATTACCGCGCAGCTGCCTCTAACGCAAAGGAGGCCGGATTCGATGGGGTCGAGATTCATGCAGCGAACGGCTATTTGATCGATCAGTTTCTTCGGAGTGGGTCGAATCAACGACGCGACGTTTATGGAGACAGCGCTTCGAACCGTGTTCGCTTCCTCACTGAAGTTACGGAAAAAGTATTGGAAGTGTGGGACGAAAAGCGCATTGGCGTTCGAATCTCCCCGACGGGAACCTTCAACGATATGCGAGACGCCAACCCGAGCGAAACGTTTAGCGTGGCAGTCGAACGACTGAACAAGTTCAGAATTGGCTATTTGCATGTCGTCGAATCCGCTCAGGACGGTCCGCAAAACAATGAGAGCGAATGGGCTCTGTTGCGAAGTTTAAGGGAACTGTGGAAGGGTTTTTATGTCGTGAATGGCGGTTACGACGGACCACGGGGGGAGGAGGCAATACGGTCTGGCTATGCCGACGCCATCGCTACGGGCGCGCATTCTCAGCCAATCCCGATCTGCCGAGGCGCCTACAGCTTGGCTCCCCGTTGAATGAACCGGATCAGCAAACATTCTACGGAGGAGACGTCAGAGGCTACACGGATTATCCCTGTCTTTCGTAAAAGAGCACGCCGCCGAACCCGAAAAGCGGCGGCAACGAGCCGTAAGGGTCCGCTTTTCAGGGGCTCTGCCCCGGCCCCGGCTGACGTCAAGCGCCGCGACGCTACGAGAGCACTTTGCGCTCGCCTTCACTAATCGGCGCATCGTTTATGCTGGCGAGCCGCCGCGCCATAAGACCGCTAGGCGCGAATTCCCAAAGCTCGTTGCCATAGCTTCGATACTACTGGCCGCTGTCGTCGTGCCATTCATAGAAGAAGGTCACGGCCATGCGGTTCTCACGGAAGCCCCAGAGCTCTTTTCGCAGCCGATAGTCCAGTTCGCGGTCCCATTTTCGTCGCAAGAATGCGACGACGGCCGAACGCCCGTTTAACAGCTCCGTCCGGTTTCGCCATTGGGTGTCTTCTGTGTAAGCCAACGCCACGCGCTCCGGGTCACGCGTGTTCCAAAGGTCCTCGGCCAGTTGGGCTTTTCGTCTCGCCGCCTCCAGATCGGTGAACGGCGGCTTGACTATCTCGCTCATATCTTTATCTCCCTTAAATCATTCAACCGCTCCGGCCCGGCGTTTACGGCTCCGCGACCGTCTGTTCGCAAGACAAGGCCTCACGCTCCCTCGGTTTCGCCCAATACCGAAGGAGCATGAGGAACGAAGATCAGGCTGCAGTACGGCTCTTGATGACGGGAAAATCAACTTCGGTCTTGAGCGCTTCGTTCAGATAGTTCGTCCATACATTGAGAGCGACGTGTTGAATGATCTCGATGATCTGGCCATCGCTGTAGCCCGCCATCTTAGCGGAGCGAAGATCGTCTTCGCTCACATGGCCGCGTTCGCGGGCAACCTTGGCGGCGAACTTCACAGCGGCGTCGGCCTTCGGGTCGTTCGACGCGCCATTGCGGTTGGCCGTCATTTCGACGTCGTCCAGCTTGGCCAAGTTCTTGCCGAGATAGGTATGGGCCGACAGGCAATAGCTGCAACCGTTGATTTCGGCGACCGCTAGGGCAATGCGCTCGCGGGTCGGTGCCGGAAGTTCGCCTTTGCCCAGAGCGCCGAACATGCCGAGATAGCCTTCCAGAGCGGCAGGGCTTACGGCAACGAGGCGGAACAGGTTAGGGACTGAACCCAGCATCTTCTTGACGTCCTCAAGCAAGGGACGCGAAGCGGCGGGGCTTTCTTCGATGGAGGCAGGGGTAGGGATACGTGACATAGTGTTTTCCTTTTTCGAGTTGACTACTTTATTGCCAATAATACCGAACGTTCGGTACAATAACAAGAAGAATCTTTACCGATTGTTCGGTATCATGTAAAAGAGGCTGCTGATGGCACTGGCGACGATCACTGACGCCGAATTCCTTGCCCGGTGCACGGAGGTATTCCGCACCTATGGCTTCGAAGGCGCGACGATAAGCCGGATTTCGGCGGCGACTGGGTTAGAAAAGGGGAGCCTCTATCATCGTTTTCCGGGGGGCAAGGAGGAGATGGCGCTTGCCGTCGCGGCGGGCGTCGTCGAGTGGTTCAAGACGAACGTTTTCGACGTATTGAAGCAGGCCGGGCCGCCGCAGAAGCGCTTACGCGCTGCGTCTGAACAGCTCCGGAGCTTTTACGCCGAAGGGACCAAGTCTTGTATTCTCGACCTGCTCTCGATCCCTTCCGGCGGGCCTGAGCTGGCCGCTGGTCTTAAGGGCGCCCTGCAGGCGTGGCAGAAAGCTTTCGCCGAAATCTCGCAAGAATCGGGATACGGCCCGGGTGAAGCGAGACGCAGGGCCGAAGACGCCATCATGCGGATGGAAGGCTCGCTGGTGTTAAGCCGGGTTCTTAATGATTCCAAACTGTTTCACCGGGCGCTGGATGAATTGGGCAGCACTTTGCTCCAGCCGGCGTAGGTGAATTCGCTGATTCGGATGTTTCCGTCTCATCGCCTCCTCCTTGATCCATGATAAGTACGTCGCCACCACCTTGGGTGCCCCGGCATCCGGATCGTGCAGACGGCACTTCAAACGGTCGCTTCCTCAAAAGAGTTTTTACAACGGTTCATCTGTTTCAGTGTCGTTCCTGACTGACCGGGGTCCACCTCAGATCACACCTCGTGGTGTGTAGTCATCGATCACGAGGGCCAACGGAAGATGGTCGCAGTCGGCAGCCGGGAAGCGGCTGAACGCGTTAAGCGCGAAATCGAAGCACGCCTAGCCCTC
>Ga0075015_100000157_pt1 | contig 20082 bp, 19 predicted proteins | sample AleBraG_ABR_2013_FD_71476 | JGI IMG/M metagenome (GOLD analysis project Ga0075015, IMG submission 71476) | Freshwater sediment microbial communities in response to fracking from Pennsylvania, USA - Alex Branch Run_MetaG_ABR_2013 | ecosystem: Environmental > Aquatic > Freshwater > Creek >...
GTCAACGCCGTGGTGCCTTATGGGCTCACTCCCAACACCAGCCATCAAGTGTTGGTGCAGCGCGATGCCACGCTCTCCGTGCCTGTTTCGGTAGACGTCGGTCCCGCGCAGCCCGGCATCTTTTTCCAAGCCCCCATGCAGGGCATTATTATTGCCTATCGCGGACAAACCAATTTTCTCGCCGCCCCTGGCTCACCCGCCACCGCCGGAGACGTGCTGGTGATTTACTCGGCTGGACTGGGACCGGTCTCCCCTGCGGTCGCCGACGGCTCTGGCGCACCGAGCAATCCTCCTGCTACCACGACCACGCAACCGATGGTGACCGTCGGCGGCGTAAATGCCCCGATTCAATTCTCCGGCCTGGCGCCGGGGTTTGTGGGCTTGTACCAAGTCAACGCCGTGGTCCCGACGGGAGTCACGCCAGGAAACCAAGTGCCGGTCATCCTCAGCATCGCGGGCCAGACTAGTCCGGCGGTGACGATCGCGGTGAAGTAGTGAACGTCGTCAGGATTCACGAGCGGAAACGCCAGATGACGCTTTGGCTGTAGGCGCCGCAGCCGGCGGGCAGGCCCGATCCGATATGTCTGGAGGGCTCAACCCAAAGTTCAGTCCGCGGCGCTGGCCTCTGAGTTGAGTTGTGTGCATTCGCGCAGCCCAATTGGGTTAAAGAATGCGATTTAACCCAATCGAGTTTTCTGAAATGGCAAAATCGGTGCAACTAAGAGGCTTAGGAGGACGGCGCTCCCCGTGCCTCTTCCTGGCGCGAGGTTGTGATGCATATTCCTTTTGCCGCAAAAAGACTATGTGTGTTAGCCGCTATTGGAAATGTTCTGCCGGCCGCAATGCTGTTATCGCTTGTACATCCGCTTCTGGCCCAGGACGGCCCTAGCGTTGGCGTCGTCTTCCTTTATGTTCCAACTGGATTAGGCTATTCGGGCAACAGCAATGGTGACGGCACATTCACGTTCACTAGCGTTTCCGTTTCACCGAATTTTAATATCATCCGCCTGGGCGACTTCAACGGCGACCGGATCGCGGACTTGATCCTGTACAACTCCGTTCCGGCGCTCGCCTACTTGGGACTGGGGACCGGGACCTCCTATAACTTCTCGGGGTTATCCTGGAGTCCAGCATACAATTTCGTGGTCACCGGCGACTTCAATGGCGATGGCAAGACGGATTTGATTCTGTATAATTCCAGCGGCATAGACGAGTACACAGCCTTGGCCAACGGCGGCGGCGGTTTCACCTACATCCACAACTTCATCTCTGCCGGATTTACCCAGGTGCTGGCGGCGGACTTCAATGGCGATGGCAAGGCAGACCTGTTCCTGTATCGCGCATCCGACGGGGTGGCGTACCTCGGATTGAGCAACGGCGACGGGACTTTCGCCTTCTCGCCGGTTACGTTGCCGGCTGGTTTCGTCACTGGCTTTGATAGGGCGTCTACCGGCGACCTCAATGGCGACGGGATGGCCGATGTGCTGCTTTACAACAGCACGAGCGGAGCTATGGTCAGCGCTCTGAGTACGGGGACGAATTTCACGTTTTCCACGCAAACCAGGTCGTCGGGCTACAGCTCAGTTTTGCTGTTTGACTGCAATGGAGATGGCAAAGCGGACGTGATGCTTTACGACAAGCTGCAGCATGCCACAACGTACCTGGGGATGGGCCGGGGCGACGGCACGTTCGCGATGACCTCGATGTCGATGTCGGGCGGAAACGACAATATGTTCGCGATGGACGCCAACGGCGACGGCTTCGAGGATCTTCTGATGTACAACAGCAGCAGTGGGTATCAGGTTACTGCTCTGAGCAATGGCACGGGCGGATTCAACTATAATCCGAGTGTCTACCTGGGGACCCGGAAGGATCATGACGGTGCGCAAGCCCGTGGGCACGATTCAGACTTTTCTCAACTGCCTGAACGGGAGCGGACGTGGTGCTAACGCATCGGTTTGCACGATTCCGACCGGCACGTACACACTGACAAGCCCGCTGGTGATCGGGCGGAGCGGAGTTACGGTGAAGGGCGGCAGCGGCGACCGCACTAAGACTCTGTTAGTGCGCGGCCAGAACCTCACCCTACCCATAATGCAGATTGGCAACAACGGTTATAGCAACCAAACAACTCCTCTAACCGCCGTAACGATCGAAAATCTGACCTTTTGCGGCGCAGCAATCATGCAGCACGACGCGTTGGGGCACCCGGACGGAGATCCTAACAACCCCTGTCCTGCAACGCAGGTGGAAACGGCATGCGAAAGCGCCCCAGGCGGCTGCGGCGTTCCTGATTTGTTCATCACGAACACAGCCCCGGGACAGAGTTGGGCGGCGCCCGCCCAAGCTCCCTTCAGCAATACTGGCCCCTACAATTTGACGATTCAGAATAACAAGTTTGAAGACTCGCCCTCTGGCCATCCAATCTTCATTGCACCGACAGGCACCGGCCAGATTGTAAACGACGTTCTTGTGCGCCAGAACACGATCTCTTCCGGGGGCGTCCAAATTGGTGAGTACAATATGGTTGACGCAAGTGGGAATCTGGTTAACTTTGGCGACTACACCCAGTGCGACAACTGGCAAGCGGTCCACGTAACGGCCTTTGCGGACGACACAACAACCGTTACAGTCCCTCGCAACATTCGGTTCGACTCTAACACATACTATGTCAATCAAGGGGCGCTCGGTGGCTTCGGACGCTACGTGCAGTTTAATAACAACACGATAAACCACTACTACTGGCCTACTGGCGCCGGTGGCGGCGCGATTGAGCAGGAACAGTGCGCAGATCAGGTAAAGATAACTTACAACACGCTCAACGGCAATTGGCAGGCGGGCTCGACCGAGCAATCGGGAATGGAATTATACTCGCGCAACCTCACCGTGTCGAACAACGCGGTCTCGAATTATGCCTTCGAGGGGATCGGCGTTTTTAGCACATTCAAAGCGGTCATTACCAACAACAACGTCTATGGCAACGATAGCGATCCGAATACTCAAGGAGGTGACGGCGAGATCAAGATCGCGACCCGCTTCCCCGGTGTCGCTACCACGTGTTATCCGTATGCAAGCCAACAATTCCCAGGCAAGACCTGCGACGCGTTTAGGGATACGCAGAACCTGACCGTTCAAAATAACTACAGTAGCTCAAATATTAACGGTTTGCCGTACCCAATTTACTTAGTCGACGGCATCGAGGGAAGCACTAATCACGTTGGCATCAACGTGATCGACGGCACCAACACGGTGTACTCATCCGTCTCGACGGAGGTGGGCATTTATCCCAACGTAACATTGACTGGCTCCATCACAGCGTCGAGCAGCGTCACTTCGGGGGGCGCTATAGAGTCCATCGCCATTTTTCCGGAGGGCAACCAACCGCTTGGCCAACCCCTGGGACCTGGTGACCCTGCTACACAGGATCGCCGATTCTTCAGGTTCGGCGGGACCAGCTATCTGGGATCGGGCGATCTGGAGGAAGTTCTCGGTTTCCTGAGCACCACCTCCTCGGGCCCTGCTAATCAACCCGGCTTCGGTGGTCCATTCATAACCGCGGGAGCCTACTGCCACTTCCTCTACTTTACTCCTGCCAACGCATCCCGGACCTTATACCCCCCGAACACGATTTTTCTGGACGATACGAACCCAGGCGACGAATACCATTACAATAGCGGGAGTTCGATGATTGGCCCTGGTGGTCGTGCCATCAGCAACGGCAAATGCACAATACACGCCGACACGTCGTCCTACCAATTGGCGACGGGAAATCTGACCCTGATTCTCGACATCGAATTCGCTCCGGGTAGCGGGACCTGGTACATGTACGAAGCCGATCAATCTTTTGAAGGGCTGACGAATAGCGGCAACCAAGTTGTCTCCCCGCCACCTCCTGCCACCCCATACATCGTGAATCCCCCGTGGTCTCTTTGGGGATATTGGAAAGCCAATTGAGGCATAGAATGAAGATATTAATCGTTTCAGTCGCATTCGCCGCAGTCAGCGCCATCCCGTCTGTTGGCCAGGTAGCGGCACCCGATTCAAGCCTCACGGCAGGCGTGATCAGCGGAACTGTAAGAGGCGCGGACGGTACCACGGTTACGCAGGGCGTGGTCAGTACTTACCGTGCATTTGATGGTTCTCACCTCGGCGCCGCGAGAATATCTGCGTCAGCGGCTATCGCTGCGGACGGTAGTTTCAAGCTGCCGCCGCTCGTTAATGGCGGGTACCAGATTTGCGTCCAGGCACCCGGTAGTGTCTGGCTAAACTCGTGCGAATGGCTACCCAACGATTCGCCAACGGTCGTGCTCTCCTCCCAGCAAGCATCCGCTAGTGTCAACATCGTGCTGAAGAGAGGGGCGTTGGTTTCCGTGCAGTTAAACGATCCTGGCCACCTGCTGCAGCCAGGCCTCGTCGCCGGTGCACACTTCGTTTTAGGCGTAGGGACTGATTCGCATTACTTCCGAACGGCGCAAGTTGTGGCCGAGAGTGCGAGCGCAAGAACGTACCAACTGCTCATTCCATTCGATCGCTCGATCAACATTGCTGTCGCGAGGTCGCTGCTACAGTTGCAGGCCGCAAGCGGCGCGATACTTTCAAACGCGGGTAGTTCGATTCCAGTTCTCGTCCCGTCCGGCCAACAACCACCAACCCTGGTCCTCACGGTGGCCGGGATATCCGCTCCCTAATACTAACGATACGAGAGGTTCATTTTCCGTGCTCTGCCACATGTTCTCAACCAGTTCCTCCCGGCGTCGCCGGCTTGGTTCGGCCGGCTCCAATTCGCCCATGAGAGCATGGGCGCCCCCATTGCTCACGCTCATCCTTCTTCCCTTCGCTGCCGTCAGCCTGAGTAGGGCGCAGACGCTGGTGGTTTCACCTTCGTCGGTGACGTTCAATGCTGTGGCCGACTCAACCACGAGCCCGCCGGCCCAGACCGTGCAAGTTTCGGCCTCCGATGGCAGCCATGTGCCGTTCACACTCTACGTCCCCGTCCCGCCGCCGTATCAGAACCTTCCCCCGGTGAAGAGCCCTTTCACTTTCAATCTGTCTAGCCAGACGACACCCGCGACCGTTACAATCGGCTTCACGCCTGCGCAGGCAATCATTAATAATTATCAATGGCCAGTTCGGATCGGACAAACACTGGTCGCCATTTCGAGTGCGTTTCCAGCGGCTCCGGAGGTGGACCTTTTCGTCGGGGCGGAACTCAGTATGCCTCCACCTCCGGTGATCACTGCCGTTGTCAATCAAGCCAGCCAACTGCCGGGCGTCTCTCCCGGAGAACTGATCCTGGTCCTAGGAACTTATCTGGGGGCTGACGCCAGCGGGCTTGTCTGCTCTGACCACGGAGGCCCTCCTTGCTACTACGCGAGCGAGGCTGGCGGGACAACCGTTACTTTGAACGGCGTGCCAGCACCTGTGATTTCGATTGGACCAACAGCGGCAATCGTCATGGTTCCATATAACGTTACCGGTCAAACCGTGGACGTCACCCTGACGCATTACGGACAGACTGCAGCGACGGTTCGTGTTGCCTTGGCCGTCACTTCGCCGGGCGTTTATCCGGATTCGCTGTTGAATGACGACCAGACGCGGAACGGCCCGAGTGCGCCAGAGCCTGCGGGGTCGGCCCTGTCGCTAACAGCAACGGGCTTTGGTATCTGGAATCAGCCGGGACTGATCCCTGCCGCTCCCATCAGCGTGAGCATTGGCGGACAACCGGCACAGATCAAGGCGGAAGCCCCTCCTCCAATCTCGGTTGGCCAGCTCGCGCTGACAGTAGTTATTCCGCCCGGCCTTGCCGCCGGGCCGCAGCCGCTGGTGTTCACGGCCGGAAATAACGACAGCTCCCAGCAGAAATTGAATGTCTACGTCGGAGACGCTACGCCAGTGATCCATGCCGTTTCCAACGCCGCCAGTTTTGCAGGCATCGCTCAAGCACCCGGCACGCTGGTAAGCATCTATGGCACGTACCGCGATAGTGCTCCTCAAATAGCGGCCGTTAGCTTCGACGGAATTCCGGCGCCGGTTCTTTACGCAGGCCCGGCACAGATCAACTCGGTGATCCCGTTTGAACTTTCCGGTCACGCTAGTGCCATGGCGATGGTCTCAGTCAACGGACTAACCTCAGCGCCATACGCATTTAATCTGACGGATACCTCGCCGTCGATTTTTAGATTCGGAGTGTTAAATCAGGACAGCTCCCAGAACAGTGCTGACAATCCGGCTGCAGCGGGCTCTGTCCTTCAAATCTTCGCCACAGGCGCTGGCGTGTTTATCCCGCCATTGGCGGACGGAAGCATCGTTCCGATTGCTCCGCCTTATCCGGTCCCGGCTGCTCCGGTCTCCGTTTCGATCGGCGGCCTGCCGGCACAGATCGAGTATGCGGGCGCAGCGCCGGCGCTGGTCGCGGGCATGCTACAGGTGAACGCCGTGGTACCGGCGAGTCTGAATTCGGGGATCCAGAGGATATTGCTCACCGTCGGGCGGAATACCGATTCTTTGGAAGATATTCTTGTTTTCGTGAAATGACGACCGGGCTTGGAGGGGGTGCTGGTTTCTAAAGGGCGTTGACCATGCTTACATACCTCGCCCTCATCTTCCTCGTAGCAGCGCCGACCGCAACTGTGTCGGCCCACCCAGACGATGCGCCTGCGTTGAGCTACGCAACCTATGCAACGCCGCACAACAGGGATAAGTTCTCTACGGTGTCGCTGTGGATGCCAACGGTTACGTTTAGTGGGGGGAGAGTATCACAGGTGCGCTTTTCTCACTCAGCTGAACCAGACACGTTTCTACCAACGCTCGTCCTGATGCCTTTCGTGGGCGCCGCGCCGCCCGTCAGTTCGCCTGCGCTTGTTTATGCGACGTATGTGAATAACGGGCCGGGTTCAGTGGTCACTAGCTTGGCGGTGGATTCCGCCGGCTACGTGTACGCGGCAGGCGGCGGCCCGGCTTATAGCGATCCGCACTGCGCTTACGTCAAGAAACTAAATCAAACAGGCACTGGTATCGTGTGGTCAGTGTGCCTGCCCGTCTACCAGGTGAATGCCATCGCTCTCGATGCGGCAGGCTATATCTACGTCGCGGGCCAAAACCAACAACAATACGGGTCCGGCTCGACTGTGATGAAGCTGAGCCCGAGTGGGCAGCAAACGGTATACTCAACGTCGCTTCCATTTGTCGCGGTCACTCAACTGGCGCTTGATGGAGCCGGCAACGTCTATCTGACCGGAACCACAAATAACGGTTTTCAGGCAACGGGGGGTGCCTACCTGGCTGCCGGATTGGGCGGTTTTGCAATGAAACTGGATACAACCGGCTCAGTCTCGTATGCCACGGCGCTCGACATGTTCGCGGGCGACGGAGTGGCAGTGGACGGTCAAGGGGAGGCCTGGATCGTGGGCACGAGTTGCCCCGCACCCCAGTCTACTTGCAACTTCCAGGACACCGGGGCTGCCAGTGCGATCCGTAAGCTCGATGCCAGTGGCTCACACCTGCTTGTGACCCGGACCTTCGGCGGTGGGACCACGGGAGACCATGGCCGGCCTTATGTGGACTCGGCGAACGGGGTGGCGGTGGACACCGCCACCGGTTCGGTGTGGATCGTCGGTGCGGTGGATACATGGTCCGTACCAATCAGTTCCGGAGCCATCGAGCCTCAACGTCCACCCACCGCCCCGCCGGGTAGGTCAGTCGGGTACGCCATAAAGCTGTCGCCTACGGGCGATCTCCTTTATGGGACCTACGTGGGCGGGGCAAACAACATCATCAATTCCGTTGCGGTGGATAGCGCCGGTGACCCGTATTTCGCATTAGACTCGGAATTGCTCGCGATGAACGTCGCCGCAATCAGTGCACTCAGCCCCGACGGCTCGCGCGTGTTGACCTCGGCCTCGCTGGTCAGCCCCGTGCAAGCGATCGCTCTAGACGGGCAGGGTGGTCTGTACGTGGCCGGTTCCACCGATGGGTTTCTAATGACCACAGGAGGGGCCTACCAGCCACTATTCCCGGGTTGCTGCAACTCCGGGTTTGCGGCCAAATTCGACCTCACAGCGAATCAGACGGCGCATTGGAACGCGTACTTCAATGCCGCGGGTCTCAAGCACGGCTGGAGTATGCCCGCGCCAGGCGAAATTCTCTCCCTGTTTGGAGCCAACCTTCCGCCAAATCCGAAAGTGACGTTTGATGACGTCGCCGCACCGGTCCTGTACGCGGACGCGAATCAAATCAACTTGGTGGTTCCGTTCGCGGTGAGCCCACCGAGCACGGTATTTTCGGTCCAGGGTGTGGGCGATTACTACGCGGTGGTTTGGCCCGCCTCGCCGGGATTGTTTACGGTCGACAATAGCGGCGCTGGACAGTTGGCGGCTCTCAACCAGGACGGCAGCGTAAATTCAAGCGTTAACCCGGCTAAAGCCGGCTCGATCGTCAGCGTTTTCCTGACCGGAGCGGGCAAGATGACACCCCCGATTGCCGATGGACAACTCGGACCCCTTCAGCCACCGTACCCTGCGCCGGTGATGCCGGTGAGCGCGACTGTGGGTGGCGCGGATGCGACCATCTTGTTCGCCGGACAGGCCCCTCTCCTGGTCGCCGGCGTTGTGCAGGTGAACCTGCAAATCCCCGCTGGTACGCTTAGCGGAAATGCCGCAGTGGTGGTGTATATCGGCTATTATTCAAGCCAGTTTATGGGTACTACCACGATTGCCGTCCAATAGCCGCAAGGCAAGAGTGTCGACGTTAGTTCAGTTAAGCCGGAGGGCGACCGCTGAAAGCCGGCGACGGGAGTCGCGCCCGGCGAAATTGTTCCGTTGTTCGGAACCAAGCTCGCCGATACCACCGTCGGCGCCGCTTCGATACCGCTGCCCACTCAACTCTCCGGCACATCCTTGGTAATTGGCGGAATCGCCATGCCGATTCTTTTTCCCGCCCCAAGGCCGCCCGCGTATAATCGAGCATGCGCCGAAGCACTCTCGCAGCTCTCGCCACCCTCGCCCTCTGCTTTGCCCAGTCCGTAAAGATCACCGACGCCGAAGTGGAAAAGGTTCACCGCGCCGCGCTGTTGATCGATACGCACAACGACATCACCAGCCGCACGGTGGATGGTTACGACATCGGCAAGAATGCCGGCGATGGCCATACCAACCTGCCTGGCCTGCGCGCCGGCGGTGTGGGCGCGCAGTTTTTCGCCGTCTACGTCGCCGGCGGCTACGTCACCGGCAACCGGTCGGCGCATCGCACGCTCGAAATGATCGACACCGTGCGCCATGACATCATCGAACGCTACCCCAACGACTTCGTTTTGGCGCTGACGGCTGATGACATCGAGCGCGCCCACCGGCAAGGCAAGATCGCCGCGCTGTTGGGTATTGAAGGCGGTCATGCCATTGAAGACAGTCTGCGGCTGCTGCGCGATTACTATCTGCTCGGCGTCCGTTACATGACCCTGACCCATTCCAACACCAACAACTGGGCTGATTCCTCCGGCGATATCGACAAACCGGGTGTGGAGCATCACAACGGACTCACCGACTTTGGCAAACAAGTGGTCCGCGAGATGAATCGGTTAGGGATGCTGGTGGACATTTCCCACGTCGCCGACAAGACCTTCTACGACGTGCTGGAGGTGAGCGCTGCTCCGCCCTTCGCCTCGCACTCCTCGGCCCGCGCGCTGGCTAACGTGCCGCGCGATATGACCGACGATATGATCCGCGCCCTGGCCAAGAAAGGCGGCGTGGTCCAAGTGAACTTCTCCTGCGGCTTTCTCTCGCAAGCCACCGCCGACGCCCAGAAGGCCCAAAAGCCCCGCGCCGAAATTCCGCCCGCCACGCTGGCCGACGTGGTGGCCCACATCGACCATATCGTCAAAGTTGCCGGTATTGACGCAGCGGGCATCGGCAGCGATTTCGATGGCATTCAGTGTGCCCCGGTGGGCTTGGAAGATGTCAGCAAGTTTCCCAAGCTTACGCGAGCTTTGCTGGAAAAGGGCTACACCGCCGCCGACATCCGCAAGATTTACGGCGCGAATCTACTGCGCGCCCTGCGGGCCGCCGAAGCCGAAGCAAAAAGGAGCCGCTAAGTGAACGTTCAGCATATTCTGGACACCTACGAGAGCGAGATCAACAAAGTTGAGTCCGTATGGGCCGCTTTCGCCGACGCCGACCTGGCCTACCGCCCGCATCCGAAATCCAGTTCGGTGCTGGATATCCTGAAGCACCAGTTGCTGTCTGAACGCCGCTTTTTCGGAGAGTTTCTCGGCCTGCCGGAGCCTCCGGCAAGCGAAGTCCTGCCCGCGGAACAAACCGTCGCCGCCTTTCGCCGGCGGTTGTTGGAGTTAGCCACCCCACGACTCGCGGTTCTGGCGGCGCAGCAGGAAAGCTGGTGGTTTACTGAGGTCGCCTTTTTCGATGTCCGGCGGGAGCGCATCTGGATCTTCTGGCGTCGCGTTCTGCACACCGCTCATCACCGTACGCAACTTACCGTATATCTGCGCCTGCTCGAAAAGCCAGTCCCATCCACCTATGGCCCCACAGCCGATGTCACCTGGCACGGCGCCGACCCCACCCATACGGTGGAGGCGGCCGGCTGAGGCCATAAATTTCGGTGAGAACAATGTTTCCCTAAGCCCACTAAGGATCTGAGCTATGTCCAGGGGCGAAACGCCGCGCAAACGACGAAAATATCTTGAGAACCTGTATGTTTTGACAGCACTAATCGGGCATGACTCTTTGCATTGAGGGATCGCAGAGTTCGGACGCCGAGCAGTTTCCGGATTACTATGAACAGCTCTTTGAGGTGCTGCCCTGCGCGGCCCTGGTCTTGGATCAGGCGGCGTCGATCGTCAATTTCAACCGGGCCGGGTTCGCATTGATGGCCAAGGAGCCGTCGGAAGAAGTAATGCAGTTGCTCGCCGGCGAGGCGCTGGGCTGTGTTCACGCAAACGAGGGAGATGGCTGTGGGACCACTCCGTTTTGCAGAGAATGCGGTTTGTGGAGAGTAGTCACGGAGACCCTCCGCACCCGAATCGGCGGCAGAAGAATTGCATCAATGAGCCTTGTCCGCAACGATACGGTCGTCGAAACCCGGTTCCTGCTTACAACCGCCCCGATCACGCTGCAACCCCACTTCTTGACGTTGATGACGTTGCAGGACTTGGGAGAGTTGAGCAATTTGGAAGATTGCTAGTCTAGACTAGCGATGGAATTGGCTGGGGCGGGAAAGCCGCAGCACGGCGTTCGGAGCGAATCGATAGTCGCTAGCCCCTGCGGAACTTGCAAGTACAGGCTGAAGCCAAGGCTTTAACGAAGCCACCGGGGAACCTTCGGGAAATGAGCAACGAGTTACCAAGCCGGTCTCACGCTCGAGAGGGACACTGCTGCGATAGTTTCGAGCGAAGGAGTTCGGACTCGAGCCCGCAGTGTCCCCGTCCGCGTCGGCGATGGGCCTCACGCGAAAGAAGGAGTCCACGTCGGCCCTGCTAGTCTAGACTAGCGATGGAAGTGTCACCGAGAGACACAGCCCAGATCCTCACACCGGCGCTGTTGCTCGATGTCGACGTACTGGAACAGAATCTCGCAATCACGTTACAGCGGTTGGGCGGCAATCCGGATCGCTGGCGGCCACATGTGAAGACCGCCAAACTGCTCAGCACCATGCAGCGGATGGTGGCTCGCGGGATATTTCATTTCAAGTGCGCCACCACGTTGGAACTGGCGACAGCCTGCGCGGCGGGAGCGCAGGACGTCCTGCTGGCGTTTCCGGCCATGGGCGCGCGAATTCGCCGGGTGAAGGAGATCGCGGCGCAATACCCGGCGGTGAGCATCTCGGTTCTGGTGGAAAGCCAAGAGCAACTCGGGACGGTTGCGGAGAGCGCGATCGGCGCGTTTGTGGACATCAACCCGGGGATGGATCGAACCGGTCTCGACCAGGCCCGCGCGGAAAAAGTGGCCGAACTGGTGGAAGCAATCCAAGCGGGCGGGATTCGCTTTCGCGGATTGCACTACTACGATGGACACCATCGCCAGCTCGATTTGCGGCAACGCCAGGCCGCGGCCTTCGCCGGCTATGACCAGTTGATGCTGCTGGCCGCACGCTGTCGGCCCGAAGAAGTGATCACCTCAGGCACGCCCGCGCTGCCTTGCGCACTGGCGTATCCAGGATTCTTAGGCGCGCAGTTTGTGCATCGCGTCTCCGCGGGGACGGTGGTGTACAACGACACCACCAGTTTGGCGCAACTGAGCGGCTGGGGATATCAACCGGCGGTGATGGTGCTGGCCAGCGTGATCAGCCACCCGGCGCCCGATCGGATTACCTGCGATGCAGGGCACAAAACCGTTTCCGCCGATGCGGGCGACCCGGTTTGTTCGGTGTTCAACCATCCCGCACTGATCCCGCTGCATCCGAGCGAGGAGCACCTCCCGCTGCAAGTTCCCGTCGGCGCCACTGCGCCCGCCTTGGGCGACTGGCTCTACTTGATTCCCAAACATGTCTGCCCCACCGTGAACAACTTCGACCATGTCTTGCTGGTGAGCGGCGGTAAGATTGTGGGCATGGAGAGGGTGACCGCGCGCGGGCGCGAGGCGCCACTCAAAGGAATTCCCTAACCGGACAGCAGTGCGGAAGTCAGAGTTAGAGTATCACCAGGAACTGTATGCGGGCGAGGCGCAGGAGTTGTTTGCCAAGCCGGCGGTGCGCAGGTTTCGCGCTCATCTGGTACGCCGGATTCTGCGCCAAACGGTCGCCGGCGCACACTCGCGGGTGCTCAGCCTGGGGTGCGGTATCGGCGATACGGAACTCCTGCTGGCGCCGCATGTCAAAGCGGTGGTTGGCCTCGATATCGCCCCGAATGCGATTCGCCAAGCCACATCAGACGCACAACAACTGGGCTTGGCGAACGCAACATTTCTGGAAGGTTCCGTCTCGCAGGTAGCCGGGCAGAGCTTCGATGTGGTGTTGGGCATCTTCTTTCTGCATCATTTGCTGGATGCGGATTTTCGTGAGACTCCTCTCCAGATCTTCCGGTTGCTTCAGCCGGGCGGCGTGTTTTATGGGCTCGATCCCAGCCGGAACCGCCTTTCCGGCAAAATCGGCGCCATCTTGACGCCGCATTTACTGGAGAAATACCAGTCCCCGCAGGAGCGGCAACTGGAACCATCTTCAACGGCGGCGGCGTTTCGCGCGGCAGGCTTCGATGCGATCGATTCCATGTACGACTTCACCTCCACGCCGGCCGCGGGCTTGTTCCCGCGCTGGCAGACTGGGTATCGGATTGCGCGCCAGCTCGACGAACTGCTGATTCGGATGCCGCTGCTGCGCCACTGGGGCAGCAACTTTGAGATTGTGGCGCGCAAGCGGTAGATTTAGCCCTGCCTGTACGCCGTGCGATCATGCAGGCGTGAAGAAGCAGCCGGATCTTCAGTACACAGTCCGCAGTGTCCCGCGCGAGGTGGACCGCGTTCTCCGCCAGAGGGCCAGGCAGCGCAAGCAAAGCCTGAACCAACTGATCCTCGCGGAACTCACCGCAGCGACGGTTGGACACCAGCGGAGAGCCGATTTTTCAGACCTTCTGGGACGATGGACTCCGGATCCGGACTTCGACGATACCAGTGCCGCGCAGCGCCAGATCGACCCAGATAAGTGGAAATGAGAGTTGCCCTGCTGACGGATTTATTCCAGGGCGACGCAGCTTTTCCCGAGTGGCTGGGAACTTGTGAAGAGGTCTGGATTCCCCTCTTTGTTCTCGGGGAAATTAAAGCGGGCTTCCACGGGGGAGCATCGGCATGAAATCCTGCTCCACAAACTCATGGCCAAAGCCGCAGTAGATCTTTTAATGCCGGGCCGGGAGACGGCTGAAGAGTATGCCCGGCTATTCGTTCAGCTCAAACGGGCCGGCACTCCGGTCCCCGATAACGATCTTTGGATAGCGGCGCTGGCGCTGGAGCACGATCTGCTTCTTATCACTCGCGATCGACACTTCCAACGCATTCCGCAGTTATTGAGGCATTAGTCCAGAGAAAGTGGGCATGTTTCACACGATAAGTTAAACCTGCAGGCCGAATCGAGCAAGCATTTCGCGCCGTCCAAAACTGGTGACACTCAAGGACCTGCTGTCGGGATCCTGCGTCACCCATTTCCGTTTTATCGCGACTTTCAGTCTGGCCTCTTATGAAACCTACCGGGCACGCTTGAAATCAGACGCCGAAGCGCAAGCGAATCTCGCCATGGCACGGAGCAAGCGGCTGATCCTCCGCGAGGAGAGAAACTTTGTGGAGGCGGTTGCGGGAACGTTCGGCGTTCCCTCGACACTTAAAGACAAAGGATGACCGGCAATGGTGGTGAGGCGGTCACGCCGGATTCGCCGATCTGGCTCTGCGGCCGAGTTGATGATGTCTGCATGGGCTTGCGGCGGCCGACCCCGCGCACGTAGAACCAGAGCGCGCCAGCCGCGGCAAAATGCTTCCATGGATGGCCGCCGGTTGCCATGACCAAAGCGATGTCGCGATCCAGCAGTTCCGCTGTTTTCGCGAGCACGTAGAGGACGATGGTGCACCACAGCAAGCCCGCCGCAGTGTATCGAGGCGGAAACAGCGCAAGGATGAGGGGCACCGCGAGCATTGAGCCGAATTGAACCACGCAATAGGGCCGAAGGTCGCCGGAAGAACGCCAGTAGAGAACGCTAGCGAGCCCCAGCAAGATCATAGGAAGCAGCAACAACCTTCCGGCCTTCATGCTTACCCGCTCACCGATCGTGGCTGCCACCAGAGACATGAAAACAACGGTCATCGGAAGGCGGTCCCAAAACAAGCGCGCGGCATCCGGGTGCAGATGGTAGTAGATCGAGCCAACGCCGGCCACGGCCGTTCCCACCAGCAACGCGAGGTGCGCGATCCGTTCCCAGGACTCGACAAAGGCGATGCGCGAATGAAGGTTCTTGGCGCCATACAATGCCACCAGGAAGAACGGTACGTTCGAAATCACATTCCAGAAGTTCGGAACGCCGTGGAGAGTTCGCCCGTCGGCAAAGTCGTGATAGCGAGGATTCTGCAGGATCGGAGGCAGCATGGCGAAGCAGATCGCCATAACGGAAGCGGCCCCGACGATCATAACCAGACGGCGGTGTGAGACGGTCATGCCACGAACATGAGCACGGCTGTGCCCAGTCGGATCGGCCTGATTTTGCAGCGGCTTCCGCCTGCCGAGCAAAATGTTACGCGAAGTCTTCGTACATTACATGTCTATAGCTGTACGGAGCATGTACACTCGCCTGGCGTTAGCGTTCCCGACCGGTCTGGAAAATCCGGAAAACGGGCCTGCCGGCAAAATCGATCTCGCCGTAGAGAAAGCCACTGGGCGCAACCGAAGTTTGAAACGTGCATGCCCCGTTGAAGCTGCCGGGATGTCCTTGCACCTTTCGGATGATGCGAGGCTTGTCGCGATCCAGTTCCAGCATTGCTTTCTCAAGATTGCTGAAGCGGTAGATATGGCAGCCGTTATAGGAAGCCTTCACGGGTTTGTCAGACACTGGCGAGACCATCAGATAGGCGTTACCGTCCTGGGCAAAAAGATCGGAGGCGGAATATCTCAGGAAGCCGGCCGCTTTCGCATCGTCGTCGGTCAGCATGGTGGCAATGTACCTCCACGCGCCCGGGTTGGCCGGGTGGCAGGGAGCGTCGCATTTGAGCATCATTACCCGCCCTTTTACACCCAAAATTCCCATGGCCAAGAGGCCGACTGCATTCTGGACCTTAGGTTCAAAGCAGTCCAGGCTGAGATAGAGGCCGGAGGGCGTCGCCATGGCGCCGGGCTCAGTGAGCGCCACGCACATTGCCAGATCTTTGTGAAGCGCATGCACTCGAATGAGAGGTGGTCCGCCCACCGGTGGATGAGTTCGGGACTGCGGGTCGTCGTTGACGGCGTCATAGGCTCTCGCCCCGAACAGTTTGAGTTCCGTTGCAGAACGCAACGCTTGCGGTGAAGCAGCGCTCTTGTACCCGATCCATCCGTTCTGAAACTCTCCGTCTTCATTCACGCGCAGGTAATGGTGCCAGAAGAGCTTCCAGCGTTCCTCCGGCGGAGCATAACGATCGTACACGAGGGACGAGACTTCATTGACCCAGGTCGCGGCTTTCGATCCGGACCCAGCTTCCGAAATGTCGTTGAGGCGGTACCCCGCATCTGTCCACGTAGCGCCCCGATCGTCGGAATAGGCCAGACGCGTCGTGATGGTCCTGGTATCCTTATCGGGCCAACGCGGCGAGGGATCCACCGCGGAAAAACTCATCCAGGCACGCTCGCCGGGCGGCGTATCCGCCACCGACGGATCGAACACACCCGAGGCGCTGACCTTAGGCAGCGAGATCAATGTCCCAGGTTGCTGCGCCCAGGCGGACGCGAACCAGCACAAACAGAATCCAAAGCAAGGGCGCATTGAGTGTGGGTCCTTTCGTGCGATCACAAGTTCATACGAAGGGTGCGCACAATTGGTTCCGAACGCAGAACTGCTCGCGACCCGCCGCGCCCGGTTACACCAGTTGCGCGGCCGCGCCCTTGGCGGCGGTTCTTCCTCCGAAATAGGAAGTCAAGAACTTCACCGGGTAGTTGATTGCGGGAAACCACGGGGTCAGGGTTGGATTGGGGGCCAAGAGCGCGAACGGAACATCCATAAGCAGGTAGATTCCGAACAGGGCTGTGGGCCAACCGATCCAGCGGCAGGCCAGGCAAAAAACAAGGAGCCCCACTAACACCGATACCCATGGGCTCGCCTTTAGAGCGTACTACCGATAGAACACGAGCGATTCGACAGGATGGAGGACGCAGCTATAAATCGACACCCATACAATGGCGGCGGCAACCATGACGATTTCAGCCCCGAGCGCTCCAGCCAGCGCCAGACCCCATCGAATTTGGCCGAGCTTCATAGGCTGAGTATGTGGGCAGCGGGCGGCGGCCTGCTTGACGTTTCTTACAGCGTGCTGGCCAGCAGCTTGATCGCATTGCCGCCCATGACTTTGGCGATGTCGTCTTCGCTGAAGCCGGCCTCCAGCAGAGCGTCGATGAGCAAAGGGAGGCCGGTGACGTCGAATGGTTCGGCGATCGCCCCATCGAAATCGGATCCCAGCCCCACGTGATCGATGCCAGCCACGTCCGCGGCGTGCCGGATGGCGCGCGCGATGGCCTTGGCGTCGGGTCCGCACACGGCAAATTCAAAGAACGCGATGCCGACCATGCCGCCGGTAGCAGCGATGCGGCGCAGATGATCGTCGCTGAGATTGCGCACGTTGTCGCAAGTGCCTTTCACGCCGGTGTGCGAAGCAACCACCGGACGCGTGGCCATGGACAGGATGTCGTCAATGGTCCTAGGTGAGGCATGCGCCACGTCTACCAGCATGTGACGCGATTCCATGCGTTGGACCATTTCGCGGCCTTTGCCGGTGAGACCGATTTTGTCTACGCCGGCGGAAGATCCGCCCATCTCAGTATCGAAGAAGTGTGACGGCGACATCATGCGGAAGCCGGCGTCGTAGAGCACATCGACGTTTTCCACTTTGCCTTCTAGAGCCTGTGCTCCCTCGATGGTGAGCAGGCCGGCGGTGATGCCGGGTTGGGTGCGGCGGCGTTCCAGATAACTCGTGAGGTCAGAAGGCGCGCGGATCACCGTCAGCTTTCCGTTGGAGCGTGCCGCTGTCTCATGCAAGCGCGACGCCATGTAGAGGGCGCGTTGCGTGAGGCTGGTCCAGGTGCGCGGCGGCCATCGCTCGGCTAAAGCCAGCAGCAGAATATTGTCGGTCCGATCCGTGTTGCTTTGAAAATTCATGCCGCGTGGCGTTTTGGTGACGGCGCTAAATGCTTGTAGCGTGACATTGGCTTCTATCAGGCGAGGAACGTCGATGTGCCCGCGCGTGCCGCGCTCCAGCAGATCGCGCGCCCAGAGCAGGGAATCGCCGTGCAGGTCGACAATGTCGATCTTCTTCTGAATGGCCTTGGCGCGTTCGGACGCCGCATAGGGCGGCTTGTTGAGCACGCCGTTCATATTGCTCTCCACCTGTCCGGGTAGCACGCCGAACAGAAAAATGCCCAGCAGCCCGAGAATCACGCACAGCCAAAGAAGGATTCGCATGGACTCCGATTCTATCGCGTGTACAAGTTTTCATGCAGATGGGTTTACGATTTTGTTGTTAATGCGCCGGGCCTCGCGCACATCCAAGAGAGCGAAGGAGGGCGGAAATGTTTAGGAAACTAGGTATCGCCGGACTGGCGTTGGCTGCGACTTTGGCGGTTTTTGCCCCGACAGCATCGGCTCAGGATCGGGATGACTATCGCTATCGCAATGGCTACAACGAACGGCACGAGCGGCATGAACGGGAGGAGTGGCGGGAGCGGGAACGGCGCGAACGCCGCGAGCGCGAGTGGCGGGAGCACGAGCGCCGGGAGCATTGGCGCAGCTCCTACTACAACAGCTACCGCGACGGTTTCTACGACGAATACGGTTACTGGCATCCGTACCGGTAGCGGCGGCAGGGCGGCGGAGCGCGGCGATCGATGGTAAGAGGACGTTTTCCCCCGCCTGGAGCGCTAATGCACGACCGCATGATATTATCCCCGTGTGGCCGATTCTGCTGTCTTCCCGAGTCGCGCAGCCGCCATCGTCGCGGCCGGCAAGAGCGCTCCCCGGCATACTGCCATCGTCCGCGTCACCCACTGGATCACCACGGTTTGCTTTCTTGCTCTGCTGGTCAGCGGAATCGAGATTCTCATCTCTCACCCGCGCTTCTATTGGGGCGAAACGGGCAATGTACTGACGCCCTCCCTTTTCGCTCTGCCGATCCCGGCATCGAGGCCAACGGTGCCGACCGGCTACGGGTACGTGCTGCCGGACCAGAATGGCTGGAGCCGGTATCTCCACTTTCAAGTTGCCTGGGTGGCCGGATTCACCGGCTTGCTGTATGCAGTCTATGGCTTGGTTACACGCCATTTCCGGAAGAACTTGTTACCGGGCGGGGCCGATCTCTCGTGGCGGGCGCTGTCGCACGAAATCGCAAACCATCTCCGATTCAAGCGACCGAGTGAAGCGGAAGCCTGGTCCTACAACGTACTTCAGCGGCTCGCCTACTTATTCGTGATCTTCGTTCTGTTCCCCCTGGTGATCTGGACGGGCCTGGCGATGTCTCCCGCCATCGCTTCCGCGTTTCCCGCCGTCGTCACTGTGTTCGGCGGCCAGCAATCCGCACGGACGATACATTTCTTTGTCTCCGTGTTTCTTGTACTCTTCCTTCTGGTCCACATCGTGATGGTTTGTCTGGCCGGATTCAGAAACCGCATGCGAGCCATGATCACAGGCCGCGCAGGCGCACTTAAGGAGCAAGCATGAGCAACCTCTCACGCCGCAAATGGATCACCGGCGCAATTGCGGCAACAGCGGGCGCATCCGGACTGGCCGTGGCCGCCGGACTTGCGCGCCGGTATGGACTGATCCCGCCCGATCACGGCGGCATCTACGGCGCTGGCGAAACGCTCACCTATGCTTCCCAGCGGCTGCTGACGAGCCACTCATTGGCCCGTGAGTTCCCTCGCAGCCAGATTTCGAAAGCTCCTTTCGCAAACGGCGAACCTCCGCGGGACGAAGCCTTCCAGCGCCTTCAGGCCGGAGCGTTCGCCGACTGGCGGCTCGCAGTCGACGGCATGGTCGCCCACCCGGCATCGTTCTCGCTGGCCGAACTCAAGACCTATCCGTCGGGCAGCCAGATCACTCACCTGGCCTGTGAGGAGGGCTGGTCTTTTATTGCCGAGTGGACCGGGGTGCCGCTATTCCAAGTCTTGAACGCGGTGGGGATCCTGCCGCAAGCCAAGTATGTCGTGTACTTCTCGATCCAGAGCGACTGGTGGGACAGCGTCGATATGGCCGATGCATTGCATCCCCAGACTCTCGTAGCCTACGGCATGAATGGCGGCGAGCTACCAACGGGCCACGGCGGTCCGCTTCGTCTGCGTGTCCCCCGGCAACTCGGGTACAAGAGCGTGAAATATATTACGCGCCTGACGGTCACCGATAGTCTGAAAGGGTTCGGCAAGGGTCTGGGC
>Ga0075015_100000158_pt1 | contig 20062 bp, 17 predicted proteins | sample AleBraG_ABR_2013_FD_71476 | JGI IMG/M metagenome (GOLD analysis project Ga0075015, IMG submission 71476) | Freshwater sediment microbial communities in response to fracking from Pennsylvania, USA - Alex Branch Run_MetaG_ABR_2013 | ecosystem: Environmental > Aquatic > Freshwater > Creek >...
CCGCCACAGGCGAAGTGAACGCCGACTCGCTCGTCCTGGGCTTACTCTGGTACGCGGTGTTCCTGTTTTCGACGACCTGCCATGAGGCTGCCCACGCATTGGCCGCAAAACTTGGCGGCGACCTCACCGCGTTTCACAGCGGCCAAGTGACCATCGATCCGCTGCCCCACATTCGCCGCGAGCCCTTCGGGATGGTGATCATGCCGATTCTCTCGTTCGTCCTCGGCGGCTGGATGATGGGCTGGGCCAGCGCGCCGTACGATCCGCACTGGGCCTCCCGCCACCCACACCGGGCTGCCTGGATGTCGCTGGCCGGGCCCGGCGCCAATCTGACTCTGGTGTTCGTGGCCGCACTCGGGATTCACGCGGGATTGTGGCTGAAAGTATTTCATCTGCCGGACTCGGCGAACTTCACTAGGGTGATTGCGGCCAACGGCGCCGGCGTGCCCGATGCCTTCGCGACGTTGCTCAGCGTTCTGTTCTCATTGAATCTCCTTTTATTCAGCTTCAACCTTCTGCCGATTCCGCCGCTCGATGGATTTAGCGTGGCCGGGCTGCTGATGAGCGAAGACCGCGCCCGCCGGCTGGAAGCATTCGGCCACTCCAATCGCATGTTCGCCCTTGCCGGCTTGATGCTCGGCTGGCGCTTGTTCGGAGTCCTCTACAACCCGATCTTCACGTTCGGGTTACGGCTGTTGTATCCGTGGACCACGTATGGCTGAGGCTGCACGTTTTGTTGGTCCACGCCGTCTAGCATACAAAAGGAGTCTCCCTGCGGTCACTGATTCTCTGCCTCTTTCTGCCGCTGGCCTTCGGGCAAATGGAGCGGGTTGCATGCCCGACGAGCCGGCTAGAGGTCGCGATTTCGAAAAAGCCTCACATTATGAAGTCTGGTCCCATGGGAAAACGATCTACAAATTCTTCGGAGAAAACAATTGGAATTGTCCGAGAGGAGGGCCTTCGCGTTCAGGACGTCCGCGCTGTACAAGTATTTACTCCCGCACTATTTTGCGCTGTATACGTTGATTATTGTGTTCCTGGCCGTCCAGGGGCTCCGCCTCTTCCGCCAGTACTGCTGGCGCGGTATTCCGGCCGGCGTTTTGCTGCTGCTTCTACCGGTTCCGGCGCCCTATTGGCGAGCTTGGATGTGGTTGGCCCTTTCGCCACTGGCGTGGCCCGAGCCGGAGAGCGCGATCGCCTCACCTCTTTGTGGAGGCGCGCGCTGGGCACCACTTGCTCCTCGTTCGCTACGATGCAAATCACTCCTTTTACGACAAGTGGATCTACAATCGCGCCGATATCGATCGCGCGCCAATCGTTTGGACACGCCATCTCACGGCGGCTGAGAACCAACGGCTGATCCCCTACTTTGCCGACCGGATCGTGTGGCTGGTCGATGGCCGGCAACAAAACGCTCAAATTCGCCCGAATGGAGACGGCGATTCAAGTAAGTAACTTAGTTTGCGGCAAGCACAACCGGACGAAGTGCTTTCAGAGCCGAATTATACAGGCTGGTACAGTGAGAGAATCAACATGAAACTTACTACTCATACCCGTGCCGCTACGTGGTTCATTTACCGTTATCTGCGTCGCGCAGCATTTTCGCTGATCGGCCGAAATCCCTTAGCAACTGCCGCGCATGTTCCGTCAGCAGCGGAGGAATGGGCGTCGGTGTGCGGCCTCGTAGGGGCATTGCAAGTGGCCCCCGAGGTATTGAGTCAGGATGAACAAGGCATCCGCTGGCAAACTTCTATGGGCGAGATTCTCACACCGCCGAACGCGGGAGCGGACTATATTGGGCGGCTCACTGCCGAGATGCCATCTTCCGTGTATGCCCTCACGAACCGGGAAAAAGTGATCTTCGATGCCGGCGCCAATATCGGACTCTTCAGCCTGCACGCTTTGAGCACTGGCACAGCCTCGGTCATCGCGTTCGAACCGAGCCCGGGAAACGCTAGATGCCTGCTGGCAAATCTCGACACCTACTTGCGGGCCGGCCGGCTCCGGTTAATACCGAAGGGCGTGTGGAGCAAACCGACTACGCTTCGATTTAGTACGAGCAACACCAATAACCCGGGCGGCCACCACATCTCCGACGATGGTGACATTGAGGTCCCGGTTACTTCTATCGATCAGGCGGTCGGCGAGCTCGGGGTCAACCACCTGGACTACATTAAAATGGATGTGGAAGGCTCGGAAATGGAGGCACTGGAAGGGGCTAGGGAGACTCTTGCCCGCTTTCGCCCCCGTCTATGCGTCGCAACGGAACACACCAACGATCTATACGCAAATACAGCGGCAGTCATCACGAAAATGAAAGATTTTGGCTATGATTACGTGTGCACGGAAACACATGCCTACCGCAGCCCAAGCCGCGGATTAATTTTGACGCCATTTTGTGTCTTATTCTTGCCCGTGTGAAGTCTTAAAGCGAGTTGCTCAATCCACTAGAGGTTGGGCTGGCAGCGCTGTTGCCGACAGTCTTGCCGTGGAACAACACCGTACGAGGGTGCAATGCGATCGGGATGGATGTCTATGGGCTGGGAAGGGATCGCTCGCGCCAAGCGGTGATCGTCAATAGCCCTGTGGAGTCGACCCGGCAAGGCTTTGCGCGGCGCGAACTCCGGCATCGAGTTGGACTTGACTTCCCTCGACCCGGCCGTCCGGGAGATGGGACTTGCCCGAGTGGATTTCATTGAGATCGACGTGGAGGGCGCCGAGGCGGATCCAGGGAGCGGCTGGGACGTTGTCGCCGTTCCATCCAACAATCTCCATCGCCACCGGGCACACGGAGGATGTACTGGCCCGACCGAGCCGGGCTGGACGCTCTAGAGGTTTCTGCGCCGACCTACAAGACCCAATGCATGGAATGCGATGCTGAGCGTTCTGTGTCGTTTGGCCGCGCCGCCCTCACTCCCGATGTCCTTAAATCGGCTCCCTCTTCGTAAGTCGCCCGGGCGACGCTGGCGTGCCCAGGGCCTGACGGTCGCCACGAGCGAGCTCAAATAGTTAGTTTTCAACAGGAAAACAATGTCCCGCTGAAACCTATCTGTTCTATACTGATCTTAATTGGTGTCTTGGTAACCAATGGCGATTGGTGCATCGGGAGCCATGCTGCGAAAGAGTTTCTAACGGCGCGGTCCTTTCGTGCCAGCATCTATTTCTGTGACTTTGAACTCGCGTCCAGCGGGGCTGTAGCTGGCCCGAATGCCGTCCTTACTTTGAGAACAGGCCCAAAAGGGGTGTACCAGAATGGTAGATAAAGCCTCTACCGTAAACGACTTAGAAGCGCTACGCCAGGCTGTCAGTCCGCATTCGTTGCCGTACGAGCCCGCTCCAAAGTTTCAGGCAACCCGACTGCAGGACGATACCAGTTTGGCCGGCTGCATGGGAAAACGGATCGGGGTTCTGATCGTCACCTACAACGCCGTCACCACCATCCCGCAAGTCTTGAAACGGATCACTCCCAACGTGTGGAAAAACGTGGAAGAGGTGGTCATTTTTGATGACGCCAGCTCTGACCCGACTTTTGAACTGGCCGTGGGCATCAAGATGCTCGCGAACATTCCGAAGCTGAATGTACTCAAACATCCGAAGAACCTCGGGTACGGAGGCAATCAGAAGGCCGGCTACCAGTACTTCATCGATCGCGGCTTTGACATCGTGGTATTGCTCCATGGTGACGGCCAGTATGCGCCCGAAATCCTCGCCCACATGTATCAGCCGCTGGTAAGTGGCGAGGCCGACGCGGTTTTTGGGTCTCGAATGATGAAGACCTACGGTGGCCCTCTCAAGGGCGGCATGCCCTTATACAAGTACGTCGGGAACCGGATACTGACAGCTTTTGAAAACTCCGCCCTGGGCCTCAATCTGACCGAGTTTCATAGCGGCTACCGGGCCTACAATCTGCACGCGCTGAAACGCATCGATTTCTCGCGCATGACGGACGATTTCCATTTCGACACGGAGATCATCATCAAGTTGCATCATCAAGGATTTCGGATCTCGGAAGTCCCCATCCCGACCTACTATGGGGACGAGATTTGCTATGTCAACGGCATGAAATATGCCCGCGACGTCTTTCGCGCTATCTACCGGTATAACCAGACCAAGCGTTCGATTTCGAAGTTCCCCGAGTATCAGGAATACTTCGTTCACTATCCCGTAAAGCAGAGCTCTTGGTCCAGCCATCAGTTCGCCCTGAAAGCGGTGGTGCCCGGCGATGAAATTCTGGACCTCGGTTGCGGGCGCGGTGTGCTCGCCGCGACGATGGTGGAGCACGGGTGTCGCGTTGTGGGCGCCGATGTGATTCCTCCGGATCAGGTTGCGCCCACCCTGGAACAATACATCCAAGCGGATTTCATGCGACACGGAATGGCCGGAGTGCTCGCCCGGCTCGGCGATCGGAAATTCGATAAGGTGCTTGTCCTCGACATCATCGAACACCTGGCCGATCCCGCGTCCGTCTTAGAGGAATGCCGGAGACTGCTCCGTTCGGGGGGCCAACTCATCGTCTCCGTTCCGAACGTCGCCAACATCAGCGTTCGGTTGCTGCTGCTATTGGGCCGCTTCGACTACATGGAACGAGGTATTCTCGACCGCACTCATCTGCGATTCTTCACACGGAGAACCATTCGTGAGCTTCTGCAGTCGGAAGGCTATGTGGTAGTGAACCATAAGATGACGGCAATCCCGCTGGAAGTGATCGTGAGCCTTTCTCTGCGCAATCCGATTATGCGAATCGGCCACGGACTCTTGATCCTTCTGACCCGGTTGATGCCGGGATTGTTCGGGTATCAAAGCTTCATCACCGCCAGACTCAAATCCCAAGAAGTGAACGACTCCGCTACCTAGCTCTCATGTTCGGACAGTCTGGCAACATAGAGGGTCTAGCGCAGTTACTCGACTGGGTTTCGCCCCGTCCAGGGTGGTGCATCCTGACCGTCGCGTTGGCAACGTTGGCCATTCGAGCCGCTCTGCTTCCTGTGCATGGCATTCCGGTCCCATTCCTCCACGACGAGTTCAGCTACCTGCTTGGCGGCGATACATTCGCTTCGGGCCGGCTGTCCAATCCTGCTCACCCGTTGGCAGCCTCGTTTGAAAGCATTCACATTCTTGTTAAACCCACCTACGCATCGAACTACCAGCCCGGCCAGGCGCTATTTCTCGCACTCGGTCAAAAGTTGTTCGGCCAGCCCTTCTTGGGAGTCATGATCAGTGCCGCGCTCATGAACGCGGCTCTGTGCTCGGTGCTATTCGGTTGGACCAAGGCCGGTGGGCATTGCCCGCAAGAGAGATTCTCGGAAGGCATCATGATGAGTATTTCGAATACCGGGGAGTGCGCGACGGCTTGCCCTGGTCCATCTTGGGCGTCGGACGAGAAATTCTGAAGCTGATATTTCTCTTGTGTTATCCGGTGGTGTTAGTTCCATTTCTTCTCACCGCAGTACGAAAAGACCCCTGGCTCCGAACGCTCCTGGTGTTCATTCTTGTCTGCTGCACTTGCGGCCGTCATGGCCTTCGTCGGGAGGGGTTTATGGAAGACATATCGCGTGCTTACTACCAGACCAAGGATTGCCCTGCTTGTTGCGGCATCAGCTTTCGCACTCTTAGCCCCCGTTGGGCGCCATGCTTATGTCCTGCATCGGGATCGGACTCGCCAGCCGCCGCACGGTAAAGTTTGCTAATGCCCGCGCTGGACTCGACAGTTATCTAGTATGTTCTGGAGATCGTCATGTCGTTTTCGTCCGGTATTTGCCAAGCCATCGAAACGACGAGGAATGGGTTTACAACAAGGCGGACATCGACAATGCGCCCGTCATATGGGCGCGCGATCTAGGCCCGGCACAAAATGAACGTGTGATTGCATACTATGGGAAGTCCCGGCGATACTGGCTTCTCGAAGCGGATAGCCAACCCGTGCAGTTGAAGCCATACGCGGCTGCCGGGCAATCTGTGGTCGGCTACCATCAACTGAACCCTCGTTGACAAGCGGGCGGCAGGAACTGTCTGGTGTGGATTGACCAGGAACACCGGTTCATTCCGCAGCACGGCGCTGAGACTTTGCGAATGGCTTCCGTTCATTTCATTGGCGGTAGAGCGGGATACTTTCATCTCGCTCACCTTCAACTCAAGTGCTACGAAGGCAAGGTCTGCGGGACGGTACTTCTTGCCAACAATCGCCGACGGACTGCTTGTGCTTGCTTGCCTCGACGTTCGAGGCCCGAAGGTCGCGCCTTAATGGTCAGGGCAGGACGGGCACTCGTAGATGGCTACGGCGGAGTTCCGGACCGCCAGCGGAAGCCACTCCGGTGCGGCGGTGGCGCCAGTGACGAGATCGCGAAGGAAGGGAGTGTTATCCTGCTCGGGCGCGTCCTTCGGAGACAACCCTGGGAATAGCAGCAGGTAGCGGGCGTGAGACTGACTCATCAACATCCGATACCCCCGCTCATCCGTACCGCGGGCCGTGTATTGCGGTTCGATCACCGAGATCACGTTGCGGTGGAGCAAAAACTCAACGGCCTGGCCGTCTGCGGCTACGACCACGCCACCGGGCGGAACATGGCCGAGCAGCCAGGCGCGGGCCGTAGTTCCCGGCTGAACTTCTCGATTCAGCATCTCATCAGCCAGGACGTGCCGTTCCACGTGCGGGGCCACCTCCAGACTCCGGCTGTGAATGACAATAATTGCGCCGACCATGGCGATCCCCACGGCAATCCACTTGCCCCTGAGGGCAGTAGAAAGAAGTGGCGCGGCTGCGGCTAGAACCAGTGGATAGACTGGCCTGTTGTACCGGGTCATATCATCCGCGATGGTGAGCAGGCCTGTGAGCATTATGCCGGCAACATAGGTTGCCAGCATCGCCCCAAGCCATCCCCATGCGACTGCCGTGAATTTCGGCAGGCCATGCTGCTCACGGTCTCGCCGGAGCCGAAAAATCATGAAAAAAGTTAGGGCCAGCGAGATTCCAAGAATTACCGCCCAAACGTCGAAGCGAGCCACTACTCTTCCGCCGAACACCAAGTGGTAGTAGGATTTGAAAGACTCCACCAAGACAAGCCGGACCGACCGATGGACGCCCGTGCTAAAGCCCCCGCGCCATGACCCCGTGTAGACGATATTGCGAATCATGATGGCGCCCGCCAGAGCCGCAATGGCAAAGAGGCCGTCCACTGCCCCCCATTTCGCGGCCGGCGTCCGCCGCCAACGCGATATTAGGTAGATCCCGGCGACGGGCATCAGGAACAGGCCGGCATAACGGATGCCATAAGCGGCCCCGGCCACCGAGCCGAGGCCTAAGAGCAGCGCGGGCCGGCTGCCCCCGTTGCGGATATCGCGGGCGATCAGCGCGGCGAGCGCCGTGACGGCAGCGGTGAAAAGGGCCTCCGTTCCCACCCGCGACGCATCCGCCAGCGCCTCCGAATTCGTCACCCACAACAAGCTGAGCGCGGCGATGGCCCACGGTTTGGCCCCGAGTGTGAAGCCAATATCCCAGATCAGCCATAGCGTGACGAGAAAGCTCACCGCCGAGAGAAGAAACCCGGCGGTCTTCAGCGAGAGGCCCGCAAAGGACAAAGCGGCCATGAGCAGCGAATATCCAGGCGGAAAATGTGTAAACGGCACCGGCATGCGCCCGGAGGCGACCTGCTCATCGAAATGCGCTATGTGCGTGCAGAGACACTCGCCCGCGGCGGCGCTCTGGGCCGCGTCGAGATATTGATAACTGTCGTCGGACAAGTAGGGAGCATGAACGGCGCGTGCGAACAACCACACCGCCAACAAGCCCACCAACAGGCCGCCGGCAGTGAAGACCCGGTTAGTCATGCGCTACCGGCCGCGCCAGCCGGCTGACGACGAGCGTCTGGCCCATGTTGTAGGTGAAGGGCACAGCCGACAGGCCAAGCGCCTCGACGCCCTTCCCCATTGGCCGAATCATCGGTACGAGACTGGAGGCTCGTTCCATCAGATATCCGAGCTGAAGTTGCTGCCAATGGGGGCGTGTGTATAGGACCTCGAATCCGGCTTGCTCAACTTGGCGGCGAATGGTGTGGGGACGGTAGTAGTGGAGGTGAACGCTGAGCCAGAAAGGCCATCGCCAGCCCATGAGCCTAGCCGCGAGACTGCCGATATTCGGGTAGTTCAGCCAGAGATAGCCGTCCGCCTTCAGGAGTGACCGTACAACCTCTAGGATGTCGCGCGGTTCCGGCACGTGTTCCAACACGTCCCACAGACTGATTACATCGAAGCTCTTTTCCGGATAGAGTCCCGCTTTCAGGATTCCTTGGCGCACATTGAGAGCATATTCCGAGCGCGCGTAGGCGCTCAACCAACGGCTAGGCTCGATGCCTTCCACCTCGAATCCAAGATCGCGAGCCGCTACCAAACAAGCGCCCCCGGCGCAGCCGATATCCAGCAGGCGCTTTCCTTTCGGGTCGATCCCGGTGCGCTTCACAATGGACTGCAAAGAGTGAGTGAAGGTGCGAATACGTTGGGGATTCTGGGCTACGAATCGAGGATCCTCCACCTCTTCGTAGCCGCCCTGTATCAGGCTGGCGTCGAGCCGCGGAGCCAGATAAACCATGCGGCAGGCGCGGCATTCCACAACCTGATCCATCAGCGCGTGATCGCTCGACGCCCGATACATGGAGCGCAACTCTGATATTCCGATTTCCGGCGGATAGGCAGATGGACGCAACGTTCTTGCATCGCTGCCGCCGCACACGCGACAACTCACACCGGCAAACAATGGATTCAGCTCGACAGGCATAAACAGGCGATCCTGCGCTCCTCAACTCAATCGACGAAACGGTATTTCAGTAGCGTCCATACAGCCACGAAGCCGTCGCGCGCCTTGATCTTTTTTCCCGCTTCCAGGCTTCGGGGAACGTACTGAATGGGCTCCTCCAGAATCCGGCAACCACGGCGCACCAGCTTAGCGGTGATCTCATGATCGGTCTCGAAGCCGCTGGTGCGGATGCGCATGCTCTTCACGATGGCGGCCGGGTAGAGCTTATACGCCGTCAGCGTATCGGTGATCCATCTTTGATAGAGCAGCCAGGTCCAAAGAGTAAGTAATTGCCCCGCTAGCCAGGGGCCGAAACGCTGATTGGGGTGGCGGCCGGGAAAAAGGGTAAACCTGGGCTGTTTTTCGCGTTGCCCCAGAACCCGGCTGCCGTATACGGAATCCGCCCCGCGCTGGAGCGCCTTTAGCAGACGGATGTAGTCGCTGGGGTCGTACTCCAGGTCGGCGTCCTGAATCAAGATGAAATCGCCAGTGGATTCGCGAATGCCGCGCTGCACCGCGCTGCCTTTTCCCTGATTGGGAACTTGCGTGAATACGCGGACGCCGCTGAATGAGCGCGCAATCTCCCCGGTGCTATCGGTGGAACCGTCGTCCACTACGATGATTTCTTTCTCGAAACCCATCCACTCCGTGTCGACGGCGAGAATCCGCTGTAGAAGCTCGCCAATAAAAGCGGCTTCGTTGTATCCCGGAATGACGATCGAAAGCACCGGCATTTCCAGTTAGTCTCTAACGCCGGTCGTGTCGCCGGACAGACCTTCGGCTCGTTTCCTGGAATCATCGGCTTGCGGTTCACGCAACGCGATCTTGGTCTGTCCCCGAAAGCGATAGCGTATCAGGGCAGCCATCATCTTCATACCATCCAGTATAGTGATCTTCTTTCCCTGAAGGCGCGTGCGTGGGCGGTAATCGACCGGCAACTCCAGCACGTATTCGTGAAATAAGCCCAGTTTGGCGCAAATCTCCGCGTCCAGATCCCGCCCGCTACGCTCCAGGCGGAGACTACGAAGCAGAAGCGCGTCGAAAATCTTGACGCTGGTCAGCACATCCGAGATATAGCGGTTATAGAGCAGCAGCGTCAGAATACTCAGGATCATGCCGCCGTACTTGCTCGTCAAGTAGAGCGCGGGATTGTCTGCGTAGATGCCCTTCAACTGCTCGGAGAGGTCACGCACCTTGGTGGCGCGCGTGCCAAATACAACCCGGTAGTTCGATTGCGCCAGAGGCGTTGTCAGGGCATAGAGGTCTTCCGTTTTGTATTCCTGATCGGACGGAAAAAAACCGATGATGCTGCCTCGCGCCATCTCGATTCCGAGCCGCAGGGCCGCGCCACGTCCGGCGCCGGGCTTGGTTTCGAAGAAGCGGACCGATTGAACCGAACGCGCTATCGCTCGGGACTGATCAGTCGACCCGCCATCTACCACAATGATCTCCTTGGTCAGCCCCAGCGGGTGAAAATCCAGCAGCAGGAGCGACTTCAAAACCGGCAAGAGCGTATTCGCCTCATTCAAGACGGGCACCACAATGGAAATCATGTGCTGGATACGCTGTAGCTCGACATCGATGCGCGATTGCACGATCTGTTGCAATTCGTCCAGTACCAGGCCTCCGGAGTGGCGGCCCTCCATGGCTTCCCAGTCGCGCAGGCGAATGGTTTCCAGGGAGTATTTGAACTTCGATGGGTCGAAGGGAATATATTTGGCGCGATCCGGCGCCGCATCGTCGGCGTGTTGGACGAAGAACTGCGTGACGCAATCGCGCCAGGACAGACGAACCTCCGACTTCCGGGTCATCGCATCCATGAATTTGCCGGCGAGGTCGTTAACGTCGTCTTCCTGTATATCCAGATCGCGAACGATGTTCCCGATAAAGATCTTCTCGGCGTTTGGATTGGCGGCGATCGCCTCGCCGATGCCATTGGTCATATAGGACGGAAACAGTGACGAGTGCTGCGTGCCGGGACCATAGACGATTACGTCAGCCTCGGCGATGGCGGCAGTAGCGGCTGGATTCGCGGCGGGAGTGCGTGTAACCTCGCGAATCATCTGCGCCCAGCCGCCCGGAAGTTCGGCTGCCGATTCGATTCGCGGCTCAATTTCCGAGAGGTAGACCGGCCCATCCACCAGGTAGAGATCAGTAATCTTGGCGGAACTCTGCGCGGCCACGATGTCGGCCTCGCCAAGCAACATGCTGCCGTCGGCCTTCTGGGCGGCCAGGAACAAGTTCTCGCCGCGCGTCACGTTGAGTAGCGTCCCGGGAGCAACGTCGTAAAAGGCGCAGAACGCGTCAATGGCCCGGTTGAAGTCCTGGTCCTGCTGCAGATAACATCCCGCGAAGAGAAGGTTCCCGAGCGCGCAATCGGTGAAATCGAACGTCGTCCCGTCACTCTCCCGCTGGTGGAAGTAAGCCAGGAATGTTGCCAACAGGGAGCGCAGGCCATCCGCCTGTTCCAGGGTCAATTTCCCAAGGTGTGTGCTCAGATTATGCGGCAACGCTGCGCGATCACCGGAAGCAAAAGTTTCGATAAGCGCCAAAGCGTCGGCGCGGGCGATGCCAACGGCCAGCCGGTAATCCGACAGGAACTGCAACGCTTGGTTGCAGCGCTCCGCCACGGGCATCAGCCGGTTGATGTTCTTGCGAACATCGGAAGGGCCGAGCATCGAGGGGATGAAGCGGCGAAGCCGGCCGGTGGAATGGCCGTCGTCGTAGGCGTTGATCAGGATACGCAAGCGAATCTGAGGGTGACGCAGCAATGCCTGGGTGATGCTATGGGTGCCGCTTCCGCCGGAAAAAAGAACGACATTGATCTGGGTTCTCGGAGCTTTCTTTTCCTGTGCGGCCGCAACGGATAGCTCAACCATGAATCTTTCGCAGAAAAGGCTCGATGCGGCTCGCGTCGGCTGGTGAGTTGATTCCGACCGTCTCTTCTATCTCCATCAATTGCGGCGTGAGTACGCGCAACCCGGCTGTGGCCGCAAAGGGGATCACGGGGAGCAGGTTGAATTCGCCTGTCTGCTCGCCAAAAGCGTTCGCATCCCGCCTCATCTTGTTCAACAGGCTGCGCAGGATTTCCGTGCGGAAGCAGAAGAAGCCGGTGTCGCTCTCGCCTCGGTCCGGCATGTGGTCGCCTTCGCGAGCCTGCAACAGCCTGGAGATTCGGCCTGCGCTATCGCGCTCAAAGTGGATGTACGGGTTGGTACGGAACACCGTGGGTACCGTGATAGCCGGCATGATCGGCCCTTGGTGCAGGCGAAGAATGGCATCTACGGAAGCCGGCCGGATGGCTACCTGGTCGCCCCAGATTACGGCCGTGTGCGCGACAGCCACCTCCGCGGCGCCGAGGGCGATCGCGTCTCCCATGCCGGTAGGAAGTTGTTGAATGGCGATTCGATAGCGCCCCGCCGCGCGGCGCTCCAGCTCCGGCTCTACGTCCTTGCGCCCATCGGGAGAGAGCACAAACACTGCCGTTGAGCAGCAGGGGAGCAGCAAATCCAGCAGCCAGTCGAGAATCGTTCGCCCGGCCACGGGAAAGAGAATCTTGGGCCGGTTAAACCCAAGCCGCGACCCGCGGCCCGCGGCGGCGATCACAGCGTTCCACTGGGAAGCGTCCACCTCCGGCGCGGCGTACCGCGTCCAATCCGATTTGGTCACGATCAATGGCGCCAACTCAGTCATGCGCGCACCAGCAAGCCAGCCAATTCGCGCAGCGACCCGACCACGCACCCGGCGCCGGCCGCGAAAAGCGCCCCGGCGTTCGTGGTTCCGAAACCGATCCCGTGCGCGCCCGCTCTTCGCGCGGCTGTGATACCGGCAACCGCGTCTTCGATCACGACGCACTCTTGCGGCTGCGCCTCCAAAGCGGCGATGGAACGGGTGAAGATTTCGGGATCGGGTTTCGCTAGGCGAACGTCGTCGCCGGAGAAGGAGAAACGGAAGGCATCGCCGAGGCCGGTGCACTCGAGAAAGGAATCAACGCTTTGACGCGAGGCGGAGCTGGCCAGAGCCAGTCGGTAGCGGCAGGCCAGTTCACGAACAATTGGAGCGCAATCCGGCTCGATGGGATGTTCGGCGGCAATTAGATCTCTCGCGCGTTGGCTTTTCCGCTGGCTGCACTGGGAAATCATGACGTCGCTCACTTCACCCTTGTAACGATCGCAAAAAATCGCCCGAAATACTTCGGGAGTGCGCCATCCAGCGAAATCGTCATAGTCAAAATCGTGGATGCCGTATCCGCTTAGGACTTCCTGGAACGCGCGCGCGTGAGCGCTGCGGGAATGAATCAATACGCCGTCGAGATCGAAAATCAGACTTGTGATCTCGTCCACCCAACAAAGGTTCGAGTTCATCGAGAACTCCTTATTCTAACAGCTTGCAAGTGATCCTTGTCAGCTAGCGACCCACCCGCAGCCGAGTATATTAAATTGGGTCTGCGACGGCTTGCCGTCTCTGGATTGGCGTCGTCCGGTTTCGCCGCAGAATGGCGGCTTTCATACAGGGTGGGATACCGGAACAGTTGAAATTGAAGCAAGTGCGAGCCAGTGTGGCGGCTGGATCGGCCACGCCATGCATGGCGAGACATGGCGATTGCGCCGTTGTTGATTCACGCGACGAACTATCGATCTCCGGCCGCATCTGGGGCGGTTGAGATCGCGCTTTTCTGACGTCGTCAAAGCCGAGCGCGCGCAGAGTGCGGGCCGCGGCTCCGGCCGTCGTTAGGCGAATTTTTCAGAGCGTTGTCGGCGTAAGCTCCGTTGCCGATCACCAGCGCCAGCTTTTGCTGGACGGGAATCTCACGAGCGGCGCGCGTTTGCGCGATTCCCGAGGCGCACAAGCAGGCCAGGATCAAAGGTCCGCTTCATGGACTTGTTGTCAAATTGCAGCGGATTCGCCCAGAACCCCGTGCGTCACCCCGTGTTACAGTTGAACTTTCGTCATCATCCGGATGTCCGTACAGATCCTATTGCAAGGCAGAGTGACCGGTGCCGACGAGTTTGCCCAGTCCGGCGAACCGGCCGAAGAGGTATTTGCGGGCCGCCTGCATTGGGTTACCTTGTTGAGCGAGGTTCTGCCGCGCGCGCTGATCGGCGAACTGGGACTATCCAAGATGCTGCTCGGATCGAGCGGCGGCGATCAATTCCTGCTGGTTTTGCCGGGAGAAGCGAGTGCGCAGGCGGAAGAATTTCTGATCGCAGCGCGGGCCGGCATGCGGGCGATGAGCGGCGGCAGCGTGGATTTCCTGTGGGCCATCACAGAAAATCTGGGCGACTGGACGGTGGTCCGGAAGCGCCTGAATCAAGAGATGCAGCAAAAGCGCGGCACGCCGCTGGCCGGCTTTGGCTTTGCCGAGCAGGGCGCAGAAACCGAATCCTTCGACGACTATTTCGCCTCCGAGATGTGCCGGGAATTGCGCTCGGCGAAATCGATTGGCTGGGCGCCGGAAAATCCGGCTCGGATCGTGGTCAACGGCGGCAAACATAGCTGGCCGTTGGGTGCGTTGTCGGACGCCATTCTGTTCGCTCAACACACCGCGCTGACCGACGACGGCCACGACGCTGCGAATGCCGCGGTGCTGGCAACGCGTTCCACCGGTAGCCCGACCTGGGGTTTGTTGCGCGGGGATGTGGATAGCTTCGCTGTCCGCTTGCGCCGCCTCCAGAGCATTGAAGAATACGTGCAGCTTTCGATGCTGTACAAACAGTTCTTCGCCGGCGAAGTGGAGGTGCTGTGCTCACTGCCCGAGTTTTGGCGCAGGGTGAACTTGTTGCATACAGGCGGAAACGATTTCGCCATCTATGGCGCTTGGGACGCACTCATCGGCTTCGCGCGTGAACTGGAGCGCCTGTTTGTGCGCTTTGCGGAAGAACAACTCAAGGATTTTCCGGGCGCGGATGGCAAAACCATTACCATGGCGCTGGCGTTGGCGCCGGACGCGAATGCTTCCTTAGTGTCGGTTTACGAGCGCGCCGGCGACCGTTTGCGTGTGGCGAAATCGGCCGATAAAGACTGTTTCTATTTGCTCGGACGCACTCTGGAGTGGAAGCAGTTGACCGATGCCGCCGATTTGAAAGACGAACTCACGGCCATGGTGGACGACTTCGGAGTTGCGCCACAATATATTCGGGACCTGTGCGGGATCTATCGCGAGACCAAGCGGGGACCTCGGTCCAGAAGGGTGGAGCGGCCCTGGCGGTTCTACCGCCGGATGAACCGCATTCTGGGCACGTCGCGGTCGCGGGATTTTCAAAAGGCGCGAACCAGTTTGATCGCCGACCTGACCGGTAGGAATCCGGCCAATATCAAACTGCGTCCTTCCGGACGAGTCGCGCTGGAGTGGGCTCGGCTTTCGACGGAATGCCCCGATGTAGAGCAAGTAGCAACACAAGGAAACGATTAAGAGGATCCGATGGCAGACACGCAAGCAGAGAATAAACCCGGCGGGCAGCGTCCGCCGCGCGAGGGCGGACGCGGTGGACCGCCCAGTGAACGCCGCGGCGGCGACGATCGCGGGCCTCGCGGAGAAGGCCGCGGAGACCGGGGTGGCGATCGCGACCGGCGTCCGGAGGGCCCTCCGGAGATCGATCTGGAGAAGCTGATCTCCGATCCGCTATACCTGGACAATCAGGCGCACGGCGTGGTGAGCCGGATGCGCGATATGGACTCGGGCACCAAGAGCCAACTGCGGCGTCTCTACAACGCCGTGCGGCGCGCCGTCCGCGCGCCGGAGAACGAGCGGCAGCACCAGTTTGTGATGTTGCGCGCCCGCTTGGCTTACACCATTGCCCGCCACTCCCTGCGCAGTCTCGATACGCTTGAGAAACTGCTGCTGCAAGTGACGCGTAAGAACGATGCCCGCGGCTACGAACGCTTCCGCGATCTTTTTGAAGCAATCGTCGCTTACAACGAATAACGGATAACCAACTCATGAGTGCGCACACGCTAAAGACGGAATTGAAACTGGTGGGAAAGCTGATCCTGGAACTGGATCTCACCTGCCTCACTGGCTTGCACATTGGCGCGGGCAAAGGCTCGCTGGAAATCGGCGGAGCGGACAATCCCGTGGTGAAGGATGCCTTTGGATTGCCCTACGTGCCTGGGAGTTCACTGCGCGGGAAACTGCGCTCGCTGCTGGAGCAGACTTCCGGACTGGCGGTTCCCGCCGAATTGGTCTACCTGTCCAAACGCAAAGGGCAGGAAGTGAGAATTCACCAGAGTGACCGGCCCGACGATGAGATCTGCCTGCTGTTTGGGCGCAATCCCGGGAGGCTCGAAAAAGTGACGGGCGGGGAATCGTTGGAAAGCGGGACGGCGAGTCCGGCGCGGCTCACAGTGTATGACGCGCCTTTGCTGGCCGACAGTATCACTCCGCAGATGCGCGAAAATCTGGACGACGAGTTGACCGAGGTCAAGAGCGAGAACGCGATTGACCGCATCACTTCACAAGCGAATCCCCGTACGCTGGAGCGCGTGCCGGCCGGCGCCAAATTTCATGTCCGGATGGTGCTGGACGTTCTTTGTCCTGAGGATAAGGAGCTGCTTCCGCGCATGGCCGAAGCGCTACGGCTGTTAGAAGACGACAGCCTGGGCGGCGGCGGATCGCGCGGCAGCGGCCGCGTGGCCATCAATGCTGTGAAGGCAACCTGGCGCGGGCGCGCCTTTTATGCGACCGGTGCTCCGGAGCAGGAATTGCTGACCGGCGGCGACCTGGCAGCCTTGCAGGCAACCATGAATTCTCCTGAATTTGCGGAAAAACTGGCTGAGGCCTGATGTTTCCGGGGATTCCGAATCATTCATTTCTGGTGCGGTTCCGTCCCACTGGACCGTGGCGCTTTGGCTCCAACTCCGGGGCGCGCGATCGTCTGGAACTGGTGTATCACAGCGACGCCGCGTTCTCGGCCGTCACAACGGCCATGGCGCGTCTCGGCTATCTGGAGGAGTGGCTGGATGCCACGGCACGTGGAACCGGTGTGCCGGCGGTGCGGTTCAGTTCGTTTTTCCCGTTTCAAGGCGACGCTCTGCTGGTAATTCCGCCGCGCAGCCATTGGCCGCCGCCGGAGTCGGCCAAGGTCCGCTATAAAGGGGCACGTTTTGTTCCGCTGTCTGTGGTGAACACGCTACTTGAGGGCGGCGAGGTCGACGAAAACAAGTGGGCGGTCGACGGCGAAAGCCAATGCCTGGTGCCGGAGCGCAATGCGCAGCAAGGCCCATTTCGCACAGTTCTGCGATCGAATGCCGCCGTGGATCGTTTGGAACCAGGCAAAGTGGCCGAGCACGCGACGGCGTGCCTGGAGTTTGCCCGCGACGCCGGACTGTGGACGCTGGTGGTGTTTGCCGGCGAGGCGGCGCAGGCGCAATGGCAAGAGCGCGTGCGTGCGGCGTTCCGGCTGTTGGCCGATTCCGGATTTGGCGGAGAACGATCGCGCGGATGGGGTCGCTCCGAGATGCCGACCTGGCAGGCGTTAAGCCGCCGCTCTGAGCGGAAACCGGCGCCGGTTCAGGTTCCCGAAATCGCTCCCGCCGCCCAAGCGGAAGACGCCGAGGTTGCCTCTGAAGCGGAAAGCGCCTCGGTTGCACGCCAGGAAAACGCACTCGAGGAGGTTGCACTCAACGAGGTTGCATTCGAGGAATTCCCAACCGAGCCCCCGCCCGCTGCGGAGGAAGCGACAGTTCCGCATCAGGCGTATTGGCTTCTGTCCGTCTTTACTCCCGCCGCGTCCGACCAGATCGACTGGGCGCGCGGGAACTACGCCACGCTCACCCGCCGCGGACGCATCGAGAGCGCCGCGGGTTGGGGCGGTCTGAAACTGCCCACGCTGATGGTGGCCGAAGGGTCGGTGCTGGTTTGCGAAAACGAGCCGCAGGGCGCCGTTCGCGACACTGCGCCCCAGGGCTTTGCGCATCCGGTGTTTCGCGCCGGCTTCGCCGTGGCGCTTCCATTGAAAGCGAGGCCGGCGTGAAATATCGCGTCACCTGCCTCACTCCCACGCTGGTCGGCGATGGCCAGCGCCTTTCGCCCATTGACTACATGGTGTGGAAGGATCACGTGAACATTCTGGATCAACACCGTATCTTTCGCCTGCTGGCTAAAGGGCCGAGGCTGGAAAGCTACCTGACCCAGTTAAAACGGGCCGAGAAACTGGACTTTGCGTCTTGGGGAGGCTTTGCGCAGAACTACGCGGGCCGGCGAATCCCATTTGAACATCCCAGTTCCACGCAGTTCTACGAGCGTGCTCATGCCGAAAACCTGTTTGTGCCAACCTTTGCCAACAGCCCGCGCGGCCCGTATCTGCCGGCCAGCGCGTTGAAGGGCGCTTTGCGCACCGGCTACCTGCATCAACAAGTGACGGAAGGCATGTGGAAGGACACCGCGGCGCGGCTGAAGAGTGAAGGCCGGCTTCCGCGCCGTCCGGCGGAAGGGCTGGAACAGTCGGCTTTAGGCAACGGCAGCACCGACGTGATGAAGCCTTTGCTGGCGTCCGATTCCGATCCGGTGGCGACGGACGTGTTCAAGATCTATCTGCTGCGCGTTTCCACATTAGAGCAGCGCCAGGGCCGTCTGGAACTCGCCTGGAAAACCAGTCCGCGCGGTGCTGTGAAACGAGCCGAAGACAGTACGCCGATCTTTGCCGAAATGGCTGCTCCCGGAACCGTCTTCACCGGAGACTGGCAGGAGAAGGCGTTCTATAAACGTCCGGAGGTTGCCCGGGCGCTGCGCCGGCGCACGATTCTCGATACGCCCGCTTTGTTCACCGCCATCAACGGCTACATGGAACAGTTGCTCAGCGTGCAGGCGAAATATGCCCAGTCGGCTGGGTTGCCGGTTCTCGGTTCCACCATCCAGGCATTGCAGGAGCGGCTGGCGCAAATCCGCGAAGCCAGCCGCGGTTGTTTGCTGCCGCTGGGTTGGGGAGCGGGATTTTTCTCGAAAACCGTTTTCCCCGACACGCGCGAGGACCTGCATCGCGACGTTCTGACTCAGGTATCGTTCTTTAATCAGGCACTGCGATCCGGCTTGCCTTTTCCCAAAACAAGGAAGGTTCTCTTTCTGGGCAACCAGCCGGCAGCCTTGCCGGGCTTCGTCCACCTGGAAGTTTTCGCCTAAGCGATCTTGTCGGGAAACACAAAGCTGCTTCTCGCCAGATCCGACGCGAGCGTTTCCTCACGGTAGTACTTCTTGAGCACGCTATCCTTCCAGTTCAATAGATCCGCGTTGGCCGCCGCAAACTGGACCCAGGTCTGCTGGCTTCCTGCCCGAATGATCCGCTCACGGATCAACAGCAGAAAGGCCCAGGTGATGGTCTCGTGGTAAAGCTGCGGCTTTCCTTTGGCGGTGGCGAATCTTATTAGCGCACTGGAAAAGCGCTGCAGCGCCTCCAGCGCCGGATAGCGGCACAGATACAGAAACGCCATCCGCACATGGTCGGCGTGGTGAAAGGACTCATTGGCTAAGCTGCCATTTTCAAAACGTGCGATGAACTCGTCATCGGTCATGCGTTGCCTCCGTAAGGCGATGGCTGGCGCTGGCGTTCAGGTCAAGGCCGTAGAATCTTTTCAATTCCTTGATCTTTCGCAGATTGGCAGGATTGAAGGGGCACTTTCCATCGAAGGCATGCAGGACGATGCCCTCCAACAGGTCGCCGAGCGTCAGATCATGATAGTCCGCAAAGGCCCGCAGAACCTTCAAGAGCCGCTTCTCCATGCGCACACCCGTTTGGACGCGCTCCACGATGTGTTCGTCCTTTGGTACCATGGTACCAATATAACACGCGGTTGAAACTCAGTGTTGGTAGCCGCAGCCGGCAAGCCTGTATTTTTTAGGCTGGGAAACACCCGCGACATTGCAGCCTGACGTGGACGCAGGTTTGCTAAGATTAATTAATGAACGTTATCGTACACTAATTCAATCGCCGGGAGGGACTGCCATGCGGATCGACCTGGAGGATACGCGAGTGGGCAATTTCAACTTCGAGCTGCTACGCGTTTTGAGCAGCCAGGCAACTGGCGGAGCGGCTATCGGCGAGTGTGTCGCCGCGATGAAAGACGTTCGCGAAAACGACACGGAGAGCTGGACTGTCGCCTGGAGCCGCTTGGCCGAAAGGACAGCCGATTCGGCCGAACGCTTGTTGCAGGCGTTGCAAACCGTGAGCGCTCGAGGGGATCTCTTTAAGGCCAGCACTTACTATCAAGCCGCGGTCTTCTATGTGAGGCCCGAAGACCCAAGGTTTGCGCTCCTGAGCTACCGCAGTCAGGAACTGGGAAGAC
>Ga0075015_100000159_pt1 | contig 20060 bp, 20 predicted proteins | sample AleBraG_ABR_2013_FD_71476 | JGI IMG/M metagenome (GOLD analysis project Ga0075015, IMG submission 71476) | Freshwater sediment microbial communities in response to fracking from Pennsylvania, USA - Alex Branch Run_MetaG_ABR_2013 | ecosystem: Environmental > Aquatic > Freshwater > Creek >...
AGTTTGAAGTTCTCAGCACTACCCAGCGCCCGGCCACCCGAGACCACACGCGCGGCTGTCTGCAGATCCGGTCGCTCCGACTTGGCCGTGGCCCGCGATACGAAGCGTGTGTGTGTGGGCAACGCCACCGTGGTGGCGACGGTCTCGACGCCCGCGCTACCGGTGTCCGCGGCGGCCTGAAACGAGGCGACACGCACCGTGGCGACAACGACGCCGGCATCCTGTACGTCGATCGTGACGATGGCGTTGCCCGCATACACAGGTCGACGAAAGCGTGTGGCCGAATCGATGGCCATCACGTCGCTGATCTGCCCCACACCCAGTAGCGCCGCGACGCGCGGCATCAGGTCCTTGCCAAAGGTCGTCGAGGGGCCCAGTACGTGGGTATAGCCACTTGCCAGAGCCGCCACTTGCGGCGCGAGCACGGCCGCCAGGGGCTCGGCAAAAGCCGCATGGTTGGCCAGCAGGACGCGCTGGACGCCGGCCAACTTCGCCGCCTGCGCCGCCACCGCCGCCCCATCGGCCGCCAGCACTGCAACGTCCACCTGCGCGCCGGCCAGAGCGGTTGCACAACTGACGCACTTGGCCGTGGCGGGATTGAGTTTCCCGTCCAGGTGCTCGCCAACAATAAGAATCTTCGCCATCACAGCACCCCGCGTTGCTTGAGCGCCGCTATCAATTCAGCCGCCGTCTTGACCGCTACGCCGCGTTGCCGAGCCGGCGGCGCGGCGAAACTCACCGCCTTGAAGCGATTGCTCGCCGCCACACCCAGACTGGCCAAGCTCACTTGATCCAGCGGCTTCTTTTTGGCCTTCATGATTTCCGGCAATTTCACGTAGCGCGGCTCGTTCAAGCGCAAGTCCACGGTCACCACAGCCGGCAGGTCCACCTCAATGGTTTCCAGCCCCGCGTCCACTTCGCGTGTCACTCGCGCGATGCTGCCACTAATCTCCAGCTTCGAGGCGAACGTCGCCTGCGGGCGTCCCCACAAGGCCGCCAGCATCTGCCCGGTCTGGCCGTTATCGTCATCGATGGCCTGCTTGCCCATCAGCACGAGGTCTGGGGACTCGCGTTCGATGATCTTCAAGAACACTTGCGCCGCGCTCAAGGGTTCGACGCCGCTGCCGGCCTCCACCAAGATCGCCCGATCCGCGCCCATTGCCAGCGCCGTACGCAGCTGCTGCTGCACCTCCGCCGGTCCAATGCTCACGACGATGATCTCGGTGGCCTGGCCGCGCTCCTTGAGGCGCAAGGCCTCTTCCAGGGCGATCTCATCAAAGGGATTGATGATCATCTTCACGCCATCCGTGACGATGCCGCTGCCATCGGGTTTGACGCGCACCCGCACGTTGTAATCGATCACCCGCTTGATGCCGACCAGAATTTTACTCATCCGCCACCCACGTCATTTTTGTCCACTCCCCTCACGGCAATGCCAATCGTGCCATGAATTCACAGACTGGCATAGCCTGAATAATGGCGACCTGCGCCGCTGTCGATGAGCGGACGGGGTGGTTCACCGCCCATGTCTCGACTCTCGCTTCCTCCGTTGAAGCTCACCTCGTCCTGCAACCGCGCGAGTTCCATGGGATGTCGGATTTCCGTCAGCAACCGCCCAGATTTGGCCCGCCGGCGTCCGCTGCGATCCGCTCATGTGACTTACCGCACACTATCCCAGCCGGCATGTACTTTGCATTCTTCAAGCAAGCCAACGAGGCCTGGACCCAGGAGAGTTTTCATGACGGCCGGTGCCGAAGTGCTCAATCAGGATGAAATCGACGCCTTACTGCGAGGCGTCGACAGCAATGACGTGGTCGTCGAAACGGGCACGCCCATGCCCGGCACCGTCCAGCCGTATGACATGGCCACCCAGGCTCGCGTCGTCCGCGCCCGCATGCCCGGTCTGGACATGATCAACGAGCGATTCGCCCGTTTCACACGGACCAACCTGTCCAACATGATTCGCCGCAGTACCGAGATCACGGTTGCGCCCGTAAAAATCATGAAGTTCAGTGAGTATATTCAGGCGTTGCACGCTCCGGTCAGCCTGAACCTCGTTAGGTTTGCACCGCTGCGCGGCACCGCACTGGTGAGTTTGGATTCAAATCTTGTCTTCACGGTGGTTGATAACTTCTTTGGGGGCAGCGGCCGAGTCGCGAAGATCGAAGGTCGCGATTTTACCAGCACTGAGAATCGCGTGGTCCAGTTGGTATTGCGCCAAGTCCTGACCGACTTACAGGAGGCCTGGGCGCCAGTAAAGGCGCTGCGATTCGAATACCTAAGCTCGGAGACGAATCCGCACTTCATCAACATTCTCAGTCCATCGGAAATCGTCGTGATCGTTTCCTTCAATGCCGAAACCGAAGGTGGCGGCGGCGCGCTGCAGTTGACCATGCCCTATTCAATGATTGAACCGATTCGCGACTTACTCGATTCTTCAGCTCCGAGTGAACAGGCAGAAGGCAACGACGACTGGACGCGGACTCTGCGCGAGGAAATTGACGGCGTCACCCTCGAATTGGCCCCGCTCCTTGGTCAGGCTCAACTTACCCTGCGACAGGTATTGAATTTTAAGGCTGGTGACGTTATTCCCTGCGACTTCGATGGGCACGTCGTTTTGCGCGCGGAAGGTGTACCGTTCTTTCGCGGCAGCTTTGGGGCCTCACGCGGCCAACAGGCGGTCAAGATCGCCAGCCGACTACCGCCACCTGGATCCGTTCGCCGGATCGAATCCAACGGAGCGCAACCATGACGGCCAATGCAATCGATTCGCCCACTATGAAAGTTTTCCAAGTTGAACCCGTTGCACCCTCAGGTGAAACTCAACTGGTATTTGACGACTTGCTGGACTTGCCCGTCACTTTGTCGGTGGAGGTTGGCAGGAGCCAGCTGGCAATTCGTGAGCTCTTACAACTGACCGCCGGGTCCGTCGTTCAGCTCGATCACAGCACCAGCGAACCGTTCGATGTACTGATCAACGGTACACTGCTGGCGCGGGGGGAGGCGGTGGTGGTCGACGCAAACTACGGCGTGCGACTGACCAATACGGTGGGCGCAGCTGAACTTCGGCGGCGTATCGGCTAATATAGATCGATGGTCCGATCCCATGTGTGGTCCCGCCGCGTCATGCTGCAAGGCACGCTGGCCGCTGGTGCGCTCGCCGCTGGTGCGCTCGCTGCGCGCCGGGTCAAGGCCGGGGAAGCGCCTTTGACACCGGAGTGCCGCGACCACCACGCGGAAGCTGAAACGCTTGCCTCCGTTGAAGGCCCCTACTTCAAGCCCGCTTCGCCTGAACGCGGCGTATTGGTGGATTCGAGCTCCAAAGGACACCGACTGAATCTACGGGGTCGCGTGCTTTCGCCCTCCTGCCAACCTGTGGCACGCGTGCTGCTCGACTTGTGGCACGCCGATCAGGACGGCCTGTACGATGACACCGGGTTTAGGTATCGCGGCCATGTCTTCAGTGATGCACAAGGTCACTTCGAGTTTCAAACCATTGAACCGGCCGTATACCCGGGCCGAACGCGGCACTTTCACTTCAAGGTTCAGGCGCCCAACCGAGCGGTACTGACGACGCAATTGTTTTTCCCGGGTGAGCCGCGCAACCAAGTGGATCGGCTGTTTCGGCCACAGTTGCTGATGCGGGTGACCGATTCGGCGGAGCTGATGAGCGCGCAATTCGACTTCGTAGTCGACGCCTGACGGCTTAAATCCTGGAACGGGCTGATTCCCCTACGGCGCGTTGCGCCAGAAGGGCCAGTTGACGCCACTGTAGCGTCGCCGATTTCATACATTTCCCAATCAAACGCTTTGGCCCTAAGGTTACGGGCTATGCCAAAGCTGATCTGGATTCTCCTGTTGGCCCAACTGCTGGCCGCCTGCGGTGGCTCCTCCAGCGCTGTTAGTACCCAGCCTGTTGCGATGCAGCCCGCGCCGACTCCGCCCACCGCATCGGTGCTGACTGATGTATTGACCTATCACAACGACAACGCACGCACCGCCCAGAACCTGACCGAAAGCCTGTTGACTCTGTCGAATGTGAACACTGCGCATTTCGGGCTGCTGCGGGTATTGCCTGCCGACGGACTGATCGATGCCCAGCCACTGCTGGTCACTGCCTTGAGTATCGGCGGGAAGGTGCGAAACGTATTGTTCGTTGCCTCCGAGCATGGCAGCGTGTACTCGTACGATGCCGATGACGGAACGGCACTCGGGCACGTCAGTTTGCTCGGCAGTGGCGAGGTCCCCAGCGATGATCGCGGTTGCGGCCAGGTCACCCCGGAGATTGGCATCACGGCCACACCCGTAATCGATCGCGGCGCCGGCGCTAATGGCACGCTGTACGCGGTGACCATGTCGAAGGATGGCAGCGGCAAGTACTACCAACGCCTGCACGCCCTGGATCTTCTGACGCTGCATGAACAATCCGGCAGTCCCGTCACCATCCAAGCCAGCTTCCCCGGCAGCGGCGCCAATTCCAGCAACGGTCAAGTGGTATTCGATCCTGCTCAATATAAAGAGCGAGCCGGATTGCTGCTGCTGGGCGGCACCGTCTACACGGCCTGGGCTTCGCACTGCGATATTGCAGTGTATACGGGCTGGATCATTGGCTACGACCAGAAAAGCCTGGCTCAGACCCGCGTGCTCAATGTGATTCCCAATGGGAGCGATGGGGCCATCTGGCAATCCGGCGGCGGCATGGCCGCCGACAGCCAAGGCAATTTTTATGCGCTGATTGGCAACGGCACCTTTGATGTCACTTTGGACGCGGCCGGACTGCCCACCAGTGGCGACTACGGCAATGCCTTCGTCAAGATCTCGAGCGCCGCTCCCCTGCAGGTCGTCGACTACTTTGCCATGAACAACGACGTGGCAGAATCCGGTGGCGATGTCGATCTCGGATCCGGGGCGCCGCTGGTGCTGCCCGACCAGCAGGATGCGACCGGATTCGTCCGACACCTGGCAGTCGGCGCGGGCAAGGACGGTCACCTTTATGTGGTGGATCGCGACCATATGGGTAAATTCTCCACCGGCGGCAACGCCATCTGGCAGGATCTGAGCGGCGCCCTGCCCGGCGGGATTTGGTCAGCGCCGGCCTACTTCAACGGCACCGTCTACTACGCGGATGTGGGTGGCACACTCAAAGCTTTCCCCATCACGCAGGCCAAACTCAGCACCACGCCCGCTTCACAGTCGAGCACTACCTTCGCCTATCCCGGCGCCTCGCCCGCCGTGTCGGCCAGCGGCGCGAACAACGGCATCATCTGGGCAGTGGAGAGCGCACCGGGTCAGACCGCCGTACTGCACGCCTATGACGCCGCCAATCTCGGCCACGAACTGTATAACAGCAATCAGGCGGGCGCCGGCGCCGATCATTTTGGCTCCGGCAACAAGTTCATTACGCCGCTGATCGCCAACGGCAAAGTCTATGTGGGTACTCCGAACAGCGTCGCGGTATTCGCTCTCCTGCACTGAAGACTCATTGCAAAACGGAAGGTCCTACCCATGCGGCGCCTTTTTGTTGAAGCACGACAAGACGAGCGTCGCAGCAGTGCCAAGCCGCAATGTCGAAGTCACCCCCTAATGAGCGACCGGATTCCAATCGGGCCCAAACCCGTCGGTGACTTTGGTGCGGTACGCACCTGACGTGTCGGTGAGGTAAATCCCAGACACCAGACTACCGGTATCGAAGCACGCTCGGAACAGCAGCACGCGCTTACCGTCCGGCGAGCCCTTGGGAACGCCCTCGATACAACTCGGCTCCGTGGCAAGGCTTAAGTCGGTCTCGGGCTTACCGGAGTACCACGCATCGCTTGAAAAGGCGTACAGCTTGCGCTCCACCGCTCCCGAGGGTGGGCCGGCGGGCGGCACCGGAAACCCGCGCGAGCTGTAGATAGTCCCCCCGTCCGCGCTCCAGCCCGGATCCGCATCGCCGCTCTGCTCGAGACCGGCCGGCGTGCAGTTCGGTCCGCCATCGCTCACCTGTGTTCGCTGCGACCCGTCGGGACGGATCTTGTCGGTGCGCACTTTGAAACGGCCATTCACGGTCTGGCCGACGGTGAAGAGCAGCCAATTGTCTCGCGACCAGGCCAGATCGCCCCAGGTCCTATCGTCGGCCGCTCCGCTGGCATTCGATACCCGCGCAGCGCCCGAGCCATCCGCTGCGACCGTCCAGATCGAGGCCTCGAAGGTGTTGATGTAGGCGATGCGACTGCCATCGGGCGACCAGGTCGAGTTTACGTCGTGCCCATCATGTGTAATGACCGTTTCCGTACCGAGCGCGAGATCATAGATCGCGACATCCGTCACCGCGTTCGGTTCGGCATAGTGGCCGACAGAATATTTCGTGTACGCGATCTTTGTCGCATCCGGCGAGAAGTGGGGCAGGAACTTGAACTTGCCATCATTCGTGAGCTGCCGAAGCCCCGAACCGTCGAGATTCATAACGGCAATCTCATACACCGCTCCCGGTCCCGGCGCCGCGGCGCCGGTAGTGGGTGTCATAAAGACCATCTCCTCGGTGAACGCAACCGGAGTGGACGCACTGAGAGCACCTGAATCGCCGCCGCCGCAGGCGCAGAGGCCCAGCAGCAGGGATACCAGCAAAACGCCACTTACGAACGCCCGCTGGACGGGAAGCTCAGCGTTGCACGTGATAGATGACATAGGTGCCATTGACCAATTTGTGAAAGTACAGCAGATGGCCGTCGGCCGAGAGCGAAGGAGCTTCGACAAATCCACTTGCGCCGCTCACCAGCTGCGGCGTCGCAAAGGGCGAATTCGTGTCCGCTCGTGTCGTCCGGTAAATGATCGGCATCGCGCCCGACGTCGTCGAAGCCCGAGTGAAGAACAACTCCAGACCGTCGACAGAGATGCTCGGGGCATAGTTCAGGTCAGAATTGTTGACCGCGGCGAGCAACGTGGCGCTGTTGGCTTGGCGTACAAACGCTGCCCCGTGCCGATTGGCCGTGACAATGCTGGCGGCTGTCAGCGTGCCGGTCGAGTAGTTGCCGTCGGCGAACCAGAGGGTCTGGCCGTCAGCGCTGATCTCGACATCAAAGTTGACTTCTCCGGCCTTAAGCAGCGATACCCCTGGGACCAAGGCGGCGCTGGCCACCCCGGCCGCTGAGAATTGACCGCTGTAGATGCTTGAGAGCGACGTTGAGTAAGTGCGCGTCGAAATAAAGTAGAAGTTGCCGAGGGTATCCAGGCTCGCGACGGCATCTAGCTCCGGGCTGTTCGCGCCAGGGATCTGCCCTAGGAAGGTGAAGGTCTGATCATCGACGCGTGAGGCATAGTAGAGATCAGTGTTGACGGATGGGTCATTGCGATTGTTGAAGAACAGGTATTGTCCGTCCTTGGAGATGAACGGCTCCATGGCGTCGCCCGAGTAGCCTGTGATCGTGACCAGCGTCGGATTGGAAAACGCGGTATAGGGGGTCGGTGGGGGCAGGCTGCCCGATCCGGACGAGCCGCCGCCGCAACCGGTCACGGCCATGCCCAGGAGCGAGGCGACAGCCAGGGCGGCCCTGTTCATGGACTTTTGCCGCGCAGCTCCACCAGCTTTTGCTGCTGCGCCGGCGTAAGCAGGTTCTTGATTCGGATGAGCAGTGAGAGCTGTGCTTTCTTCACCTCCCGCTCCATCCCGAGTACTTTGTCAACTTGCGCCAGTGCGGCGGTTTCGTCGATCCTGGGGGCGCGCAGGAGCTGCGCCAATTTTCCCACCTCGGCTTGCATGTCCCACTGTAGATCCAGAAATCGGCTCTGTGCCTTCTGCACGAGATCTTTAAGGGCCTTTGACTGCACCTCGTCGAGCCCAATATCCTGGCGATACTTGAACACCAGATCCGGCGCGAACAGGTTCTGGGCGATGTCATCCGTGGCGCCGACGGGCGGTGTCTGGGCGGTCGCGAGCGCGCCGATCATTAGCGCCGAAATCAAAACAAGATACTTCATGAGTGCTCCCGGCCAGCGCGTGGCACTGGTGTGGTGAACCGAGTTGGCGGAAAAGAATCGAGTACGTCTGAGGGGTAGTGCCCCACTTTGGGTATCGTGTGCAGCAGGACCCGGCCCGGTGTCTCCAGAAGGAAATCTGTGGGCGCGCGCCAATCCGCGAGCATCGGCTCAGCGGTGCCGAGCGCTGGTGAGCCGCGGTGATGCGAACCTTGGAATACGCTCACCGCCACGACGGCCATCACGGCTGCCACCGCCGCAATTCCTCGGAGTCGGTGCACGGAAGGACGCCGCGTTCGCCCAAGCACGGCATCGAAACTCGGGGCCCGTACCGCCTCGGTACGGCTCAAGGACGCAAAGGACTCACGCAGCTTGTCATCCACGCTCATGGCGCCATGCCTCCTGGCAGCTGTTCACGGAGACGCGCCTTGCCGCGTTCAAAGTGCGTGCGCGCACTGCCGAGCGAGATACCCAGCGCGACCGACGCATCCTCGATCGTCAGGTCCTGATAAAACACGAGGTGCAGCACCGCTTGCTGACGGGGTGACAGCAGCCCTAGCGCCGCGCGCAACTTCTGGTTGGATTCAGGCACGTCCAGCGCGTGCTCGGGAGCCGAGAGGGAATCGGTAGTCGGTTCCCCTCGAAACCAGCGCTCCAGAAGCGCCGCTCGCAGCCAGCGCCGACGGTCCTGTTCGCGAGCGGTGCGCCGAATGACGGCAAACAGCCAGGTCTTCACGCTCGCACGGCCCGCGAAGTGTGCGCGTCCGTCCAATACCCGCAGATACACCTCTTGCAACACGTCCTGCGCCTCCTCACGCCGCTGTCGGCAACAATGCAAAGCCCATGCAAAGCTCATGGAATGCAGCCGTTCGAGCTCGAGCCGCCAATCGACCGCGCTCACCACACGAGCCGCTACAACTGCCAGCGCGGCGCGCAGCCGGCATCGCTACACGGGAGGCCATCGTGCGACCAGCTCGGGGTGGCATCCAGCCCCGGCGTCGGTGCCAGCCGAGAGAGTCGCCGCCGGTGCTGCCTTTCCTGCTGGACGCAACTCCTGGCCCTCGCCCCAATCGATCCTGTCCCTGAGCCGAACTGCGGTTCCATGGTGTTCAGTGACACAACATCCTTAAAGTCGACCGGAAACCCTCACGGCCACTTCGCGGCCGGGGCCTCTGCGCTCATACCTGCCTGTTAGTGTTCTGGAGCGTGCTCCTATATGACAGGGGTAATCGGCAGCGTTCGCAACCAAACCTGGCCTCTGATGGTCGCCTATCGGCGCAGCTCCAGCGTGGAGCGCCGAAGCCGGCGGGTTGCCCCCACTAGGCCGCGGCGCGGCGCATCATCGATTGGACTACCAGCGGATGAATCCACCCGACGGGCAGCATGTAGATCCGACCCAGAAGATTGTGCACGTGAACAACCGTTGAGACCACGTATCCGCGTTTATTATCTTGCTGGCACTTGAACACTGACACGCGCACATCAAGGTGCTTGTCATCGATTCCGAGCAAAAGCTCGCTGTCTGTCGAGGCCAGCACATTGAAGATACCCGCGCGATCGCCGATTTCGCAGCCATGGGTGGAACCCCGGCTCGACCCACGCATCGACCCAACATCCTTGAGCCCCATTCGTCGCACGATGCGATTGCGCAGAATCATCAGCGCCTCAACCCACGACGGCGTGGCACGAGAAGCCTTCAAGAAGATCTCGGTCGGCGTCAGTGTCGCTTCAGCCAGACTGGTCTCGTAAGCGTCAGCAAAGCTCGCGCTGGCCAGCATCGACTGCAACAGGCTGGTTGTTGGAATCGCGGTCTTGGTAATCACTAACTTGGCCGGGCGATCATCACAGAGCGGGCGCTAGCGTAAGCCCAGCAATCAAGAGAAACGCCGGCCACGCAAGGTGGCGGCCGCGACTACTGATTAAAATCGCTATGCCAGTGACAAAAAACGTCGTCGCGACAATGCCGAGAATCCATCGGCTTTCATCATCGAGCGTCGCCAATGACAAATAGATTAGGAGCGCACCAAAGCCCCACCAAGCCAGTGTCGTAAGGTGCCAGGCGAAGCGCAGAACCTGGCGCGCAAACGCACTGTGTTCGAGCAGTCCTTGCCGACGGCCCACAGCGAGTAGCGGCCCAATTAATCGTCGTTCCCCCAGCCAGGAATGCACCCCGCCAATGGCAATGGTCATGGCCGCCGCGCTGATTAGGGAAATGTTGATCACTCGCTTTGCCTCGGAAGGCCTCCATACGGACGCGTACGGACAATTTAGGCGACCCCATTGCGCATGTCAATACGGCACCGTATGGTTGGGCCATGAATAAGCGCTTAGGACCACAGGAGTGGATCGGTGTCGGCCTCAAGGAACTCGCCAGGCTCGGCATCGATGCCGTTCGGGTTGAGCGGCTAGCGGCTCAACTCAAAGTGACAAAGGGCAGTTTTTACTGGCATTTCAAGAACCATGGCGCGTTGCTTGAGGCCCTGTTGGAGGCATGGCTCGCTCGCGCCACAAACACTATCATCGAGCAAGTGGAGGCACAGGGTGGTAATGCACGCGCCCGACTGAAGACGCTGTTTTCGATTGTCGGACAGGTGGACGGCCGGCTGGACCGCGCCATCCGAAACTGGGCGGCACGCGACCTCAGAGCACGCGCAACGCTCTTGGTGGTCGACCAACGCCGCTTTGACTACCTCAACTCGTTGTTCGTGGATATGGGTTTTCCCTCTGCCGAAGCCGTCGCTCGAGCGCGCCTGGTTTATCACGCGCTGATCGGGCAATTCATGATGGACTCGACGGTCGCACACGAAGAGCGTCTCGCCGAATGCCTCGATATCGTGCTGCCCATGCTGGTGCGCAAGACGTAGTGCGCTCGGACGGGCCCCCTTGAGATCGATGCGGACGCGACAACTGCCGTCGCGTCCGCATCCTGTCCATCACCGAACCACCACTCCAGTGGCCGTCGCCGGCGCGCCGGGCGTACTCCCCAGCTTCACCAGGCTGCCGTCCGCATTCACCTGGAATTCCACGACCTGACCGATTGAGGGGGACAGCACGAACAGCCTGCGCCCATCCGGACTCGTGCCCGCATCGGTGGGTCCACCGCCGGTGATTCCCGATACGCCGCTGACGTTCAATCGCGTGAGCGCGCCGCTTCGGGCCACTTGATACCCCGTGAGCGTGCCAGAGCCCGTGTTCGTGACGTAAGCATATTGACCGTGCCGTGCGAGAACGACCCAACAAGCCGCTGTCTGCTCTGCGGGGACGGAGCCGCTGATGACCTGCAGTGAACCCGCTTCATTCAGATCGTAAGAGGAAAGCGCCGCAGCCTTGGCGTGACCGCCAAACGCCTCGCTAACCAGCAACGTGTCGCGCCGATCAAAGGCAAAACCGAACGGCGTCATGCCGCTCGACGCGTGCACGATTGGACCGGTCGGTCGGTTGTCATTCAGAGTATATGTTGAGATGCGATTCGTTGCTTTTTCCGTGACCACGAGCGCATCTCCACCGCCGTTAAGACCCACTTGCGCTGCGCCTGCGGCACTCGAACTCAACGCTCTCGTCGAGTTGGAGATAGCGTGCAGGTGTCCAGCGGAGCTGGCTCGAAAGCCCGTGATATTCCCCGCATCGCCAGCGTTCAGAACGTAGAGGAGTTGTTCGTGGGCCGTCAGACTGATGGGCATCGTGCCACCAGAGGAAACGCGATCCACGAGGGTGAGCCCGGCATCTGAGACCGCGAATACGCTGATATCGTTGCTCCCGGCGTTGACGGCGTACAGCCACCGTCCCCCCTCACCCAAGGCCAGCGCGCCCTGATTGCCGAGTCCGGCTCCGGTACCCAAGCCGCCGGTGCTGACCGCTGATGTCAGCGTTAGCGATCCATCCGCCGCCGTTTGATAGATCTGTACTTCATTGCCACTGGCGCTGTTGGTCTCGGTGTAGACGCTCGCGGCCCCAGCGGCCGAGGCGAAGACCGCGCCTCCCACGAGCATGGCAAGCGCCACGGCGCCTGTTGGTTTCTTGATCATCATCGGAGATTCTCCTGCTGAGCCCACTTCGGGCCAACGGAGACTACCGGGTGATTCTCACGCCCCTATCACGCGCTTTTCGCGAGCGTCGGGACCAGTGCGCTCACGGCGCGCTCGAGCGTGATTTCAACCGTGGTGCCGACGCCGCGTTGTGACAATACGCTGACCGTTTGACCGTGCAGTGTCATGATCCGCTGCACGATCGACAGCCCCAGACCCGCACGCGCGCGGTCCTTCGGATCGCGGAGGCTGAAGAACCGGTCAAGGACTCGCGGCACATTACCCGCCTCAATCCCCTCACCCGTGTCCACCACCCGTACCCGGACCGCTCCGTCCTCGACGGACATCTCGATGCGCACCTGCCCGCCCTCCGGCGTATGACGTAGCGCGTTCTCGATCAGGTTACCCATAGCCCGCTCGATGAGTCCCACGTCGGCGAGCGCCAGTACGCCGCGCGTGTCGAGGAGCGTTCGAAGCTCAACTCCACGACTTGCGGCTTGCAGCCGAAAGCGCAGTGCCACATCCTGGAGCAATTCGGCAATCGAGACCGCTTCGATCTCTGGCACCACCATGCCTGATTCGAGACGCGCCAGTTCAAACAGCGCGTCGATCAACCGGCCGAGTTGATCGGCCTGGCGAAGCGCAATTTTTAGGTGCGACTGCAGATCGCCGGGCGGTACACTGCTCCCCTTGACCATTAGCGTCTCGATGTAGCCGCGCAGCGACGCCAGCGGCGTGCGTAGATCGTGCGACACGTTCGCTACCAGCTCACGACGTAGCTCGTCCGTGGCCTTGAGCTCCTTGATCTGGCGCTCGATGGCCTGTGACATGTCCGCAAAGCGGATCGTCAACGCATTGATCTCGTCACCGCTTGGTTGAACCTGCTCTGGAAATGCCCCGGCCGGCAAGGTTCGTGACCAGATTTCCATGGACTGGTCGAGCCGTTGGAGCCGGCGGGTGAGGATGGCAAAGAGTCCGCCGGCGACAAGAAAGATGGCGAGGATCACGAGGCCGAGCCCGAGCGCCGCCGCGCGCAATGCGTAGCTTCCCCACAAGCGCTGCGCGATCGATCGCTCCGGTTGCCCACCGAGGACCACGTATAGGTATCCATCGAGTCGACCGTGATCCTGAATCGGCGCTACCGAAAACACACGCTGACCGCTAAGACTCGATGGATCATCGCCGTAAATCGGTCGCTGGTTCGGAGCGCGCAGAAATTCCTTGATGGGCCCGAGGCTCACCTGCTGACGCACCACCCGATTGTGCTGAACCACGGTCGAGAGGACGCGGCCGGCGTCGTCGAGGAGATAGACTTCAGCGGAGGGATTGACCGTCATGGCGCGATTCGCCAGTTCACGCAGGGCCACCGTATTGACACTGCCTTTTTCTATGAGCGCCAACTCGCGCACGACGTACATGGAGATCCCGGCATCGAGACGTTGTCGCACCTCGTCTGCATACCTATCGCTGGTACGACTCAACAGGACCAAAACGCCCAAGCCCAGGAGCACCAGCAACGCCGCAAAGGCCACCGTCAGCCGCACGTGCAGCGCGTTCACGCGGTCGGCCGACCCGGTTCAGAGGCCAAGCGATACCCTACCCCCCACACTGTTTCGACGTAACGCGGTTGAGAGTGATTGGGCTCCAGCTTGGCGCGCAGCCGATTGATGTGTGAGTTGACCGTGTGCTCGAAAGTGTCGCGGGTCGTGCCCCAAACCTGATCGAGCAGTTGGGCCCGGGAGAATACGCGCCCCGGTCGCTCTGCCAGGAAGGCCAGCAGATCGTATTCCCGGGCGGTGAGCTCTAGGCGTTGACCCGCGCGGTGCGCGGTGCGCCGCTCCAGATCAATCTCCAGCTCCCCGCAGCGCGTGATTCGCAGCTCCACCGACGATGGACACGAGAGGCGCTCCGCACGACGTAAGATGGCCTTCACTCGCGCCGCAAACTCCACGACGCTAAAGGGCTTGGTCAGGTAATCATCGGCACCGGTCTCAAGGCCCAACACCCGATCGGGCTCACCCGCTCGAGCCGTCAGCATCAGAATGGGCGTATAGCCGGCATGCGCACGTACCTGGCGACAAATCTCAAGACCGTCCACGTGGGGCAGCTGGAGGTCGAGAACAATGAGGCTCCAGTCCCCTGCCTTTGTCGCGCGCGCGAGTCCCTGGGCACCGTCGCGGGCAAACTCGACGGTGCACCCGAGATCCTGCAAGTGCAGCCCGAGCAGACCCGCAATGTCCGAGTCATCCTCGACGACGAGCACCCTGCGAGGATTCAAATTGCGACCTCCAGCGAACATCCCGCTTGATCTTAAGTTTGAGACATCACGCCCCTATCACGCCGGCAGACACAAACGGGAGAACTGCCGATATCTCCCCGCATCCAACTGATCAGTTGTTCGATCAGGCTCGTGGAAGGTTACATCGACGCGCCGGTTGTCTCAGAGAGTGTCCAATACCCCGCACGTTGCGTCTCGTTGCGGCGCGAACCGAACCAGTGTCGTTATGACGGGCTGCGCTTGAGGTTGATGAGGTCCAGCGCTGTACGCAGGTGCTTGGCAAGTGCGACGGCGTCCTCGTTCGCCCAGAAGTGCATGAAATACAGGTGCGGGGAATCGTCAACCATGTGACTGTGCAGCGCGGTGACCTCAATGCCGCTGTCTCGCAGACTCTTCAGGACGAGATTGACCTCCGCACCCAGCAGCACGAAGTCCCCGGTGATGGCGGCCTTCCCGGCGCCCGTGGGCTGAAAGTTGATCGCGATGGCGGTCCCGAGGGAAGGCGGAATAGCCGTCCCAGCTTCCGAAACGGCATCCGCACGCGGTATCCCAAATTGGTACACGCCGCCGTTTGCAGCGCCTTTGAATCCGAGCGCAGACTCGATTGCAGCAGTGTCCAGATCCAAGGGAGTCGGCGGCCCAGCGACTGGTGACGTACCAATTGGCGTGTGGCTCAGGGCCAGTCCGGCGCGGAGTGTCTCGGCCAGTTGCAGCGGATCGCCGTGTCCGCCGACGTGCATGTAGAACACGGCCGGCGAGGTCCGGAGTAAATGATTGTGGACGGCAGTGATCTCGACACCCCCCTCGATCAACCGCTTCATCACGGGGCTGACTTCGTCCTCGGTCAGTACGAGATCGCCCATGAACATCGCGCCGCCCTCCATGGGCAGAAAAGCGACCCACGAGCCGAGGGCGAGGGTGGGCTTGAGAAGAATCCCGTCCACCGTGATCTTGAGATCCGTGCGCGGCAATCCCCATTTGTGGACACCGCCAGGCAAGACTACGGCCGGCTTTCCGAACGCCTTGTCCACCCTCGACCAGTCGATCTCGGCGGCTCTTGCTGAAGTGAGGCCGGCGACGATCGCAGCAAGGATGTAAAGAGGTAATCGGCTCATACGATATCTCCCGGATCCAGTTGGGCAAGTATGGAGTGTTACGAGACTGCGCGGCGTTCCAAAGAATCAGCCATGGCCAGGAAGGGGCGGGCAGCGTCGGGGATCGCCCGCTGACGCGCCCTCCTGTTGTAGATTGTACTACGATGATTTAGCGAGTTATACGTCGTGACACCAGACTGGCTTCTCTTCGTGGCAGACCTGCCGGGCCGAAATCAGAGGCCCTCGCCGTCACGATTGCAGGCGCCGAATTCCCAGCGCCCTGAGCATGTACTTTTCATACAGGGGCTCGGAGCTGCCCCGCTTCATCTTGTAGATGAAGTACTTCTCGAACGCCACCTTGGCCCAATGCACCCAGCGGCCTTTCCGAAACCAGTTGACGTTGCGGGGCGGGAGCTGGGGGATGGCGACGAAAGCCGCGCCAGTGCTGCCCATGTCCGCGAGGCAGATGGCATTCCAGGTCCCCTTGGCCACGGCGGGTTCTCCGGCCAGGTCAGCGGCCAGATTCTTGACGATGGCGGTGACCATGGTTTCGATCATGTAGCCCGTCTTTGGCGCGCCAGTGGGTACCGGGGTCACCTCCACGGGCGGGATGGCGATGCACACGCCGGCAGAATAGATATTGCGATATTTCCTGCTGCGCTGGTTTTCATCCACGATCACAAATCCCCTCGGGTTACACAACCCGTCCACAGCCGCCACCGCGTCCACTCCCTTGAAGGCGGGCAGCATCATTGAGAACTTGAACGGGAGTTCGTGCTCCTTCACCACTTGTCCTTGAGCGTCCAGCTCCGTGACGAACATCTTGCCCGCTTCCAGCTTGGTGACGCGGGCGTTGGTGATCCACTTTACGTCGCTGTTGCGCAGTTCCGATTCCAGTATGGTCTTGGAGTCACCCACACCGCCGAGACCCAGGTGACCGATGTAGGGCTCGCTGGTGACATACGTAATGGGGACCTGGTGGCGCAGCCGCCGACGTCGCAGGTCCGTGTTCAAAATGAAGCTGAATTCGTAGGCGGGCCCGAAGCAACTGGCCATCGGCATGGCCCCGATGATCACCGGGCCCGGGTCCTTGAGAAACTCCTGGTACGCCGCCCAGGTCTTCTCGGCGTGATCCACGGTGCACACGGACTGGGTGAACCCGCCGTCCGGCCCCGATCCCGGGACTTCTGCGAACGAGAGCTTGGGACCGGTGGTAATGACCAGGTAATCGTAGGGAAGGCTGCTGCCGTCGGCCAGTTCGAGCCGGTTCTGTGCCGCGTCAATGTTCGCTACCGACTGCGCGATGAATTCGATGCCGCGACGCTTCAGCGGACCGGCCATGGGGAAGGTGATGCCCGATCGCTTACGCCAACCCACCGCCAACCAGGGGTTCGATGGCACGAATTGAAAATAGTCTACCGCGTTGACAACTGTGACGCGATGCGTGGAACCGAGCGCCGCACGGAGCTCGTAAGCCGCCGGCATGCCACCGGTTCCGGCTCCGAGGATTGCGATGTGTGCCATGACTAATGCCCCCGTTGTTGTAAATTAATGGAAATCATCTGGCGGTCGATCTGGCTGAGGTCTGCCTCTGTCAGCTCGCCCGCCACGCTCTTGAGCTGCAGACCCGCCAAGATCCAGTCACTCTGCGCGAGTTGGAAATCGGCTTCGGCGCGTTGACTGTCGGCTTCTGCGCTGAGCAGCTCCAGCGCGGTGCGAGCTCCGATCTGCGCGCCGAGGCGCGTAGCGTCGCGTCGGCTCGCCGCCGAGATTCGCAGCCGCAGCAGGGCCTGTACGCGCGCGGACGCGCTCGTCACCGCCAGCCAAGCCGCGCGGGTACTTTGTCTGACGGTTTGGTCGGTACTCGCCAATTCGGCTTCCGCCTGCTGCTCCAGCGCCCTGGCCTCGCGGCGCTGGGCACTGCGCATACCCCCGGTGAACAGAGGAATTGACAACTCCAGTCCAATGCTTGACTGCCGTCCGCTGATGTCGGTAGAACCGTACTCCCCACTGCCGCGCAGAGAATCTTGTCCGACCTGGCCCACCAGACTCAGGCGGGGTGAATTCAGCGCACCATAACGTTTCACCTGGGCCGTCGCTGCAACGAGCGCCAATTGTTGAATCGCCCGCAGCGGACTGCCGCTGAGGGCCCGCTGTGTCCAGGCATCCAACGACTCGGGAGCCCGCATCTCACGGGTGGCGGCCTCCGGCAGTTCCCCCATATCCGCAGCGTCGAGCCCGGTCAAATCAGTGAAGGCGGCCTCGCTCAAGGTAACGCTGTTGCGCACGTCGAGTTCCTGCACATCCAAGGTGTCCGCGCTCGCCTGCGCCTCGCGCATATCGGTGACCGGAATGTCACCGGCCTCGTAGCGCGCCTGGGTCTCCTGACGCGTGCGCTCCGCCGCCGCCCGCAGGCGCACCAGAGTCTGGAGCTGCGCGCGCGCGGTGAGCACTTCGAAATAGGCCCTGGCGCTGCGCAGCATGAGGTCCTGTTCGGACGCGCGGTAGTGCGCCTCGGCCATGCGCGCCGCATTCCTCTGTGTGGTGGAGAGCGCGAAGCGGTCCGCGTCGTACAGCGGCTGCTCGGCCACCATCGCCCATCGCGTCGCAGTGCCGCTGGTTACGTTTGTCTGGAAATCGACGCCGCGGGTACCGGCGAAACCGGGCGCCGCGAAGTACGCCCCTTGAGTGCGGCGGTCAAGATCGGCCCGTCCCGCACTCCCCGTCGCGGTCAGGGTCGGCAGCCACAGGGCCATAGCCTCGGCACCGCGAGCACGACCCACATCGCGTTGAGCCTGGGCAGCAGCGAAGATCGGATCGTGCCCCAGCGCCGCGTGCCAGACATCCGCCAGGGTGATTTCACCGCCTGATGCCGCGGAACAGCCGGCCCACAGAACTGCGATGCACAGGGCTCTCATGAGTCCGCACTGGCTTTGAGCCCTAATCCACGCAGAATCCTCTCCATGAGGCACCAGCGCGTCAATCCGCTCTGTAGCAAATTCGCGCCGACGAAGGCCGTAAACCACAGCCACTGGGCGCTGTGGAAGATTGGGCTACCCCTGACGCCCAGGGCCAGCGATAGCAGCACAAAGGTTCCGGCGATTACACGGGTGAGTTGCCACGAAGTCATAGCGCTAGCTCCGGTAGATTGGGCTCCGGCGGGAGCGGAGCGGGATACGCGTGCCGATACGCCGCGTAGTACAAAACCGGTATGACAATCAGCGTCAATACCGTCGAGACCAGAATCCCGAATATCAGCGAGATCGCCAGTCCATTGAAAATGGGGTCGTCCAGAATGAACACTGCGCCGAACATCGCGGCCAACGCGGTGAGTGCGATGGGCTGAGCGCGCGTGGCGGCCGATCGAATCACCGCCTGGCCGAAATCCACTCCCTTCGCAAGCTGCAGGTTGATGAAATCGACCAACAGGATCGAGTTGCGCACGATGATGCCCGCGAGCGCAATCATGCCAATCATGGAAGTGGCAGTGAACTGGGCCCGCAACAATGCGTGGCCGGGCATGACGCCGATGATGGTCAGCGGAATAGGGGCCATGATGATCAGGGGCGTGAGGTAAGAGCCGAACTGCGCGACCACCAGCAGGTAGATCAAAATCAATCCCACCGCGTAGGCCGTGCCCATATCGCGGAAGGTTTCGAAGGTAATCTGCCACTCGCCGTCCCATTTCAGCGCGTAGCCCCGATAAGGATCGGAAGGCGGATGGATGAAGTACTCGGCAATTCCACCCCCGCCCGGGGCCTTGATGCGCCCGATCGCCCCGCGCAGCCCAAACATGCCGTAGAGCGGGCTATCGACCTTTCCGGCCATATCGCCGGTGACGTACACCACCGGCAACAGATCCTTGTGATAGCGCGGCTGTTCGACTGTCTGTTCCCGCGCCCGCACCAGTGAGCCCAATGGGACCAACGCTCCGCTACTGGATCGCACGCCGAGACTCAAGACGCCATCGAGGCTACCGCGCGTGCTGTCGGCCAGCTGCAGACGCAGCGGCGCCGGATACTTGCTGGCGTCCTCGAGATAGGTGACGTCTTCTCCGGCAATGCCCGTTCGAAGCGTCGTCACAATATCGGCATCACTCACGCCCAGTCGAGCGGCCTGGGTCCTCTCAACTAACAGAACTTGCCGCGGCGCCAAGGTGATGTACGAGGCATCGACATCGACGACGCCCGGCTGGAGAATGAATGCGTTGCGCACCGCTTGCGCAACCTGCAGCCGCCCGGCGTCAGCGGGCCCATAAATCTCGGCCACGATTGGGGCCTGGACAGGCGGACCGGGCGGTACTTCGACGATTTTGACGACGGCACCGTAGCGCCTCGCGATGGCGACCAGCGCCGGGCGTACGCGCATCGCTATGGCGTGGCTCTGATCGCGCCGCTCGTGCTTGTCCAGCAGGTTGACCTGGATATCGCCCAGCGCGCCATTGGAGCGCAGATAGTACTGGCGGACCAGGCCATTGAAGTTGATCGGTGCCGCCAGTCCCGCATATACCTGGTAGTTGCGAACTTCAGGCACCAGCGCCAGATAGCGACCCATATCGCCCAATGCCGAAGCCGTGCGTTCCACGGGCGTCCCCGCTGGCATGTCGAGGACCACCTGAAATTCCGACTTGTTATCGAAGGGCAGCATTTTCAGCACCACCCACTCGATGGCGGGCAATGCCACGGCCAGCAGAATCATCACACCCACGCC
>Ga0075015_100000160_pt1 | contig 20046 bp, 17 predicted proteins | sample AleBraG_ABR_2013_FD_71476 | JGI IMG/M metagenome (GOLD analysis project Ga0075015, IMG submission 71476) | Freshwater sediment microbial communities in response to fracking from Pennsylvania, USA - Alex Branch Run_MetaG_ABR_2013 | ecosystem: Environmental > Aquatic > Freshwater > Creek >...
GCGGGCGCTGGCGGCGGCCACCGCGGCGGGCAGCACCGGGTCCAGGGCCCGCAGGAACTCCTCGACCTGGCGGTACTTGTCGTGCCGACTCGCCTTGACCGTGCCGTCGGCCCCGGTCACGCCCAGGGCCGCCCACAGCGGGTCGGCCGGGTCGACCAGCCGCGGCTTCTCCCGGTCGTGCGGGCGCGCCGGGCCGTCGCCCGCGGGCAGATCCGTCCCACCGGCGCCGCTGGCTCGGTGGACCTGGGCCGCGCCACGTTTGGTGACCCGAAGCTGCACTGTCTCGGTTGCGGTCTCGACGTGCCAGTTGCCGAACGGCTCGGCGAGCAGCAGGTCGACCGCCGCTTCCGCGCCCGCGCCGTAGGGCTCGTTGCTGGTGTGCGCCTGACGCTCGTCGAACGCGGTGACCTGCAGGCGCCGCCCTGCCTTGAGGTCGACCGGGCGCAACTCGACCTTGCGCCAGGTCGGGACAGTGGCGCGCCGGCGACCCGAGGCGACCGCGCGGACCAGCCGGTCCGGGTCGAGCAGCAGGACCCGGACCTGGGCGAGGGCGTCGTCCAAAGGTCCGCTCACCCACCTATTGTCCGTCAGACCTCGACGGAAGCCGACGTGGCCGCCACGGCCGCCGGGACCGGTGCCCGTTAGGCCGCGGGTCAGCGGTGGGCGACGGACACCACGGCGACGACGAGCACCAGACCCAGCAGCGCGGCCAGGGTGACCACCCGACGCATCCGCGGGTCCACTAGGTGCCCACTACGCGGTGCCGCGGGCGAGCAGGTCCCGGACCGCCGCCACCGCGCCGGGGTCACCGTGGACCGTCACGGCAGAGTCCGGCCGGCGCCCCCACAGCCACAGCATCAGCTCCGAGGGCTCCCCCGACACGGTGGCCTGGGCCGGTGCCGAGGTCCGCTGCAGCGGGATCTTGTCGGCCGGGTCGTCCGCGCTGACCGCCACCTGCCACGCCCAGGACCCGGTGCGGACCTTCAGGGAGCGGCCGTTGTGGGCGGCCACGTCCTCCTGCGGGTCCTGCCCGACGGCGTAGCGCAGGAACAGGTCGAGGACCTCGTCGATACCGTCGACGGCGAGGTCGTCCTCGGCGGCGGTCACCTGCCCGCAGGCCGACTCGGCGTCGACCCGGTGGACCACCGACTCGTGGGCCATCCGCCGGATCCAGAACGCGACGTCCTGCTCGGGTGGGAACCAGGTGTAGGTGGGCGCGTCCGGGCGACGCGAGCCCAGCTCGTCCAGCAGCAGCCGGTGGGCGCCCCGGAACCAGTCGAGGGTGTCCTGGCCGTCGGCGGGGGCATGAGCGAACTCGGTCTCCTGCGGGCGCCGACCCAGCCGCATGCACGCGACTTTGTGCTGGTACACGGCGCCGGTGTGCACGACCAGGTCGGCGACGGTCCAGCCGGGACAGGTCGGGACCGCGGCGTCAAGGCGCCCGGCCGCGACGGCTGCGAGCCGGTCACCGTCAGAGGCGATGAGCTGCAGGTAGCGCTGCGGTGCCAGGCGCGTCGATTCGCTCACCCGGCCAGCCTGTCAGGCCCCGACCCGCCCGTCGATGGGCAGGTCCCCACCAGACGCGGCCGGCACCACCTCGACCCGGGGGTGCAGCACAGCCAGGGCGACGCCGGTGCAGGCCAATGTGGCCAGCCCTCCGCCCCATAGTGACCAGCGGGCACCAGCGTTCTGCGCCAGCCATCCCAGCAGCGGTGCACCCAGGGGTGTGCCACCGACGAAGGCGAGCATGTAGATCGCCATCACCCGACCCCTCAAAGTGCTGTCCGTACCGAGCTGCACGAAGGCGTTCGCGGACGTTGCGAAAGCGATGGCGAACAGCCCGGTGGGGATCAGCAGCACGAAGAAGCTCGCGTAGGTGGGGGCGAAGCCGCTGATGAACTCCAAGATCCCGAAGACCACCGCCAGGGCGATGACCAGTCGAAGACCCGGTCGGGTGCCGGTGGACCCGGCCCGGCGGGCGGACAGCAGTGCGCCCATCAACGACCCGGCGGCGAACGCGGTCGTCAGCAAGCCGAACGCGGAAGCATCCATGTGGAACACGTGGGTTGCCATCAGCGCGGTGCTGATCTGGAAGTTGAAACCGAAGGTACCGACCGCGCACAGCACACAGATCACCAGCAGCAGGTCCCGGCGGCCCCGCACGTACCTCAGGCCCTCACGCAGCACCCCCGGGCCGCGCGGCACCCGAACCGACGGACGCAGCTCGGACGTGCGCATCATCAGCAGGCCGCTGATCACCGCCAGGTAGGAGACGGCGTTCACCAAGAACACCGGGCCGGTGCCGATCCAGGTGATCAGCAGCCCGGCCACGGCCGGGCCGATGACCCGCCCGAGGTTGAACGTCGCCGAACCCAGCGCCACAGCGTTAGGCAGGTCCCGCCCACCGACCATCTCCGAGACGAACGCCTGCCGCACCGGGGTGTCCAGAGCAGCGGCAAGCCCGAGCAGCGCCGCCAGCACATACACCTGCCACACCTGGGCGTGACCGGTGACCGTCAGCACCCCAAGAACCAGCGCCTGACACCCCATCAACGCCTGGGTGCCCAGCAGAACCTTCCGCTTGGGCAGCCGGTCGGCCAAGACCCCGCCCCACAATGTGAAGAGCAAGATCGGCAGGAACTGCAGCGAGGTGGCAATACCCAGCGCGACACCGGACTGGTGCGTCAACGACAGCACCAGCCAGTCCTGGGCGATGCGCTGCATCCACGTCCCGGTGTTGGACACCATCTGACCGGTCACGAACAGCCGGAAGTTCCGGTTGCTCATCGCAGCGAAGGTGGGCGTCACGAAACCGCCAGCCGGTTCAGGATCGGAGCAGCCGCCGCGAGCACCGCGCGCTCGTCCGCGGTCAGGCCGGCGAGGTGGTCGACCAGCCACGCCTCCCGCCGCCGACGGTCGGCGAGCAGGATCGCCTGCGCCGCGTCGGTGACAGCGACCAGCACCTGCCGGCCGTCGGTGGGGTGCGCGATCCGCGACACCAGACCCTTGGACTCCAGGGTCGAGATCACCCGAGTCATCGACGGCGGCTGGACCCGCTCGTGGCCGGCCAGCTCCCCAGGGGTGCTCGGCCCGTACCGCTCGAGGGTGGCCAGCGCGGAGATCTGGGTCAACGTCAGGTCCGCGGACGAGCGCTCGGCCCGCAGCCTGCGGGCCAGCCGCCCCACCGCGATCCGCAGCACGCTCGACAGCTCAGTGTCCGCGACCGTCGTCTTCGCCATATCGTTAGGATAACTCATTACTTCTGCTAACGACATCTCTCGGGTCTGTTCCGGTTCGCTCCGGTCTCCTCGGCCGCGGCTGGGACGCCGCGGGCAGCCACGAAGGCGGCGGCGGTTACGCTGCCCGGATGGGCGACGCGAAGGACCGCCAGGGCGATCCGGCGGCCCTGGCGCCGGCCGGGGGGTCCGACGCGGTCCTGCCGGTCACCGTGGGCACCGCCATCTGGGCGGTGGCGCTGCTGGTGGCGACGGCGATGCGAGACAGGTTGCGGGCCGCCGGCGACGGCTGGTGGCTCTGGGTGTGTGTCACCGGCCTGGTCCTGGGCCTGCTGGGGTCGGTGTGGGTGCGCCGCCGCCGGTCGGCGTACCGGGGCCGTGGCGAGGTCGGCTAGCTCCAGGCTTGTTCGCCCAGCAGCTCGTCGGCACGACCTGGCTCGGCGAGCACTGCGGCCAGCAGCAGCCGCAGGTCCCACTGGTCGGCGGACCAGGCGAGCCCTCGGGCCAGGCCGTCTGTGGTGGCGGCGTGGACGGTCCCGTCGTCACTGACCCACCAGTCGCAGCTGACCCCGCCGACCCGCAGGTCATCGTGCTCGACATAGGTGGCCGCAGCTTCCGGCAGGACCCTGGCCGCGACCGGGGGCACTGCCAGCACCGATCCACCGGCGGCGGGGACGGCGGCGGTGGGGTCGACCCCGGCGCGCAGCAGCGGCACCACCATGGGCGAGCCGGCCAGGTCGGCGACCGAGGTGACCACGCCGATCGCGGCCAGGAACTGCTCGTCGAGCCCGAGGTCCGGGACAGGGGCGAGCAGCCCACCGAGCACGTCACCGAGGCCGGCGGCGTGCAGCTGCGAGGGCCGCCGCCCGTCCAGGACGGGGTGCGTGCTCAGCCACCAGGCGGTGTAGGAGGGGACGTCCACCGACCGCCCGTCGGGGCGCACCAGCCGGGCCGGCTCCACCACGCAGGCACGAAGGCGGGGGTCGGCGGCGATAACCGCCAGTGCCGCCGGCCAGCGGTCGGCGGCGACCAGGTCCAGGTCGCGGATCCCGCGGAAGTCGGCAACCACCGCACCTGGGCCGCTGCCTGGCCCGGGGCGATGCTCGGCGCCGGGCCGGTCGACGTCGCCGCGGCCCAGCTCCTCGCCCAGCTCTTCGAGCCACTGGTCTTCGCCGTCCAGGTCGTGGTCGGTCAGGTCGGGGTCCACTGCGACGTCCTGGTCGCTGACGACGGCGAACCCGGCCAGCACGCCGACCGCGGCCAGCACCGCCGGCCCGAACCGTGTCGCCCAGCCGGCGTCCACGAAACCGAGGGCGCCGGGCTCCAGGAGCGAGGCCAGGGCGCCGCGTGGCAGCAGCAGCTCCCCGGCAGGAGTCCACTGGCCCTCATCGTCGGGCAGCGCGAGGGCGGCCAGCCAGTCCATCTCTGCCGCGCCGCCACCGGTCGCCTGCACCAGGTGCAGGACAGCGGCAGCCACCGGCTCCGGGTCCTCCTCGTCCATCGAGGACTGCACGCGCGCGCGAACCGTGGGGTCGTCCAGCAGCACCACCGGGTCGGCGTTTCGGGCCCCCAGTCGCTCCAGCAGCGGGTGGCAGGCGGCGGGTTCGGCGACCCGCAGACCCAGGACGGCGAGAGCGTCTGCCAGCTCCTGCCCGGCGCCGACGACCACCGACCGGGGGCCACGTACGACGCGGCCGTCCGCGAGCGGGACCGGCAGCCCGGACAGCGCCTCCCGGTCGGCGCCGGACAGTGCCTCGTACAGGCCATGCCACCAGGACGCGGGCCGAGCCAGGGCGGCAAGATCGTCGACAAGGTCGGCGAGCCTGGTCCGGCGCACGCCGAGGCGGTCCAGCTCGCGTCGCCCGGCCCACGCCGCCGGCAGCAGGCCGGGCACCACCTCGGCAAGCACTGCGAACGCCGGCGCGGGGAGCCCGTCGACGGCGACGGCACTGTCGGGGCGCAGGCCCCCGGCCAGGATCGGTGCCTGCACCAGCCCGGCCACGATGGCGTGGCGCAGCTCGGCGTCCAAGGCGCCGGCGGCCAGCGGGCCGGGGACCAGCTCCAGAACCGGCGCCGGTCCCTGCTGGGCCCGGGCGACGTCCTCGACGAGGTCGACGTAGGCGCCGGCGGCCTGCCCGACCAGGAAGTCCCGCAGCGGCCCGGCGGCCACGTGCCGACGGGAGGGGTCCAGCGGGAAGGAGGCCAGCAGCAGCCCTGGCAGGTCCAGCGGCTCGTCCGTGGGCGTCGGGGCGTGGACGACCGCGGCGACCGCAGGCGGGCGCGGAACCGCCCACCGCACCGACCAGGTGCGGGTGCGGCGTTCCTCGGCGGGCCGGTCGGCCAGCAGGGCGGCGTCCAGCCGCCCGGTGCGTGCCACCTGCCGCACGTCCAGGTCGCGTGCGGCCAGCACCCGGCGCCGACCATCACCGGTGCCGGTTCCCGCCGGCGGCACCGGCCGGCTGGGGTCCTCCACGACCACCTCGACCAGGGCCGGCAGCATCAGCAGCAGCCCGGCGTCCACCTCGGCCAGCAGCCGGCGGGCCAGCTCGAACGCGTCGCGGTCCCGCAGCGGCAGCCGGACGACCGTGTCGTAGGACCCGAACACGTCGTCGCCGCTGAGGTCGGGGGCGTCGGCGCCGCTGTCCGCCGGGGCGTCGTCGGCGCCGTGGACCGCTCTGCCACGCCGGTTCGGCCGGGCGGGCAGCTCGTCTGACCAGGGCAGCCGCAGGATCGGTGCCGATCCCCCCCGGCGGTCCAGCTCGCCCACCAAGGATCCGATGGCCGCCACTTCGGCGACGGTGCGGGCCAGGTGCCAGCTGACCGCGCCGGTGGTCGACTCGATCGCCGGGTCGTCGGTGACGGCCAGGACTGCGGCGAAGCCCACCCCGAACCGGCCGACGGTGCTGTCCTGGTCGTCGTCACGTTTGCCGGAGGCGCGAAGAGTCGACAGTGCCTCGACGCCGGCGGCGTCCAGCCCAGCGCCGGTGTTTGCGGCGGTCAGGACGTCGCTGTCCAGCCGCAGCAGCAGCCTGCCGGGGATGCCTGCGCGGGCGGCGGCGTCGGCTGCGTTCTGGGCGAGCTCGACGACCAGCCGGTCGCGGTACCCGGTCCGGGCGAAGTCCTCCTCGGCGTTGGCGTCCTCGCGGAACCGGGCTGGCGAGGCGGTCCAGCCGGCGAGGACTCGGCGGCGGATCTCGGCCGTGCCGAACCGGTCGGTCACCGGGTCAGGCTCACCCGTGGCCGAGCTCGTCGTACCCGATCTCGTCCAGCACCGGGGGCGGCGCAGCCGCCAGCGACAGCACCGCCACGGCCTCGCTGTGGGCGCCGCAGCCATGGTCGAAGGTGACGACGCGCCCGTCGCTGGGCGAGCTCTCGTTGGCGCACACCCCGAACCCCTGCCCGAGCAGGCCCGCCATCCGGACCCGGAAGCCACAGGTCGAGCAGTGTCCGGGAGCGGCGGCGGCCAGCGGGACGTCCGGCCCGCCCGCGCCGTTGACCCAGCGGTCCGCGGCGTCGTCCATGCCGATCAAGGACAGCACGCGGGCCCGGCCGAGCCCCAGGTCGGCGATGATCTCGCGGACCTCAGTGGACTCGTCGGGGCTGGCGGCCAGCGACTCGTACCCACCGGTCCAGCCGGGCACCAGCCGGTCGTCATCGGGTGCGATGGGCAGCAGGTCACCCGGGCCCAGGTCTCCGGGCAGCAGCCGCTCCGCGTACGGCACCCACGCCGGGGCGAGCAACGCCTGCGGCCCCGGCAGCAGGCACGCCTCGTCGACGGTGACGACCTTCGACCGCGGGGCACGGACCACGGTCACCGACCAGTTCCAGCCCACGTAGGCAGCGCTGAGGCAGGCGAAGGAGTGGGTGACCACCCGCTCGTCCTCGAACGAGCAGCCGAGATAGTCGCCGACGCCCTGCGGGCCTGCGAGCTCGGTCGCGGCACCGCGGGCGAGGTCGACGGCCTGCGCGCACGCCGCGTCCGGTGCGCTCTTGGAGCGCGCGGCGGCGGAGATGCCGGTCTGGCTCATGGCGGTCAGCCTTCGAGGTCGTCGGCGACGGCACGCAGCAGCGAGGCGACCTTGCGGCCATCCGCGGGCGACGGGTGCTTGCCCCGGCGCAGGTCGTTGCCCACTCCGTCGAGCAGCTTGATCAGGTCCTCGACGATCACAGCCATGTCGTCGGCGGGCTTGCGGGCGGCCTTGGCGGCCGCCTTGGCGACACTGGGGACCGGGTCCAGGACCCGCAGCGACAGGGCCTGCTCGCCGCGCTTGCCCTCGGCGACCCCGAACTCGACGCGGGCGCCCGGCTTGAGCGAGGTGACCCCGGCCGGCAGCGCCGACAGGTGAACGAACACCTCGCCGCCGTCGTCGCGTGACAAGAACCCGAATCCCTTGTCCACGTCGTACCACTTGACCTTGCCGGTGGGCACGGCTTACCTCGTTCGCTTGTCGTCGTTGACTCGTGGGCGCAGAACCGTCTCGCGCCGGTGGTCCCGCCGAACCCCAGGGTAGTGCCGCCCGGCCGTCAGCGGTAACGATCAGGGTCGGCCAACAGCTCGTTCATGGCGCCGGAGCGGAATCCGCGGGCGTCGACCTCGGCCGAGGTGAACCCCGCCTCGCACACCGCGGCGACGGCCAGGTCCTGCAACGCCGAGCTCAGCTGGAGGGCCGAGACGAGCTCGGCGTCGAGCTCAATGCGCGCGGTGTCGCCCAGGTCCCGGACCCGAAGGTCGCGAACAACGGATCCGGACTCCTCCAGCACCCGACGCAGTCCCTGCTCGGCGCGCTCGACCCGCTGCAGCCGCGGCCGGGTCACCTCGATGCCGAACGCGATCCGGCTCGACAGGCACGCCGCGGCAGGCTTGTCCCAGGTGACCAGCCCCAACTGGCGCGACGCCAGCCGCACCTGGTCCTTAGTCAAGCCGGCGTCCAGCAGCGGTGTGACAACGCCCCGCTCGGCCGCGGCCCGCATCCCGGGCCGAAAGCCCGCCGCAGCGTCGTCAGCGTTGGTGCCGGTGGCCACGTGCAGAACCGATGCCGCCTGCGCCACCGGACGCAGCACGTCCATCAGCTCTGCCTTGCAGAAGTAGCAGCGGTCACCGGCGTTGCTGCGGTACCCGACGACGTCGAGCTCGTGGGTCTGCGGCGTCAGGTGCCGGACCCCCAGACCGGCTGCGAACCTTCGTGCCGCGGCCAGCTCGGCAGCGGGCAGCGACGACGACACCGCTGTCACCGCGACCACCTGGCCCGCGCCGAGCACGCGGGTCGCCGCGGCGAGCAGGAAGGCCGAGTCGGCGCCGCCTGAGAACGCGACCGCGACCGACCCCAGGGCCGCAAGGTGGGCGTCCAGGACCGCCAGTCGCCGCTGCAGGACATGGTCGCCCAGCCATCGCGGGAACTGCGTCAGGTCTGTCAGGGTCACCGCCGCCCCCGCGCGGAGCAGCTCGTCGGCGGTGGATGCACCAGTGGCCACCCCGACCGCGACGACACCGGCATCGACCGCGGCCCGCACGTCGGCCACGTGGTCGCCCACATACACCGCGACGCCGTGAGTCAGCAGCGCCTCGGTCTTGCCCTGCGCCCAGCACCAGCCGAGCACATGGTCGGCTCCCAGCCCGAGGTGGTCCAGATGCAGCCGGGCGTTGGGTTCGTACTTGGCGGTGATGACCACTACGTCGCCGCCTACGGCGCGGACAGCACCGATCGCTGCGCCCGCACCTGGCAGCGACGGGCTGAGGGTGATCGCCAGCGACGGGTACAGGGCCCGGAACCGGTCGGCGGCCGGCGCGACAGCGTCGGGGCGAAACCAGCACGCCAGCTCTTCCTCCAGCGGCGGCCCGAGCCTGGACGCGGCCGCCGCGGCATCGATCGGCACACCGGTCTCGGCGGACAGGGCCTGGTACACGGCGCGGATCCCCGGCCTGGAGTCGACCAACGTCATGTCCAGGTCGAAGCCCACGACGAAACGAGGGCTCTGGCCGGTCACCTGGCCAGCGTACGGGGCGGCGGGGTCGCCGCCGGCACGTAAACTTGGTCGGATGACCACCCGCAGCCTCGCCGACGCTCTTCGCGCGGCGGACGACGCGGCCCTCGCCGACCTGCTCGGGCTGCGCCCGGAGCTGGTCTCCCCCGTCCCGGCGGACCTGACCCAGCTCGCCGCCAGGGCCACCACGGCACCGTCAGTGGCCCGCGCGCTGGACCGTCTCGACCAGTGGACGCTTCAGGTTCTTGAGGCGGCCTGCGCCGACGCCGACCCAGGGGCCGGCCAGCCGGCGACCTTCGCCGGCATCGAGGCCCTGCTCGAGGGGTCACCACCAGGCGCGGTCCGCGGTGCAGTGGACCAGCTGACGGCGCTGGCCCTGGTCTGGGGCGACGACGGCGACGTCAACGTCGTTGCCGGCGCCCGCGAAATCATCGGCCACTACCCCGCCGGTCTAGGGCCCAGGCTGCGGGGGCTGCTGGACGCTGTACCCCCCACCCGGGTGGTCGCCTTGGCGGCCGACATCGCGGACGCGGCGGCAGGGGCGGTCGCTTCGTCGCCGGCGGCAGCGGTCGACGCCCTCGTGGCGCGGGCCGCTGATCCGCGCCGCCTGGCGTCCCTGCTGGCCTCGTCCCCGCCGGAGGCAGCCGAGCTGCTGGGCAAGCTCGCGTGGGGGCCGCCGATCGGTGCCCTGGAGCGGGCCGACCGGCAGGTGTCGGTCGCGACGGCGGCGTCGCCGGTGGACTGGCTGATAGCGCGCGCTCTTCTGGTGGCCGTCGACGCGGCAACTGTGGTGCTGCCCCGCGAGGTGGCCCTGCACCTGCGCGGCGGCCGCGGGTTCGCCCACCCGCAGCCGGCGCCGCCGCAGCCGGCACCGGTGGTGCAACGCGACCAGGTCGATCCCACCGCCGGTGCGCAGGCGTTCACGTTCGTGCGGCTCACCGAGGACCTGCTGGAGGCGTGGGGCCTGGACGCGCCGGCGGAGCTGAAGTCCGGTGGCCTCGGCATCCGCGAGCTCCGTCGTGCGGCGCTGGGGATGGACGTCGAGGAATGGCTGGCGGCCCTGGTCATCGAAACGGCCTACGTCGCCGGCCTGGTAGGCCCCGACCTGACCGGCGACGGCGGGTGGCTGCCGACCCCGGCGTACGACTCCTGGCGGGCGGACCCGCCGGAGGAACGATGGGCACAGCTTGCCCAGGCGTGGCTGCACAGCACCCGGCTGCCGGGCCTGGTCGGCACCCGCGACGACCGCGACCGGGTCGCCTCAGCGCTCGGACCCGACCTCGACCGTGGTCTGGCGCCGGAGGTCCGCGCGGGTGCGCTCAGTGTCCTGGCTGGAGCTCGCCCCGGCTCGGTGCTGTCGGTCGACGACATCGAGGCCGTTCTGGCGTGGCGGCGGCCGCGGCGCCCCAGCCGGCTGCGTCGGCAGATCATCGAGTGGACCCTTCGCGAGGCAGAGCCGCTCGGGGTGACCGGGCAGGGCGCGTTGTCCGGCCCGGGTCGTGCCCTGGTCGGGACCGCTGCATCCGCGGCGGGTGGGCGTGCGGCCGGGCCCGGTGCGCCCAGCCCGGCTGCCGACGCCGCTGCGGACGCGCTGGCGCCGTTGCTGCCCCAGCCACTGGACCACGTCCTGCTGCAGGCAGACCTGACTGCGGTCGCTCCTGGGCCGCTGGTCGCCGAGCTGGCCCACGCCATGGCGCTGATGGCCGATGTCGAGTCCACCGGCGGTGCGACGGTCTACCGGTTCACTGAGAGCTCGGTGCGTCGCGCCCTGGACGCGGGCCGGACAGCCGGGGACCTGCACGCGCTGCTGGCCCAGCACTCCGCGACAGCGGTCCCGCAGCCGCTGACCTACCTTGTTGACGACATGGCCCGCCGGCACGGCCGGATCCGGGTCGGCGCTGCCTCGTCGTACCTGCGCTGCGACGACGAGGCCGTCCTGGCCGAGCTGCTGGCTGACAAGCGGACCGCCGAGCTTCGGCTGCGCCGGCTGGCGCCGACCGTGCTGGCGGCACAAGCCCCCGGTGACGTGGTTCTGGAGCGGCTGCGGAGCATGGGCCTAGCACCGGCTGCAGAGTCCGCTGACGGGTCGGTGCTGGTGCGCCGCCCGGACTCCCGCCGGGCCGGGCCCCGCCAGCGGCCGCCACGGATCGTCTCGGAGCTGGCGGCTCCGAGTGTGAAGCTGCGGGTGGCCGCGGTGCGAGCTCTGCGAGCCGGTGACCGGGCGTCGCGCGCCCCACGCGGCCCGGCAGTCAGCGGCATGTCGGCTGTGGGCGTGCTGCCTCGCACCGCGGCCGCTGCGACACTTGCTCTGCTGGCCCTGGCCCTGGACCGCGGGCAGGGCCTGTGGATCGGCTATGTGGACCAGCACGGGTCGGTGACCGAACGGGTCGTTGACCCGATCCGGCTGGACGGCGGGTACCTGACCGCGTACGACCACCGCTACGACGAGGTGCGCACCTTCGCCGTGCACCGCATCACCGGGGTCGCGGCACTCGACGGCGGCGACGCCGAGACCGCCGGCCAAGACGGTCCCGACCCTGACGACACCGACACGGACGACACCGACCCTGTCGACACCGACACGGCGGACTTCGACCCGGCAGATGTCGGGGACGTCGGCGACGTCGGGGACACTGGCGGCTCCGGCGTTCAGGTCGGTGCCGGCGACGTCGCCGGAGGTCTGCGTCGCCGCGTCGCTAGACCCACCCGTAGCCAGCCCACCGATGTCAGGGGACCTGCGTGACCGACGGACCGCTCATCGTCCAGTCCGACAAGACGCTTCTGCTGGAGGTCGACCACCCGCTGGCTCAGGAGTGTCGTCTGGCGATCGCGCCGTTCGCTGAGCTCGAACGGGCTCCGGAGCACGTGCACACCTACCGGCTGACGCCACTGGGGCTGTGGAACGCCCGAGCGGCAGGTCACGACGCCGAGCTCGTCGTCGACACGCTGCTCCGCTACAGCCGCTACGCGGTCACCCACGCGCTGCTCGTCGACGTCGCCGAGACGATGGGCCGATACGGCCGGCTCAAGCTGCTCAACCACCCCGCGCACGGTCTGGTCCTGGAGTCCAGCGACCGGGCCGTCCTGGAGGAGGTGCTGCGATCGAAGAAGGTGCAGCCGCTGCTGGGGGCCCGCCTGGACCCGGACACCGTCGCGGTGCACCCCTCCGAGCGCGGCCACCTCAAGCAGGTGCTGCTCAAGCTCGGCTGGCCGGCTGAAGACCTCGCCGGCTACGTCGACGGCGAGGCCCACGCGATCGCGCTGGTCGAGGACGGCTGGAGCCTGCGCCCCTACCAGCGGGAGGCGGCCGACAGCTTCTGGGCCGGCGGCTCAGGTGTAGTGGTGCTGCCGTGCGGCGCCGGGAAGACGATCGTGGGTGCCGCGGCGATGGCGCGGGCGCAGGCGACCACTCTGATCCTGGTGACCAACACCGTCTCTGCCCGGCAGTGGAAGTCCGAGCTGCTCAAGCGAACCACGCTGACCGAGGAAGAGATCGGGGAGTACTCCGGAGCCCGCAAGGAGATCCGGCCGGTCACCATCGCCACCTACCAGGTGATGACGACCCGCCGCAAAGGTGTGTATGCCCACCTTGAGCTGTTCGACGAGCGGGACTGGGGCCTGATCCTCTACGACGAGGTGCACCTGCTGCCGGCACCGATCTTCCGGTTCACCGCCGACATCCAGTCCCGCCGCCGACTGGGTCTGACCGCCACCTTGGTGCGCGAGGACGGCCACGAGGGCGAGGTGTTCTCCCTGATCGGCCCCAAGCGCTACGACGCGCCGTGGAAGGACATCGAGGCCCAGGGATACATCGCGCCGGCGGACTGCGTGGAGGTGCGGGTGACACTCAGCGACCACGAGCGGATGACCTACGCCACCGCGGAGCCGGAGGAGCGTTACCGGCTGTGCTCCACCGCGCGGTCCAAGACGGCCGTCATCGAACGGCTGGTGGAGCTCCACCGCGGCGCGCAGACTCTGGTCATCGGCCAGTACCTCGACCAGCTCGACGACCTCGGGGAGCGACTGGGCGTGCCGGTGATCAAAGGGGACACCACGGTGCGTGAACGCGAACGGCTGTTCGAGGCGTTCCGCAAGGGTGAGGTGCACACCCTGGTGGTGTCCAAGGTCGCCAACTTCTCCATCGACCTGCCCGAGGCGTCAGTCGCGATCCAGGTCTCGGGCTCGTTCGGGTCCCGCCAGGAGGAGGCACAGCGGCTGGGCCGCATCCTTCGACCCAAGGCCGACAAGGGCACTGCCCGGTTCTACGCAGTGGTGGCCCGCGACACCGTGGACCAGGACTTCGCCGCGCACCGTCAACGCTTCCTCGCCGAGCAGGGCTACGCCTACCGGATCATCGACGCGGACGACGTCCTGGTCGGCGACGAGTTCTGACCGCAGGAGCCAACAGCCGGCGACCGCCTGCGGCGCCGACTAGCCGTCCTTGGCCGTCATCAGCGGCAGATCGGCGCGCAGCCGCCAGCCGAAGACCCCGGCCGCGGCTAGCGCGACGATCGCCGCGCTGAACCACTGCCCGATCCCGTGGCCGGCGCTCACCCTCACCGCATCAACACCCATCCCGGTGGCCCACAGTCCGGCCCCGGTGAACGCGGTCACCGCGATGGTGGTGGTGATCGGACGCGGCAGCGCGGACCAGCGACCGGAGCTGTCGCCGCGACGACGCAGCAGCAGGTAGCCGGCGAGGCCGACACATCCGAGCAGGCCCAAAGCGACCCGGTACACGACCGTCTCCCACGCCCAGTCGGCCAGCGCCGCACCCTGGCATCCGGCCGCGGAGGGATCCTGCGCCAGCCAGCGAGCGCAGTCGGCCGCCGAAAGCTGCTGGCCCGGGGCCACCGCGACCACCGCGGAGGTGCCCCCGACTGCCCAGAAAAGTCCTGCTACCAGACCGCTGACTCCGACCGCGATCGCCCCGATCGAGCCGAGCAGGACAGCACTGGAGATCACCTGCCGGGCCGTCTTCGCCATCGACGGCCGGCTGCGCCGGAGCTCGGCCGCAACAAGGTCGTCCACCGGGCCGAACTCACGCACCGCACGCGCCTCGGCATCAGCCACGCTCAAGCCCTGCGCCTGGGCCAGCGCGACGGCGTCCATGAGGTGGGCCTCCGTCTCGGCCAGCACGCTGCGCAGCTGCCGTGGGCGGCTGGCCGGCAACAACACCACCAGGCGGTCCAGGTAGTCCTGGACCGGGCTGTCACCCGGAACCGGGTCGGATGTCATGCCCGCGCCGGCCGTAGCGAACCTACGGCCGCCAGCGGGCGAAGCACCGCCTCGACCCGGCTGACCAGTCCCGCCCAGCTGCGCCGTCCCGCCGCCAAGGCGGCGGTCCCCTCGCTGGTGATGCGGTAGACGCGGCGACGGCGACCCTCGAGCAGCTGCCATTCGCTGGTCAGCAACCCGGCATCCTGCAGCCGGTGAAGCGCCGGGTAGACGGCTCCCTCAGCCATCTCCAGTGCGCCATCGGTCCGCTCACGCAAGGCCGCGATCACCGCGTAGCCATGGCCCGGGTGGCGAGCCAGGACCGCCAGCAGCAGCACGTCGAGCTGACCGCCAGCACCATCCTCCCGCATACCTAGATAGTCTAGGCATGCGGGGGCGGTGGTCAAGAGCAGGCGCGACAACATGTGCGGGCCCGAACCGCGGCGGGCCCGCTGCCAAAGGTGGACACTGCGAGCATGCGCACAGTGGTTGCGGTGGTGGGCTCCCGCGTCGAGGCGGACATCGTGGCGGGTCTGCTGCGGGACAACGGCATTCCCGCCTCCGTGTCCAGCGACGACGCGGGTGGCATGCAGCCCGCCCTTCAGGCGCAGGGTGTTCGGGTCCTGGTCAGCGAACAGGACGCGGACGCCGCCGCGGAGCTGCTGACGGAGGTGGAGCCGCCGGTGGTGGTGACGCACCAGCCGCGCGGCCTGGCACGTTGGGCGCTGCGCCGACTGGGCGGCACCGTCGACCGGGGATGACCGCAGCCTGCGCAGCGCCCGGGACCAGGTCGCGCACCCTCGGGGTTCGGACCCGGTCGGGTCCGCTGTCGGTCAGCCTCGGGTCCGGTGTGAGCGTTGTGCGCAGGCCCGCTCAGCTTGGAACAGCCCGTCAGGGCGGCGACCGGCCGGTGGATGGAGCTGGACCGGGCACGTTGCTGTGTTCGTGACCCGGACCGAAGGCGGCGCTCGGCGGATGTCAGGTCGACGGCTGGGTCGCTGCGACTTCAGTAGGGCTGGCACCGGTGGAGGTCGGCGTGCTCCACGGCGAGGGCCCGCAGCCGCATGTTGTCGGCAGACGAAGGCGCGCTCATCAGGTCGAGGAATGCCTGGTGGCTCGGATACCAGATCCCCAGTGCCTCGTCGATGTCTTGGTGGCCCACGACCTGCCCCAGAACGGTGGTCCGCCACACAACGGTGCCGCCGACCTCGGTCAGCAGCCTGTCCAGCACTGACATGTAGTCCTTGTAGAGAGCTCCCAGCGGGTACTGCGCCTCGGTGCTGTACTTGTTGAGGTTCAGCATGAGCACTGGACCGTCGCGGTCACTTCGCGAGATCTCTGTGACGATCTGGACTTCCGAAGAGTTCACCCCGGGTAGGTCTGCCATCAGGACGACTGCCTTCTGTAGTGGGTTGACGCTGCCAGGTGGGCCGGACAGGTGATCGGCATGCGCCTAGCGGGGCGCTGCTGCCCCATCTGACCGCTTGCCGTGGCACCAGGAGCTCCCGACCCCGCCATGTGTGCCACGCCGTCGACGACGACAGTGAACGGGCCTGCGGGAACCTGCACCGAGACCCGCATCGGGACCTGAATGACCGGCTCGCCCAGGTCCAGCGCGCCACGCATGAAACCAACCATGACGGTCGAGCCGGACGGATGCCGGGCGAAGTTCCCACACAGAACGACACAGTGCTCAGGGCCACCGGCGGGCTCGCTCGAGCGGTCTGCGAAGACGCGGCGGTCGTCGAGCTCCGCGTCGCAGCCCACATCACCCTGGGCATCATGCTGCTTTGAGAATCGGTGTGCGGGTGGATCGACAGAAGCCGCCCGGATCGACAGTCGCTGCAGCTCACGCTGTCCCGTTCCGGCGTCACTGGGGGCCGGGTGCGTCAGACGTGCTCCGCGATGAAGTCGCACCAGGTGTCCAGGGCCTCGTGCGTGGTGTCCGCGTGCCGCCCCGGGTACGTCACCAGCGTTTTGTCCGCGGATCCGAACAGGTCAAAGAGCGCGATGGATCCTTCCCGGGGAAAGATCTCGTCAGCGGATTGAACGTGGAAGAGCAGCGGCGCGGTGATCCGCCGGGCGTCGGCTTCCGTCGTGGCCGTTGCGTTCAGCCCGGGATGCAGGGACCGCTGAACGACACCGAACTTGCCCAGGACGAGGCAGCCGAGCCGGCTCCCCATTCGGGCTCCCAGCCGCAGCCCGAACCTGGCCCCCATCGACATCCCCAGGTACGCCGGACGAGCGGTATCGACGTCCCCTCGCACGGACACCGCGTCCAGCACTTCCAGCCAGTCGTCCGTCATCCGGTCGAGCACCGCGTCGACGCCGTCTGTGACCATCTGCGACTGGTAGCCAGTGCCGCTGAGCCCGCCGACAGCCCGATCGCCGTGGTAGGGGCCATCGATCGCGACACAAGCCAGGCCATGGCCGCCGACGAGCCGACCCGCCCTGGCCAGCACTCCGGGGCTCTCCTTGTGCTGACTGCCGCCGTGACCGAGCAGGACGACGGCGCCGGCGGGTCGGGCGCTGTCCGGAAGCCACAGCACGGCCGGCACCTGCCCCGCCGCTGCACAGACCGCAAGCGGAACCCGCACGATCCCAAAAGGCATGAAGACCGCCTCCGTGTTCGCCGGACACCCACGGAGCAGTATCTGCGACCGCCTGGCCGTCGCGCCTGATGACCGCGACCCGAACCATCTGGGCTCTTGGGTGAACCGCGTGCGGGCCCGGCGACGCGCCTGACGGTTGACTGACGTGCGGGCCGTGGTCAGGGCGTGTGAGGCCCGCTGCTGCCACCGAGGACGCCGTGCCTGGCGGCCCCGTCCTGGGTAATCGCGGTGCCTGGGGCCGACCTGACTGCAGCGCTTCGACCGACACGGTGAAAACGACGCCGCTGGCCGCCTCGGCAAGCCTCGCGTCCAGGGTCACGAAGGCATCCGCCTGCAGTCGGGCTGGAGCGTCGCGTCCGGTCACGCCCCCCAACGGGCGACTGGTCGAGGCGGGTTCCGAGGGTGCGGGCCTCGCCCTGAAGTGGGCAGGAATCAAGAAGCGGTGGCGGCGTGGCCGGGCCTAGTCTTCGCGCAGGGTCGGCAGGTCGCCGCGTCCCTGTGCGTCAAGAGAGGTAGCCCGCGATGCCCGGGAAGACTGCCAACACCGAAGGCCAAGGGTTCAGCGCGCAAGAGCGTGCGGCCATGAAGGAGCGAGCCGCGGAGCTGCGCGCTGAAGGCAAGAAGGGCGCCAAGAAGGCGGACGGCCTTCAGGCGGTGCTGGACGGGATCGCGGCGATGGCGCCCGACGACCGGGCGCTCGCCGAACGTGTGCATGTGACAGTGACCGCAACCGCCCCTGACCTTGAGCCGAAGACGTGGTACGGGATGCCCGCCTACGCGAACGCGGACGGCAAGGTCGTGGTCTTCTTCCAGGACTCGGGCAAGTTCAAGTACCGGTACTCGACTCTGGGGTTCCAGGATGCCGCCCACCTAGATGACGGCGACATCTGGCCGGTGGCGTACGCGCTCAACGGATGGAGCCCTACCGTGGAGAAGCGGGTCGTCGCACTGGTGAAGGCCGCAGTCTCCTGACCGCGGCGGCGGCGGCACCGCGTGTCGCGCTCGGGTGCGTCAGCTGACGCGCACCTGCTGATGATGGTGGTGGCCACCGAGGCCGGAGCTCAGGCCGGGCCCCCGTCCGGGCAGGCCCCCGGTCCATGCGGCCACCGGTGCCGGCTGCGGCGTCAACGCTGCGCCTGTCGGTGTGCCGGTGGGGTAGCAGCCAGACGGCTCGGTGACATCGAAGGGCACTGAGACATCGAAGGCAGTGAGACATCGAAGGCGCTGAGACGTCGAAGGACTCTGAGACCGGCTGCGTCGGCGAAGAGCACAGCCCGCGGGCGCCCTGCCCGCGCTGCCCGCGGGCGGGCTGTGGGGCGGTTTGGCTGGGCCCGGGCCTGTTGGGGGCTGGGCGAGGTGATGTTCAGGTGCGTCGGGCGGTTCGGGTGCCGAGCCACGACTCGAGCTGGTGCAGCCAGGCGGTGGCTCCGATGGTCTGGTAGGTGGCGCGGGCCTGCGCTATGAGCTGCTCGCTGTCGTCGGGGCGTCCGTTGTCGGCGAGCCAGCGGGCGAGCTCTTCCTGGGCGCGGGCCCGGAAGCCGACGGCCCCGAATGTGTCCAGTGCCGCGATCCCGGCCCGAAGCTCGGCTTCAACCAGCTGCGGGTCGTCGCCGCGGGCGGCGGCCACGAGGCCGGCTAGGTGGTGGTACTGGGCGGCCACTCCCGGTGCTACCCGGCCTGGCTGCGCTGTCGCTACCGGAGCCAGCAGACGCTGCGCCAGGTCGGTGTCGCCGGCGGCCAGGGCGGCGTGGACCAGGGGCGGCCACAAGACCATGAAGTCGTCCTCGATCCCTCCGGCGGTGAGCAGATGCTCGATCGACCTGCTGGCGATGGCGGCGGCCGCTCCTGGGTCGCCGCCGACCAGGGCCCGGGTGATGTCCGCGCTGTCCTGCCACGCCAAGGTCGACTCTGCGTCCGTGGTTTCCCCGCTGTTGGTCTCCCGCGCCGGGATCGGCTGACCGTGGACCTGGGCGAGCCACCCCTGGACAGTTGACACGCACAGCAGGAGCCCGGGGTCGCTGACTGTGTCCAGCGCTTCGGCGAGCAGCGCGTCGGCTTCAGCCAGCCGCCCGGCCGTCCACAGCCCGATCAGGTGGTTCAAGGTCGCCAGGTCGACCCGGACCTGCATCCCGGTACGGCGTGCCACGTCCATCGCCTCGCGGGCCAGCGCCGCACCAGCGACTAGGTCGCGGCTGTTCATCATTCCGGCCAGGTTCCCCAGCGCCATGCTCAGCGGGTCGAGGAGCTCGTGCTCGCGGGCGATGCTCGCGGCAGTGCGGTAGGAGGCCAGGGCGGTCGCCGGGGCGCCGATGGAGGAGTACCGCACGCTCATCATGCTGTGAGCCGTTGCCAGCGCCTCGGGGTCGTCGAGTGCCTCTGCGACGAGCAGGAACCGCTCGGTGTACTCGCGGTGGGCGTCCCAGTTTCCGATGCCGGCGTAGGCGCCGGACAGTCGCCGGCACAGGTCGAGGACGGCGCGTTCGGAACCTGCGACTGCGTTGAGCGCCCGCCAGCGCGGCTCGGCGACGTCGATCGCGGCCGCGTTCTCACCGAGCCCGAGGACGGACATCGCGTGGGCGGCTGCGGCATTGCCGGCTTGGATGGGATCATCGAGCTCGTCGTACAGGGCGGTGGCGGCGACGGCGTGGTCGCGGCCAGGAACGTAGCGGGCGGCGTCGATCGCAGATCGGGCGGCAGCCAGGTGAAGGCGCGCCTTGTCGGCGGGGACGCGGGACCGGGCCAGCGCGGACTCCAGCAGCCGCTGGGCTTCGGCCGGCGCCCCTACCCCCCGGGCGCGGGCTGCGGCACGCTCGAGGTAGGCGGCGGCGCGGGCGGTCAGCGCCGCCACGTCGGGGTCTGTGCTGCTGGCTGCGTCGACCGAGTCCAGCAGGTGCTGGGCGATCACCACGGCCAGGTCGTCGCCGGGGTCGGGCTGGTTGGTCAGGTGCTCGGCGGCGGCCAGGTGGCGGGTCTTGCGGTCCCGCCTGGACTGGGTGCCG
>Ga0075015_100000165_pt1 | contig 19927 bp, 22 predicted proteins | sample AleBraG_ABR_2013_FD_71476 | JGI IMG/M metagenome (GOLD analysis project Ga0075015, IMG submission 71476) | Freshwater sediment microbial communities in response to fracking from Pennsylvania, USA - Alex Branch Run_MetaG_ABR_2013 | ecosystem: Environmental > Aquatic > Freshwater > Creek >...
CTGCAATGTTGCCGCGAGCCCGCGCGCTGGCCCTGGGGGCAGCTGTGTCCCTGCTCGCCTGCGGTGGGGGCGGCTCGATGTCCGGTGGCGGATCAAACGTTGCGACGCGCGGAACGCTGCTCCAGAATCCGCCGCACCTTGTCTCGACGGTGACGGCGGTAGAGCTGCTGAATAGTCTGGGCGTGTCGGCCAATCCGGTACTGCTGAGTCTGAGCGGGGTGCCGGTCTGTGACGTCGGCATTTACCATCTCGAATACAACACGGTGGGCGGCACCAATGAGCCGACCACGGCCTCTGGCGCCCTGATGGTGCCGATCGGTGTGGACAGTCGCTGTCGCGGTGCCAGACCGATATTGTTGTATGCACATGGCACGACCACCAATCGGGCTTTCGATATTTCCGATCTGCAGGACGCGCAGAACGCCGAGGGACTGTTGCTGGCGGGGTTGTTTGCCACTCAGGGCTACATAGTGGTGGCGCCGAACTACGCCGGGTATGACACTTCAACGCTGCCTTACCACCCGTATCTGAATGCGGATCAACAATCCAAAGATATGATCGATGCGTTGAGCGCTGCCCGCCAGGCGCTGCCCGCGGCAGGTGCGCTGGTCACTACGGATAGTGGGAAACTGTTTGTGACCGGATATTCTCAAGGCGGCTTCGTCGCACTGGCGACGCAGCGCGCCATGCAGGAGGCGAAGCTCACCGTTACCGCCGCCGCGCCAATGTCGGGCCCTTACGCATTGGGAGCGTTCTTTGATGCGGTCACGAGCGGTGAGGTGGATGGCGGGGCGCCGATCTTTGTAACGCTGTTGCTGACGGGCTATCAGAAGGCCTATGGCAACATTTACGCCAGCGCGACGGACGACTTCGAAGCCCGCTACGCGAGTGGTATCGAGTCTTTGCTGCCCAGTCTTGCCCTTCGCAGTGATCTGTATGCGCAGGGCAAGCTGCCCCAGTACGCGCTGTTCAGCGCCACGCCGCCCGATCCGAGCTACGCGAACATCACGCCGGCCACCCAGCCCGCGAACCTGGCACCCGTGTTTGCGCTGGGGTTCGGCGCCGGTAATCTGCTCACGAATGCTTTCCGCCTCGACTATCTGCTCGATGCGCAGGCTCACCCCGACGGCGGCTGGCCGGTGATTACCAGTGGCGGGGTCGCCAGCGCGCCTGGATTGGGGCTGCGCCAGGCGCTGGCGCGCAACGATTTGCGCGGCTGGAGTCCCACCGCGCCCACCTTGCTGTGCGGCGGCGATGTGGATCCGGTGGTGTTCTGGCTCAATACCCAGTTGCTGCAAAACGATTGGGTTACCCGGCAACCGACCGCAACAAACCTTTCGGTCCTGGACCTGGAAGCCCCGGCGCTGCCGGCCGACCCTTACGCGACACTGAAGAGTGACTTTTCACTGGCCAAGCAGGCCGTGGCCGCTGCGGCGGTCATTCAAGGCGCCACGGATGGCGGCGCCACGGCCGTCTTTGAGGCCTATCATGCCACTCTGGTAGCGCCGTTCTGCCTGGCCGCAGTGCGCAGCTACTTCGACGCTCGTTAAGCGCTCAGCGGTGCGCGCGGGCCTGCAGGCGCTTGCCCACGATCGGTAGCCCCACCACCACAATCAGCAGCGCGCCGACAATGATCTGCATGACGATGCCCGGAATATTCGCCAGTCCCAATCCATAGGTCACAAAACCCAGCAGCACGGCGGCCAGCGCCACACCCGGGATGGTGCCGCGCCCGCCGGCCACGGACACGCCACCGAGTATCACCATGCTGATCACTTCCAGTTCCCATCCCTGGGCGATGGAGGGACGCGTGGAGCCCAATCGCGAGGTGAGCAGCACCGCCGCCAGTCCGCTGGCCAGTCCCGTGGCGACGAACAGCCAGAATCGGTAGCGCGTCAGACGCACGCCGGCAAAGCGCGCGGCTTCGGGGTTTGAGCCCAGCGCGTAGAGGCGCCGGCCGAATAGGGTGAGGTGCAGGTAGATGCTAAAGAGGCCGACACAGACGGTGAACAGGACCAACTCAAATGAGATCACGCCGATCACATAGCCTTGACCAAACCAATGAAAACTTGCTGGGTAATTCTTGAGTACTCGGTCACCCAATACGCCGGCCGCCACGCCACGAAACAGGCTCATGGTGCCGATGGTCGCGACAATGGAAGGGACGCGCAGCAGGGCCACCAGCGCGCCGTTTGCGGCGCCGCACGCTGCACCGGTGGTAAGGCCCAAACCCACCAGTGCGGGTGTGCCCAGTCCGTGTTCGGCGCCCAAGCCCATGACCACCGAGCTGAGCGCAAGAATCCCCGCCACCGACACGTCGATCTCTCGGCCTATGATCAGCAGCGCCATGGGCAGGGCGATCAAGGCCTTCTCGGTGAAGTTAAACGTCGCATCTGACAAGGTCAACGGATCCAGGAAATAGGGGGAAACCACGGCGTTGAGCACCAGGTCGGCCACCAATACGGCCCCCAGAAACACTTCCCAGCGCAGCCAGGTTCCACCCGTCCAGTAGGCTTTAAGAGCCGTGCACACCTTGCTGATCGCGCCCGGTGCGGTCATGGGGACGGTCTCGCGCCCGGTGTTCCGGCCTGGGCAAGTGTGCGGGGTTCCAGGATGCGCCGACGACCGGGCGTGGCGTCACGCGCGTTGATGATGACCGCGACGGTGATTACCAGGCCGCTCAGCGCGGTCTGCCAGAACGGTGAGACACCCAGTAACGGCAGCGCATTTTTCAACACGCCCAGGAACAAGCACCCCAGCACCACGCCGGCCACTGTGCCCACACCGCCTCCTATGGAGATACCGCCGATCACACAGGCGGCGATAACCTGCAATTCAAATCCGTTGGCCACATCCGTATAGGCCACCGCGAAACGAGCCACCCACAGGTAGCCGCACAAGCCAGCAATGGCGCCGGCAAGCGCGAAGGCGCGTGCCTGAGCGCGACCGACGTCGACGCCGGCGTAAACGGCCGCGGCCGGATTGTTGCCCGCCACATAAAAACCTCGCCCAGCGTTGGTGAACCGCAGCAGCCACCAGGCGAGCAGGGCACCCAGCAGGGCAAGCCAGGAGAGAGTGGTGACGCCCAGCAACAGGTGTCGCACCAGGCCTTGGAAACTCGCCGACATCTGTCCGCTGGTGACCCAGGTACCGCCGGAGGCCAGGTACACGGCGCCGCGATAAATGGCCATGGTGCCCAGCGTGACCACAATGGATGGAACCTCGAGTAACCACACCAGCAGGCCGTTGAAAGTTCCGAGCAACGCGCCAATCGATGCAGAGAGCGGCACCAGCACCCAGAGGCTCAGGTCAGGGTGAGCGCGATTGAGCAGCGCCACGATCATGCCGCTGAAGGCCACATTGGCGGCCATCGATAGATCGATGGCGCGGGTGAGGATCACCAGCGTTTCGCCCAGCGCCAACAGCACCAGCAAAGCGGTGTCATCCACCAGGCTCAGCAGGCTTCGCCCGCTGGCGAAATCAGGAAACCGCAGGGCTACAACGGCGAACAGTGCGAGCGTGAGAGTCGCGAGGCCAAACTCGCGCCGCGCGCGCCGCAGAGCCGTCGGCATGAATTCAGCGCTTGGCACTCAGGAGTCCAGTGCAGCGCGCAGTATGGCGGGGGCCGAGGCGGTGCTGCGCTCGAACAGGCCACGCGCCAGGCCGCGGCGCATGACCAGAACGCGATCGGCCACGCCTAGAATCTCGGGGAGTTCCGAGGAAACCATAATGACGCTCAAACCCTGCTGCACGAGTTCCCCGGTGAGCTGGTGCACTGCTGCCTTGGACCCTATGTCGATGCCCTTGGTAGGTTCATCCAGAATCAGTATGCGCGGCTTGCTCAGCAGCCACTTGGCCAGCACTACCTTCTGCTGATTGCCACCCGAGAGCTCGTCCACCCGCTGGCCCGTGTCGCGGCATTTGACCTGCAAACGAGCGCTCCATTCGCCGGCCGCGGCTGTGACGCGCGAATTGCGGGTGATGCCGCAGCTCGAGAGCTGGCGCAGGTTGGGCAGCGCGATGTTGTCCCGAATGGATTGGCTGAGTACCGCGCCCTGGTGTTGGCGGTCCTCGGGCACGTAGACAATGCCGGCGCGAATCGCCTCCTCGGGGTTGGCAAAGTGCACGGGCTTGCCATCGAGCAGGATCTGGCCGTGATCCGCTCGGTGTAGGCCGAACAGCACCTGCATCAATTCACTTCGTCCGGCGCCCACCAGGCCGTAGACGCCCAGAATTTCGCCCCGCTTGAGCGTCAGATTCACGTCCTGAAATTCAGGTGCGCGAGACAGACCTTGCACCTGCAGAATCTCGGCGCCGGGCGAAGCAGGCAATTTCGGGTAAATCTGCGCCATGGCACGACCCACCATCAGGCTCACGAGCGAATCGAGATTCGTATCGGCCATGGCGCCGCACCCCACGGCAGCCCCGTCCCGGAACACAGCGTAGCGATCGGCAATCGCCATGATCTCGTCGAATTTGTGGCTGATGAACAGTATGGCGTGCCCGGCGTCGCGCAGTCGCCTGACGATGGCCAGCAGGTCTTCGGTTTCGTGGTGCGAGAGCGCCGCTGTGGGTTCATCCATGATGATGACCCGCGAGTCATGGCTCAGAGCGCGGGCGATTTGCACGATGTGCCGCTGGCTCAAACTCAAGCTGCGTAGCAGGGCGTCAGGATCCAGCGGCGTCTCCAATTGAGCCAGCAGCTGGGCCGCCCGGCGCCGGAGACTGGGCCAATCAATGAGACCGTAGCGTTTGGGTCTCGCGGTTATGAAGATGTTTTCCGCAACACTGAGGTCTTCAAAGACCACCGACTCCTGGTGAATCACACTGATGCCAAGTTGCTGTGCATCCAACAGGGAGTGGATCTGTACGGGCTGACCATCGAGATTGATTTGTCCGGCATCGGGTCGGTAGATTCCGGTGAGAATCTTGACCAGCGTGGACTTGCCGGCGCCGTTTTCCCCGATCAGCGCAGTAACCGTGCCCGCGTACAACGACAGCTCGCCGTCGATGAGCGCTCGTGTGCCGCCAAAGGCTTTGGCCAGACCGCTGGCCCTCAAAAGAGGTCGAGTCTCTGCCGCGTGAACCGGCGTTGACATTGGCGCAGACGCAGACGCAGACGCAGACGCAGACGTTGACGTTGACGTTGACGCTGAAGGTGAGTCTGACGTACTCAAGGAATTACGCGCCAGTGCTCTAAAAGATCCCGGCAAACTGCCCGATATTGCTCTTGTCGTACACGAAGGGTTTGGCCATGGGGCCGGTGCCCGTGGCGTCGAATTGCACCGTGCCGAGCCGTCCGATGCGCACGCTGCTGTTGGCGCCTGCGGCGGCGCCGCGTGCAATCCGCACTGCCAGCTGTACAGCCGCGTAGCCAAGGTCGATGGGATTCCAAATAGCAAAACTCCTGACGGAGCCGGCCGCGACGTGACCGGCCATTTCCGAGGGTAACCCTAAGCCGGTGACGAATACTTTCCCGACCCGGCCCTCATCTTCCACGGCCTTGGCCGTGGCCACGATGCCTACCGAGCTGGGCGAGACGATGACCGCCAGATCCGGGAATTTTCGCAGCAACGCCACCGCTTCACGATAGCTCTTGTCGGCCAAGTCATCGCCGTAGACAACCGCGACGAGGGTAAGCTCCGGGTGCGCGGGCAGAGCGCGCTTCATGGCGGCAATCCAGCTGTTCTGGTTTGTGGAGGTGGGCGTCGCCGAGAGGATGGCGAACTTGCCGTGGCCGTTGGCGATGGCGTCGGCGGCCAGCTGCACACAGGTTTGGCCGATCAGCTCATCCGAGGAGGGTGCGAGGTGGACCAGGCGGCCGGCGGGCGCGACGCCGGAATCGTAAGTGATGACCTTGATGCCGCGTTGAGCAGCGCGTTGCAGGGTGGGCACGAGAGCGTCGGGGTCATTGGCCGAGAGCGCGATGGCATCCACATGTTGCGAGATCAGCGCGTTGAGCACCTCGATCTGCCCTTCGGCGGTGGGCGAGGTGGGTCCGGTAAAGATCAGTTCCACTTGACCCAAGGACTGCGCCGCCTCCACGCCACCCTTGTGCACCGCGTCGAAGAAGCCATTTCCAAGGGATTTGGCAACCAAGGCCACCTTTACCGCGTGCTGGGTGCCTGGCGTGGCAGCGCTCCCTGCACCGGGATTGGGCGGACGGGCGCAACCCGCAAGCAGACACAGCGCCACCAGCGTGACCAGCATTCGATGAGTGGACATGGACATTTCCAGATTCAGCAGCAGATTGGGTAGCGGATTCAGGCCGATTGGCGCAGCGCTGCACCAACGGGCGCAATGATTACGCGCACGCCGGCATTGCGTACCGGTTCGAGATCCTCGTTGGTGGCCCCCTCATCGGTGATCAGCACCGAGACTCGCGCAAGGGGCGCCACGATGATCGAAGAGCGCAGACGTAGTTTGCGACTGTCGGCCAAGACGATGAGCTGATCGGCGCGGCGCAGCAGTCGGGTCTGGGCCTGCACCACCAGCGGATCGGCCTCCATCAGCCCGTGCTGATTGATGCCGTAACAACTGGTGAGCAATTTGCTGGCCCAGAAGCTTTCGACGACATGATCGTCGAAGGGGCTGATGATGATGTTCTGTTCTCGAAAGATCGTGCCGCCGGGCACCGAAACACGGTTGCCGCCGCTGGTATGCAGAGCGGAGAGCAGGGGCACGGAGTTGGTCAGGATATCGAGCTGACGATTGGCGATGAACTCCACCAGCGCCAGGGTAGTGGTGCCGGCATTGATGATCAGGCTATCGCCCTCTTTGATGAGCTCGGCGGCCGCTTTGGCAATGGCGCGCTTTTGCTCCACGGCGACGCCGCGGCTGATGGCAAAGGGCATGCCCACCAGGTGAGGTTCGTGGCGCGGGTGGATGGCTTCCACGCCACCGCGTATGCGGCGCACCAGGTTGCTCTCAGCGAGGGCATTGACATCGCGACGCAGGGTGGCGTCTGAAGCACCGATGATCTCGACGAGATCCGTAATGCTGACTATTGAACGCTCCTGCAGGAGCTTTATTATGAGCCGGTGGCGTTCGGCTTCCAGCATGGCCCGGTCCCCCAGTGGCGCTGAAATTCTGGGAAAATTCTAACAGAGCAGATCGAAAATGACCATTATTGATCGTAACTGAAAATATATGAGGATTCTTGCAATGGAAGACGTAGTAATTGTGGCGGCGCTTCGTACGCCGGTGGGCAAGTTCGGCGGGAGTATCGCCAAGGTGGCGGCCTCGGACCTGGGAGCGCAGGTCATCAAGGCGCTGCTGGCCCGCACCGGCATCCAGCCGGCTCAAATCTCGGAAGTGCTGATGGGGCAGGTGCTGACAGCCGGTTGTGGTCAGAATCCGGCGCGACAGGCAGCGCTGCGCGCAGGACTTCCCGACACGGTGCCGGCCATGACAGTGGGTAAGGTGTGCGGCAGCGGGCTGAAGGCCACGCACCTGGCAGCGCAGGCCATCCGATGCGGCGATGCGGACATCGTCATTGCCGGTGGCCAGGAGAACATGAGCGCCTCGCCGCATGTGCTTCCCGGTTCACGCGATGGATTTCGCATGGGGGACGCCAAACTCATCGACAGCATGATCGTCGATGGGCTGTGGGACGTGTATAACCAGTATCACATGGGTATTACCGCCGAAAATGTGGCCAAGCAGTTCTTGATTTCACGACGCGAGCAGGATGAGTTCGCGGCCGCTTCGCAACAGAAGGCGGAGGCGGCCCAGAAGGCCGGACGCTTCAAAGGGGAGATTGTGCCGGTCGAAATTGTGTCCAAGAAGGGCACGGTGCTGTTCGAGAATGATGAGTATCTGCGCCTGGGGTGCACGGCCGAGGCCTTAAGTGAATTGAAACCGGCGTTCTCCAAGGACGGTACAGTGACGGCGGGCAATGCCTCGGGCCTCAATGATGGCGCGGCGGCGGTGGTGATGATGTCCGCGGCCAAGGCGCGCGAGTTGAAGCTCACACCCTTGGCGCGGATCAAGGCGTACTCCTCGGCGGGCGTCGATCCCAAGATCATGGGCATGGGGCCGGTGCCGGCCAGCGAGCTGTGTCTGCGTAAGGCCGGATGGGCCGTGCAGGACCTGGATCTCATGGAGATCAACGAGGCTTTCGCGGCGCAGGCCATTGCGGTGAACAAGCAGATGGGTTGGGATGGCGCGCGGATCAATGTCAATGGTGGGGCGATTGCTATCGGTCATCCCATCGGCGCGTCCGGTTGCCGAATACTGGTGACTCTGCTGCATGAGATGGTAAGACGGGACGCCCACAAGGGGCTGGCGAGTCTGTGCATTGGCGGCGGCATGGGCGTGGCCGTGGCGGTGGAGCGCTGAGCAGCGGCGGAGCGCACAAGGGCACGACGCGCGTGCGGATGGATTAGCACTATAAATGCAATGTGGGGGTGGGTATGACTGACAAGAGTCGTGTGGCACTGGTCACCGGTGGCATGGGGGGGCTGGGTGAGGCCATTTGCATCAAACTGGCCAAGCTGGGGCATACGGTGGTGACCACTTATTCTCCAGGCAACACCAAGGCGACGGCGTGGCTGGCCGAAATGAAGGCGCTGGGCTACACCATCAGGGCCTATGCCTGCGATGTGGCCGATTGGGAATCGTGCGTGGCCTGCGTGGCGAAGATCACGGCCGATGTGGGCCCGGTAGATCTGCTGGTCAACAACGCTGGCATCACGCGCGACATGACTTTCAAAAAGATGGATCGGGTCAATTGGGATGCAGTGATGCACACCAATCTCGACTCGTGTTTCAACATGACCAAGCAAGTGGCCGATGGCATGGTGGATCGCGGTTGGGGGCGGATTGTGAACATCTCGTCGGTCAACGGGCAGAAGGGAGCATTTGGACAGACCAACTACTCCGCGGCCAAGGCCGGCATGCATGGCTTCACCAAGGCGCTCTCGCTGGAGGTGGCGCGCAAGGGCGTAACCGTGAACACGATCTCGCCCGGCTACATTGGCACCAAGATGGTCATGGCCATCCCTAGGGAAGTGCTGGATGGGAAGATCATTCCGCAGATACCTATGGGACGATTGGGGAAGCCCGAGGAGGTCGCGGGATTGGTGGCCTACCTCACCAGTGAAGAAGCCGCATTCGTGACGGGGGCGAATATCGCCATCAATGGCGGACAGCACATGCAGTAGTGGTGGGGCGCGGTTGCGGGCAGGCATGAAAATTCCAGCTCACATTGCTCCTGCACTGGGCGCAGCGGCAGCCGTGTGCGTGTCGGCGGCGCTGATGCCGCTCCCTGCACATGCGCATCACAGTTCCGCGATGTACGACGAGAAGAAGACCGTTACCGTCGATGGCACGGTGGCCAAGTTCGAATGGGCCAACCCGCATGTTTACATTTACGTGAAGCAGATGACGAGCGGCGGGCAGGCGATCGAGTGGGAGATCGAGTCCAGCCCGCCGTCAATTCTGCGCCGCCTGGGCTGGTCCAAAGACACCCTACACGTCGGTGACAGAATCTCAGTAACCGGGAACCCGGCGAAAGAACCCGGGTGGAAAAAGCTGCTGCCAAATGTGATCAAGCGCGGTACTGCCATCCTCTTCGACCGGAAAGGCGAGATGCAACGCCTGGCCAGCGCCGAGCCTCTGCCCACGACTGCCGCGGCCAGGACAGACCCCGGGCTGGATGGCGTTTGGGTCACGCTGCTGGCGCCAAAACTCGAGGAGCAGTTGGATCCCGAGAAGCTGTCGTTGACGCCTGCGGGAGCGGCCGCCTTCAAGCATTTCGATGAGAAGAAAATGCATCCGGGCGCAAGTTGTGTACCCAATCCGGCGCCAGTACTGATGGTGACGCCGGACCTCAAGCGCATCGCGAAGGGCAGTGGCGTCGTGCTCATCGACGGTGAGTTCGACGGGGCGCAGCGAACGATTCACATGGATGTGTCCACGCACGAGGGAGCGCCGGCCTCGATTCAGGGGCATTCGATCGGTCACTGGGAGGGCGGGAGCCTGGTGATCGACACGACGCGGTTTGCCCACTACGCGCTTGGCAATGGGTATGGCCTGCCATCCGGGGCTAAGAAGCATCTTACTGAGCGGTTGACGCCGGCGGCGGATGGCGCGAGCTTGACCTACCACTTCGAGTTGACGGACCCCGAGTTTCTGGCGGCGCCGGTCAAGGGCGACGCGCAATGGGTGTTTCGCCCGAATCTGGTCTATGCGCCGCCGAAGTGTGATCCGGAGAATGCCAGGCGGTTTATCGGACGTTGACGTAATGTAATTTGTGAGTTCGATTGTCATTTTCAGAAGACGATTGCAGTAGTTCAGAAGAGGATTTCAGTGAACTTATGTATGCATAGGCGCGGCTGCGCTCACATTCCCAATTCGCTATGCGATCCAAGCCGCACTTAGCGAAGGGTCGCATCGTCCGGCTTCTGATAAATCAGCACCAGGTCGGGTTTGACGTGGCAGTCCCTGTGATCTTTCCAGTGGCCGCTAAGAGCGTGATCACGGAGGCGTTGCTCAAGCGCTTGATCGTTGGCGAGGGCTTGTATGACAGCTTGCAAATCCGCATCGAGAGTTGTCTTGTGCTGGCCCTTGGCCTCGCGCTTGTAGTCCCATTTGAACTGTCCGGTGCGCTCAATCGTCCGCATGCAAATCGGCCATCAGAGCCGCGACACTATCGAACTTAGGCAGGTTTCCGGCGCGCGCCTCTTTCATGGCGGCGATGGTGGTCGCATTCGGAATCAGCGGATCGAAAGGCAAGGCGTGCTCGCGTGCAATCTTTGTGAGTAACAGTCGAACCGCGTCAGACACGGTTAGCCCCATGGCGGCAAGCACGGCGGCCGCCTCTTCTTTGATCTCCCCGTCGATGCGGGTCTGTACTAGCTGATTTGCTGCCATGATGTTCACTGCCTCAGAGTGAATTACATTGTAATGCACGATGGGTGAGCACGCAATACCGTGATGTCCATTTAGGGTATACCCCAACTGAACGTCAGAAAGCGCCACCGGAACCGTCCAACTAGAGTCCCTATGTGCATTGATTGACATGCGCCGTCAAGGTCTAAGATTTCAAACTTACAGTTTCACAGGAGGCCCCATGCCGGGGCAGCACATCGGGTATGTCCGGGTCAGCACCTTCGAGCAAAACGCCCAGCGCCAGCTCGATGAGGTCCCCGTCGATCGAGTTTTCACCGACAAGGCCTCCGGCAAGGACACCCAGCGTCCGCAGCTTGAAACGCTGCTCGCCTTCGTCCGCGAGGGCGATACGGTGGTCGTGCACAGCATGGATCGCCTGGCGCGCAACCTCGATGACTTGCGACGGCTGGTTCACCAACTGACCCACCGCGGCATTCGCATCGAATTCGTAAAAGAAGGATTGACCTTCACCGGCGAGGGTTCGCCGATGGCGCAGCTGATGCTCTCGGTGATGGGGGCTTTTGCGGAATTCGAACGTTCATTGCTGCGCGAGCGCCAACGCGAAAGCATTGCGCTCGCGCGACAGCGCGGCGCCTACCGCGGCCGCAAGAAATCCTTATCTCCCGAGCAGATTACCGACTTGAAGCGCCGGATCGCGGCGGGGGAAGGCAAGGCACACGTGGCTCGCGAACTCGGCGTCAGTCGCGAAACAATCTATCAATATCTGCGAGCGCTGGTGCCCGCGTAGGCGCCATCAGCACTCCAACGATCCGGAAGGAACAGCCAAAAGTAGGTGTAAACTCACTTGGCGCGGCGGCGCTATCCAATCATTCCGTGGAAGTGAGGGCGGGTTTACATGACGAGTTGCGAAGCATCAGCCTATACCCCGTTTACGGAGGATGAGGGGCAGCGACCCGCACCGATCAAGCTCTCAGCGCGCGATGCTGAGTGGCTGCTGGCTCATTTAGAGCGGACCTCTGAACCACTCAACGCGGCGCTAAGCGCGTTGATGGCCGACTATCAGCGGGCGACGGGTGGGGATTCAAGCAAGCCTTTCGCCTGGCCTGCTAGCGTCGGTTGAATGACCGCTTACCTCGCCGGCTAGGAGTCGTTCGCCGGAACAATCGGCCCACTGCGGACGGTGGATATGCCGACTGGACCACAACATAGCCGCCGTTCGCACCGCGCCGGCTGTCGTGTCCGAAGGTTAACGGCGACGACCGTTCAACGTGCCAAAGCAGGCGCGTGGCATTCTACGAGAGTGAGAAAGCCCAGTATTTGTAATATCGCCCGCAATATCCTACAATGAACCATGCGCCTGGTGCTGGATACGGATGTACTGGTGGCGGCCTTTCGAAGCGAGCGCGGCGCGTCGCGCGCATTGCTGCTGGCAGCACTTGACGCAAACTATACGCTGCTCGTGTCCACAGCATTGTGGCTGGAGTATGAGGCGGTACTAACGCGCCCGGAACAGTTGGACGCGATGCGCTTGACCGCCGATGAAGTCAGGGCCGCCTTAGCTGCGTTGGCGGAAGTTGCGGAACCCGTGCTCATCCATTTTCTATGGCGACCGGCATTGACGGACGCAGATGATGAACACGTGTTGGAATTGGCCATGAATGGCAGGGCAGATTTATTGGTGACTTTCAATCAAGATGATTTCATTGAAGGGTCCAGGACGTTGCAAGTTGAGGTCGTGACGCCGTCAGTGGCGCTCGGCAAACTGAGGTAACACTAATGAGAAACAGCAATTTCGCGTTGCGCTTGCAACCATCGCTCCTCGACGAGTTACGATCCATGTCGGACGTCGAGGGGGTGGCTGTGAACCAACTGATCAACGTTGCGATTGCGGAAAAACTCGCACAGCTGCGTACGGCCAAATGGTTTTCAGACCGCATTTCCGCGGCTAACCCCAAGGCAGGCGCGGCCTTAATCCGGGACTTGACGCGCGGCGGCGGCGAGCAACCGCGCAAGGGTGATGAGGTTGTGGCGGCCAAAAAAAAGCGAACTGGCGCAAGGCTGCGGCGCTAGTGTCAACGGTTCGCAGCTGGCTCACGTGCAGCAACTGAATAGGCTCAAGCAGATCTGGCGGGAGGGACGCTGCGCGCTCGGGGCGATTGCGACCATTCCCTCAGTACAAAGTGTGCAAGTCATGGCCCGGTCGGGCCTCGACTGGATTTTGATCGATATGGAGCACGGTCCTATCGATTGGGCGGCTGCCCACGCAATGATTGCGGCGACATCGGGTACGCCGCTCGTACCGTTGGTGCGCGTCGCGGCCGGCGCGGCTTGGCACGCGAAGACTCCGCTCGATCTGGGCGCCATGGGTATTTGCTTTCCGATGACTACGCGTCGCGCCGATGCCGAAGCTGCCGTGAGTGCCGTTCGGTACCCGCCGGACGGCGAGCGATTTTGGGGCCCGTTCTATGCGCCGCTTCGCTGGAACGTCTCAATGCGCGAATATCTCGATCGCGCCGACGACGAAGTTCTGGCTATTGGCACCATAGAACACGTCGACGCCGTCAACACCATTGCAGAGGTGGTTGCGACCCGCGGCCTGGATCTGGTGTTCATCGGCCCCGGAGACTTAGCGACCAGTATGGGTCTCAAGGGCCAGACGGACGATGCCGCAGTCGTTGGGGCCATTCACCAGCTGGAGTCAGCCATATTGCCTAGCTCAGTTCTTCTCGGCGGCGTGGCGCATTCGGCCGAACAGGCGAATGCGATGATCGCACGGGGATATAAAGCGCTCGTCGTAGGATTTGACTGGTCGCTCCTGCAGCGAGGCATCACCAATGCGATCGCGGGGATCAAAACAGCACGCTAATTTGCCTCCCAGATACCTGCCACCGGTGACTGTCGGGTTTGGGTCAGTGGACTTGCCGATAGCGGAAACTGCGAACTGGCCGCCATTTGACGGGGGCAGCGGCGCCGGCCGGCGCCGATTCCAGCCGGGCCGCAACCCGTTTCAGGCTCTACACCTCGGTTTGCTCGGCCATTTCCAGAGCGTCATCGACCTCGATGCCCAAGGACCGCACGGTACTTGCCAATTGTCGGTGGCCTAACAGCAGCTGCACGGCGCGCAAGTTTTTCGTCCGCCGGTAGATCATCGACGCCTTGGTCCGGCGCATGGTGTGAGTGCCATAAGCGCTGGCGTCCAGCCCAATTTCGGTGACCCAGGCCTCGACGATGCGGGCGTACTGCCGGGTGGAGAGATGCGGGGAACGCCGCAACCAACTCGGCAACAGATAGTCCTCGCTCTTGAGCGCCGCGCATCGAATCCACACCAAGATGGCCTTGCGGGTCGGCTCGGTGATTTCGAACTGGACCGGCCGCTGGGTCTTCTGCTGCATGATGATGGCGCATGCGGCGATGCGATCACCGTGGGCAATATCTCGAACGCGCAGCTGCACCAAATCGCGGCCGCGCAGTTTGCTATCGATCGCCAAGTTGAACAGGGCGAGCTCGCGCTTGCGTTCACCGAGTTCAAGGCGCACCCGGATAGCCCAAATATCTTTGAGCTTGAGCGGGGCTTTCTGTCCAACCAGCTTGCCCTTGTTCCAAGGCTCGCGGCGGGAGGGACAGGTAAAGGGTAACCACATGTGAGGCTCCTATCGTTGTTAAGGGAGCCAGGACATTGAAACTTACTTGTGAGGGTCCCTATCGACCGCTTGACAATTCGAGCGCGTCGGCGCGAGTGCCAAATCGGTCGCTTCTGGGTGTCGGCATACGCTGAAGCGCACTTCTGACATCAGTCGTATCAGAAGAGGATTTCAGTACGGCCGAACTCGATGTATTCCACTGAAGGCGTCTTATGAAAATGACATCGTTGTGCATTTACAGGTGACATCATTGCGACCATGAGCATTCGCGGCTTGGACGACAAGGGGTTGGCTCGGCTGAAACGGCGGCCATTTCCGAGTTGGACCTGAGTCTGTGGAAATGACCCGCTATGCGCGCCATCGCCATTGATACCAATGCCTACAACGCGTTTATGCGTGGCGATGACGCCCTCGTGGCGGTGCTGCAGCACGCGGTGGAAATCATCATTAGCGTCACGGTGCTAGGTGAGTTGTTGGCAGGATTTGCGGCGGGGTCACGAGACGGTAAGCATCGCGACGAACTGACGCGATTCCTGGGCTCGGCGCGGCGCTGCTGACGTTTGGCACACACTTTTATCATGTCGGTGGCCTGCGCGTAGGGGTCAGGCTCGAGGATGTTCTGCGGCGGTACGCACTGGCAGATTACTCGGTTCGACGCCGGATTGTTTGCGGGAAGCGCGCAGTATTGGCGGCAATTGGCTTGCCGACCCTATTTTGGTATAGTAGCCACCTAGGTAGCTATAGATGGAGATCGGTCTATGCGCGACGCGTCGGTGAAGGAAGCCAAGAATACGCTCACCGGGCTCATCCGTGTCGCCGAGCGCGGTGTGCCGGTGCGTCTCACGCGACGTGGCAAGCCGGTCGCGGTATTGCTGTCGCTGGCAGCGTTCGAGCGGCGCGGATCGCCCACTGGGGGGGTGTCGGAGGGGGCGGTAGTGTTTTCGCGTGCGCTGCGTGCCCAGTTGCGCAGTGAGGGTGTGGCGCGGCTGGGAGTAGATGAGTTTGCTGGTCTGCGTGATCGAAGGCCCGGGCGCATTACTGTGTTGCCCCACGCATAGGGGACTAAGTGCGATTTCTGCTCGATGCGAACGTCCTCTCGGAGCTATTGCGGGACCCACCATCGCGCCGCGTCGAACCGCGCATGGCTCAACACCAGGCGGCCAGCGCGCTGCCAGCACCGGTGGTCGATGAACTGATATTCGGAATCGCTCGAATGGCGGTCGGCCGACGACGGGATCTGCTTGAGTCGTGGCTAAGCCAAATGGTTGAGGACTTTCCGGTGCTACCCTTCGATCGCGAAGCCGCGTTGTGGCTCGGCAATGAGCGTGCGCGGCTGGAGATTTTGGGAAGGACGCCCCCGCTCTACGATGGTCAGATCGCTGCCATTGCAAGTGTCAATGACCTTACGCTGGTTACTCGCAATGTTTCCGACTTCCGACCCTTCGCGGGATTACGGATCGCCAATTGGTTTGTGAAGTGACGGCACGCCAAAATTGGGCATCGAGCTGGTCGGCAACGTGTCATCAATTGCAGGCGGCGAATATTAAACACGCGTCGTCTAGATCGATTGCTGAAACAAGCTGAACATACTCTTCAACAGTCCATCCGGATCGGCATCAGGAGTCGGGTGCTGTTCCCATTCGCCCAGCTGGATGGAGGCCTCGCCAATCGCACGGGCGCGCTGATAGCGGCGCTTCATGAAGGCTTCGAGTTGAGCGGATAGGGGCGCATCGTTGTCGAGCTCTTCGCCCAGCACCACCGCATCTTCCACGGCCATCGCGGCCCCCTGGCCGAGGTGCGGTGTGGCGGAATGCGCGGCATCGCCGATGAGCAGTACCCGCTGGCGGTACCAAGGCGCGGGCATGATCAAGGCTTCGAGGGGCCTGTAAACCACCAGAGCGGAGTCGGTAATCTGCGGACTGAGCTTGGCGATCCAACCCCCGTAACCCTCGAGGCGCTCACGAAATTGCTCGGCCAGCGTCGCCGGCGCCATCGTGGGATTGCCCGGCTCGGCCTGAACCTTGAACACGTACATGGTGTCCTGGGTCAGGGGGATGATCCCGGCGGTACCGCCAGGCTTGCCCTTGTACAAGTAGCCCCAGTCGAGCTCCGGCGGTCGCGGAATGTTGTAGCGCCATACCCCCTGCCCGGTGAATTGCGGCACGAATTCCGGACCGAAGACGCTGGCGCGTACCTTGGAGTAAACGCCATCCGCGCCCACCACCAGGTCGTATTGGCCGATGAGGCCATCGGTGAACTGCACGGAGACGGCATCCGCACCGTGACTGATGGCGGCAAAGGTCACGCCCAGGCGCAGGCGGATTTGATGGGCGCGCACCGCGTCGGTCAGTACCTTGTGCAGGGCTGGGCGCGTCAGTCCCAGGTCAGTGGGGAGCCCGGCGGCCAACGCCGCTCCGGGGATCTGCACCAGCACATCGCCGGGCGGATTGCACAGACGCGTACCCCGGTAGCTGTACCCTGCGGCCACCGCGGGCTCGGCAATGCCGAGGGAGGCCATGGCACGCAGGAAATTACCCTGCACGACGATACCCACGTGATATACCTTCCAGTCCCGGTTGATTTCGACAATCTCGGGGTCGAAGCCGCGGCGCTTAAGCGCTATGGCGGCCGACATGCCGCCAATGCCGCCACCAATGATGAGAATTCGTAGTTTCCTGGCCATGGCAATCCTCTGCATGCTGGCGTCAAGGTTCGCGGCGAACTATCGCATCGGGCGAGTAGAATAGCTCCTGAGTTTGAAATGCCCCAGGGGTAAACCGGAGGTGACTGTGCCTGGCAATTCTCAACTACCCGTACTGGCCATGGTGGGCTTGGGCCGCATGGGAGGCAACATGCTGCGGCGTCTGGCGGGCGCGGGCCTGGCGGTAACCGGCTACGATGCCTCGAGCGCGGCGGGCGCTGCTTTGGCGGGCGTGAATGGTATCACTGTGGCCTCCAGTCTTTCTCAGCTGGTGGCCTCGCTGCGCGCCCCGCGAGCGGTGTGGATCATGCTGCCGGCGGGAGAGATCACCGAACAGACGATCGCCGCACTGGGTGCGTTGTTGTTGCCCGGCGACATCATCATTGATGGCGGAAATGCCGACTATCATGACAGCGTCCGCCATGCGGCAACCCTCGCCCAGCGCGGGGTGCATTTTGTAGACGTGGGCGTTTCGGGCGGCATCTGGGGACTGGCAGAAGGCTACGGATTGATGTTCGGCGGCGCGCCCGAGGCGGTGCAGGCGCTGATGCCCGTCTTCCGTGCCTTGGCGCCCGCGGCGGATAAGGGCTGGGTACATTGCGGGCCCGTGGGCAGCGGGCACTACGCCAAGATGGTTCACAATGGCATCGAGTACGGCCTGATGCAGGCGTATGCCGAAGGGTTTGCACTGCTCCAGGCCAAGCAGGAGTTCAAGCTGGACCTGGGCGCCATCGCGCAGGCCTGGCGGAGTGGCACGGTAGTGCGTTCCTGGTTGCTGGATCTGGCGGCGACGGCATTGCAGCAGGATGGGACTTTAGCGGGTGTGGCGCCGGTGGTGGCGGACTCAGGCGAAGGGAGATGGAGTGTGCGTGAAGGGTTGGATCTGGGCGTGCCGGTGCCTGCCATCTCGGCGGCCTTGAATGTCCGGCTGGCCAGCCAGGGACGTGGGGACTATGCGGCGAAGTTTCTGTCACGTCTGCGTAACGTTTTTGGCGGCCATCCCATGCAGACCACGGGTAAGCCCTGAAGGAGAATGCGCGTGAGTTCCAGCGTTTCAGGCGACCGGCGAGATCGGCGAGTCCGGCGAGGTCGAATTCCCGGTTGCTGTGCGCTCATCGCCATCAAGGAGCGCGCGCGCTGCAAGAGCCGTCTTGAAAGCGAGCTCACGCCTGCGGCGCGAATTGAACTAGTACGCGACATGCTGGGCAGCGCAATCGCGGCGGCGCGATCGGCCAGCACGATTGGGCAGGTCATCGTTGTGAGTCCGGAGCGTGACACCGTCCCTTCGGACATAGCGGTGCTGGCGGATGCGGGCTGGGGACTCAACGAGGCGTTGTTGCAGGCTCAGCGCGCGCTGCATGAGTTGGGGTGTCGCGAGCTATTGGTGTTGCCAGCGGATTTACCCGCGGTCACCGGCCAGGAGATCGATAAACTGGTGCGCGTCGCCCGCCGCGGCGGATTCGCGTTGGCCTCCGACGAGGGGCAGACTGGCACCAATGCGCTGTGCCTGGTCACCGGACAGTCCTTCCGGTTTCAGTTCGGCGTAAACAGCAAGCAACTGCATCTGCTCGAAGCGCAACGCCTCGGCCTGCGCTCAAGGATCGTCACGTTGCCGGGACTGGCTTTCGATGTGGACACACCGGCACACCTGCACCGACTTCGAAAGGCGCCATGGCTGACACAGCGCCAAGCCTGAGCGCACTGCTGAGCGACGCGGCGGCGGGGCAGCGGGTGGCCGCGGTTGATGCGCTGACATGGTTGGAAGGGGCCCCTGCCGCGCAGCTCGCGCCGGTGGCTGAAACGCTCACGCTGGTGGGTTTTGGCGAAGTGGTCAGCTACTCGCGCAAGGTGTTCATACCCCTGACGCAGCTGTGCCGCGATGTATGTCACTACTGCACCTTTGCAAAGGCGCCGCGCCGATTAAAAGCGCCTTACCTCAGTGCGGACGAGGTGTTGAGCATTGCCCGCGCTGGCGCGGCTGCCCACTGCAAGGAAGCCCTGTTTACGCTAGGGGACAAACCCGAGCAGCGTTACGCGGTGGCTCGCGAGGCCTTGCAGACGGCGGGTGTGGCCACGACGCTGGGGTATCTGGAGTGCATGGCGAGGCTGGTGATTGACCAGACCGGTCTGCTGCCGCACTTGAATCCGGGCGTGATGAGCCTCGAGGAGCTGCGTCGGCTGCGGCCGGTGAGCGCCTCGATGGGGCTGATGCTCGAAAGCGCTGCCGATAGATTGTGCGAGCGGGGCGGGCCGCATTTTGGCTCGCCCGATAAGCTCCCGGAGCGGCGACTGGCTACGCTCCGGGCCGCCGGTGAACTGGGTATTGCCATGACGACGGGGCTGCTCATCGGCATAGGTGAAACCCGTCGTGAGCGCATCGAATCGCTTCTGGCACTGCGCGAAATCCACGACCGATATGGGAATCTGCAGGAGCTGATCATCCAGAATTTCCGGGCGAAGCCCGGCACCAAGATGGCCCACGCACCGGAACCGGATCTGGAGGAGCAGCTCTGGACTATTTCCGTGGCGCGTCTGGTATTTGGTGCGCGCATGTCCCTGCAGGCGCCGCCCAATCTGCAGCCTCATTCGCTGGCGAGTTTGGTGCGCGCAGGAGTCAACGATTGGGGCGGCGTGTCGCCGGTGACCCCCGATCACGTGAATCCGGAAGCGCCCTGGCCGCATCTGCTCGAACTGGAACGCTCAACGCGGGCGGCCGGCCGGGAGCTGGTCG
>Ga0075015_100000166_pt1 | contig 19845 bp, 17 predicted proteins | sample AleBraG_ABR_2013_FD_71476 | JGI IMG/M metagenome (GOLD analysis project Ga0075015, IMG submission 71476) | Freshwater sediment microbial communities in response to fracking from Pennsylvania, USA - Alex Branch Run_MetaG_ABR_2013 | ecosystem: Environmental > Aquatic > Freshwater > Creek >...
CGGATCAGTCTCTCGAGTTGGAGGACGGAGGCGCCGCGAATGCCTTCAAGGCTGAGCCGATGAGCAGCGCGCAGGTTGTTAACAGCGCGCTCGACATTCGTCCAGGACGTGTTCTGCGTGAGATAGGCGCCAACGATGACTTCGAACGTCGTTTCTGCGGGCCACCACTGCTGCGGTTCCCAGGCACTGGCTAGAGTGCGGAAGAATTCAACAAGTTGCTGCCGAGCACGAAGCTGGCGCTTCGGCACCGCAATCTCAGAGCGGGAATTGGGAAACTTGGCCAAGCCAATAGCTCCTCAGCGATCGCGAGCGAGTGTTTCCTGATGTTACCAAGGTACTGTCGAGTGCCGCGCATGCGGCGTGCGAAAAATTGAGATTCTCCGCCAAAACCGCTGGTTTCTGTGATGTTTGCCCCTTACTTGCGACTAGTACAAGTACCTAAGTTACGAGCGCCGTAACGCGGGTTTGAATGACAATTTCTGTCACAGGGACAGAGTTGCGTGGGTTTCGCCCGCCCGCTCGGCTTTTTCCCGGCGAAACTTTGCTGAGTTCCATGATGGTCGGTCCGACAGGAGACTGAGTATGTCGCAACGGCTGGGTGATCTTCTGGTCAAAGAGAAGATCATTACCCAGGAACAACTGCAGCAGGCCATGAAGGTGATGAAGGATCAGAACTGCCGCATCGGTTCTGCCCTCGTCAAACTCAACCTGCTCTCCGAAGAGGATGTGACCAACTTCCTCTCGCGGCAGTATGGTGTTCCGGCGATCAACCTGGCCTATTTTGAGATCGATCCCTCCGTCGTCAAGCTGATTCCGGTTGAAACCGCAAAGCGTTACCAGATCCTGCCTCTGAGCCGCGTGGGTGCATCGCTCACCATCGCCATGGTCGATCCGACCAATGTGTTTGCGATGGACGATATCAAGTTCATGACCGGTTTCAATATTGAGCCGGTGGTGGCCTCGGAAAGCTCGATCATGGCGGGTGTCGACAAGGCCTACGGCACCACCCAGGAAGACAACCTCGAGCAAGTGATGCAGTCGATGACGGAACTGGGCGATGCGGACGTCGAACTGCAGGCCGACGAAGAAGAACTGGGTTTAGCCGACCTGGAGAAGGCGGCGGACGAAGCGCCCATCGTCAAACTCGTCAACATGATCCTGACCGACGCGGTGAAGCGCGGCGCTTCGGACATTCACATGGAGCCGTACGAGAAAGAATTCCGCGTGCGCTTCCGCATTGACGGTGTGCTGCAGAGCATCATGTCGCCGCCGCTGAAGTTGAAAGACGCGATCACGTCGCGCCTGAAGATCATGTCGAAGCTCGACATCAGCGAGAAGCGCCTGCCGCAGGACGGCCGCATCATGCTGAAGATGAACGTGGGCGGCAAGAAAAAGCAGCTCGACTTCCGCGTCAGCACGCTGCCGGTATTGTGGGGCGAGAAGATCGTGCTCCGCTTGCTCGATAAAGAAAACCTGCGACTCGACATGACCAAGCTCGGTTTTGAACCCGAGTCGCTGGTCAAGTTCGAACGCGCCATCCTGAAACCTTACGGCATGGTGCTGGTGACGGGGCCGACAGGGTCGGGCAAGACGAACACCCTGTACTCGTCGATTTCGCGACTCAATCAGCCCGACACCAACATCATGACGGCGGAAGATCCGGTGGAATTCCAGCTGGCGGGCGTCAACCAGGTGCAGATGAAGGAGCAGATCGGGCTGAACTTTGCCACCGCCCTGCGCGCCTTCCTGCGCCAGGACCCGAACATCATTCTGGTGGGTGAGATTCGCGATTTTGAAACGGCAGAAATTGCCATCAAGGCCGCCCTCACCGGCCACCTGGTGCTTTCCACGCTGCACACCAACGGCGCGCCCGAGACCATCACGCGCCTCATGAACATGGGTATCGAGCCGTTCCTGGTGGCAACCTCGGTTCACCTCATCTGTGCCCAGCGCCTGGTGCGGCGTATTTGCAAGGAATGCTCGGAGTCAGTGGATGTGCCGCCGCAGGCGCTGATGCAGGAAGGCTTCACGCCTGACGAAGCCAGGAGCATCAAGATTCAGAAAGGGCGCGGCTGCTCCACCTGCAACAACACGGGCTACAAAGGACGCTGCGGCTTGTATGAAGTGATGGAAGTGGATGACGAGATCAGGGAACTGGTGCTGGTCGGAGCCTCCGCGGTCGAATTGAAGAAGAAGGCGATTGAACGCGGCATGATCACCTTGCGGCGTAGCGGACTGATCAAGGTAATGGATGGCATGACCACGCTGGAAGAAGTGGCGCGGGAAACGATCCACGGATAACGAGTTTGGGGGAGGAGCAAGCGTTATGGGTTTGTCACTGAGCGATTTGTTACGCCGGATGCTGGAGATGAGCGGCAGCGACCTGCACATCACCACCAACTCGCCGCCGCAGATTCGCGTGCACGGGCACCTGGTGCCGCTCGATTTGCCGCAGATGACGCCGGCCGAGACCAAGCAGCTGGCCTACAGCGTGATGACCGACACGCAGAAGCACCGCTTCGAGGAAACGCTCGAGCTCGACTTCTCCTTCGGCTTGAAGGGTCTGGCCCGCTTCCGCGGCAACTGCTTCAACCAGCGCGGCGCCACGGCGGCGGTATTCCGCCTGATTCCTTTTGAGATCAAGTCGTTTCAGCAGCTCGGCCTGCCGACCGTCGTCAGCAAGATGTGCGAGAAACCGCGCGGGCTGGTGCTGGTGACGGGGCCAACCGGTTCCGGCAAATCCACCACGCTGGCGGCCATGATCGACAAGATCAACACCGAGCGGCACGACCACATTCTGACCATTGAAGACCCGATCGAATTCGTGCACATGAACAAGAACTGCCTGGTCAACCAGCGCGAGGTGCACGCCGACACCAAGGGCTTTACCGAGGCGCTACGCGCTGCGCTGCGTGAAGATCCAGATGTAGTGCTGATCGGCGAAATGCGCGACCTCGAGACCATCGAGGCGGCGCTGCGCATCGCCGAAACCGGCCACCTGACCTTCGCCACGCTGCACACCAACACGGCGTCGTCCACCATCAACCGCATCATCGATGTGTTCCCGGCGCACCAGCAGCCGCAGATCCGGGCGCAGCTGTCGCTCGTGCTCGAGGGCATCATGTGCCAAAGCCTGCTGCCGCGGGCCGATGGCAAGGGGCGCGCCATGGTGCTCGAGATTATGGTGCCCAGCGCGGCCATCCGCAACCTGATCCGCGAAGACAAAATTCACCAGATTTACTCCGCCATGCAGGCCGGTCAGGACAAGCACGGCATGCAGACGTTCAACCAGGCGTTGGCCAGCGCGTACTTCCAGAAGGCGATCAGCGTGGAGACGGCGCTGTCGCGTTCGAGCAATGCCGACGAATTGCAGGAAATGATCAATCGCGGTGCGGGTTTGAACCGCGCGGTGGCAGCGGCTCCGGCTGCCGGCAAACGATAGAAATTCCCGACGGCGATAGCCGAACGAAGAGAGGGTGAACATGCCAGTATTCACATTTTCAGGAAAGAACGCAACCGGGCAGAAGATATCGGGTAAGCGGGAGGCGGTCAACCGTGACGTGCTGGCCTCCCAGTTGCGCCGGGAGCGCATTACGCCCGGACGCATCACGGAAAAGGGCAAAGAGTTTTCTCTGCCCACGTTCGGATCGGTCAAGGTCAAGACCAAGGACATTGCCATCTTCTTCCGGCAATTCTCGGTCATGATCGATGCCGGCCTGCCGCTGGTGCAGTGCCTGGAAATCCTGGCGGCCAACCAGGAGGCGCCCACGTTCCAGAAGACGCTGAACGCCGTGCGCGGCACGGTCGAGGGCGGCTCCACCCTGGCCAACGCCATGCGCGAGCATCCCACCGTGTTCGACGACCTGAGCACGAACATGATCGAGGCGGGCGAAACGGGCGGTATTCTCGACATCATTCTGCAGCGCCTGGCGACCTACGTGGAAAAGGCGGTGCGCCTCAGATCGGCGGTCAAGTCGGCATTGATCTACCCGGTGGCGGTCGTTTCCATCGCCATGCTGGTGGTGGGGGCGCTGCTCAAGTTCGTGGTGCCCATCTTTGCCAACCTGTTTGTGGGGCTGGGCGTGGCCTTGCCGCTGCCGACGCGCATCGTGATCGGCCTGAGCGCCTTCGTCAGTTCGTTCTGGTGGTTCTTCCTGGGCGGCGCAGTGGCCGTCTTCTTCGGCGTCAAGCAGATTCGCAAGACTCCCGGCGGACGCTATGCCTTCGACAAGATGCTGCTCAACCTGCCCGTGCTGGGCATGTTGCTGCGGAAGATTGCGGTGGCGCGTTTCACGCGTACGCTGGGCACGCTGATCACCTCCGGCGTTCCCATTCTCGAGGCACTCTCCATTACCGCCCGCACCTCGGGCAACGCCGTACTGGAAGAAGCGCTGATGAAAGTGCGCAAGTCGATCGAAGAAGGGCGCACCATTGTCGATCCGCTGCGGGAGTGCGGCGTGTTTCCCAACATGGTGGTGCAGATGATCGGCGTGGGCGAAGCGACCGGCGCTATGGATGCCATGTTGCAGAAGATCGCCGACTTTTACGAAGAAGAAGTGGATGCAGCGACCAGAGACATGCTCGCACTGCTCGAACCCATGATCATTGCCTTCCTCGGCGTGGCCGTCGGCGGCATCGTGATTTCACTCTACATGCCGTTGTTCGCAATGATTGCGAAACTCTCCGGCTAACCCGAAACCAGGGCGCCGGTTGCGCACCGGCGCCCTTTTTCCGCTGCCGGGCCAACGGCCGGCAGACTCCGTGAAGAAACATGCAGACCGTTATGGAAGATCGCCGCTGGCTGGCGTGGCTGGTCAAGGTCCGGATCCTGATCCTGACTTTCCTCCTCGGCATCCAGCTGGCCGTGGTGCGGCTGACGCCCAGCACCTTGCCGGTGCGCCAGTTCGTGCTCAGTATCCTGCTCTGGTATACGGTCTCGCTGTTCCACGTGGTGCTGGCTTCGGTGTGGCGGGAAGATCGAATCCAGTCGGCGGTGCAGGTGGTCGCCGACCTGCTGTTGGCCAGCCTGTTGGTGTATGTCACGGGCGGCGTCGACAGCTCCTACAATTTTCTATATCCGCTAATCATCATTGTGGCGGCCGTCCTGCTGCCGCGCTATTGGGCGTATCTGACCGCGTCGCTGTCTTTTATTCTCTATGGCGCTGTTCTGGAACTCAGCTTCTTCGGCTTCCTGCCCTCCTATTCCACCAGCCATCCCGACCTGAACACCCTGCGCGCTTTCATCCTGATCAACTTCCTGGCCTATCTGGCGATTGCCTACCTGGCGGCGCAACTGGCGGAGCGATTGCGGCAGGCCGATCGCAGGCTGGCGCAGGCGAGCGGGGCGCTACGTGATTTGCAGGTGCTGCACGAAGAAATCGTGCAGTCCATTGGCAGCGGGCTGATTACCACGAACCTGGAAGGCCGCGTCACCCTGGCCAACCCGGCGGCGCGCCGTCTGCTGGAGCGGCCGGAGAGCGAGATTCTGGGGCAGCCGGTGGGTTCCTTGTTCCTCGACAGTCTTCCGGCTCCAGGCGGCCGCCGCACCAATGCCGAAGTGCGCAGCCGGGTGCGCAACGGGATCGAAAAAACCATCGGCATGTCGGTCTTCACCCTGAGCGCGCCCTCCGGCGAAACCAAAGGATATATCTACACTTTTGCTGACCTCACCGAAATTCGTCGTTTGGAACAGGAAGTCAGTGTGCGGGAGCAGTTGGCGGCGATTGGCCGCCTGGGCGCTGCCCTCGCCCACGCTATCCGCAATCCCTTGGCCTCCATTGCGGGAGCGGTGCGCGAACTGGCCAGCCTGGTGGTGCTCGACGACGAGCAGCGTCAGCTGGTGCAGATTGCGACGCGGGAATCGGAAAGGCTGAACGGAGTGGTCAGCGAGTTTGTGGACTATGCCCGCAACCAGCAGTTCCAGCTGGAAGCGGCCGACCTGGTGAGCCTGCTCAATGAGGTTCTCGATCGCGAGGAGTCCCACCTGCGGCGCGAGTGCCCCGGCATGCACATTGTGCGGCAAATCGGCCTGGCGCAGGCCCCCTGCCTTGCCGATCCCAGCCGCTTGCAGCACGTGGTTGAGGTCCTGGTGCATACCGCGACTCTGGCCACCGGGGGCGAAGGCACGCTCACCGTATTACTGGAGAGCCGTGGCGGTTGCTGGCATGTGAATTTTCTTGATGACGGCCGCGGCCTGACGCGCAAGCAGACACAACAGGCATTCGAACCCTTCCAGAACGAAGACGACAAGCGCGGCCTCGGGCTGGCCATCGCTTATCAGACGATGCAGGCGCATGGCGGGCGCATCTGGGTCACTTCCGAAGCCGGGAAGGGAACTTCCTTCCACATCGAATTGCAGAAAGCCGACGCGGCGCTGGCGGGCAGCGAGGGTTCGCCGGCCGGCGAGGCGGCGCGGGCAGCAGGGCAGGGGGGCGGGAATGGCTAACCTGCTCATCGTGGATGACGAGCGCTCCATCTGTGAACTGCTCGACATTACGTTGCGCCGCGAAGGTCATCGTGTGGAAACCTGCAACTCCGGCGATGCCGCCAAGCAGAAAATTGATTCCGCGCTCTATGACGTGATCGTGACCGACATTCGTATGCCACGCACCAATGGCATCGAGGTGCTGCGGCACGCGCACCAGGTTTCGCCGGACACGGGCGTGGTTCTGATCACGGCGGTGGACGACTACGATGCCGCGGTGGAGGCGGTGAAGGCGGGCGGCGCCTCCGACTACATCCGCAAAGGGCCGAGCCTGGTGGACGACGTGAAGCTGGCCATTGCCAAGGCCATGCAGAAACAGTCGCTCAGCCGGCAGAACTTTGCCCTGCGGCGCGACGCGGCCTCGCGCAATTCCGTGGACAACATTGTGGGCGTGAGCCCGGCCATGAAGAAGCTGAAGGAGACGATCCAGACGGTCGCTTCCACCCAGAGCACCATCATGATTCATGGCGAGAGCGGCACGGGCAAGGAACTGGTGGCGCGGGCCGTGCACGCCTGCTCGCCGCGGGCGGCGGAAGCCTTCGTCTCCATCAACTGCGGCGCGTTTCCCGAGACGCTGCTCGAAAGCGAGCTGTTCGGCTACGTGAAAGGCGCGTTCACTGGCGCCAACCAGAACAAGCACGGCCTTTTCGAGGTGGCGGATGGCGGGACGGTCTTCCTCGATGAAATCGGCGAAATGAGCCTGGCCATGCAGGTGAAGCTGCTACGCGTGTTGCAGGAGCGCAAGGTGCGGCCGGTGGGTGGCACGAGCGAAATCGAAATCGATGTGCGCGTCATCGCCGCCACCAACCGTGACCCCGACCGGTTAGTGGCCGAGAACACCTTCCGCGAAGATCTTTACTACCGGCTGAACGTGATTCCCATTACGGTGCCGCCGCTGCGCGAACGGCCGGAAGACATTCCGCTGCTGGTGAATCACTTCCTCAAAAAGTATGCGCCGGCCGCGGGCAAAAGCATTCTGCGGGTGGATGAGAAGTCGCTCACGGAACTTGCCGGCTACCAGTGGCCGGGGAATGTGCGGCAGCTGGAGAACACGATTGAACGCGCCGTGGCCCTGGAAACGAGGGACGTTCTGCGCGCGGAACTACCAGCGGAACGCCCCAAGGCGCGGGCGGCAGCAGCGGGGGCCGATGGCGCGGCTGGCACCGGGTCGGTTTCTACGGCGATTCCTTCTGACGGGCTCGACATGGAGCGCTATGTAGCGAACATCGAGCGCTCTTTGTTACTCAACGCGCTGCAGCAGTCGGGTGGCGTGCAAACCAAGGCTGCCGACCTGCTGAAGATTTCCTATCGTTCCTTCCGGCATCTGGCGAAGAAGTACGAGCTATAGTGCGGCGTGGCGTAGTTGCCCGATTCGGGCGACGCTACCCAGGGTTGTTAGTGTAATGGCGATGTTACGACAACCAACCTGTTCTTACCTTCGTAATCTTCTGTAAAGGGTGCGGCTGCTGCACCATGGTTAAGAATCCAACAGATTTCCGCAGAGGAAACAGCAGGGTAGCTCATGAGCCTCGCACGTTACGCTGTTGGCCTTTGTTTGGCGCTCCTGGGAGTTCATTTGGGACTTCATCCCCGGAAATTAAGTCGCATTGGTTTTGGCGTTCCGGGAGGAGCCGAACCGAAGGAGATTCCTCCTTTGCCTCAGTGGATAGGGCTTTTCGTTGCGGCTGAACTGCTCTGTTTCGGCGTGACCACTCTGGCTTGGAACGTAGTTGCACATCGGGAGTACTTCGTAATTGTCGGCGTATTCCTCTTTCTGGTTACCTGGATGTGATCGCAATTGTTGCAGGCCTCTCGGCGCGACAACAACCAGGTTTTACATCGAAGACAGCATCTAGAGTGCGAAGCTACCGCGTGGCTGCTTTAGTTTATGCCGCAATCGGAATTGCTGTGCTGCTCCTGCTCTTTCTACTTCCTCTGATGCGACACCGCTGAACTACTTCCTTGGAGATTCGCACGGCGTCAATGAGTGAAATCGCGATTTATCGCCAACTGTTTTTGTCCGCCAGTAATGCTCGTGCATCTTCGATGATGTCCTGTTCAATCTGGCGACGTGTTTCCTCAGGATGCTGGCTGTAGGATTCGCAGTCCTCGTATTCGGAAGCATGACCAACGAACGACAGCAGCGGGTGCTGCGGGTTGGGCCAGAGTTCATTCACAATCTTCCAGATAAATCTTGCGCCCTCGTACGGCGTGATCCGCCCTTCTGAGATGCCTTGGGTGACGAGACGGGCGAGCAACCAACCCGCTTCATCTCTTGGGAGTGCGGTGGCAACTCCCATCTCCGCGAGGAACCCGGCATGAGCGACAGCAACTCAGCCCTATCAGGCTGGATGAGCCCAGCTATCCGCCGTACGTTTTTGCCGTCATAACCGCTCTTGAGCGCGTCTTGCGCCAATCGAGGAACCTCTTCACTCGGGAGTTTGTCCAGCACCCAGCGGGCTTGAACCAATCGCGGCGAGAATGGAAGACGTTCAAAACGCATAAAGGTCAAATTGCATGAGCAAGGATAACTGATGAAATCGGCGATTACACTAACGACCGAGTGGCTAATGTAAATGGCGATTGCTCACCAATTGAACCCGCAAGCCGCCCTGTCAGCGCTTCCCTTTGAAGATTGTTGATCACTCCGCCTACCGCAACGCCTCGCTGAAATGCTGTCTGCGCTTTTGCCACTCCGGGCTGCGAAACATCTGCGGGCCGACCTCGATGAGCCGCGGCAACATTTCGAAGACCGATACCGGATTCCACTCCGCTCCTTGGCGCGTGCGGAATCCGCGACGATTCATTTCATCGGCTATGCGCGCGTAGGAGCCTTCCTGGACGATGAGTTCCATCAACTGGAAGAGCAGTTCCTGCTCCGCGCGATTTTCCTCCAGCCGCTGCGTATCCGGCGCGACCTGAAGTCCGAACGGTACCTCGGCGGGCAATTGGCTTTCAGCGGCCTCTGTCTCGGTCTCGACCTCGCGCTCCCACTCGATGGCTACGAGTTTCCAGCCTTGTTCGGCTTGCCGTTGGAGATCCGCTACTTCCAGCGGATCCGAGACCATCTGACGCATGCGCTCCTTTGTCTTCATGTCGCTACCTCGCAAGGAAATTTTGCAGACGGAGCAGCATCCCAAGTTCCACGGGAGGCAAGGGAAGTGCCTTGCTTGCAACGCCGTACTCCACGCGGAGCGATGGAAATGTCCGCCAGTGGACGGGCGAGTCCGGAATCAGACAGCCGCGCCCTCTGCCGGATCACACGACACCGTGACAGATTGTGCGCCGACATCAGTTGCCGCTGTCGTAAGGATTGGGACCCTCGTAGCAACGTCGCGAGCCCGCCAGCCTCCAACCTATTTTTTCAAGTACATCCACGCCGCTGCTGCCAGCAAGAGGAGCGTGATGATCCAGAGCAATGAACTGCTCATTCCAGTTTTCTTGGCCATAGACCGCATTCAAAGCGCGACGGCAAGCGTTTAGGATTGCACAACAATGCCCTGGTACCATCGCGGCAGGTCTTGCTTGGAGCGCCCGTTCTTGCGGGAGATTCGCTAGCTTTTCTGTTTGAGCTGCTGCTTCCAGCCCAACACCTTAGCCTTCGTGCCTTCCACTTCGGCTTCTGGAATCATGCCTTTTAGCTGATAGAGCACCGACAAGCCGGTGTGGGCGAGCACATCGTCAGGATCGAGCTCTGAAATACGCTGCGCCACGGCAATGGCCTCATCGAGGCGCGCGAGATTCTGCAAGGCGCGGGCCTGACCATGCATGGCTTCCGTAAAGGTGGGATCGGCCGCGACCGACTTCTCGTACTCCGCCAGCGCGCCGGCGTGATCGCCCTCCGCCACCAGATCGAGCGCCGCGTAGTAGTGGTCTTCGGCCGTGCGGCGGGCATTTTCGTCGCTCATGCGAGGGTGATTTTAGCACCCAGTTCACGGGACCGGTTTGCTGAAGCCTGGAGCCTGAAGCCCGTCTCCCGCGTCGTATACTGAAGCTAACTCTCCATGCGGCACATGCTTCGATTCCTATGGGACGCAACCCGCGGCCATCGCCTGGCACCCTGGCGCAGTCCCTATCTGCTCTGGCGCATCGAGACCTATTGTGGCGTGAAGATGACGCAGATCGGGTTCCTTGAGTTCTGGGGATTTCTCTGGCGGGAACGGCATCAGCTGGCGCACTTCCTGGTGTGGACCGGCGAGATGGAACGGTATGCGCGTCCCAAGCCAAAGACGAGCGCGGCGGGACGGACTTCCTGATCTGCGGGCGCACGGGCGAGGACGCCCGTGCCTCCACTCACTGGGGCTAGCGGCGTCCGGCGGCGGCCGCGCCTTCCAGCGTCAGCAGCACTTCCGCGCCTTTGCCTGCGCCGGTGGCTTTCGCGGCCGCGCCGCGGTTGGCGACAATCTCCAGGTAACCCATGCTGCCGAGGATCCCGAAAACCTCTCCCGGCGCCCCTTGCGCGTAGTTCGTTTTCATCTCCGAAACTTCATACCCGCCCACGGTAATGCAGAACGGCGGAGCATTCTCGGTGAAAAGTGCTGGCGCATCCGCGGGAGTGATGTTGGTGATCAGGTTGCCGAAGCGATCCACTTTGAGCACCACGCCACGCAGGGTGCGCGCGTCCACCAGCTTGGGCCTGGGCGCGGTGAAGCGCACGAAATCGTCAACTTCTTCGCCCAGCTTCTCCGTGCTCACGCCCTTGGCTACCTGTGCCGCGATCGGGGCGAAAATGTCGCGCGCGTGAAAAGTCGCGCTTACCGGCTGCAGAAAGTAATGGTCCGCGGTGATGTGCCGGACATTGATCCGCTCCTCGCGCTCGTAGATGAGCGAAAGCACACCATTATCCGGTGCGACAAAGACGTACTTCCGGGTACGCACAACAATCGGACGTCGCGCCGAACCCACCCCTGGGTCGACAATCACCATGTGAATCGTGCCGGCAGGGAAGTAGGAGTAGGACTCGGCAATGGCCAGGGCTCCATCGAGCACATCGAACGGCTGCACACTGTGGCAGATGTCGACAACCTGCGCCTCCGGAACGTGGTTCAGCAGGACACCCTTGACGGCGCCTATGTAGTGATCGGTCAGGCCAAAGTCAGTTGTCAGGGTGATGATGGGGCGGGGTGCCAAAGTCTTCTCCTCGATCCGCTAAATCTTTGTAAGAGAACAACTTAAAGGACGCATCCGGGACAAGTCAAGGTACCTGAGTAATACACCGGCGGACACAAGAAAGCCCCGGCTCAGACGGAGAAGAGCCGGGGCGCCAAGGAGGGTCAGTCGATTTCAATATCGCCGGAACCGGTGTGTACTTCCACGGGAACGCCGCCGCCATGCACTTTGCCGCGCAACTCTTTGCGTCCCAGCGAGCCTTCTACGGTCACGGGATGCTTGGTATTGATGCTGCCGGAACTGGTGTGGGCGTCGAGGTCGAATGCTGCTTCCATGGGCAAGGCGAGGTGTACGCCGCCGGAGCCGGTGTGGACGAGCCAGCGCCCGTCGGGGTGCCCTTCGGCCTCCACTTCGCCACTGCCGGTGCGGGCTTCGAGCGAGCCGCGAACATTGCGCAGTTCCACGGTGCCCGAGCCGGTTTCCGCGCGGACGGCACCCGCGGCGGTCTGTTCCAGTCGCACATCGCCGCTGCCCGTACGGGCTTCGAAGCCGCCGGCGATGGCCTTCGCGTGAATCGAGCCGCTACCGGTTTCCGCCCGCACGTTGCCTTGGATCTCCTCGAGGTTCACGTCACCCGAGCCCGTCTTGGCGTGAATCGTGCTGCCAATGCGGGCCAGCTTTAATCCGCCGGAGCCGCTGCCCACATCCACCGGGCCGCGGATTCCCTCGACCGTCTGATCTCCCGAGCCCGTATTCGAGTGCAGTTCCGTTTGTGCCGGGACCGTGATCTCATAACTGATGGAGACGTTTCGTTTCAATTCCGGATCAGAGATCTGACCGATGCGGATGGAGTTGCCGTTCTGCTCGATGGGCGGATTCTGTTCGATGCGATGAACCTTGTCCTCGGAACTTGAGTCGAACCAGGAATTAACGCGAATGTTTCCGCTGACTTTCACGATGTCGGAGGCGCCGGTCTTGACCACGATGCTGCCCGAGCCGGTCGTCACGTTCAGGTCGACGGGGCCGGTGACCTTCAGATCACGTTGGAAATGGCCCTCGGCCGAGGCCTGAGCAAGAGGCGCGGCAACAGCGAAGAGTGCAATCAGAATAAATACGGCTGTCGCGGCGGAGAGAGCACGCACAGGTTTCATGGATTCCTCCAGCGGGTAGAGCTTTCGGTCCGGGGCGCGAAGGGGTTGCTTCGCGCCCCCGGTGGTTTCGTTTATTCAAGCCTTGTCATTCCGACCGAAGGGAGGAACCTGCTTTTGGTTGCGACGGTCAAAACAGCTTTCTCGCCTCGGTCGAAATGACATGCTTGAGGGTTTTCCTGACCTTGCCGCCTCCGGCTACTGCAGCACCACCTGGTCGCCTTCCTTCAGGCCGCTCAGTAGTTCGGTCTTGGCACCGTTGGAAATGCCGATGTTCACGGCAACTTTTTTCTTGCCGTCCTTGGCGCTCGGGTCGGGCACTTCGACAGAGGCTTTCTTGTCCTTGTCGTAGAGGATGGCGCCTTCCGGGATCTGCAGCACGCCCTTGTGCTCTTCGAGAATCACTTCGGCGTTCGCAGTCATGGCCGCCTTCAGCAGCCCTTCCGGATTCGTAATGGAGACACGGACCTCAAACGTGGTTACGTTGTCCTTCTCCACGCCCATGGGGGAGATCTTCGTCACCTTGCCGTTGAAGGTCTTATCTTTGAACGACTCGACCTTGATGCGCGCCGTCTGTCCCAGATAAACCTTGCCGATATCGCTCTCGTCTACTTTGCCCTTCACGTAGACTTCGCTCGTGTCGCCGAGCGTCATCACCAGCGTGGCCGTCGAGCCCAGCACAAGGATGGAACTCACGGCGTCGCCGCGTTCCACGGGCCGCGCGAGCACGATGCCATCAATCGGCGAAGTGATGGTGGTGTAGCCAAGCTGTTCTTGGAGCTGTTTCAGATTGGCGCGATCCTGCTGCATCTGCGCTTCGGCCTGCCCAACTTTGGCGACCGCGACGATAAGTTGCGCCTTGGCCACATTCTGCTTGTTCAGCGCCATTTCATAGTTCTTCTGCGCATCATCGAGCGCCGAGGCCGAAACAACGCCGTCCTTGGCCATGCCGTTGGCGCGTTCGTAGGCGCGCTTCAGTAACGGAACATCCGGTCCTTGCGCATCCACCTTAGAACGCTCGTAGTCAGCTTCGGCGGCTTTCAGCGCGGCGGTCGAAGCCTGCAACTGTGCGCTCGCCTGAGCAACGCGCGCCTGGATCTCATCGCGGTCAAGCTCCGCCAGAACCTGGTCCTTCTTGACCCGGTCGCCCTCTTCCACATAGAGCTTCTTGATAATGCCGCTGGCCTTCGACTTGATGTCGACCTTGGTGATGGGCTCGACTTTGCCGGTCGCCACTACGCTCTTGGCCAGATCGCCCTTCTCGACTTTCGCCAGCTTCGAGGGATCAATCTTGGTGCCGCCCCGCGTTGCCGCAATCACGCCGATTACCAGCAGGAGGATCACGCCGCCGACGATGCCGCCGTAAATCAGCCGTTTGCGACGCTTCTTCTGTTTATTGCCGTTGCCGTTTCCATTGCCATTCAACACGGGAAGCCTCCTACCGGGAATACGGGTCGAGTGTTGTTGTCTCGTTAGCTAGTTACGGTGCCGGGCCTGGTTTTGTTCCCCGAATTGCTCATCCCGCGATGGGTTTCGGGACCAGCAATTGCAATGCATTAGACCCAGGGTCGGGAAAAAGGAAAGCGGGTGAAACCAGGGGGACTGATCTCTCCCACCCAGGCAGAGCTTGGGTGGGGCACCCCGGCAAGGTCCTTTGGAATGTTAGAATTAGCCCACTCATGATCACCTTTGCATTGCTCCGGGTGTTCCTGATCCTGTTCCTGGTAGCGGTGAACGCCTTTTTTGCCGCGGCCGAATTCTCGCTGGTGAGCCTGCGCGAAACGCGCATCATGCAGCTCATAGAGGAACGGCGAATCGGGGCCCGCATTGTCCTGAAGCTGCACCACAAACTGGACGAGGTGGTGAATGGCGTGCAGTTCGGCATTACGCTGACCAGCTTGACCCTGGGCTGGGTGGGCGAGCCGGTGCTGGCCCACATGATCGAGGGCGCTACCGGACGCATCCCGCATGTGTCGCTGTATGCCCATGCGGCAGCGATCGCAGTATCCTTCGCGCTCATCACGTATCTGCACGTGCTCCTCGGCGAACTCGTGCCGAAGACCGTGGCCCTGCACATGGCGGAGCGCGTGGCGCTGGCGGTGGCGGCACCAATGGAGGTTTTCCTGACTCTGGCCAAGCCGTTCCTCTTCTTCATGCAGCGCTCAGCCCGCGTTGTTCTGCGCGCCTTTGGTTCTCCCGGCGATCGCGACGGCCAGTTTCACTCTCCCGACGAGCTGAAGCTGATTGTTACCGCTAGCCGCAAGGTCGGCGAAATTCCCGCGTTCCAGGAGGAGATGATTCACAACGTCCTCGAACTCGAGACGCTGACCGCAAAGCAGGTGATGGTGGCGCGACCCGATATCTTCTCCCTGCCCGCCGACCTGACGCTGGACGAAGCGCTCAAGCGCGTTACCGAGAGCCAGCACTCACGCGTTCCCATCTACGATCCGCAGCGCGGGCCGGAACACATCGTCGGCGTGCTCTATGCCCGTGACCTGATGCGCTGGCTGCGTCTGCGCATGAGCCTGACCGCGGAGCATTCTGCCACAGAACGCCTGTCGCGCATGCAGATTTCGCGCGTCATGCGCAACGTCCTGGTGATTCCTGAGACCAAGGTGCTGACCGAACTGCTCGACGAGTTCCGCGAGCGCAAGCGTCACCTCGCCGTAGTCGTGGACGAGTTCGGCTCAACCGCCGGCGTGATCACGGTCGAGGACATCCTGGCGCAGCTGGCGGGCCACATTCAGGACGAATTCGACGCGGCCACCGAAGAGCCCGACCTGGAGGAAGGTGGCGCGCTGGTGCTCGACGGTTCCACCAGTCTGCGTGAGCTGGAATCGGAGTACGAACTGACCTTGCCGGGTGACGGCGGCTTCGAGACCCTGGCCGGATTCGTGCTGGCGCAGTTGCAGAAGATTCCGAACCGAGGCGATGGTTTCGACTTTGAAGGGCGGCGCTACTCGGTGGAGGAGATGGAAGGCCACCGCATTGCCAAGGTGAGAATCGAAAAGCTGGCGCCGGCCATGCAGGCAACGGGGGATTAGGGGGCTTCACGGAGGTTTGCTTGTTGTCCAACTTAACACCTGCTTTGGTTTCCTGTTTTGAAAGGGCACGGCTTCAGCCGTGCCGGAAGGGGGCGCAAGTAAAGCGGCTTTAGCCGCTGAGGGAATGCAGCCTCGGAGCCTAAAGGCCAATTTCTAAGGTTCGTCTACGGCGCGGCTGGCCGCGCCCTTTCGAGGCGAGTCCACAGAAGTCTGAAAAGCGCAGAGCCGAGAAGCTTCCGACAGAGCCATGATCCGCTACCTCCTCCAACGCGTCGCCTACACCCTGCCGGTGATCTGGCTGGTAGTTTCAGTCGTGTTCCTGCTGATCCACCTCGTCCCCGGCGACCCGATTCAGCAGATGCTCGGCGAGGGCGTGAGCGCCACCGACCTCGACGCCGCCCGCCACACCTACGGACTCGATGTACCCATCGGTCAGCAATACATCAATTACTGGAAAGGCGTGCTGCACGGCGATCTGGGCAAGTCCATCCGCTACAGCCAGGGCGTGGGCAGCCTGATCGTGGCGCGGTATCCCTACACGCTGCGGCTGACGGTTGCAGCGCTGCTTGTAGCGATTGTCCTTGCCGTTCCAGCCGGAGTGTTTTCCGCGCAACGCCGCAACCGCTGGCCGGACCGCACGATCAGCGTGGTCAGCCTGTTCGGGCTCTCGTTCCCGAACTTCGCGCTCGGCCCGATCCTGATCCTGCTGCTCTCGGTGAAGCTGGGCTGGCTTCCGGTGTCAGGCGCCGACTCCTTCGCGCACCACGTGCTGCCCGCGATCACCATGGGAGGAGCGCTGGCGGCCATCCTCACGCGCATGGTGCGCACCTCGATGCTCGAAGAACTCAGCCAGGACTACATTCGGACTGCCCGCGCCAAGGGTTTGCCCGAAAGCACGGTCGTATATCGCCACGCGCTGCGCAATGCCATGATCCCGGTGCTCACCGTGATCGGCCTGCAGTTCGGCGCACTGCTTGCCGGGGCGATTGTAACGGAGACCATTTTTTCCTGGCCCGGAATCGGGCGGCTCACGGTGCAAGCCATCTCGAACCGCGACTATTACCTGGTGCAGGGATGCATTCTGGCGATTGGGTTGACGTACGTAGCCGTGAATTTTCTGACGGACTTGCTGTATTCGGTGGTGAATCCGAGGATAAGACAGTGAGCTAGCGCGAGGTTGTCGAAATTGGACTACTGCAGGATCCGCCTGCCGTGAATCACCGCCGCAATGAGGATCTGGTCTGGCTGGACGCGATACACAACGCAATAGCTGTAAACCAGAAACTCGCGAATATCCTGGGTCGTCAAATTCCGGCACCCTGCGTCCCGCACGCGGAAACTCCGCCAGCGTCCTGGCCTGATGCACAATTTTCTTGATAACCACGGCGGCGTAGGCAGGAGAATCGGCGGCAATGTAGTTGGTGATGGCCTGCAGGTCGTGAACAGCTCGTTGCGACCAGGCTATTCGGTGAGCCATTTGCTAAAGCGCGCCTCTACCTCTTCCTGAGAGAGAGTTCCGTTTACGCGGGCATCCTCCAGGCCACGGCGCACCTTGTCGAGCACGTAGAGGTGGTACTGAATGTCCTCGACCGAACTACTGTCCGGAAGCCGCTGCAGCAGCAGTGCGACGTCTTGTTTGACAGTGCTCACGAAACACAGGATACCACTACCTGAGACGGACAAGAACCTCCGCTTCCCGGCAGAGACTTCTCTGCGGTGCACGCCCGAAACGTCTGTTATAAAGTCTTGACCAAGTGAAATTGAGCATCAAGTTTGGCCAACTCACCCGTCTTGCCCGCCACAACCCGCTGGCGGCGGTGGGAGTGACGTGCGTCGTTGTGTTTGTCTTGTCTGCGCTGCTCGCGCCGCTGCTCGCCCCGCAGGATCCCGCTTACATTGACTTGCCTCACCGCCTTGCGAACCCATCCTCCGCCCACTGGTTCGGCACCGACGAGCTGGGGCGCGACATTCTCTCGCGCATCATTTACGGCGCGCGCATTTCGCTGCTCGTGGGGAGTAGCGTGGTAGCGGTGTCACTGCTGCTCGGCTTGATCGTCGGAGCCATCTCCGGCTACTACGGCGGACGGCTCGACCGCTTCGTTAACGTGGTAGTGATGAACGCTTTTCTTTCTTTCCCGGGAATCCTGCTGGCGATTGCCTTCGTCGCCTTCCGCGGGCCGGGAATCTTCAATCTTGTGCTGGCTTTGTCCCTTGGCGGCTGGGTGGGCTACGCGCGCTTAGTACGCGCGCAGGTTCTCGCCACCAAAGAGCGTGAATTTGTGGAAGCAGCCCGCGCTCTGGGCGCGAGCGACGGACGCGTCATCGTGCGCCACATTCTCCCCAACATCATTCAGCCGGTGATCGTGCAAGCCGCCATCGGCATGGCGGGCGCGATCCTGGCCGAGGGAACGATGAGTTTCCTCGGCCTCGGCGTGGCGCCGCCGACGGCCAGCTGGGGTTCCATGCTGAACGACGCCCGCTCGCACCTGTTCGACGCCCCGCATCTAGTCCTCTTTCCCGCGCTCGCCGTCATGCTGGCCGTGCTGTCGTTCAACTTCATTGGGGATGCGCTGCGCGACCTGCTCGATCCGCGCTCGCGGATGGAAGTGGGATTGTAAGTCCACTTTGGATTGCAGATCTCAGAGTGCAGATTGCGCTCCACCGTTCAGTCAATTAGTGCTAAGGGCTTGTTTACAAGGACGGGCCCACTTCAGTAGTTGGACTTGCTTGTCTCCTATCTTACGATTACGTCTTTACTTCGAGCCACAGGAGAGCCGATTGAACAAAGGCGACGTCGTAGCGCTTTTGGAAGCAATTGCGCTAATGGGAACTTGGTATTGGGTGTTGCGCCGTCCTATCACGTTTGACGGGCGACGTCGAAAGTTCGCGATCTTCGGACTTGGGTTTGCAAGTCTCGCAGTCATTTCTGATCTTATCCTCACCGTAGTCATGCACTTTCACCAAAATCCAGACGACATTTTTGCGGCGAAAGCGTTTCTTGCCGGCTTCTTGGTCAGCATACCCAGTGCGCTCGCCGGGCTGATTTGCGGGATTGTTGGGAAGGGCACACCTCGCATCGCTGCCATCATATGGTCGACACTTATGCTCGCTCTTGCCACAGCTACGCTGTGTCAGACGTTGATGCAAGCTGAGTAAACCAGTTGCCCTCACGCCAGACCGCTGGCCGCCTTACTGCTGCGGCACTCGATGCCTCCCAATCTGATAATCTTCCCTGCCTGAATGAAAGAGAAACCAATTTCGGCCAGGGGGACACCATGGTGAGAGCAGTCTGGGTGGTAGTCATCGTAATAACGTTGCTCGCGTCCGCCTTGGGGCAGGGCACGCAGACCCCGGCGACGCCGCCACCTGCCACGGGTCCTGCCTTCGACGTGCAGGTCGCCGTCAATGCATATCTGGCCAAGGTTCCACCGGACGCCCGCACCCGCTCCGACGCTTACTTCGAAGGCGGCTACTGGCTGCAACTCTGGGACTTTCTGCTCACCGCCGTTATCATGCTTTTGCTGTTGCAGAAGGGAATCTCGCGCCGCATGCGCGAACTCGCCGAGCGCCTCACGCGCCTGCGTCCGTTGCAGACGTTCCTCTATTTCGTCCAGGTCCTGGTGCTCACGACGGTCATCGGATTTCCACTCACCGTGTACGAAGGCTACTTCCGCGAGCGCAAATACGACCTCATGAACCAGACGTTCGCAGGGTGGTTCGGTGACCAGGCGATTGGTTTCGCCCTGACCCTCGTCTTCGGCGGATTGCTGGTGATGGCGTTGTTCTGGATCGTCCGCAAGCTGGGGAAAAACTGGTGGATCTGGGGCGCTGCCGCGACGATAGTCTTCTTCATGATTGGCGCCATTGTGGCACCGGTCTACATCGCGCCTCTGTTCAACACCTACAAGAAGCTGGCCGACCCGAAGATCAAGGCCTCCATCCTCAGCCTGGCTCGCGCCAACGGCATCCCGGTCACCGAGGTCTACCAGGTGGATGCCTCACGGCAGTCCAACCGCATCAGCGCCAACGTCAGCGGATTTCTGGGAACGGAACGCATCAC
>Ga0075015_100000167_pt1 | contig 19744 bp, 19 predicted proteins | sample AleBraG_ABR_2013_FD_71476 | JGI IMG/M metagenome (GOLD analysis project Ga0075015, IMG submission 71476) | Freshwater sediment microbial communities in response to fracking from Pennsylvania, USA - Alex Branch Run_MetaG_ABR_2013 | ecosystem: Environmental > Aquatic > Freshwater > Creek >...
TGCACCAGCGCCAGTGTCTTGAGTGGCTTAGGGGGCGATCATCGCCCGGTGTTCGTAACGTTAAGGCTGCAATGATGCGTTTCGTGATGATTGACAGGATTTGCGAAATGGTGCCCGGCGAATCAATCCGCGCCGAAAAGACCTTGCCTTCAAGTGAGGAGCTGTTCCGCGATCATTTCCCCGGCTTTCCCGTGGTGCCCGGCGTCCTGCTCACCGAAATGATGGCGCAGGCCATGGGAAAGTGTCTGGATGCGCAAGGCCTGCCGCGCGGCAAGGCCATGCTGATCGAGATCCGCAACGCCCGCTTCCGCGGCTGGGTCCGTCCCGATGAAACCGCCACTATCGTCGCGCGCATCAGCTCGGACCTCGGGCAATTGGCCACCGCTCAGTGCCATGTCGAGGTGGGTGGCGAGCGCAAGTGCACGGCCGAGATTCGCGCCAGTTTCGTACCCCGCGAGCAGCTGGCCGCGGACTATCGCGATGAAGTGCTGGAGACATTCATGTCAGGCCGCAGAGGCGTGAGTCCTTGACTTTGAAGCGCAATGTCTTGGTGGTGGGCGGCACCCGTGGTCTGGGGCGCGCCGTGGCCATTAGGCTGGCACAGAGCGGCGCGCGGGTACTGGCCAACTACGTCCGTGATCGCGCAGCTGCCGAGAGCCTCGAGCTGGAGGCCCACGGCGCGAACCTTGCCATCGAGACTCTGCGTGCGGACGTCTCCCACGCCGCCGGCCTCGAGGCGCTGATTGCGCGCGTGAGCGCCGACTACGCACCGCTCCATGCTCTGGTGTACGCGGCCGCTACAGGCGTCCATAAGATGCTTTCGGAGGCCAATGCCCGTCACTTCGACTTCACCTTCCAAACCAACGTGAAAGCGTATTTCGAGCTGGTGAAGGCCCTCGGACCTTCACTGGCCACCGGCAGCGACACGGCGCCCGGCGCCAGTATCGTGGCCTTCTCCTCGGCCGGTGCGCTGCGCGCCAGCCCCACCTATGGGTTGGTCGGGGCCTCCAAGGCCGCCCTGGAGTCCTTGACCCGGCACCTGGCGCTGGAGCTGGGACCCCGGGGTATTCGCGCCAATATCGTCGCGCCCGGCATAGTCGAAACCGACGTGTGGAAGGTGCTGCCCAACGCGAAGGCGCGGCTACAGGCCGCTCGCGAGCGCAGCGCAATGGGCCGGCTGGTCACCGTGCGCGAAGTGGCCGAAGTGGTGAATTTCCTGGCCTCGGAGGCATCCTCAGGCATCGATGGCGCCACCCTGGTCATCGATGGGGGCACGGGCATTCGCGACTAGCGCGCCGCTCAGCGGGCAGCGCTCAAATCGAGTATGGCCTTGCGAGCGTAGAACGCCTCGGCGAAGCCGCCCGGTGCGTTGCACTCGACCCCGCGCATTCGCATCAGCCCCATAAAGGTCTCGGGCGTGAACCAACGCCGCTGGCGCTGCGAGTGAAAGTGCCGCATGAGCCGGGCCACCTTGCGGCGCGCTAAGGCGGCCGATAGCGGCACGTAGAATCCGGGCCGGCCCAGGTCCCCGTCGTACTTTGGAATCTCGTACTCGAGGATCAAGTGATCGCGAAAAGTGCTCCAGGTCATCTCGTTGACCAGGCGATGATCCTGGTGGGCGTCTGCGCCATGATGGGTAAAGATCAGATCCGGCGGCGCATTAACTTTAAGCGTCTCGAAAAAGTCCTTGAGGGCGGACCAGTCGGCCGGAAAGCGGCCGTCGCGGAATGCCTCCACACTCACCTGGGGCCGCACTGCGCCACGCAACACGTCGGCAGCCGCCCGCCGAGCCTCCGCAGCACGCTGGGCCTGCCCGCTTAATACCACCCAATGCACCCGCGCGGTCGGAAAGCGTCGCAACAGGAGCGCCAGGCTCCCAGCGCACCCTATCTCCAAGTCATCGGCGTGGGCCCCCAGACACAAAACCCGCGGCCGGGCGCCGCGGCCGGCCACTTTGGGGAGCAGTTCAAGCATTAGCTATAATAGCCGCAATCCGCTGGCGACATAACATGACCGGCTTCACATTCCACAGGGGCCGCACCCACAAGCGCAGGGCAATCAACGACACTAGCGCATCGCGCAAACGAAGGTCCTGTCAATGGCGGCTACCGCCCCAATCGTGCAAAGGCTTGCAGCACAGCCCTTGGTCTCAGTGCTCACGCCCTTCTACAACGAAGAGCCGTTTCTGCGCGAATGCATTGAAAGTGTACTGGCGCAAAGCTACACGAATTTCGAGCTTGTACTGGTCGACAACGCCAGCACGGACGGCTCGCGGGCGATCGCCGAAGAGTACGTGCGCCGCGACAAACGCATCCGCCTGGCGGCCAGCGGCGAGCACGTGGGCGTAATGGACAATCTCAATCGGGCCGCACGCGAGATCAGTCCGCAAGCGCAGTACGTTAAGTACTGCTTTGGTGATGACTGGATTTATCCCGCGTGCCTCGAGCAGATGGTGGCCAAGCTCGAAGCCAATCCCAAGGTGGGTTCTGTTTGCGCTTACGCGCTGATTGAAGATGAAGTGTTTCCGCAGGGACCTCGCCACTGCGAATCGGTGCTGAGCGGCCGCGAAGCGGCGCGCCGATTCCTGCTGACGGGCCGGCCAATGTTTGGTACGCCCACCGCCTCCATGTTTCGTGCCGCGGTGGTGCGTGAGCGCAAGAATTTTTTCAACCCCAACCGTGCCGCTGACGATCTAGAGCCGGAACTAGACTCTTTTTCAAACTGGGACTTCGCCTTCATACACCAGGTATTGTCCTTTACGCGGCGCGAGAAGCCGGGCACCGCAACCAACATGAGCCGCTTGACGCTCTTGAGCGCGAGCCCGCTGATCTGCCTGCACAAGTATGGTGCGAAGTATTTGAACCCTCAGGAGCTGCAGCAGCGACTGCGCGTCGTCTCGCGCAGTTACGGCGCGGAGGTGGCCGAAGGCATGGCGCGCATTGGCTTTGGCGAAGTGCTGGCCGCACACCGTCGCGAATTAGCGAATGCCGGCATGGCGCTGCCCGCCTGGAGCATCGCACGCGGGATGCTGCACGTGGGTTTGAAGATGCTGCGCCACCCCCTGCGCAGTTACCAGGCCATACTGCGCGACCGCATTGCCCGCCGGCAATGATCGCCGGCGCGGTATTATGGCGAGGCCGACACGTTCGGCTTCAGGCCGACACTGCCCACATCAATGACTGACCCTTCCGCCTCGGTTGAACTCAAATCGCTAGGTGCGGGCGGCGGAGGCGCCGGCGGCCTGGTCCGGCATTCCGCGGTCTATTTTGTGGGCAGCTTGGTGGCCGTGCTCGGCGGCATATTAATGCTGCCCGTCTATACCCACGCCCTCACGCCGGGTGAATACGGCTTACTCGAGACCGCGCTACGATTTGTCAGCGTGTGCATGGTGGTGGGCTTTGTCGGCATCCGCCAAGGCTACACGCGCTTTTATTTCGACCGGGATACCCCGCAGTGGCACCAATCCTTGACCTCCACGGTGATGATGGCCAACGTGGCCGTTGCCCTGTTCGTGATGCTGCCGATCCTGACGCTGGTGGCGCTGTTTGGTAAGCACATTGGCGGCGCTAATCTGACTGTGGGTATGGCCGCGCTGCTGTCTGCATGGCTTGCGGCTGAGGCGACCTTTCTGCTGGGACTCACCCATCTGCAGGTGCGCGTGCTGTCAACGCAGTACGTCATCGCTCAGGCCTTGCGTTTGGGCCTGCTGCTGGGCGGCAACTTCGTTCTACTTAACGTCTTTAAACTGAAGTTTGAAGGGGCAATGCTGGGCAACTTGCTGGCCTCATTGGTCAGCGGGAGCGTCGCCGCCGTGCTGATGTTGCGAGAAGCTGGGGTCCACTGGTCCACTGACCTGGCCAAAAAGATGGTGCGCTTCGGTCTGCCCTACCTGCCCACTGCGTTCTTTGCATACATCGTTTCCAATGCTGACCGCTTCGCCGTCCTGACGTTTGGAGCACTTGCCTCACTCGGCGTCCTCTCGCTCGCCTCCAAGATTGGCGAAATGGCGCTGATGATTTTTGTTGCTCCAGTCGAAAGCGTCTGGTCGCCGTACGCCTTTCGGGTGCAAGGCGAAGCGGATGGCGCTCGAAAGATAGGCGCCCTTTACACCCGCTACGCGGCCCTATGCGTGCTGCTGGCCTTGGGAGTGAGTCTGGCGGCTCCCCTGGCCGTGCGCGTGCTGGCGGAGAAGAGCTACGGCGCCGCCGCGGACCTGGTGCCCATTGTGGCGCTGGGCTGGGTCTTCAACTTGTTGGCTGTGCTCTCGGACATCGGAATCCTGATCGCCAAGAAAACCTATCTTAAACCTCGCATCAGTGGAGCGGCTGCAGTATTGGCAGTGATCTTCCAACTCTTAATGACACCTCGGTATGGCATCTTCGGGGCCGCAGTGGCCACCGCCCTCACCTATGCCGCCACATTTGCCATGAATCGAACAGTATCCAACCGGCTATTCAAGATGGACACGCGGTCACGCGATTTCCTGATCATCGCGGTAATGGCGGGCGTTGGTTACTTTGTCGGGCGCAGCCTAATCCACGTGTGGCCCACAGTGTTCGGCACGTTGCTGGGCACCGCAGTGGGCAGTGCCATCTATTTGATATCACTCTATGTGGGCCGAATTGTGAAGCTGTCCGAACTACGCGACATCGCCGCCAAGCTGGGCGGCCGCCGCTTGGCCTTTTGGCGATGAAGGGCCAGGCACCGAAGTGGGTGAAATCTGAACCACGGTCAACCTACTACTAGAGGATCCAGGCGATGAAAGTGTTTGTAACAGGTGTGAACGGCTACATTGGTGCGCTCCTGGCCCCATACCTGATGGAGCGGGGCTGTGAGGTCATTGGCCTCGACACGGGATATTACCGTGACGGCTGGCTGTACAGTGACAACCAAACCTTCAGCCGCTCGCCCCAGACGCTCAACAAGGACCTGCGCGCACTTGCACCTGAAGACTTGCGTGGGTGCGATGCACTGGTGCACTTGGCGGAATTGTCCAACGATCCGCTGGGTCAGAACAACCCAACGGTGACCCACAAGATTAACCACGTCGGTTCAGTGGCCATGGCCGAAACGGCCCGGAGTTTGGGCGTCAGTCGTTTCGTATACACGTCCTCGTGCAGCGTATACGGGGCGGGCAGTGGGGAGTTCTTGGACGAATCGACCCCGCCCAACCCACAAACCGCCTATGCCGAGTGCAAAGTGCTCGTCGAGCGCGATGTCGGCAAACTGGCCGACGCAAATTTCTGCCCGGTGTTTCTGCGAAATGCCACGGCCTACGGGCCCTCTCCTCGCATGCGCTTTGACATTGTGATCAACGATTTGGCCGCGCTGGCGTGGACCACTAAGAAGATCGCCATGATCAGCGATGGCAGCCCCTGGCGCCCGGTAGTGCACATCCTCGACATTTGCGAGGCCATCTACCGAAGCCTCGTGGCCCCAGCCCCCGCCGTGCGGGGCAAAATCTTCAATGTTGGCCAAAACAGCGACAATTATCGAGTACGCGAACTGGCGCAAATCGTCGCCGAAGAGTTCCCCGGGTGCGAGGTCACGGTAGGCCCACCCAGTGCCGATAACCGCAGCTACCGAGTTAACTTCGACAAGATTCATCGCGAACTGCCCGGCTTCAAGTGCTTGTATACGGCGCGCGACGGCGCTCGCCAGCTGCACCAGTTGTTTGAGCGGATTCAGATGGGGCCCGAAATCTACAAGTTCCGAGCCTTTACCCGCCTCCAGCAACTCAACTACCTGCAGCGTAGTGGGCAGCTCAACGCAGATTTGTACTGGAACTGACATGCACTTCGAAGCGCTCAGTCTCAGCGGTGCCATGCGTGTGCAGCTGCAACCCAAGAGCGATGGGCGCGGGTTCTTTGCCCGATCATTTTGCGCGCGCGAATTTGCAGCGCACGGCCTGCCGCCTCGGCTAGTGCAGTGCAGTGTCTCTTCTAGTGCGCGTCGCGGCACGGTGCGCGGAATCCATTTCCAGTGGCCGCCGTCCGCGGAAGGGAAACTGGTGCGCTGTGTACGGGGATCGCTGTTCGACGTGCTGCTCGATCTGCGGCCGGGATCTCCTAGTTATCTGAAACACCAAACGGTAATTCTCAACGACGTCAATCGCGATGCCGTCTACGTACCGCCCGGTGTGGCTCACGGCTTCCAGACACTGTCGGACAATACGGAAGTGCTTTACCAGATGAGCGACTACTTTGCCCCGGACCTGCAAGCCGGGGTACTCTGGAATGACCCTCATTTTGCCGTTGAGTGGCCTTTGAAGGACCCCATCATCTCCGAACGTGACGCTCAATGCGGCCGCTTTGAGCGGGCTGCATATGAGGCTGAATATGCCCGGCGCCAAGGCACCGACACGCCCACGTCGGAACCTCTATGAAGGCGCGACGCCCCACGCCAGGCGAGCAAATGCTGGCGTTTGCCGCGCGCTTATACCCCATCTGCCGCAGCATCAGCGGCGCGGGCGTACGCGAGACTTTACGGCTGATTCAGAAGCGCATCCCGCTACGAATCCACGAGGTACGCTCTGGCACACGCGTCTTTGATTGGGAGGTACCGCTCGAGTGGAATATTGAAGACGCCTACGTGCTGGGTCCCGACGGCGCCAAAGTTGTAGATTTCCAAAAGCACAATTTGCACATTGTCAGTTACTCAGAGCCGATGGCCACGGAGCTGTCGCTGACGGAGCTAAAAAGTCGCCTTCACGCCCACGCCGATCATCCTGACTGGATCCCCTATCGCACCAGCTATTACCGTCGCAATTGGGGCTTTTGTCTGCCACAGCGCCAATTGGATACGCTTCAGAATGGTCGCTACGCCGTACGCATAGCCAGCTCATTGGCCAAGGGGTCGCTGACCTACGGTGAATTCGTACTGCCCGGCCAGCGGCGTGAAGAGGTGCTGCTCTTCACGCATATCTGTCATCCGTCGTTGGCCAATGACAACACCAGCGGCATGAGCGTCGCCACGGCGCTGGCCGCGTGGCTGGCGCAGGCACCGCGCCGCTACAGCTACCGGCTGGTCTTCGCTCCTGGAACCATAGGGTCGCTGTGCTGGCTGCAACGCAACGAGAAGTCATTGGCTCGTGTCCGCTATGGCTTGGTACTGGGCCTGTTGGGCGATGCCGCACCCCTGACCTACAAACAGAGTCGCCTTGGGACCACCGAGATTGATCGCATCGCGACTCGCGTATTGCGTGAGTTGGATCCCGCGAGCCGTACCCTTCCGTTCGAACCCTATGGCTACGACGAGCGTCAGTTGTGCTCGCCGGGTTTCAATCTGCCTGTGGGCCGATTGACGCGCTCGGTCAACGACGGGTATCCGGAGTATCACAGCTCCGGTGACGACCTAAGTATTCTAAGCGCCACCTCCCTGGCACAGAGTCTGGCGGCCTGCCAACGCATCGTCCAAGCCATTGAAGAAAGTCGTCACTACGTCAATCTACATCCTAAAGGCGAGCCGCGGCTGGGTAAACGCGGCCTATATGGATCCGTAGGAGGCCAAAGCCCGGCGAACCGCGAGCTGGCCCTACTATGGGTATTGAACCAATCGGATGGTGCGCATTCATTGCTGGATATAGCAGAACGCTCACAGCTACCCATGGCGGAGGTGAAATCCGCAGCGGACGCTCTCGAGAAGGCCAAATTGTTGCGCCTTCGGTCTGAGCCTCGAAAACTCAAGGCGCGCTTGGGGAACAAGGCTAGAAGTCGACGCGCTTAGGCGCCGACGCGCCTAACGATCTCCGTACCTATGGCCATCGACGCCGTTAGGCCAGGGGATTCAATGCCCAGCAGATTGATTAGCCCATCGACCCCGTGCTCTGTCGGGCCCTCAATCAGAAAGTCCGCCGCGGGAGCGCCCTGCGGCACCAACTTCGGGCGGATACCAGAATACGACGGCTGTAGCGATCCGTCGGGTAAATCTGGCCAGTACTGCCTGATCGGCGCATAGAAACTCTCGGCGCGCGCCGGATTCACCCCATAGTGCAAATCCGTAACCCACTCCACATCGGGGCCAAAGCGAACCGAGCCAGCCAGATCTATGGTCGCGTGTATACCCAGTCCCGCCTCATTGGGCAAGGGATAGATCAGGCGCTGCCACTTGGGCGCCGCACTGCACGAAAAGTAATTTCCCTTGGCAAATTGCACAGAGCGCCTTGGGGTTTGTGGGTAATCCTGGATCCGCTCCAATACGGCTGCGGCTTGCAAGCCGGCGCAGTTGATGAGCCATCGGCATTCGAATTTGCCTGCCGCCGCTCCACTGCGCACGTTGGCCGCGATACCCCTGCCCCGTGCCCGTGCATCCAGCAGTTCCGCATCGAGCACCACCAAACCCTCATGCGCCTCCATATCACCTTGAAGCGAGAGCAGGAATTCAGGTACGTCGACTATCCCAGTTGCCGGCAACCATAGTGCCTCGGCGCATCTCAAGCTAGGCTCCAGCGCCCGAACCTCGACTGCATCCAGCCGGCGTACATCCGTCACACGGTTTGCCAGGGCTTGTTCACGCAGCCGCGCGAGCTGTGCCAGCTGGTCGCCTTGGGCCAGAATCAACTTTCCGCAGCGTCGATGGGCCACACCGAACTGCTGGCAATGGGCATACAGCTGATCGCGTCCCGCCACACACAAGCGCGCCTTGAGACTCCCCGGCGGGTAGTACAGGCCAGCGTGAACTACCCCGGAGTTTCGCGACGAAGTCTCCTCGCCCGCCCGGCGATTGCGCTCAATTACCACGACCTGTAGTCCGCACAGTGCGAGCGCGCGGCCAACTGCCAAGCCCACGACCCCGGCTCCGACAACCAAGACGTCCGTGCAATCGTCCAAAAGCGTGGGACTCTTAAAGAATGAGCGCTGAGGGTATGGGAAGTATGAAGCGGCCGCCCCAATCCCGAATGAACTTGAGCTGTGCCGTAATTTCCTCCTGTAGGTTCCACGGCAGTATCAGTACATAGTCCGGTCGCGCCGCAGTCAGGGTCTCCGGAGCCAGAATCGGGATGTGAGTGCCGGGCAGGTATTTGCCCTGTTTGTACGGATTGCGATCCACGGTAAAGTCCAAAATATCGGTTCGTATACCGCAGTAGTTGAGCAGCGTGTTGCCCTTGCCTGGCGCTCCGTAACCTACGATCCGCTTGCCTGAATTCTTCAACTCGATCAGCAGTCGCAGTAGCGTTCGCTTAGTGGCTTTGACCTGCTCACCAAAATGCTGGTATTTCGCCAGCGTGTTGAACCCCACGGCAATTTCCCGAGCGCGTAAATCTTCTACTCGAGCCGCAACGGGCTTCGAGGAGTCTGCGGAGTGACGGCCGTAGATTCGCAGTGAACCCCCGTGAGTGGGGATCTCTTCAACATCAAACAAGGTCAAACCATGTGCGGCAAATACCTGTTCCACTGTGTAGAAGGAAAAGTAGCTGAAATGCTCGTGGTAAATTGTATCAAACTGGTTTTCGGCCATTAGTCGATACAAATGCGGAAACTCCATTGTCAACACACCATCCGACGCCAGCAGGATTCTCATTCCGGCAACGAAGTCATTTAGATCGGGTACGTGCGCCAGGACGTTATTACCCAACAGCAGGCTCGCCTGCCCATACTCGGAGGCCACCTCGATTGCCGTTTGCTGCCCAAAGAATTTTACTACCGACGGCACCCCCCGCTCGATGGCAGCCTTGGCAATATTGGCTGCCGGTTCTATGCCGAGCACCGGCACTTTCATTGCCACGAAATGTTGCAGTAAATAGCCGTCGTTGCTGGCAATCTCAAATACTCGACTGCGACCTCCTAAAGCAAAGCGATCCCGCATCTGGTCGCAGTAGAGCTTTGCGTGCGCTACCCAACTATCGGAAAAGGAAGAGAAGTAGGCGTACTCACTAAAGATATCCCCCGGCGCAACAAACTGCTCCAACTGCACCAGAAAGCAGCGCTCGCACACCATTGCATGCAGCGGATAAAACCGCTCCATCTCGTTCAGCTGTTCGAGAGAAATATGGGATTGGCACAACGGTGACATGCCAAGATCGACAAAACTATGCCGCAGCGGAGTAGCGCAGAATCTGCAGCTACCTCTGGCCGGTCCAGTCCCGCTACTTGCCATCATCAGCAATCCCCCGACGGCCGAGGCGCAACCGACTGCAAACCACACGCAGATTCACGTTGTCATACTCCACTACAATTAACGATTAATGGCGGCGGGGCTAAGACGATTCTTGAGCCGAAGAAACGGTCTTTCTATCACATAGTACGAAAACGTCGCGACACAAAATATAGCCACCAGACTGAACAACGTCGGCCAATGGTACCGCCCGTTTTCAAGAAAGACCTGCTGCCACAGATACGGTGAGTAGCTCAAAGATCCCAGCCAGACAATTGGCCCTGAATTCAGTGCCCATCCTATCGGGCCCGTTGCGCAACGCATATATCGATCAATGGTCATGGCGATGACAATATTCAGCACGGAAACAATGCATGCGTTCCAAATTATTAGGTTTGGTAATTGCATGGCCAACACACAAATAGCCAATGGGAGAGCGGGGAAAGACCGAGCCAACAGCAGACGTCGGTAAGTGCTGCTGCGCCAAAGCGCATCACGCCATGTTGCCAGCAGACAACCCGTGGCGATGACATCCGCCATTGTCTCAAAGGCAAAAGCCTGATTGTCCCAGCCCGGATTCTGATCGAGAATTCGTAGAACTGGCGCAATTGCCAGGAACGCCAATGCGCCAAGCGCTGAACGTCGAATCCCGAACATTATTAAACAACAGGGCCATATTAAATAGAATTGCTCCTCCACCGACAGCGACCAGGTATGGCGCAGCTCGCGAGCCACTTGCCAATAGTTGGAGACGTAAAATAGCGGCGCCAGCAAATCTCGGATTTGCGCCTGAACCAACTCCAAGGGAATCGCCACCGCAACCACTAGCAGCAGGGAATAGTAGGCCGGCATGATTCTCAGCGCCCGCCGCCAATAGAATCCTTTCGCACTTATGCGCCCGGTCTGCTGCTTCTCAGCCATTAACAACGAGGTAATCAGGAAACCGGAGATCACAAAGAAAATCCGAACCCCCGTTGCACCGTAATTCCAGCGCCAAAGGTGCTGTGTCAGGGTGCGGAGCTCTGGGGAATCCAGGTGCGAGAGCATGACCAAGCACACGGAAAAGGTCCGAATCCCGTCAAGCGAAGCGAAGCGACCGGAAGGCTTGTGGGATTGCTTTAGGCTTTCGCTTGTCAACTTAGGGCGTCCGATTCGGGATTCAGGCCAGCATTCTATTAAACCTGAGGCATGGTTCAAGGAATTACGTCCGGTGCCAATCGTCAGAGGGGCTACAATGGAGGAATGTGTCTGGGAATACTTTGATGCGCGTCGTAGTCGTAATTCCGACCTACAACGAGTCCGGGAACATTGCTCGAATCGTACCCGAGATTTTCGCCCAATGTGCCCATCGACCTGAATTACAACTGGCCATACTGGTTGTGGACGACAACTCGCCGGATGGCACGGCTGCCGTTGTAACGGCGATGCAGGCGCAGTGGCCGGAGCTACATCTGATAACCGGCAACAAGGCGGGCCTGGGCGCGGCTTATATACGTGGCATGACCTACGCCCTGGGGCATCTAGGCGCGGAGGCCGTGTGCGAAATGGACGCGGACTACTCGCACAAGCCTGAAGATTTGCCTCGATTGCTGCAGGCGCTGGAAGCCGGCGCCGATGTCGTTATCGGGAGCCGCTACGTCCCTGGCGGCAGCATTCCGCAGGACTGGGGGGCCCTTCGCCGGGCAAATTCTCGAGTGGGCAATCTGGTCGCGCAACTGGTGGCCGGGTTGTATCCGATACGCGATTGCACAGCTGGATTCCGGGCGATAAGAGCTGGCATATTGCAACGGGTGAATCTGACCCAGTTGGGCGTCCAGGGTTACGCCTTTCAAGTCGCGTTGTTGCACGAACTGAAGATCCTCGGCGCGCGCATTGTTGAGTTTCCCGTGGAATTTGTGGATCGAACGGTCGGCGAGTCCAAACTGGGACTATCCGATATCCTTGAATTCGTGATGAGCTGCTGGTGGATCCGCTACAGGTCATCGAAAACTCTTATCAAGTTCTTGCTGGTGGGCGCCACCGGCGTTGCCGTCAATTTGGGTTCCTTTTGGCTGCTGCTGCAGACGGGGGTTGGCAAATTCATTGCCTCACCTCTGGCTGTGGAGATTTCAATCTTTAGCAATTTCCTGTGGAACAACTATTGGACTTTTCGCAGCCGTCAAGTTCGTGGATCACTGCTGCAGCGCGGGCTGACTTTCAATGCAGTATCGATAGGCGCCCTCTGTGTCAGCTTCGCGACTTTTTTGGTCTCGTCTTGGATTTTCCCAACGATGTCACCGCTGGCGTTGCAGTTCGTGAGCATCATCCCAGCAACTCTGGTCAATTATTACGGCCAATCGCGTCTGACATTTCGCTGATTGGCGCATGCTGAGGGGTCAGTCTGTCTTGGGAAACGTGACCAGCACAAAATCGCCACCAGCCGCATCCGGCAGCCCTAGGACATGGATCTTTGCGGCACTTTGTTGTGCAGTACTGGTGGTGCTGGTCACCATCCGAGTCGGTCCAACCAATCACGCACTTCTTTACGATGATAGTTTCCAGTACTTGAGCGTGGCGGAAAACGCCCGTCAAGGATTCGGAATCAAGACTTCCATCGCTCACTTCGACGAGGAACGCTCCTGGGGTGCACTTCCCGCGCCCATTACGACGTTTCCCGTAGGTTACCCGCTGGCCATTGCGGCGGTTTCTGCGACCGGCCTGCACCCGCAAACTGCCGCTTTGTTCATTTCAATGTTTTCATGCAGCGCGATCATACTGCTGATCGAGTTTATTTTTCGCCTCATGGGCATTACTCCATTCTGGCGAATGATAGGGGTAGCTGCCTTTGTGCTGAACTGCATTACCTTGACGCTGGCAGCTTCCGCCGTGTCGGAAGCGCTTTTCACTGCCCTGTCATTGAGCGCTGTAGCACTTTTGGCGTTGGCCTTGCGACGCTGCGAGGCCAAGAAGAGTTGGGTGGCGTGCGCCATCGCGGCCGGATTGGCGCTGGGGTGTGCTGATTGGGTCCGATACGCGGGCCTGCTTTTTTGGGTCGGCATTTCCGCTGCCGGTATTGCAATGCTGCTCTCCAACCGGCGAAACACGGCTCGCCCTGTGTTGCTAACCGGTGCAGTGGCGGCTCTGCCCATTTTTGCGCAAGCGCTCCGCAACATCGTGCTGGTGGGGAGTTGGCGCGGGGGTAACACCAAGGTCGTGGCACGGAGCTTGCCAGAGCTCGCCCATCTGTTCGAGACGGCGGTGCGCGACTTGCTGCTTGGCCGTACGGCATGGACGCATCTGCCTCTCGTACGAATTCTCCTGGCCGTGGTGCTTTGTATACCACTGGCCATGGGTGTGTTGAGATTCATACGGTCTCGCCACACCAATCTAACCATGCAGGACAGACTCCCTCAGGACACCGACTTGGTCGTGCTGGTTCTACTCTCTACCTACCTAGCCAGCATTTTGTACATCGCCAGTCGAACCATGATTTCACTGGAGGCCCGGCTGCTATTCCCAATTTTCCCCGTGTTGATTCTCTTGCTTGGAAGTACGCTGCAACACGGGGAACTGTCCGCGTCAAGCACGCGGAGAAGGCGTGTATGGCTTGGACTGTCGCTAGCCACGCTCCTGCTTTATGGGTCCATTCAGCTCGATGCATTCCACCGCGCACCGCCCCAGCCTGCTCAAAGCGACGCTGTAGCTGAGCTCGCCTCGAAAGACAGTCGCGGAATGGCGACAAGCGACATAATTCGGCGACTCACCGGGGCGCACGGCACGCTGATGGCCACCAACGGTCAGGCCCTGGGCTACCTACTTGGGGTGCCGACGGTGTCTTTGGTCGGGCCGGAATTCAGCTCGAGGCGCTGGGATGAGGGTTATGTGCGCGACACCATACGGCGATTCTCCGTCTCTGCGGTGGCGTTAAACCGCTTTAGCCCACCGGGCGGCGACTCGGATTTTATTTCCGACCTTGCGAGTGGACATGCTCCGTCCTGGCTGATACCCGTGGCAACCACTCCGCTAGTAGTAATATATAGGCCTTCGCTAGCGCCTTAGTGTTCGCCAGGGCTGCTGGTGATCCCCTCAAAGCAGCCGATTGATTATGTTTAAACCAACGTTGCATGTGGTGGTGGCCGTCTTAGCCCTTTTGTCCGCTTGCGCGCGCGTTGGGGTTACATCGGCACCGACTGCCAGTCTGATTGCGTCGCCTACCTCAATTGTCGCTGGCGGCTCGGCAATACTGACCTGGACTTCGACAGGCGCTACTGCATGTACTGCAACGGGCGGCTGGACCGGAGAACTGGCCGCGAACGGCACGGCGTCAACGCAGGCACTCGCAGCAACGACTAGTTACACGCTCAATTGCACTGGACCGGGCGGTTCAACCGTTGCCTCGACCATCGTGACGGTCGAGGCGTCGGCACCTCCAACCATTAGTCTCTCGCCTACACCATCCACAGTAGTCGTCGGGGGCACCGCAACCTTGAGCTGGACCACTACCAATGCCACCTCCTGCACGGCCTCGGGCGGGTGGAGCGGCGCACAAAGCAACAATGGAAGTTTTTTGACGGGCGCGCTTACAGCCACGACAAGCTTTACGCTTACGTGCGCAGGCCCAGGCGGATCCAGCATCGCTACGACTAGCGTGACTGTAGCAGCGTCGCCGCCCCCACCTACCGTCACTCTCTCCTCTGCGCCCTCCACGGTCTTGGCTGGCAACGCCGCCCAATTAACGTGGAACTCGACCAACGCCACGACCTGTTCGGCGTCCGGCGCCTGGAGCGGGACTCAATCATTGAGCGGCAGCGCATCAACCGGCGCTCTGGCGTCGACCAGTACCTTCACACTTTTATGCACTGGCTTGGGCGGCACAAGCTCGGCCACAACAATGGTAACAGTAACGGCCAATCCTGCGCCTACCGTTGCGCTTAGCGCCGTGCCCACCAGCGTGATAAGCGGCACCAGCTCGACATTGACTTGGAGCAGTACCAACGCCACAAGCTGTATGGCGTCAGGGGGCTGGAGCGGCACTAAGGCTGTAAGCGGCAGCGCCTCCACGGGAAATCTGTCAACCACCACTGGTTTTTCGCTCTCCTGCAGTGGGACAGGCGGCACGGTCACTGCCAGTGCGACAGTGACGGTGACCAGCCCGCCCAAGCCAACGGTATCACTTGTAGCCGCACCCTCGAGCATAGCGAGCGGAGCCAGTTCTACATTAACTTGGAATAGTACCAATGCCACTGCCTGCACCGCTTCGGGTGCCTGGAGTGGGTCCATGGCTTTGAGCGGCAGCACGTCGACGGGACCCCTGAGCGCTTCCTCCACCTATACGCTGACTTGCACAGGATCGGGAGGCCAGTCTGCAGCGTCAGTAATTGTCACGGTGAGCAGCCAGACGGGGGTGGTCGTGTCTCCCAGGTCAGCGGCACTAACCCTTTCCCAAGCGCAGCAATTCACCGCGACGGTGGCGGTCGGGGGAGCCTTCACATGGGCGGTTGACGGTGTAGCAGGTGGCAATAGTACGGTGGGCACCATCAGCTCAACCGGCAACTATGTGGCACCTAGCACGCCAGGGACGCATCAAATCCTCGCGACCAGTGTCGTTGATTCCACGAAATCGGGCACTGCGACGGTTGCGGTTACTGATCTCGCGGGCGTCTTCACCTACCACTATGACCTGGCACGTACCGGCCAGAATCTTCAGGAGTACGCGCTGACTCGGGCAGCGGTAAGCGGCGGGACATTTGGCAAGCAATGGAGTTGCGCGGTGGATGGGGACCTTTACGCTCAGCCACTATATGTTGCGCACCTCACCATCTCCGGCACTCAGCGCAATGTGGTTATAGTGGCCACTCAGCACGATTCCGTCTACGCCTTCGACGCCGATAGCGGCAGTTGCGTCCCTATTTGGCAGACCAGTTTTCTTATTGGCGGCGCAACGACAATTCCGTCAACGGCCATCAGCGGATGTACGGACATACTCACAGAGTTCGGCATTACCGGTACTCCGGTCATTGATCCAACTACCCAGACCCTGTATCTGGTGGCCGCAACCAAGGAGGCGGCCGGCTACGTACAGCGTCTGCACGCTCTGAAGATCACATCAGGGGCCGAGCAACCCGGATCTCCGGTCGTAATAAGCGCGAGCGTCATAAATGCCAGCGGTGCGACGATCGCCTTCGACGCATTGCAGGAAAACCAACGCCCGGCGCTGGCGCTATCCGGCGGCGGGGTCTTTATCGGTTGGTCTGGACGTTGCGATACAAACCCTTATTGGGGTTGGCTGATGCGATATGACACCAGCTCACTTGCGCAGACTGCAGTACAAAACGTGGCGCCAAACGGTTACTCCGGCGCCATTTGGATGTCCGGCGGGGCGCCGGCGGTCGACAATACGGGGGCGATTTTCCTGACCACGGGAAATGGAACCTTTGACGACGCTTTGGGAGTAGTGCCAGCCGTAGCGCCCAATAACGACTTTTCCATGTCTTTCCTGAATCTTAATCCGAGCACCCTTGCAGTCCAAGACTTCTATACACCCTCTCAGGAGGCGGCTTGGTCAGGCCAGGATTCGGATATCTCGGCCTCCGGGGTCACAGTTATAGCGGATGGGCTCGGCCCCAGTGCGCACCCTAATTTATTGGTCAGCTCCGATAAGCAAGGGCACTTTTGGCTGCTCGACCGAACCTTCCTGGGAAGGTATAGCTCAACAGAGGTGGCGCCGGTTTTTCGGACAAGGGTATAAATGGATTTCGGGCCGGGCCTAACCGGAGGAACGAAGTCCATGAAGAAGCCCAGACGGAACCATTCCGCGGTATTTAAGGCGCGGATTGCTTTGGAGATGATTCGCGGGGAGAAGACCGTGGCCGAGATCTGCTCGCACCACCAGATCCATCCGACCCAGGCCACGAGCTGGAAGAGCCAGCTGCTGGAGAACGCGGCGGGTATTTTCGGCGCAGATGCCGTGGCGGCCGATGGCCGGGAACGGATCCGGGAGCTGCACGAGAAGATCGGCGAGCTGACCGTGGAACGCGATTTTTCATATGGTCTTTCCGTTGTCAAGTACCCCGCAGACGATTCTCGTGAGAGGAGCACGCTTCGGAACTTCTGACGAATGAGTAACGCGGCGACTAAGGCTATTTATCGACGATGGATCAAGCTCATATTCGCGCGTTGGTTAGCGCCATTTCATTTTTCGTCACAGGGCTGCCTCGCTCTTAGATCGGAGATCACCGCACGTTTCTCGGTGCTCACAAAAAAATCTCGAGGATCCCCCTTAATCGCGCCCGTCGCCGCGTTACCGATTCGCCAGGATGGTGGCGTTTAATGGCCCCCTATCCTGTACCGCTCACCGAAACCTGCCGTCCGATGTCCCAAATAAATCCACACAGCTCGCGAGCGATCGCTGCGGTCACCTTGTTATGATGAAGTCCACGCGCTCTTAGGCGACGAAACCGTGCACAAAGCCGAACCTGCGCCTTCCACGCAATCGCCACAATATGTTGTGGTTGCCCTTCGAGCCTTGGCTGCAGTGATTCACCGATGCGTGCGGCAAAGCGGTAGTTCCAGGCCGCTTCGATCAAAATCCGGCGTACATGGGTGTTGCCAGTCTTGGTGAGTGCGCCGCGGTGTTGCGTCGGTCCACTGGAATGCTCGCTCGGAACCAGGCCCAGATATCCCATCAGTTCACGGGGATGCGGGAAACGCCGCATGTCACCGAGTTCGGCGACAATGGTGGTGGCTGATAGGAAATCGATGGCGCGCAGCGTCACGAGGGCTTTGATCACCGGTAGCGAGCGCCACGATTGCACCTCTTCGCGCAACGCCGCTTCGATGCGCTCGACACATTCAGTGCGAACGTGTACCGCCAATCGATATTCCGTGAAGGCGATATGATGCGCTGGGTCTTCGAACTTGAGCTTCGACAGAAAGAGCTGATGTGTCGGTCCCCAGCGCCGGCCGGTATAGGAGCGGCCCTGGCGCAGCAAGAATGACCGCAATCGCAGACGAGCTCGCTGGCGGTCGCGCATCGCATCTTCACGCGTGCGCACCAGGTCGCGGATGGCCTCGTCCTTTGGAGTCGGCACCACGATGGGCGTCAGCTCGCCCGAGCGGTGTAGCCGCGCCAGGAGCAGCGCATCGCGCCGATCAGTTTTGATACGGTCCGCGGGTTGGCGTGCGACCCGCGATGGGGCGATCACTTCAGTCGCATAGCCGCGCTCTCGAAGCGACCGCACAAGCCCATATCCGCAGGGACCGGCTTCATGGCAGACGCTCAGCTCCGCAGGTCTCCCGAGCTTCGCCAGCGCCTTGGTGAGCGAGTTCACACTGTAGCCCGTCGTTCCTAAGAATCGTGGTGGTTGCCCAAAGTCCGCCTCCGCGTACGCAATGGCGATCGAGTCCTTATGCACATCCAGTCCGACAAAGGTCTTGATATCTGCTCTCACGATGGCACCTCCTGTGTTGGTCCCACGACCGTATCAGGAAAGGCCATATTGTCTTAGACAACGCGCTCGGGAAGTTCCCCGGCCTGAGCGGCAAGCGATGATGGATCGGGGTTCGAAGGTGTCGGTGACGCGCCAGGCGGAGCTGTTGGATCTGAGCCGCTCGAGCGTGTACTACACGCCCAGGCCGCTCTCGGAGCGGGATCTGTTGCTGATGCGGCGGCTCGATGAGCTGCATCTGCAGATTCCGTTCTATGGTTCCCGCAAACTCACCCGTGAACTGCGCAAGGAAGGTCACGACGTCGGTCGCCGCCACGTGACCACGCTCATGCACCGCATGGGTATGGAGGTCATTTACCGCAAGCCCCGCACCAGCATCCCGGCACGTGGAGCCGCGATCTATCCGTATTTGCTCGGTCATTTGACCATCGACCGGCCCAACCAGGTGTGGGCGAGCGACATCACATACTTGCCTATGGCGCATGGTTTTCTGTATTTGGTGGCGATCCTGGACGTCTTTAGCCGCAAGGTGCTGGCCTTCCGGCTCTCGAACACGCTGACGGCAGATTTCTGCGTCGAAGCGCTGCAGGAAGCCTTGGCCAAATTCGGGAGACCGGAGATCTTCAACACCGACCAAGGCTCGCAGTTCACCGGCGAGGAGTGGATCAACGTGCTCAAAGACGCCGGCATCGCCATCAGCATGGACGGCAAGGGTCGCTGGATCGACAACGTTTTTGTTGAGCGGCTGTGGCGGAGCGTGAAGTACGAGGAGGTCTATCTGCACGGGTACCAAAACGGCACCGAGGCACGCACTGCACTGACGCGCTACTTCAGCTTTTACAACGCACGTCGAATCCATCAGTCCTTCGACTACCGAACGCCGGACGAGGTGTATTTTGAAGCCCTCGCGGCCCACACGTCCGTGGCGGCCTGAGTCATGAACGCCAATACTCTCTGCAGATCGAAATCCGGGGGTACCCGAGGCAGGGGGTACCTTCACAGCGTGGCACCACGGGCTTCCTATGCGGTCGGATTTTCTCAGCACAGCGCAAAACTTCTGCCGCTGACGCGGCAGACTGGGTTGCTGGTTCCCAGTGATAAAAAACAGGAACAGAAAATCCCGGTAAGCGTGTGGCCGTGGCCGCTTCCGGGCGTGCGCGAGCCGTGTTATCGGCCCCGACGTTTGATCTCGGGCAACACTTCATCGATTGCAACGCCGTCGGCGA